>TARA_R110002074_G_scaffold18882_3_pt1 | contig 40175 bp, 53 predicted proteins | sample TARA_R110002074 | Tara Oceans TARA_R110002074 (sample SAMEA4397215) | marine metagenome | biome: Polar Biome; feature: [MIX] marine epipelagic wind mixed layer (ENVO:01000061); material: water (ENVO:00002006), including particulate matter (ENVO:01000060) such as... | depth 10-100 m | reverse complement strand
ACTTTGTCGAAGACTTAGATGAGTGGAAGCGTCAATACTCAGGCCATCGAGAAAAGGTTAAGGCAGAAAGAGACGCAAAGAAAGCCGAGACCTTGGCGACTACCGATGTCAACGTAGACAACGAAGATGAGCTTATGTCTGAAGGCCACACTATTGAAAACGAGGATGAGACCAAGCAAGAATCAAAGGGCAAACCTGAGTGGATGCGTCGATATCATCTAGTTGTGACAGCTCGAAATCAAAAAGGTTTAGCAAATTTATTTACGCTTGTTAAGCGCGGTTTCCGCGACGGTTTTTATCGATTTCCGCGCATCGACTTTAAGATGCTCAAGGAGTACGGTGAAGGTCTTAACGTTTCAACCGCGTGCGTAGGTGGAATATTCAGCGGCCGAACATTTCAAGAGTTTCCTGATCTTGGCTTTAATGATCTTGGGCCTGAGCTCTTAGATGATCCTGTAAAGAAAAAGCGGTTGATGTCTACACTTGGCAACCTTACTGATAGGTTTACCGATGCTGTAGGAGAAGAAAACTTCTTTTATGAGCTCCAGTTCAACAAGCTTTCAGCGCAACATATGGTCAATCGTGCCTTGATAGAATTGCATGACCAGACAGGTGTCAAGCTTATTACTACATGCGATTCTCATTATCCGACTCCTGATAAATGGGAAGCCCGCGAGCTTTATAAAAAGCTTGGATGGATGGGCAAAAACATGACACCTCTTCCTGCTTTTGATGAGCTAAAATGTGAACTGTATCCTAAAAATGCTGGGCAAATCTGGGATGAGTTTGAGATTGGGTGGAATCAATATGACTTCTACAAAGGTCGCGAAGAATTAGTAAGCAAAAGCATTGAGCTCACGCACGATCAAGTCTGGGATCGTTACGAAGACATGTGGGTAGATTCAAAGGCTAAGCTGCCAAATTACGCTCTGCCTCAAAAGAGTCATCCCTGCTACCCTTCTGCTCCCGATGAAACACCATTTCAGCAATTAGCACTCAAAGTAAAGAATGCAATGATCACTACGGGATTGGCGTCTAAGCCTGAGTACGTTGCTCGTGTTAAAGAAGAGCTAGATGATATCAAGTTTCTAGGTTTCGAAAATTACTTCTTGACTATGCATGATGTATTTCATATGGCCGCAGAGAAAACACTTTTTGGACCAGCTCGAGGTTCAGGTGGAGGGTCTCTTGTAAATTACTTGCTTGGCATCACCCAGGTCGATCCTATTCCATACGGCCTACTCTGGTCTCGCTTTCTCGGTCGACATCGCACTTCGTGGCCAGATATCGATTCAGATGCTGGAGACCGAGATGCGCTGATTGATGCAGCAAGAATTTTATTTGGTGAGGATGCAGTTATTCCCGTGTCCAACTTTAACACACTTAAGCTCAAATCGATCGTTAAGGATGTTGCCAAGTTTTATGACGTTCCTTTCCAGGAGGTCAACGCGCTCACAGGTCCACTCCAGCAAGATGTCGAGCCGTTCGCTCGCGACGCAAATACTGAGAAGTCTGTGTTCGTCCTTACTCATGAAGACTGCATGAAATACTCCAAGCAGTACAAAGAGTTTATGGATAAGTACCCAGATGTTGAGAAGCACGTAAGTACTTTGTTTATGGAGCAGCGATCTATCGGTCGCCACGCAGGCGGAGTCCTGATTGCAGATGAGAGAGAGCTCGAACAAACAATGCCGCTAATCTCAGTGCGCGGAGATTTACAAACCCCGTGGACTGAGGGTATGAACTTTCGAAACCTAGAAGATAACGGCTTCATTAAGTTCGATTTCCTTGGCTTGACTTTAATGAAAGATGTGGAAAATTGCATCCGGCGCATCTTGCAAAGCCAAGGCAATCCAAGTCCAACATTCTTGCAAACCAGAGACTTCTTCGACAAGTATTTAAATTGCAGAAGCGTCTTGCAAGATGACCAAAAAGTCTGGGAAAATACGTACCACAATTCAGACTTTGCCCCCGGGATATTCCAATTCACTGCTCAAGGCGCAAGAAATTTTTGCATGCAAGCTCAACCTAGAAATATTGAAGAGCTCGCAGCAATTACAGCCATCTATCGCCCCGGCCCACTCAAAGCAAACGTCCACATTCAATACGTCGAAGCTGGAAATGATATTGACAACATCGTTTATGACCACCCAGTAATTGAAAAGATTCTCGGGCCAACAAGAGGGTTTATTACTTTCCAAGAGCAGTTTATGAGTCTCGCAGTTGAGCTTGCTGGCTTTACTCCTGGCGAGTCTGACAAGATGAGAAAAACTCTAGTAAAGAAATCTCTGGACACTATGGGAAAGAAGGGCTCAGAGCGAGATCAACTTAGAAAGCAATTTGTCGAAGGCGCTCAAGCCTTGCACGATCTAGATCCAAAGATCACACACGCGCTTTTTGACAAGATCGAGTTCTTTTCGTTATATGGCTTTAATAAGTCACACGCTGTTGCGTATGCTATTGATAGCTATTATGCTGCGTGGCTTTACACTTATTATCCTGACCAGTGGATCGCGACTGTTCTGGAATCTGAGAACAATTCTCCCCAAGGCTTAGCCAAGGCAATTCGTGAATCTAAAGCCCTGGGTTATAAGTTTGCACCATCAGATGTTAACTATTCTGGAGACGAATGGACTTACAATCAAGAGCTCAAAGCCTTGATGCCGCCTCTTTCGTCAATTAAAGGCTTAGGCGATAAAGCAATGGAAGAGATTCTAGAAGCCCGACCTTTTACAAATCTAAGCGATCTCTTCTATAACAAAGAAGGTCAGTGGCGCCATTCTAAAGTAAATAAAACATGCTTTGAAGCCCTGTGCCAGATTGAAGCATTCTCCTCACTTGAAGAGTTTAAAGAAGGAAAGATCCAAAACCACCGCCAGCTCTTAGAAATAATCGCAGCAAACTACGAAAACATTAGAAAGGGTAGGGCTGGAGAACACAAGCTAAGGGAAAGACTAGTTCGGCTCGCAGACCAGATCAAAGAAGAGTTTGATAAAATTCTAAGAGTTTATGAAAAGACTAAAATGCAAGACTTGCAAGAGCAAGCCAGCCAGCATATCTACAGTTCAAATATTGCTGACTGGTGCTACAGTGAGCACACAGCAGAGCTGATCAAAGATCTTAGACACCCAAACTATAAGCGCCAAGCCCAGCTAGATAAATGCTTTGAGCGATTAGAAAACTATTATTCTCGAAGAGATAAGATCGCCGAAAGGATCGACAACCTCTTTAATATTGAGGATGCTGTCGGCAGTGTTTCCCATATCGAGGACTGGTCCCGCGATGAAAAGATAGTCCTATATCAACAAATTACGTCTGCCATCAATAATGCTCTTGTATTTCCTGCTGAGGTCATGCGCAGAATTATAAAAGCAGATGTTAAGTCGATCTGCGAGATGGAAGGCGGAGACAAAGGTGTTGCCTGGGGATGTGCGTCAGAAATTATTAAAAAGAAGACCAAGAACGGAAAAGAGTTCTATAGGATTAGAATGCTGGACGACCAAAACCGAACTGCTTGGCTTCGCGTTTGGGGCAAATTCTTCGACTGGGGTGAAGAGAGAGGCCAAAAGGTTTATTATGAACCGCAGCCATTTTCTTACTGGCTTATGGAGACTGAAGTTGACCCTAACTGGGGCGCATCATCTGCTGCCTGGAAAATGAGAAAGATTCCCTTGTACGATGACTAGCCCGGGGGACTTAGTAAAGGTGACAAAGACTGCAGTTCAAGACAGTAGATTTTTAAATAAGATTGGAGTTCTGGTCCGTGACAACGGTGTCGATGATTGCGGTAATTCAGAAGTATTCATTCTTGTCGAAGGTGATATAATATGCGTGTACCCAGATGGGTATGAAGCTGTGAGTCAAAATTGATTACTTTTCCTGTGAATAAAATTGTCTTAGAAGGCTGTGATCTTTCTGGCAAAACAACCCTATACAATGAAATACATAAAAAATCCGGATTCAGGTGGAATATCGACGATAGGTCTGGTATTTCAATGTGCGTCTATTCTAAGCTGTATGACAGGGACGACTTTTTTCATAGAAGTAATCTTCATCTAGAGATGTCAAACTTAAACAACCAGTTTGTTCTTCTCTACCCTGACATTCACACGATTCACGAAAGATTCCTCAGTCGCGGCGACGAGGCTCAAAACATGTCCTCCTTAAGCGACCTTCACGTGCTTTTCGGAAAAGAGCTTGAAAGATATTGCATGCTCCCTAATTTTCATGTCTTGCAAACTGGGGAATCTGCCGATCAGGCACAAGAAATAACTAAAAGGCTTCGAGATCTTGAAGGTATCGACCCTAAAACAATTGGAAATTATGTGAAAGAGTTTGCAAAATTTCAGCCTAACAGAGAGTCCACAACACTTCAGTTTCATTTCTATGACAATGGAGCCTTCAGTTCAGTTAATGATGCTATTCTTTTGACTCCTGGAGAAGAAGATTACTATCACGGCATAAGATCAAAACTCCTTATTAAAATTGAGAAAGAACTCCAAGGAGATAATCGATACAATAGGAGAGAGACATCTGAGTCAAGAAGGTTTGTATATGCAGGTGAAGAATGCATAGCCTTCATTCAGGCTATCTTCAGAGGCGATTTACTTGACATACATGCAGTTTTTAGATCTTCTGACGCTGAAAGAAAGACAGGGACAGACATCCAGTTAATACACATGCTTGGAAGAGACATTTATAATATACTAGGTCTAAAGCGAGGCAAGCACAAAGCACGCTTTAGATTTAATATTAATAGTGCTCATATTCTGTCTTAATATGAAGAAGTTTAATGATCTCGACCAGCGCGTTAAAATGACTGCGCTGATCGAATTTGAGAAAAATCTCAAGGAGAAAAATAGATGAAAAGAGCGCTAGTAACCGGTGCTGCAGGATTTATAGGTTCAAACCTAGTCAGAAGGCTTTTGGATGAAGACTGGGATGTTACCGGTGTGGATGACTTAAGCTCCGGCAACTTAGATTTAATTGAGGGATGCAAAGGCCTTCGCCTAGTTGTAAATGATTTTGCTTGTGAGGCTATAGTTGATGCCATCAACCGCAAGGAGTTTGATGTTGTTTTTCATCTTGCGGCTATTCCAAGAGTTAGTTATTCTGTCGAGCAGCCAGCCGAAACAACTCTTACAAATGTTGCAGGCACGTGTGCCCTAATGGAGGCATGCCGAGGAAATATAAAGAGGTTTGTATACTCTTCATCTTCCTCAGTTTACGGCGGCGCTGATGTCATGCCAACTCCAGTAACCCACCCTAGAGACCCAAAATCCCCTTATGCTTGGCAGAAATCTTCAATCGAAGACCTTCTTAGGATCTTCGGCAATCTTTACAATTTTGACTCTGTGTGTCTAAGATATTTCAATGTCTTTGGGCCGAACCAGTATGGTGATTCACCTTATTCAACTGCCATCTCTGCTTGGTGTCATGCAATTAAAAACGGTGCCACGCTTAGGAAAGACGGTACTGGCGATCAAAGCCGCGATATGTGCTATGTTGATAATGTTGTTGATGTTAATGTTCGGGCAGCAAATCATAATGGCGAATTTAGAGGCGAAGCCTTTAATGTTGCTTGCGGAGATAGAACTAGCAACAACCAGATACTCGAAGCGTTCAAAGAACGATTCGGGGATTTAAAGATCGAACAAGCACCCTACCGCCCAGGCGATATCATGCACACGCAGGCAGATATCTCAGAGACAGAAAGAGTATTTGGCTACAAGCCGCTCGTTCGATTCTGGGAAGGCCTAGAGAAAACCTTTGAGTGGTGGGATATTTAATTCCAGGTAATTCGCAATGCGGATCATGATATATATTTAACACCTGGAGTAAATTAATGGGTGGAATTGCATTCAAAGACAGTCAAGGAAAATCTCTGGCTAGCGGCGTCGAAAGACAGTATGTTCAGGACACGCTCGATGATCTTTTTAAAAATCACTTAAAAGACGCAGGTGTTTTAGGTTATGAGCCAGTAGGTTCAACAGGAAAAAAATCTATAGCCGGCGATCTAGACATCGCAGTTCAACCAACCCAGCAAGATATTAAGCTGGCTAAAACTCAAATATATAGAAACTTACTAGGCTCTCTAGGTGCTGACAGAGTAAAGGTCATCGGCCCAAATCTCACAGTTCTATATCCTATCAAGGGTGATCCTGAAGACCGAGACGCGCAGGTTGATTTAATGATAGCCCCTGATCTTGAAAGCGCAGGCTGGCTAATGGCTGGCGTAGGTGACGAAGGAATCAAAGGTATTTTTAGAAATGTTATGCTCGGCCACATTGCAGCAGAGCGAAGCAAAGGCCTTGGGTCGCATGAGAAAATGACAGTAGCGACTCCCGGGGGACTTGGGAGATTAGCTCTTTCTCCGGATCTTGATCCTGCGCTGCCAAAGAATAAGAGAAAGTTTAAGCTCACAGAGCCGAGAACTACTAACCCGCAAGAAATCCTTGACGGTCTTGGCATACCGGGAACACCAGCAGAAACTGCCAGTTTTGAAGGCCTAGTCAACGTAATGACAAAAGACGCAACCCTTAAGCAGATGCTTTCTGCATTTAAAGATTATTTAGCACTAAGAGTTGCACACATTCAGCACCCTCAAGCTCAAAGGGTTCTAAAGCACGTGGAGACAGTTATGAGTGAAGCTATGATAAGAAACGCTGTAAGGCAGCTGCTAGAAATGAAGCAGAACAAACTACAAGAAAAGATTGTAAAGATAGGTGATGATGAACTTTACGATCTCACAGATGACAACCTCGAAGCTCTGAGGGCATTTATACGAGCTGAGCTCAAAGTAAGCGAATTCGACCCTGATGCATCTCGACAATCATATATTGAGTCGATCGACGCTGTCCGAGGTGACAAACAATTTTCCACCGCCATTACAGCTTATCCTGACGAGTATAGAAAGATAGTTCTGGATTATCTAATGAAGCTCGAAGACGGCCCAGAAGTTATAGCACCATTACTGTTTTCTCTCTCTGCTGGAAATCCAGCTGCAGTAGATATCAAACCTCAGCTTTTAGACATACTTCACTACAATGAAGGACAAGGCCTTGGTCGAGGTGAACTTTTAACACCACTTCTTTATGATAAGTCTTCTTGGGTCGGAGGTGCTTCTGCTACACATGATGTTGATATCGGAAAACAGGCTTGGGAGATTAAGCATCATAGATCTTTTAACGAGCCTTTTGTTTTTGGCGGCGGCGCGAAATCATTTTTTAGGTCTCCGAATAAATTGGCCTCGGCAATCGAAACTGCTGGCTATAAAATTAACCAGCTCCAAACAATGGGCCGAGATGAAAGCTTAAAAGCTATTGAAGATATTGCCACTAATTTTAAGCCTGTTGTCGACGGCCAAACTATAGATACATCAGCAAAGCTACTTCACCTTCTCGATCAAGTCGCAAGAGAACACGTTTTACCTAAAGGCGAAGCCGGCGTTCTTCTGTACCAGTCTAAGTCTACAGCAGGATCGCCAACAAAGACTAGGTTTGTAGATAAAGACAGTCTTTACTTCTACGCATTTGGGGGAAGAAAGACAGGAAGGTATCTTTTGTATGCTCCTGACTCACCCAGCCCATCTCGCGAGTCTACATCACTGGTTGCAGCAGATGAAGAAGAATCCCAACCAAATCAGGGTGAAGACAACCTTAGCGAATCTGTTCAAAAACGCTGGGGCTTAATCGCAGGTGTTGAAAACGCCTAATTGACGTCGAAGAATACGAAATTCTCTAACTAAGAGTTTTGAAATAAAAGAATAAAATTAATCATAATATGTTATAATCATTTATAGCAAATGGAGAGAGCGTGAAGATTCTTGAGAACTTATCATATGACGACGTATTATTAGTACCACAATATAGTGACATTCGGTCAAGATCAGAATGTGATACTTCCGTAAAACTAGGGCCAGGAGTCGAGTTATCGATACCCGTAATTTCTTCTTGTATGGATACTGTGACAGAAGATGCAATGGCAGTAGAGATGGCATCTCTCGGCGGGATAGGTGTTATTCATAGGTATAATTCGCCTCAAGAGCAATTAGATATTGCAAAAAAAGCGATTCAAGAGTTGCATTCTTCCCCTATTGCAGCAGCTATTGGTGTGACTGATGACTATCTCGAGCGTGCCAAGCTTCTAGTCAATGTCGGAATTTCTGCGCTTTGTGTGGATGTCGCTCACGGCCATCACATCTTAGTAAAAGATGCGCTCGAAAAACTTCGAAATGAGTTCGGAAAAGATTTATGCATTATCGCAGGTAATGTTGCAACCTTGGAAGGAATCAACGACCTTTCAGACTGGGGTGCCAATGCTGTCAGATGTAATATCGGAGGCGGATCCATATGCAGCACTAGAATCCAGACAGGACACGGTGTCCCAGGGCTTCAAACAATTTTTGACTGTGCTAAAACTGATAGAGATGTAAAGATAATTGCAGATGGCGGAATCAAAAATAGTGGCGATGCAGTAAAAGCCCTTGCCGCCGGTGCTGACTGCATCATGCTCGGGTCGATGCTTTCTGGGACAGATGAGTCGCCTGGCGATATTATTTACAGCGAAGGCCAAAAAAGAAAAGCCTACAGAGGCATGGCTAGCCCTGAAGCACAATTTGACTGGAGGGGTAGATCCAGCTCCTTAGAGGGTATTTCTACAACAGTTCCGTATAAAGGCGATGTTAAAGGTATAATTAATATATTGATGCAAGGTGTAAGAAGCGGATTTTCATATTCAGGATGTCGGTCTTTAAATGAATTGCATGTAAAAGCAAAGTTTATTAGGCAAACAGGATCAGGAGCACAAGAAAGTGGGACCCATATTCTCTCAAGCAGCTAAGATTTTACAGAATCTAATAAGTACTTTTGTTTCAAACGAAATGAAAAAAGCATCTTGTGAAAAGCAGGAAGGTAAGACTGTGAATTGTAAAAATAGATACATGTGGATTATTGATCATGGGCACGGAGAATCCACGCCCGGGAAACGATCACCTTTGTTTGAAGATGGAACGCAGCTAAGAGAGTATATTTTTAACCGCAAGGTCTCATCGCATTTAATGAGAATGCTAGATGAAAATGAAGTTTGCTATCATAATTTAGTTCCTGAAACTGAAAATGATGTTAAACTCTCTAAAAGAGTATCGCGAGCAAATGCACTAAAATCAGACAATCCTTCAATTCTCATATCAATCCACGGCAATGCATTCGGTTCAGACTGGACAAGCCCATCAGGCATCGAGACATATTACTGCAAAGGTAGTACAAAAGGTGAGACCATAGCACAAATCTTTCAAGACAGCCTTGCTCTGCAAACAGGATGGAAAGACCGAGGCATTAAAACAGCAGGATTTTATATTTTAAAGCATACCAGCATGCCTGCTATCTTGACAGAAAATGGCTTTTTCTCAAATAAAAGCGAGTGTAAGAAAATGATGACCGACGAATGGTGTGAAAAAATTGCAGCAGCACACTTTGACGCCATTATGTTAATTGAAAGAGAGGGCTTATGATCAAAACAAAAGATCTAAAGAAGTTCAAAAAAGCAATAGAAGAAGCAATAAAAGATCTGCCTCGTGACATAAACATGTCGTCAGGTACAGCTAGAAGTTACACACGAGATAAAATTTACGATCGTCTAATGGATGAGTTTCAAGTAAAAAATCTTAAGAGTAGCGAAGTCCCGCCGCTCGAGATTGAAATGAGCACCTAGATGAGCAGGCGTCACGAGCGCATCAAACTAAACAACGACATTTATAGCATTATAATGAACGTGTTCAATCGCAAAGGACGATTCTGGATGGTTCGTATACCATGCTTAAAGAAGTTTCTGGCACACCAAATTGCCAACGAAGTCTCTAAGCGATGTGAAGAGGAAATAGATAATGAGGCATCCTGAATTTATCATATTTACCGGGCCTATGTTCGGCTCCAAGACGACACGACTTATGGCAGTTGTGGATAGATTTAAGTACCAGAATAGAAAAGTCTTGGCATTTAAGCCAATGATGGACGACCGATACAATCAAGCAGATATAGTCACCCACAATGGTGGGAAGATTACTGCAAGCACAGTTCAAGACGCAGCAGAAATATTCATGCATTTAGCAGAATCAGATGACAACTATGATGTTGTAGCTGTTGACGAAGCTTTTATGATCAGCGGTATTGCCGATGTCTTGATCTGGCTTTACCAGAGAGGTATAACTGTTGTTGTCTCATCGTTAGACATGTCAGCAACATGCAAGCCATTCGAAGAGCTCCAGAAAATGCTTCCTTGGGCAACTCAAATTGAGAAGTGCCCAGCTGTTTGTCCTGTTTGTAGCAGGGATGCATACTATACTTACAAGAAAAATGATGATGGCGTCGAGATCGCAGTTGGTGGAGCTGAGCTCTATGAACCCAGATGCTTCGACCACCATCCAATCATGAACAAGAGGGAATACAATGATACCCAACCCTAGAGATGTAAACCTTGTCATTTATCACAAGAACTGCACAGACGGCTTTGGTGCCGCATATTCTGCTTGGCGCCTCTTGGGTAATAGAGCTGAGTACATTGCTTGCTCTCACGGTGAAGACCCCCCTGATGTCAAAGGAAAAAATGTAGCGATTTGCGATTTTTCTTTTAAGAATGCTGTAACTAAAAAGATGATAGATGATGCTGAGGCTTTGGTCATTCTTGATCATCATAAATCTGCAATGGTGGAACTACATGATATTCCAGATGCCATCTTTAATATGGAGAAGTCTGGCGCTGTTATAACATGGGAGTTTTTCCATCCAGGAAAAGATGTTCCAAAGTTTATCCAGTACATTGAAGATCGAGATCTCTGGAAATGGGAGTTCCCTTATTCAAAAGAGTTTGCCGCTGCTTTTGATATGGTTCCTTTTAAGTTTGAAGATTTTGATAAGTTTGTAGACGATTCAGTTTTTGACGATGCAGTCAAGAGGGGATCTTACATCCTTGCTTACTCAAAAACAGTTGTAAAGAAAATTGCATCTAAGGCTGTCCCAAGAAAACTTGCAGGACATGAAGCACTTGTTGTCAACGCTTCACACTGGATGTCAGAGGTTGGCAATGAGCTTTCTCCTCATTGTGATCTTGCAATGATCTGGTATCACGATCATGAAGATCAAAAGATAAAAGTAAGCTTGAGGGCATTTCATGATAACATCGATGCCTCAGAGATAGCAAAGCAGTTTGGCGGCGGAGGTCACAAATCCGCTGCTGGCTTCACATGGGACAAGGATATTGAAACCTTGTTTGACAAGCCAAAGAGAAGAACTAGGAAGAAAAGTGAACCCGCAAAATCAAAAGATGATTCGTGACGCAATTCTTTTAGCTGCTGATAACATTAAAGGTAAGTTGCCAGACAGCCCAAAACATCCTAAGGGTAGAAATCCTTACGCACACATTCCGAAAGTAATTATGAGCATCACAGGAAGCTCATACAAAGACCTCACAGATGATTATTTTGATATCGTTATGGAAATCATTGATCTTTGTGAAAGAAAACCATTTTAAAACAAAGGAGAAATAAAATGAAATTCTTAAGAAACTTAACCACGCCCCTCGCGATAGCTTTTATGATATTGTCTGGAGCACCAACAACGGCAATGGCAGACGATCACGCTGTTGATATCACCGGTGATAGCGCCGACTGGAAAAAGCGCTCCGGTCTGCGGTTTGGGTATAACTACCTTAATAACGGGGAATCCCCCACTAATGGCGAGTCAGCAAAGCTTCGCAGCCCACATATGTTTGCTATTGGATATGAGCTCCAGCAAACTATGTCCGGCGGCGACTGGCTAGACATCCTGTTTATTCAGAATGTTACGATCAGCGGCTTGGAGCAAAGTGTCATCGCCCCATCAGCAAACGTCCTGGTGGGATTTGAAATCAATGACACTGTTCAATTAGCTGTTGGTGGAAACCTTTCTGTTTATGATCCATCTCCCGATGGAAATTATATTCACCTGGTGACTGCTCTTGGCTTTACTGCTGCCGCAGGTAAGCTCAGCGTTCCACTCCACCTAGTCTTCGTTCCCGATGTAAATGACTTCTGGCGTTTAGCAATCACCACTGGTGTGAACTGGTAAGATGACAAGATTTCCTGACGATCCAAGCTGTTATGACTGTGGGTGCGATAGCAAACCCGCATGTCCTGGATATCAGGAAGATGGACGACCCGAGTGGGACAATGTATGGATGAAGGTTGCTCACAACATGTCTGAGCGGTCTTACGATACAAAGTACAAAGTAGGTGCTATTATCGTTACTGAGGATAACACCCAGCTGCTTTCCTTAGGATACAACGGTAACTACAAAGGTGGTCCAAACAAAGTCGAATCAGATCAACCTGGTGAATCTGGATTTATACACGCTGAGCAGAATGCTCTTATCAAACTTGATTTCAATAACCCGAAAGCTAAAAAGATGTATATAACCCTAAGCCCGTGTTCACATTGTGCCAAAATGATAGTAAATTCAAATATCATTGAGGTTATCTATGACGTGGCGTACAGAGATCCACGCGGCATAGATATTCTTCGAGACGCAGGGGTTGAAGTAAGGCAGTACAGTGTTTCGTGATGTAAATGCGCACCTTGCTGAATATTTATAGTCAGACTGGAGTGTCAATATGAATAGTTTGCTTACCAAAGAAAGGCTTCTCCAGATCATTGAAGAGGAGCGAAATAAGCTGGCACAAGAAGATGAGTGCAAAGCTAATAAGCTTTCTTTGAATATCGATCTAGACACAATCTCTCCCGGGTTAAAAGTTTGCGACAAGAAATCTGGACTGGTATACACAGTCGATGCAGTAAACTTAGGAGACATTTCTGAAGCTGATGGAATGATCGAAAAAGGTGTATCTTTAAAAACACCCACAGGACAAATCTTTCACGTCAGTGAAAAAGAATTTAAAAAAAATTACAAGGTAGAGTAATGATATGAAAAAGAATGAAGTTGCAGAGCTGATAAAGAACACGCTTAATATAGAATCTGATAAAAATGCGCAAGAAGATTTAAATGAATCTTTAGTTGCACAGACTAAAACCTATGCGCTTTCTACAGAAGCTCTTTCACAAGCAAACAAAAAGAATCATTATGAGCTGTATGAACAGTATGTAAAAGATTTCAACAGAATTAGCGCTGAGCTTGATTCTGTTTCTCGAACAGGCGCAAATTCTAATCACTCGCTTTTTAGATCTCTCAAAATAGATGAAACGTATAATTTAAACGCTGTTTATCTTCACGAGCTTTACTTTGCAAATATTGGTGATCTCCAGAGCGAGATTACTATGGATACACTTTCTTTTATGAGGCTTGAAAGAGACTTTGGGTCATTTGATGACTGGCAAAGAGATTTTCTCGCTTGCGCCACAGCTTCTCGCTGCGGCTGGGCCATGACAGGATACAACGTGTATACACAGACTTATATGAATTACGTCATAGACTTGCATAGCCTTCAAGTTCCTGTTGGAGTTATACCTGTCATAGTGATGGACGTTTGGCAGCATGCATATTACAAGGACTATCTCAAGAATGTTTCCGAGTACACGCAAAATATGATGAGAGAGTTAAACTGGAACGTTATTGAAAGCCGATTTAAGCGCACTGAAAAAGTTGCGCAGGCTCTTAAGTAAGGGAGAGAACAATGGAAGAGATGATTAAAGATATTATAGTTGAAATGATGAAATCAATCAACGAGCAAGATGAAAAAGAAACAAATGAGCTTCCTGATTCTCTTGATGCTCAAATTGATGCGCTTATGATTAAGTACGACACAGTTGCTTCAAACAGCGCAGATCAAGGCGATCTGAGTGAAAGTACAATACCTACATCACTTTCTTTTCTTCTCGAGCAGCTCGACGAGCCTGAGGCAGCACCAGGGCCAGACCAAGTGCTGGATGTAGAAGATGAGGCTAAAGATGAAGATTCCGACACTGAAAAAGATTTGCCAGAAACTCAGCCAAAACTTGACGTTCAAATGTTTACTGAAAGAGTTGCTCGATTGGCATCAATGCCAGATAGAATCTTAGATATCGCAACGGTTATACTTGTGCGCGCAGAGCAGTATGTTAGAGAGAACTATGATGATGCGACAGCATCTGAGATGAAAGAAATGCTCTATACAGAACACAGGCTTGAGCTTCCAGAGGACGCACTCGAACGTGTTGTTGATACTGACGTCCCACCTCCCGCAGCAAGTGGGGCAGGACCAGGCGGATCGGGAGGCTGAGTGAGCAAGTATAAAGATTTCGACCACAGGAAATCAATACACGTCAAGCTTCTAACAGAGACTCATGCAGCCTTTAGAATTGAGCTCATTAAAAAAAAGCTGTCAATGCAAGAAGTTTTTGAAGATTTTGCACAAAGAGTTGTAAGAGGCGACGGATTTGCGCATCGAGTCTTAGATACTGTGGCTAAGCGCAAACGCGAACGCCACATCGAAAAACTCTCAGACACTGATGCAGAGTCAATATTCGATGCAATCGAAGATAATACATACAGTACAGAAGATATTTAAATGTTTTGGAAAAAAGACAATACAGACAAATTAAAAATCGAAGAGCTAGAACGAAAAGTTAATGCTCTCGATCGATCCATCGTATCAATTCTTGGTTCAATGGAGATACTTAGTAATCGACTAGACAAACACGTAGAGTTTATCTCATCAATAAGTAAGACTAACAATTTACTTCTGAAGATCGTAGATTATCAAAATTCACCTTCGGGAAAAAATAATGATGATCTAAAGTTTCTTGGGTTTGTCTATGATGAAGATGAGGAGAGGTAATAATGCCCGCATTTGTTGATAAACATGTTTCTAAGTTTATATCCAGGAAGTTTCTGGTCTGGCTCTGTTCTTGTGGCTTTCTTGCAGGAGAGCTTCTTACAGGTGAGCAGTGGACGTTCCTATCAGTTGTTTACATCGGTGGCCAAGCCGCAATCGATGCTTTCTTAAAATGGAAAGGGAATTGAGCACCTTGATTAAATCCATAAAGAAAATTTGGGTAAGTTCAAAGGCAGCCGTTCTAGTTTTTGGCTCTTTTATGATTGGGCTTGGTCTCTATTTCTTGCTTAGGGGAAAAGATTTTGACCCATGGGAAGTTTTAAATGAACAAAAGAAATCTCACAAAGAAGAATTAAAAGCCATAGATGATTTCCACAGAGAAATAAAAGAGAAAAACGACTCTATTGATAAAAAGCTAAAGACAACTTTGGAAGAAATAGATAAAAAATACACAGAGAAAAACAAAAAGCTTGATCGAAAAACAAAGAAAGAAGTCGAAAAAATAGTTAAAGACACAAAGCTCAGCCCAGAAGAATTAGCTAAAAAGCTAGCTGAGGCTACGGGTTTATCTTTGGATGATTAAGCGTTATAATAAAAAAGTAAATTGGATGGAGTATACCAATGAGTGAATTTGATTTTGTTGATCATTATGAAGACCAAGAAGAGTCTGCAAATCTTTTGCCAAATAACGAGGCTGAATCTGCAATTAATTGCGCTTTCGTAGGCGTTGGTGGCGGCGGATGCAAGATCGCCAAGGCTTTCTTAGACTTGGGCTTTACAAAGACACTTCTGATTAACACTACAGACAAAGATTTCCAATCAGGCATTGACAAGGATCATTTGCTTGCACTTCCCGGTGCTGACGGCGTAGCAAAGAATATTGAACTTGGTCGCAAAGTTCTAAACGAGAACAGCGCGCTAGTTGAAGATGCACTTCGAACAAGGTTAGGTAAAGTTGACTGGCTATTCGTTTGTGCTGGTGGCGGAGGTGGGACAGGATCTTCTGCTGCTATTTTGGATCCTGTATTTAAAAGATTTCTTGAGATCAATGAATCGACTGGAAAAGTTGTTTATATTGTAACTTCTCCTACCTCACAAGAGAAATTAAATTCAACAATTAAAAGCAATGGCATATCTCTCGAATCCGACGTCGCAGAGGATCCACATATCGTGCTCGATAACGAACGTCAGCTTAATGCATTTCGAGGTAAAGTTGGCGTGCTAGGTCTTTATCCTGCAGCAAACAAAGCATTCGCCAAGATGTTTTGGCAGCTCTTACGCCTTGCTTGTGAGCAATCACCAATCCAGGCTTTTGACGGTAAAGACCTTGAAAGATGCCTTAGCGCCCCAGGTCGCATGGTGCTAGGATCAGCAATTGTCCAGCCTAGTACTAATCTAGGCGTTGAGCTTTATCAAAGCTGTATCAATAACTCTCCTTGCCCGAAACCAACAGGGCACGCTGAAACAGGAGTTCTCTTGCAGGTCATAACAGAGGACCATGCTAACGATGTTGATATTAGCGGTCACTTAGAAGCAGCTACTGCGTATGTTGGAGGCAGAGCAAATACTCTGTTTTCAGGCATCTACGTTCGTGACGCTCTTCCTGGATTAGTGAGTGTGATGGCCCTTGCAGGTCTGCCGTGCAAAAAATAACTTCTTTTCTTTGCATATCTTTACTTCTTCTGCCGGCAACTTCTACTGCAGAATGCGCTCAAATTGTCCCTGTGAAAAAAGGACAAGTAGTATTATGCGATGGTGTCCTAATAAGATCAGACGCTGTGCCTAATGTAATAGTAAATCTTACTACCGCAGAAGAGAAATGCAAATTAAAGCTCGATGAGCAAAAAGAAAAATCAGATGCGTTTTGTAAAGCCGAAACAGATAAGATGAAGGCATGGGAAAACGCAACTTCAAAGCTTACAGAGAAAAGAATGAAAATCAAGGAAGAGCACATAAGCTTCCTGACAAAAGAGATTAAAAGGTTGAAAGAACCTAGAACAGGAATGTGGATTGCAGTAGGTATCGTTTCTGGTGTCGGAATGACTATGGCAGCTGCTTGGTCACTTAATCAAGTAAGATAGCCATTATTTCTCTTAGAAACGATATTTATAACTGGATTGCCTCCGGAGAATTAAATGTCAATTAAAGTAACTGAAAATGCCGTTCGTGAACTCGTGAGAAACTTACTCGAGCAAGATATAACCCCTGGACCAGTTGATGGAGCGGCTATGTCACAGCTCCCTATTGAAGCTGATCCTGTTATTGATCAAGAAGATTTAGGTCCTCCGGTTCAAGATCGTAATTACGCACCTGAAAATCACGATGAGCTAATGGTCGCTGTTGAAAAGCTGCTTACAGATATCCCAGAAGATCTTATTCCAGTTGCTTTTAAAGCTATTAGAAAGCTTGTTGATAAAGCGCTCAAGATCGCTAAGTCTCGCGCAGAGATGAATCCGCAAGATATCGTTTCTGAAGGTGTAAACATCCTGCCTTTGCTTGAGGCAATCATTGAACAAGTTATGCCTTACACAGTTGATCTTGACGCCGCCAAAGGCTTGGGGTATGATGACCCTGACCTTCAAAGAGTCAAGATGAAAGGTGAAGAAGAGGACGAGGACGAAGAAGATGAGCCATCAGATTCTGAAGTAGAAAAACCAAAAGCACCTCAGCCTCCAGGTAGAAAAATTTATGCAGTTGTTCCTCCAAAAAGCACAGCTAAATCGTACTCTGGCCAAGTTGACAATGAAGAAGAAGAAGAAAAGCCAGATGCTGACCTTGCTGCGATGATGGGTGACCAACCAAGAGTTACCAAAGCGCAGAGAGAAAAAAGCCGAAAAGAAAAAGAAGTGCAGGCTAAGCATAGCGCAGAGCAATCTCGCGTTGCAATTGAACTAACAATGAAATCTGATGAGCAAAAAGTTCAAATTGCTAAGAAGATGTTCGCTGGAGACAAAGAATTAGCTGCTAAGATAGACGCACTTGAAGACAACAGGATGCTCGACACGCTCCTGACAACAGACCAGGTTATTGACGTCGAAGAAGAATTTATAAAGTCTGATCTTGGGAAAGAGCTTGAATCATTACCCACGCTAACCTATAAGGAAATGCCAGAATCGCTAAGAGGAAAATATGCTCCTATTATGCTTGACGTCGGCAAATCGATATCAAACAGCGCATTTAGAAATATTAGAGATGCAGGCTTTATGAAATTTCTTGCTGGAATTGCTATGGGGCCAGAAAAATTCCAAGAAGAGCTAATATCAATAACCCAGGATGCACCTCAAGACGCTAAGCCAATCCAGAAGTTTTTGGTTGGATCGCTACCTTGGTCTTCAGAGTTTAAGAAAGAAGTTAAGAAGCTAGGTAAGATGCCTGAGCTCGATGCCGACGCTGCTGCAGATGTTTTAAACTATATGCGTCAATCATCGGAAAGCAAAGAAGGAGAAAACCTTCTTGATGATTATACATCCTTAGTTCATTATTATCTTGCTGTTAAAAATGATTTCCCTGGCGCAGAGAAATCTATGCGTAAATTTCATTTCAACAAGGAAAATGGAAAAAATGCTCTTCGTCAAGCTGTTCAGGGCTTAGAAGCAAGAGGCGACAAAAAAGGATATGACCAACTAGTGAGAATTCTTTCTACAGACGAGAACAGAAAAGAACTCAAAAAACAGCTTGGAAAAGACTTCGCAATTCCAAGATACCAAGAACCGCAGGAGGGGTAACCTTGAAACGCTCTCTTCTTAAGGAAATAAGCGACAATCTAAGAGCGTCTGTTCCTGAAAGAAAGGTTCCTGAATTTTTACAAGGGATGTCTACTATGCCTGTTTCTCTACCTGTACATGCAACTCCTTCTCGAGTAGATTGGGAAGTTGTTGAATCGCCTCGAAGGCTTTTAAAATCTTATAAATTTATGACACCTGAACATCGAAAAGATTTCTTGATAGAGTTTATTGAAGAGCAAGATCAAATGAAGCACCATGCGAGAATGACAATTGATGAGAACGAGATTCATGTTGAGATCTACACTAGAGATCTTAATACAATCACAGAAGTAGATCATCACCTTGCACGTCTCGCAGATTTAATTTTCTCTGATACAGCTAGGTAAAATTTTGCAAGTTATCAATGAAGACAGACTGTTCGTTTCGAAAAGCCTAGAGGGCAAGATCGGTGTCGAGCAATTACAAGATCCTGCTGCAGACGACCTTAACGGTTTAGTAGTTGAACTTTCTGGCTCTAGGGTTTATGTTAAAACCTTACAGGAAACAGATGAGATAATTGAAATAGAAGGCTCATGTTTCTCAATGGACCTTGCAGGTATTTTCAGCGATAAAAAACCAAGCACCCTGCAGATTCAATTAGGCGAAGACACAATTTTAACAAAAAACGTCGAAGGTGCTGTTTGGTCTTGCAAGGCAAACACATTTTCAGAAGATAATTATGATGTGTCAATAATGATTATTAAGGCACATAAGAAGGATAAGAAAAATGTCAAAAAATAAGAAAAATTCTGAGCAGCCTAAGAAGCAGCCAGCTCAATCAACGCAGTTTGACAAATTCATTGATGATCAAATCAAGCGTCAAGCTAACAATAAAAAAAGAATGAAAGAAGTTGCCGGCGATGGTAAAGATACTCCCCAGCAAACTTACAACAAGCTTTACAGAGAGCGCCCTCAAAATCGCACAGTGTGGAGAAAAAAATGAACGAAGTTTTAAAGACTGGCAAAGAGCTTAGAGACTTTTTAGAGCAAGTTATTGAACAAAGCGTTAAAAGCGCTAAAACTGTAGTTGCTGAAGAAGAAAAGAAAAGACAGCTTGAGCTTTACAGAAAAATGCAAGAGCAAGAAGAAGCCGAAGAAGAGGAATCTGAAGAATCTGACAAAGATGCAGATAGCAAAGCCTCTGATGAAGATTCTGAAAAAGATCCTATGCAAAGACCTGCAGCCGCGGACCGTGCTCCTGAAAAGCCTGCAACACCTGATGAAGTCGATCTAAAAAACATTTTATACTCGATTAATCAAATCCGCAGCGGCAAATCTTTAAAAGACACAGCAGTTCGAGACAACCTCGACGACTATTTTAATCGTCTTTCACCCGTTGAAAGACTTGCGCTATCAGAATTTCTAGAAGGTCTTTCAGACGTAATTGTTGACGGTGTCCCTGCAGAAGAAGCTGAGGCACCTGACGAAGAAGTAGTGATGCAAGCAACTAATAAAACTGCAAAGGCAGTCGCATCTAAAGAAAAGAAGCAGCAGCCAAAGCAGACTACTAAATCTACAGACTCTCCTGAGGATGTCGCACCACCTATTAAAGTATCACAGTAAGAGAGGTAGACTTGGAAAAGACTACGATTTATTTGCCAAACGGCGGAGTTTTAGAAGTCGAACATACACAAGCATTCATTAACAGGGTTTGTGAGTGGTCGAACAAAATAGAAAGCGAAATATTATTAAGAGACATAAAGGACTACATTCATGAGTCGTTTAAGATATCACTTGATAATGGAACATTAGAGAAAATAGACTGACCACAGCGAGAAATACAATGTCTGATTCAATTAAAAAGCTAAGAGAGCTAATTCGAAAAGAGACTCAAGCGCTCCTTGAGACAAAGCTTAGAAGAACCCGCGAAGGAAACAAAGTAGAGTTTGCTTCTGAGAAGTACATTGAAGAAGTCGAAAAAGATCTTGAAGAGCTCATGTCAATTAGAGATCGCAGAGGAATGAGAGAGCGCGAAAGATACGTGCTCTCACAAGCAGTCAGACACCTCAGAACTAGCCTTAAGCGTGCTAGAAGATCTCGCGACAAATTAGAAAAAATAAAATCTGCTCAACCTGAAAAAGAAAAAGTGATCATATCCGAAGAATAGTTTTTGTGTAAATCGTAAATCCCGAGGTATAATAATACCAAAGGAGATACACAATGGGCGCTCTTCACGGTCATCTTATGCATCCCCATGAAAACCTCGACTTGAGGTTTCGGGATTTGAAAGTAATGTTCTACCAGATTGCAAACGGGGATCTCGACTCCGCATGCGAAAAGTTCGACGGCCAGAACATATTTCTCCACGTAGATTCAAGCGGAACTACTTGGTTTGCTCGAAATCTATCTGACGTCAAAGGCGGCAAGGTCGCAGCAGGCGATATCGACAACCGCTTTGCCGGTCGAGGTCCTGTTCATACTGCTTTTAATGATGCGGCACTTACTGCCTCTAAGATCTTTTCATCCTGGGATTCTGAAAAGATTAAAGCAGTTTTTGGCGACAACACGTGGTATTCTGCAGAAATTATTCATACAGCAAATCCTAATGTAATCAAGTATGATACCTGCGCTTTGATTTTTCACTGGGATGGTACGGGCTCCCGAGATCCTATCACCGGACACGCCATCTCGTCAAAAGCACAAGCTTCAGCGTTTAAAATGCTCACCGAGCTCCTTCCCGAAAACATCGAGTCACAAGGACACTCCTGGAAGATCGGAACTTCTTTTAAAGCAAATTTAAACAAGCTTACTCAAGAGCAGCTTAATAAAGCAACAGTTAATCTTGATAAAGTCTGCGAATCATCTGGTCTTTGCCAAGCCGCAACACTAAAAGAATATATTGCAAAAAATATTAGAAAAGATTTTCTCGACTCGCTTAATTTAAGCTCGGATTGCGCAAGGCTTGTAATGATGAGAATGTTTGATGAAGAAGGATCATTGCCTGCACCTTCTATAACAAAAGGCATGAGACCAGGGTTGAAAGCGTCCCTTCGAGACGTTATGAAAAAGAGAAAAAATCTTAGGGAAGACTACCTTGCACCAATTACAGAGACTATCCGCGAAGTATCTAACCTAGCGCTCTCAGGCACCTCGTCCAATCTCGTTTCTATTCATGAAAAAGAGCTTGCGCGAATCCAGGATTCTTTCGATTCTGCGGTTGAATTTGTCGAAAATAGCAATGATTATAAAAAGCTAGGTGTTTTAAATAAAAATAAAGACCAGCTACAATCCCGAGATCAAATTACTTCATCTCAGGAAGGCGTCGTCTTTAAGTTTGATGGAAACTCTTACAAACTTACAGGAAAATTTGCGCCGCTAAATCAGATTTTAGGCCAAGCCAAAGACTGGAGCAAGTAATGAGAGTAGGAATTGTTGCTGGATCTTTTAAGCCTTACCATAAAGGTCACCATAAAATGGTCGAGATTGCTTGCAAGGAAAACGACGTGGTTCATGTGATCGTCTCACTGTCCGACCGAAACCGGGTCGATCAAGCAAGCGTGTCAGGCAAGCAAATGGAAAAAGTTTGGAATGATCATCTGGTTCATATTCTGCCCGAAAATGCCAAGGAAAACCTTAATTTGCTGCCTGTAGGACAAACTCCAGTTAGAATTGCTTATGAGATGCTGGAGGATGCTGCAGAATCCAATTCCTCCAACACGTTTAATATCTACTCGGATCCTAGCGATATTAACCGCTACAATGAAAAATCGTTACTCAATCGCATGCCTAAGAAATTTGTCGAAGAAAACATCTTTAGAAGGCCGGTGAGCATGACCGAAACACACAACGTCAGGGGCGAAGACATGCGTGCCTGGATGACCCAAAGAGACAAAGCTAGCTTTCTTAAAGCGCTTCCAGAAAAATTATCTACTCCCGCAAAGGAAAGTATTTGGTACACCCTTGTTGGACCTGATGCTGTTTCTTTTGCAGGATGTTAACCATTGTTAGATTTAAGCGTATAATAATTTCACAATTGACATTTAATTCATAAGGAGATTTAGAATGTCTAAGAATAGAAGTAACTGGATTCCAGAAATCATGTATGAAGAGTCGGCGGAAGGTGCTGCAAGCAGCTTCCCATTTATCCAAGTCCCGCAAGGGGAGACGATGCCCACGCTTCTTTACATTTTTGAGTCGCAAGACACGGGAGAAGTTGAACCAGGATCAGAGGGTGAAGAACTCCCTGTTTTTGAATGGGATATGCACCAGTTTGCAGACATGGCTGTTCTTAAGAATAGTCTTCGGCCCGAGCTTTACGACGAAGTTCGAGTTTCTTTAGGCTTGGAGCCTATGGCGGATGCTACTGCAGCCGGGCAAAAAATTACTCAAAATGTAAAAAGTAACTTGGAGTAAACCTTGTATATCACTAAACAAGACATTCAAAAGACTCTTGCCTCTATGGTAGATTTCTATGGCGGTCTAAAACAGCACTTCGATAATTTTGACATGAACCTTGAATCTAATTTGGGAAGAAGAAACATCTTCATGTCAATGGTTCAAGAAGAATTTTTGGCAAGATCATTGCAAGAGAAGTACAAATCCGTAATCTCAGATGGAGCTCCCGGAATGCCCGATGTTTACATTGGTGATATTAATAAGGAAATTGAGTGCAAGCTTACGACTGTAAACAAATCAGGGAGTATTAGCTTCCAATCAGATTACGAGACGCTTTTACAAAAAGGCTCTCTTGATTATTTGTACTTTATTGCTTCTCCAGATTTTGATAAATTTACTGTTCTTCTTTTTGAAGGTTTAACTGTAGATGACTTCAGGCCCCTTTCCCCGGGGTCCCGCGGAAAGGTTGCCATGAAGAAGCATGAGGGCATGAAAAAATGTACTGTTCTCTGGGGTGACGTAATTCACAAGAATGAAATCGAGATTCAAAAGATCGACGGTCTCACTCAAGCTGCCAGGGATAAGTTTGACACCATCACGGAGCAAGTCACGGCAAAGGCTAAGTCTGTGACCGCACCAACACAACTTGATAAGCTTAGCGCGCGAATTGATCGAGAACATACCATTATGCGCAATAAGATGGACCGCCTCTTAAAGAGGAAACAGTACTGGCTTACAGATCCGGGCAAGTACTCTTTTGATTTACAAAACGTGGTATAAATGATTTGCTGTGTCATACTTAATAGTGTTTGACAGTACGTCTTTTGTGTACACAAGGAGATTTTAAGATGGATTTTAGCACAAACAGATTAGCAGCTCTCGCTGGATTGGCTTCTTCTGAAGTTCGTCACGAGATCGTTCGTGAACAAGCTGAGGCTCTCAATGAGTCCGCAGAAGCACGCAAATCAGAACAGAACGAATCTGAGGTTCGTCAAGCTGTTCGTCGCACCATCCGCAAGATGATTGCCGAAGGCAATTTAAACTTGGATGAGTTCGAACTCGCCTCTGACGAGATCGCAGAAGGTGCCGACACTCACATGTCCGCTCCCCTTCCTGAAGGCGCCCATGATGAAGATGAGATGGAAGAAGCTCATTGCATGGAAGACGAAGAAATGGAAGAAGGCGCTCACGAGGACATGGAAGAAGGTGCTCACGAGGACATGGACGAAGGTGCTCACGATGACGCTGACGAAGGCGCTCACGATGAAGCAACTCTTTATGAGATGGACGGCGAAATGTACATGGAAATGCACGGCGAACAAGGTGCAATGAAGTACATGCTCGTTCCAATGATGGACGAAGGCGCTCATGAAATGGAAGAAGATATGCATTCCATGCAAGAGCAAGAAGAGCCTGAGCACACCATCATGTATAAAGGTGTAAAATACGTTCAAGCCTAAGTAAACATCTGCACGTTTACTGGTTATAGTATTGGGTAAGGAGCCGCCAAATGCGTCTACACCCAGTCACTGTAAAAAGAATGTTAAAAATCTACGAAACCTACGGAGGTCATCGCGAGGAGACCAAGCTCTTGGAAGAGCTCTCCCGCCTTGACCTTTCCGTGTATCAGCGAACCACAGGCCCACGAGATAGTGTGCTAGTTTTCACAGATGAGCTAAATGAGGCCATGCGTGGAAGGTAGAAGGTTTGACGTCGGCCAAACACTGTATGTGGTGATGGTCGACAAACTCAAGATAGTTCCTGTTGTCGTAGCTGAACAAGTCGTCAGAAAGACGCTCAGCGGCGAAGAAGTAACTTATCTTGTGTGCCATAAGGAAAATTCCGATCCCCTCGACCTCACACGCTTAAAAGGTGATGTTTACGAAGATCTTGAAGAAGTAAAATCACTTCTAATAGATAACGTAACAAGAAACATTACTGATATGTGTGACAAGGTTGATTCCCGATCAAAGGAATTATCTGCAAACCTGTTCGGTGGATCCCTTGATAGAAAACACGATCCAAGCCCAGATATCACTGCGCCTGAAATACTAGAAGAAGAGAACGTGTTTATCTTGGAAGACGGCACGCGCGCCCGAGTAAAATTTTAGCTCGTTCCAATACATAGACATGTAAACGGAGAATTGCATGCTCATTGAAGATTTTACCGATCTCGCCGCAACAGCTTTACAAGCTGCTTCGAAACTATCTAAAAAGCTAGACCACCCGCAGCCATACCCGGAGCATCTCCTGGTCACCATGCTGCAACAAGAAGACAGTCCTGTAAGATCAATACTTGCAAAATTATCAGTTGATCGTGAGCAGCTTAGAATAAAGCTTAATGAGCATCTGACTAATATGAAAAAGATGCCCTCTCAAAATGCGCATCAAGATACACTTACAGTTTCACCTCGCCTTCTTCGTGTCTTAGATAGGGCGCAGCTTGAAGCAAAGTCTAAGGGCGACGCTTTTGCCAGCTCTTCCATTTTGTTTTTACAGATGTTTTCTGAGCCAGCAGAATCCCAACCTGCCCATCGATTTTTACTTGAAGCGGGAGTTGGAAAAGAAGCTGTTGCTCACGAAGTTGAGCTCCTGCGACAAGGAAAGAAAGTTGAAAATCGCCGCGAGGGAACATCATTAAAGATGTTGCTTAAAGCTGGGCGTGAACTAGTAACAGAAGTGGCACTAGGCAAGATACCTCCAGTCATCGGTCGCGAGGATGAAATTAGAAGCGTCATCAGAATTTTATGTCGCCGAACTAAAAACAATCCTGTTATTATCGGCAAGCCCGGCGTAGGGAAAACTGCTATAGCGCATCTTTTGGCACACAGAATTCACAGAGGAGAAGTTCCATCTCACCTGGAGGGAGCTAAGCTCCTTCAATTAGACTTAACTTCTTTACTGTCTGGCGCATCAATGAGGGGTGACTTGGAAGAAAAAATATCTTCTATTTTATCACAAGTTGAAAGCGCAACTATTCCGATCATATTGTTCATAGATGAAATTCATATGATCTGCGCAGAAGAAGGACAGGGATCTTCAATTGCTTCTATTCTTCGTCCTTACTTAGATCGAGGCGCAGTAAGGGTAGTCGGAGCAACAACGGAAGATGAATTTAGAGTTTCTATTGAAAAAGATTCGGCTCTTGAACGTCGATTTCAAACAGTTTATGTGGAGCCGCCTACAGTGCGCCAGACAATGGCAGTACTCAGAGGTCTTAGAGATTCTTACGAGGCGTATCACGGCTTACAGATCCGTGACGCTGCTCTCGGCGCTGCAGTAGAATTAAGCGAAAGATATATCCCGTCTAGAAACTTGCCTGACAAGGCAATAGATTTAGTTGATGAAGCAACTGCAAAAGTTCGTGCTGACAACACTTCAGCTCCACCAGAATTAGAATCTTTAAATCAAAAAGTAATGATACTGGAAGTTGAAATTGAAAGCCTTGCTAAAGAGCAAGGTGTTGACCAGCAGCTTTCTGAAATGAGAAAAGAACTCGCAGGCGCAAAAGAAAAAAGAAACGCGCTTCAAGGCCAGTTCGACGCAGAAAAATCCGCAATGGATAAGTTTAAAGCTGCAAAATCTAAACTGATCGATATCGAAGCAAAGATTCAAGATGCACAAGCTATTTCTGATGCTGTAGGTCTCCAGCGTCTAACAACAGTTGATAAAGTTCTCGCAAATTCCGCATTGAATGCTGCTGAGTTTGCTGTAAAGTCTGCTCGTCAAAACTCTCAAATGATGAAAGACGAAATAACACCAATGGAAATTGCTGAAGTCGTAGCTGCTTGGACAGGAATTCCGGCTGCAGACTTAAGCATGTCTGAGAAAGAAAAGCTTGCTGGTCTTGAAGGTCATTTGAACAGCACAGTCTTGGGCCAAGAACGCGCAGTAAAAGCAGTTGCTGATTCAATTGTTAGATCACGTGCAGGTCTATCAGATGAGACGAAACCAATTGGATCGTTCTTATTCTTAGGCCCTTCAGGAGTTGGCAAGACTTGGCTTGCTAAGTGTCTTGCAAAAATAATGTTTGATGATTATGAGCACATTGTTCGAGTTGATATGTCTGAATACGGTGACAAGCATACAGTTTCTAGAATGGTCGGCGCGCCCCCAGGATATGTTGGCTATGAACAGGGTGGTCAATTAACAGAAGCTGTCCGCCGCCGCCCATATTCTATTGTTTTGCTTGATGAGATCGAAAAGGCTCACCCAGAAGTCTTTGACGTACTGCTCCAACTCTTGGATGATGGGCGACTTACGGACGGTCAAGGTCGATTAATTGATTTTAAGAACACAGTTGTGATCATGACTTCAAACATTGGCTCACACATGCTACTTAAAGCGCTCGAGAGAGACGGTGATATCACAGAAGATACCCGTGAAAAAGTAATGGATCTATTGAAGTCTAAGTACCGCCCCGAGCTGCTGAACAGAATCGATGATATTGCAGTTTTTAACCCCCTTGCAGAGCAAAATCTTTCAGGCATCGCCAAAAACGTTCTTGATGACATTACTCGCCGCCTCAGTAAGAAAGGGATTCAAGTTGAGTTTGACCCGCAGATGTATGACAAAGTAGCTAAAGAGACTTATGATCCTACTGTTGGCGCTCGTGCTATTAGAAGATGGACCCAGAAAAAAGTAGAAGGTGCTCTCGCCAATGAAATTATCACGGCAGGTGAAGATGCAGGAAAATTTGTAATAACTCTTACAGATGCAGGCGTAGAGATAAAAAATACTCAGTAGCAGAATATTTAATAACGGAGTATCAAAATGAAAGACTTAATTAGAGACATGGTAAGACAAACAATTAGTGAACAGAATTCACGAAGAACTATAATTGACACGGCTTCAAAAACTTATATTATGGTCTTTGACAACTCCTATCTACTAAACAATCTTCTAACACGTATACGTGTACTAGAAGGTGTCTCGACAGTGTACCAGAGAGATGCTATTAAAAAGATAGGCAATCGCTCTAAAGTTTCTGTTGAGATATCTTATATGGCCCCAGAAGGCTCAGGCGGAGACGAAGCTTACTTATCCGACCTTTTAGGCAAAGTTAAAGCGACCAAAGGAATAATCAGGCTGGAGAAGCCTGTAGCTTTATCCTAAAAACTAAAATGTAATTTGCCCCTTTTGTGAGTATAATAGTATCACAGGAGGTAGGATGAAAGTACTCATTCTTGACGGACACAATCTCATTCATCGAGCACGCGCAGGATACAACCGAGGCGCACACTCAGTCACATACATGTTTTTCAGATCGCTTCGACCGCTGATTGAAAAAATGGCACCTGATAAGGTGTATTTTGTGCTTGAAGGCACCCCTAAAAAAAGAATCCAGCTAGACGGCGGATATAAAGCAAATCGAAAGATTGATAAATCCGATCCAAAGTGGCTGGTCATGCAAGACTTCTTTAGGCAAAAAGACGAATGTGTAGATCTTCTCTATCAGGCATTCCCTTTTACGATAGTTCGCCATCCTGATTTTGAAGCAGACGACATCATTGCTCACTATGCAAGGTTTCACAAGGATGATGACGTCGTTATTGCCTCAGGTGATTCTGATTTCATTCAGCTGCTAACTGATGAGAACCCACAGATCAAACTCTATCACCCAATTAAAAAAGATTTTGTCCAACCTCCAGATTACGACTACCTCGAATGGAAGGCAATTCGAGGTGATGCAACTGACAATGTTCCGGGCATTCCTCGTCACGGTGACAAGACAGCAGAGAAAATTGTTAGGGACCCAGGCTTATTTGAGAAAAAGCTCGAAGACCCAGACTGGGAAGCACAATTTCTTAGAAACTTAAGTCTAATCAGAATCGACAAACTAACTAGAGCTGAAATAAACGGTATTCATGTTTCTGAACCAGGTCTTAAGGAGCAAGTCATCAAGGAGGCTTTTGAAGGATGGGAGTTTGGATCTGTCTTAAACGAAAAACCTTGGGAAAAGTTTATAAAGACTTTTGAAGAAATCGTAGAAGGAGAAAGCTTTGCCTGAAGGACCAGAATGCAGAAGAATGGCACATCAGCTAGCTGAAAGAGTTTCAAATCGAACAATCAAGTCTATAGAAATTGTCTCAGGTAGGTATACAAAGAAGCCTATTGAAAACATTGAAAAGTTTGAAGATGACCTTCCTATAAAGATTCAAGGCGCCGGCGTCCACGGAAAGTTTATATTTTTCTTACTCAACAGTCAGTGGAGCATCTGGAACACGCTGGGTATGACTGGATCTTGGTCATCTGATCTAAAAAAGCATAGTAGAGTAAAGTTCTGTCTAGACGAGGGCGAACTATACTATAATGACCAGCGAAACTTTGGTACACTTAAGTTTGTTCAAGGTAAACAACCGCTTGTTAAAAAGCTGAGCTCTTTAGGCCCAGATTTACTGGCTGAAGAGTGCTCAAACAGAGACTTTGCAGAACGGCTGGCTAAGAAGCACAACAAGACCATCGCTGAAGCAATCATGGACCAATCTGTGCTATCAGGTGTCGGCAACTACGTTAAAGCTGAAGCCTTATATCTTGCCAAAATCAGCCCAAACCGAATTGTGAGTGATCTAACCTCAGATGAGATAGTCCTTCTAAACAAGACAACAAGGTCCGTACTTGTAAATTCTTTCGAATCCGGCGGCGCAACCATTAAATCTTATGCAGATTTTTATGGTGATACTGGCAACGCCACAGATAGATTTCTAGTTTACGGAAAAAAGTTCGACCCAAATGGAAACCCAGTAGTAAAGGAAAAGACTGCTGATAAACGTACAACACACTGGGTTCCAAAAGTTCAAAATTAACATTTACTATTTGTTCTTTTTTTCATACAATAATAGTGAATGTTATACCAATGCAAGAGATCCATACAGGCAGCATACTTTCTTACAGAATTCTAATCCAGCACGGTAGTCGTGTTTTTAAAATGGGTACGATTGATGCTGAAAGTAAAATGTCCGATGAGTCACATGAAATCTACTCAAAGCTTTTAGCCGCGAGCTATAATGTAAGTTATAATAAAATTTGGATAATACCCAATAGAATATTTGAAAGAGGCCTAAGATGAAGTATCTTAACGATGATATTATTAATCTTCTCCGACAGAAAAAAGTCATAGAAAGAGAAGAAGTTGTTTTAAAAGAAGGCGACCTTTTCGTCGCTTTTAATGTTGTAACCCAGAATCGACGAGTAGTTGAAGTTCCTATGAACCTCTTGGAAGTCACTTCAAGAAGAATATTAAGAGATTAAAATGAAGTACGAAACTAATAAAAAAGTAGTTTTTAATGATGATGCACGCCAGCGCCTTTTAGAAGGAGTTAACATCTTAGCAGATGCTGTTAAAGTTACACTTGGCCCAAAAGGTAAAAATGTAGTTATCGAGCACCCTGACAGGGCTCCTACAGTAACAAAAGACGGCGTAAGCGTCGCCCGAGCTATTAACTTAAAAGATAAGTTCTTAAACCTAGGTGCTCAAATGGTTAAGGAAGTTGCTTCCAGGACAAACGACGTCGCCGGAGACGGAACGACCACGGCGACTACATTGGCACAAGCAATATACGCAGAAGGTTTAAAGATGTTAGCAAGTGGATATTCATCTACAGATATTAAGACTGGCATCGACCAGGCTGCTGAAGAGATTGTATCATACCTAAAAGAGCTCGCGGATCCTGTCGAAGACACAGACAAAATAGCACAGGTTGCAACCATATCAGCTAATGGTGACTCTGATATCGGCGCTTTGATAGCGCAAGCAGTAGAAAAGGTTGGAAGAGAAGGCGTTGTAACTGTCGAAGAAGCCAAGGGTTTTACAACCACTCTCGATGTCGTCGAAGGAATGCAAGTTGACAGAGGGTATGTTTCGCCTTATTTCGCGACGAATTCAGACAAAATGACGGCAGAGCTTAAAAACCCGTATATTTTCTTAACCACTAAGAAGCTTACATCTCTAAAGGACGTCGTATCTGTTCTTGAAAATGTTGTTCAAGAAAAACGCCCCGTTCTTTTCATCGGAGAGGAAATCGAAGGCGAAGCTTTGCAAGGACTTGTTGTCAACAAGATGAAAGGTGTTCTCGAGGTCTGTGCGATCAACGCTCCAGGCTTTGGCGCCGGCAAACTTGACCTTATGTCAGATTTAGCAACGTTAACCGGAGCCACAGTGGTGTCAGATGCAACAGGAGTTAGTTTCTCTGAAGTTTCTACAGAGCACTTAGGTACGGCAAAGAAAGTAGTCTGCAGCAGAACTAGCACAATTATTGTTGGCGACAGCACGCGAACAAAAGAAGTATCTGATAAAGTTGAAGAGCTTAGAAGGCGAGTCAAGGACTTCACAATCTCAGATCAAGAAAGAGATTTTGTAAGAGACAGAATTGCAAAGCTTAATGGCGGTGTAGCAGTCATGAGAGTTGGCGGAGCAACTGAACTAGAAGTAAAAGAAAAGAAAGATCGTGTAGAAGATGCGCTAAACGCAACACGAGCAGCAATCGAAGAAGGAATAGTTCCTGGGGGAGGGGTTGCTTTGGTACGCGCCGCTGCGAGCCTATCCGAGTCTACAAAGGGGGTGACTGGTAGGTCTATCGGAAGGAATATCGTTAAGAGGGCATGCCAAGCACCCCTTTCTCAAATTGTTACAAATGCAGGCGGAGAGCCTGTCATCGTTGCCGCTAAAATACGAGACATGAATGGGTCTCAAGGGTATGATGCATCAAATGATACTTTTGGTGATATGATCGAGGCAGGTATCATAGATCCTGTCAAGGTAACCCGATGCGCGCTTGAAAATGCAGCATCTGTAGCAGGACTTATGCTTACAGTCGATGCTTCTATTGTAGAGGACTTTGACGTTGACTAAAGCTCTGATTTTTGATATGGACGGAACGATCACTCTTGCCGGCCAAAAAGCAACTAGAAAAGTCATGGACGAACTCAATAGAGTTCGCACAAAGTACAAAATGTACTTAGCGACAGGATCTGGTTACACCAAGGTTGAGGAGCAACTCGGAAAAGACACACTCCTAAAAATATTTGATAAAGTCTTTTGTTGTAACGGGACAATCGTTTACAACACGAATCTCGATCCAGATATTGAAGGTGTGCCAGAAGAGCCAGAGATGCTACATTACGTTGATCTTGCAGACCATTACAGCCAACCAGACTTAAATCACATAACCTCAGTGCTTCTTAAGTACGCTGCTAAAAATCATACTAAGTACAAAACTGGCACTTTTGTAGAATGGCGAGGCAGCCAAATTAATTTTTCTTTGATTGGTAGAAACTGCACTGCTAAACAAAGAGAAGACTACGTAAAATGGGATAAAAAATCCGGGGATCGAGACAAGGCAATTGAGTTCCTCGAGAAAGAGTTCAAAGGATACGGTCTTTCTTTTAGAAAAGGCGGACAAATTTCAATTGATGTTACACGCCAAGGGTGGGACAAGACTTATGTTTTTGAAAATATAAAAGAAGATCCTGCCGACTGCACCTTCTTTGGTGATAATATTGTACCTTACGGCAACGACTGGGAAATAGCTGCAAAATGTGGAAAGCACTATGCAGTCAAAGACCCGGATCATTTGTTAGAAATTTTAAAAACTTACTAGTTATTCCTAGAAATCTAAACTAGGAGTTTTGACATGGACGGCTTTCTTTTGTTTTATCGCGGCGCACTCACATTTTTTGCATTAATGTTTGTTCTTGATATCACACTTATAGGTGTCTCACCCGCAACATATGCGTGGCCAGTTTGTTTCGCGTACTACTATTTCAGACTCCAAGATGCAAAGAAATTTTATAAATCTGTGAAAGACTTAGAAAATGATTGAAGGCCTATGGAAATCTCTTTCTGGTGAAGAGGTTGATGTTGTAGAAAAAATAAAAGAGTTTAACCAGGAAAAGTACAATGTTCACGTTGGGAGCGACTCTTGTTTAAACAGCGGCGAAAAATTTAGACTCATAACAACGATATGTTTTAGAGAGCCTGGCAAGGGAGTCATAGTCTTCTGGCGCGCCAAAAAGCCAACCTGCCCTGACACGCTTTATAAGCGGTTGCAACTTGAGGTCCTTGATTCAATTGATGTTGCTTCAAAAGTCCAGGAGCTCTGCGGGAGAGATTTAACTATTCATGTTGATATCAATCCTGACGAGAAGTTTGAATCAAATAAATTTTACGATGAAATGGTTGGAATGGTGAAAGGCTGCGGTTTTAAATGTATTACCAAGCCCGATGCCTTCGCTTCAGCCATTGCAGATATGTACACGAGGTAAATTATGAATGAAAAAGTAGCACAACGAATAAGCGGTTTTAGAGAAACTTTTAGCAATGCTAAGCAGATAGCACAAGATAGTTTCGACAAAACAGGTGATGTTATTAAAAAAGCTATTGACACTAATAAGCAAGCAGCACAAACAAAAACAATTGTTGATACTTCTACAGAGTGGATGATTCTTGTCAAGAACGATGCTTTTGAAAAAGGGCGAAAAGAAGGATATTCAGCAGCTTCCGAGCATATGATTCCAGTTCTAGAACAAAAGAAGGCAATTGTTGATCAAATCAGCGAATTAGCTAACAAGACTTTGGATGCTCTCGGCGCTGAGCTCAGCGCATCCATCGATGCTCTGACAAATACTCATGCTGATCTAGACAGGCAAAAAGAATTGATGAAGCAGCTCAAGTCCCAGCTGAAAAAAAGAGATGCTTTAGTTTCTGAGCTAAAGGCTGATTTAGAGAAGCTTAAAAAAGAAAATGATGCACTCCAGGAAAAAGCTGAAGATAAGCCAAGGAGAGGCCGCCCAAAAAAGAAGAAGGTGGATGACCCTTTAGCTTAAAGGGAGAGCATCAAGCTTCTCCCGACAGTCCTTGGACAAAAATTAAAAACAAAATCTGGAAATAATGCATGTCACTTATTGACCCTTCAATAGAAGAAAAGATAACTAGAATTGAGTCTATGGTGGGAAACACCCCACTTCTAAAGCTAAATTTTCTACTTGATGCCAAGCCTGTTCACGTATTTGCAAAGTATGAAGCAGTTAACTTTTCAGGAAGCATTAAAGATCGAATGGCAATTAAAATCTTAAGATCTGCATATGCTACAGAAAAAATAAAACAGGGCGATCTTATAGTCGAAGCAACATCCGGAAATACTGGAATTGCATTCGCAGCTATGGGAGCTGCACTCGGACATCCTGTTAAAATTTATATGCCTGAATGGATGAGCGAAGAAAGAAAAGCGCTCATGCGTCTTTACGGAGCTCAAGTTGTTGAAGTCTCTCCAGAGCAGGGTGGTTTCTTAGGGTCTATGGCAATGGCTGCAGAAGAAGCCAAAAAAGAAGGTGTATTTTGCCCATCTCAGTTTGCCAACCCTGAAAATGTTAATGCTCATCGAGAAACAACTGGCCCAGAAATAAGAGACACTTTAAGCGATGCTGGATTGATCGCTGATGTTTTTGTAGCAGGTGCTGGAACAGGTGGCACAATAATGGGCGTGACCGCTTATCTTAAAACTCAAAATTTAAATTTAAAATCAAGACCAGTTTTCCCAATGAATCATGAAGAAAACGGTGGAACTCACAGAATAGAAGGTATCGGTGATTCTTTTGTTCCAGAGATTTTAAAGCTAAATGCCCTGCATGACGAAATAAGAGTTGATGACGAAGACGCAATAGTGATTGCACAAATGCTTAACCAGAAAGGTCTTTCTGTAGGGATATCTTCAGGCGCAAACATTTGGGCTTCGCTATCCATAGACGATCTGAAAAGAAAAACCGTCGTAACAATTTTATGTGATTCTGCAATGAAGTATTTAACAACAGATCTTTGCAAGCCTGCAAAAAAGTCTATAGATAATATAAAGTTTGTTGGATTTGATAGAATCAACTGATAATTATAAAAAGCGGAGATAACAAATGAATTACTTACCAGCAGCCGGTGTCGTTATATTAAAAGAGCAAGAAGACGGAGAGCATGATGTCATCTGTCTTCTTACGCACACTGGTAAGATTGATTTGACAAAAGGTATAATAGATCCTGGCGAACAACCCATGCAAACTGCTATGAGAGAAGCTGAAGAAGAAGCATCTATTACAGATTTAGATTTTAAATTCGGTGAAGATCCTTTGGTTCATGATGCTACGACAATGTACGTCGCTGAGACAACGCAAGAGCCGGAAATCCAAAGAAATCCACACTCAGGAATATTTGAACACAAGATAGCATTGATGATTCCTCTGAAAAAGCTAGCGAATGATCCTAGGCTTCTTGAGTACCTTCGCCCTGCTGTAGAATATGCTCATGAGCTTGTATACAATAAGCCTCCTGAGTAAACAACCGCTGAATCAAAAGTATAATATATAGTCAGCGAGAGCTTTGTGAAGAATTTATATGAAGTGCTGGGTGTGGATAAATCCGCGTCTGGCAAAGATATTAAAAAAGCTTATAGGAATCTCGCCAAAAAATTCCACCCAGATACTTCTGATGACCCTGATGCCGAAGATAAGTTTAAGGAAATAAGCTCTGCTTATTCTGTTCTAAGTGACTCTGAAAAGAGAAGTAATTACGACAAGTACGGCACAGCTGACCCGCCTAGTGCTGGATTTCATACAAATCAAACTCATGACATAAATGATATTCTGAGAGGCTTCGGAGGAAACTTTGAAGACATCTTCGGCGGCAGAAAAAAGTCCGCTCCTCCAAAGGGCACAGATATCAAAGCCCAGGTTGTCGTGTCTTTAGAACAAGCTGCTGAGGGTGGCGAAGTAAATCTTAAATATGATAGAATGACACAGTGCAAACCTTGCGCTGGTAAAGGATCTGAAACGGGAGATGTTCAAGCTTGTGAATCTTGCAGCGGAACAGGCAGTGTTACTTATCAACAAGGGTTTTTTACTTTTTCACAGACGTGCCAAGCATGCAATGGCACCAGAACGACCTCGATTAACCCATGCGTTTCCTGTAGAGGTTCCGGCGTCCGCAGCAAACACAAAGATCTCTCAGTAAAGATCCCGCCAGGTATCACAGATGGCTCAGTTATCAGGCTCAAAGGAATGGGTAATGAGACCAATCGCGGAAATGCAGGTAATATCTTGCTTGTAGTTCATGTTGCTGCAAATGAAAACTTTGAAAGAGTCGGCAATGATATCTACGCAGAGCTGCAGATAAGTGTAAGTCAAGCAATGCTAGGCGATATTGTTAAAGTAAAGACTCTCTCTGGGCGCACTGAAAATTTAAATATTCCTGCAGGTACACAGCACGAAGAAACACTCAAAATCAAAGGCAGCGGCATTAAGAACGGCGATCACGTCACCATTGTAAAAATTAAAATACCAACAGGCTTATCTGTCAAGGAGAAAGACTTAATTGAAGAATTTCAAAAAAGCAGAAAAGATCAGTAGTTGGCACCCACCGAAATCGCCATACAATCTAATACAAGAAGAGTTGTATGAAGATCCCTGGAAGATTCTTGTGGCTTGCGTTTTCTGCAATCTGACAAAAAGATTTACTGCGGAGCCCATCATGAGAGAATTTTTTAAAGTTTACCCTACTCCAAAAAAAGCAATGAAGGCAAAACTCTCAGCGTTAGAGAAAATGCTAAAGCCAATAGGACTTAACACAAGAAGAGCAAAAACACTTGTTAGGATGTCTAAAGAGTATTTAGAAAAAGACTGGAAAGAACCTATAGAGCTCTATGGTATTGGAAAGTATGGAAATGATGCCTGGAAAATATTTTGCACAAATGAGTGGAAAAATGTACATCCAAGGGATCACGCTTTAAGTTGGTACCATGATTGGTTAATTGCTAATTACGCATAATTATAATGAAGAAGAAAACTTCAGACAGGAATAATATGAAACAAGATGATATCCAACAGATCGTTGCAGTCAGAACCCACTTAATTCAATTTTACGGAGCACTCGGGCACAAAACCTCTGGTGGTGCTGACATTGGAATTCTTAAGCAAAGCGATGTCGCAGTTGAGCTTGAACAGCTTATTAAAAAAGTCGACACCGTTCTTGCGCCATACGTTAATTTTGACTAGACATGTATGAGATCATCACACCACCGTACGAGGTTGTGGAGATTTATGTTGCATGGATAAATGAATGTGCTGATATGGTTGATGCATATCGAATCAAAGGCGATATAGAGACAGCAAAATTATGGGAAGAACCCATGATGGAAGCGCAAAACCTCATGGTAGACTATGTCAATAGTTTACGATCACGCAAAACATAGTAATAAATAAAGAAGGAGATAAAAATGCCATCATCATCTAGGACAAGCCTCAGCGCGCTAAGTCGCTCTCATCAAGCAGAGCTTGATGCAATTAAAGAACTTATAGGCAAACCAGTAAATAAAAAATCAGATCTAAAGACAGAAGAAATTTCTGAACCTACTCAAGAAGATAGTACACAAGATGAAGTGCTCGAAGTAGTAGGGTTGCTTAACCAGAAAGTTAATGATGCTACTGAGCCAGCCCAGGCCATCATCAATTCTCTTGCTGTTACGCCAGATATGGAAAAGGCTGCAACAACGACAAAGCGTCGCACTAGAAAAAAAGCTTCCACGACAGTAACAAAAACTGTCAAAGCAAAGCCTAGAACTGCTAAGGCTGCGACCAAGTCTTCTAAGTCTGCATCTAAGACAGCAAAGACTGCAACCAAGGCTTCTAAAGTTTCAGCGAAAACTACTACATCAAGTTCAAAAACTAAATCAGCTTCAAGAAGAGCAACTTCCAAAACAATCCGCGCTGCAAAAAAAGACTAAGCGCTGAATGAATTCGATTTGGGTAGCGTTTTACTCTCCTCCTTTACGTAGTTGGCGTCACAAAATTGTTGCATGGTGGACAAAAAGCCCATACGTGCATTCAGAGCTTCTTCTTCCCGGCGGTATCATGGCAGGAATATGCCCTGATGAATCAGGCGCTGTCCGAATGACGCAGGAAGACGCTAGTGAAACCGATCACTGGAAAAAGATCGAGCTCAAAGTTGATGATTATCAACTGAAAAATATATTTCGGTTTTATGAGCAAACCGCAGGCCAAAAATACGACTGGATAGGCATGGTGATTTCTCAGTTTGTACCCTACATGATTAAGCATGATCGAAAGTGGTACTGCTCACAGTGGATCGCCCACGCGCTTATTTCAGCAGGAGTCTTCCCTGTGACTTACGAAAAGATTTCTCCAGGCCGCCTCCGAGAGATAGTATTGAATATAGCAGCTCAGCAGTCTCTTGATGAAGATTTGTGTAACTCTGAGGGCGGGGAAGTATAATAGCTACAAATCAGGAGTGGTAATGAGGTACGGATACGCTTGCATCAACTCGACTTTACGAAAGAGTCATAAGATCACAACTAACAGGTCTATGATTAAGCGGACCTTCGCTGAAAAAGGCATTCAATACGCATCAGAGCTAGCGCTAAAAAACACGGAGGACCTCGTAAAGATTGTCCAGTGGAATAATCGCAACGGCTTTAAGCTATTTCGAATGTCTTCTCAATTATTCCCGTGGGCTTCTGAGTATCGCTTAGAGGATTTACCCGATTTTTCTGAGATCAGGTCTAATCTTGAAGCAGCAGGCAAAGAAGCTATGGACAATGAGCAGCGTCTATCTTTTCATCCTGGTCCATTTAACATTCTTACTTCACCCCATGAGAAAGTGGTCCAGTCATCTTATACAGACTTGCGAATTCACGGTGAAACAATGGACTTGATGGGACTACCAAGAAATCATTGGGCCAAAATCAACATCCACATTGGGGCTGCATACGGTGATCACCAGTCTGCTACTGATAGGTGGTGTAAAAACTTTGAAAACTTGCCAGACTCTGTTAAGTCAAGATTGACAGTTGAAAACGACGATAAAGAATCTCTGTACGGAGTTGTTCATTTGCATGAACTAGTGTATTCTCGTACAGGAGTTCCTATTGTCTTTGACTACCACCATCACAGATTTGTTGACGGAGGTTTATCTGAGAAGAAAGCATTGCAGCTTGCAATTTCAACCTGGCCCGACGGCATAAAGCCAACCACACACTATTCAGACTCTCGTGCTATCGAAATGAGCAATGAAAAAATTAAGCCTCAAGCGCACTCTGACTACATTTTTAATTACGTAGATACGCACGGCCTGGATATTGACATTATGTTCGAAGCAAAAGCAAAAGAATTGGCAGTAATCAAGTACATGGAAAATCTATGCCAGGATGACGACGTTAAATTCTGTTATACTTTAGACAGATAAAGAATATAATCCTACTAATTAGAGGCACAAATGGCACAGAATAAAAATAAAAAATTTAGAAAACCTATCGGTACTGCAAAGAAAACAGGCGAAACTGAGGCGTGGCCTTGGGAAAGAACTGCAGGTTTCTGCCAGTCTGATTCGCACCCATGGCATGTATGCTTGTCGTTTGCTGAACAAAAACCAGGATCAGCTCACACAATATTTACGTATCACACTCGCCAGGGTGCTTATAATAAATCTAGAGAGTTAAATGAGACCTATAAACTCTCTGATCGACTGATCTCTTACGTAAGAAACTGGAAAACTGGAGAAGAGATAGAGACAAGATGATACTTATTTGATGTACGGAGAGTTGACCGAGAGGCCGATGGTGGTCGCCTGGAACGCGGCTGTAGAGCAATCTACCGAGGGTTCGAATCCCTCACTCTCCTCCATTTTATCAAAGGAGCGTCATGCGTAATCTTCTATCTTTTTCTCTAGCTTTTCTTTTTCTTTCTTCTTGTAACTCACAAGATCCAGAAATTGTTTGCAACACTGTAGAGCAGCAGCAAGAAAGCATCTTTACAGAAGTCGCAGCTCCTGTAGCTACACTAAACCCATATGAGCTTAGATCTCGATATGCTACTGTGAAGGTATTCACCCCAGGTAGCGGCAGAGGATCTGGTACTTATGTGAAGTATAAAAATCGGCACTTGGTGATCACAGCTGCTCACGTGATCGATAATTCTAAGCGTCCTTACGTTTGGGTTGTAACACCTGAAGGTGAGAGAAAAAAGGGTTGGATAGTTTATTTCGACAATCAAGAAGATATCGCTGTTCTAGCAGTGAAGAAGCTTGAATCAATTCTGTCCATGCCGCTTAACGTCAATAGATCACTTCCTGAGATTGGTGAGACGCTTGTTTATTCTGGTTACCCAGGGCATCACGATCTTTTGACCCTACGAGGTGAAGTTGCAGGTATAGAAAAGATTTCTGACGGCAGAACAAAAATAACAGTACATACGTACGGATGGCCAGGCGCATCAGGTTCTGGCTT
>TARA_R110002074_G_scaffold392953_1_pt1 | contig 40397 bp, 24 predicted proteins | sample TARA_R110002074 | Tara Oceans TARA_R110002074 (sample SAMEA4397215) | marine metagenome | biome: Polar Biome; feature: [MIX] marine epipelagic wind mixed layer (ENVO:01000061); material: water (ENVO:00002006), including particulate matter (ENVO:01000060) such as... | depth 10-100 m | reverse complement strand
GGCAGACCTTCTACCATTGGCTGTGCAAATATACTGTTTCTATGGGTATTTGTCTAATTTTTAAAAGCGTTTGCCCTGAAACTAACCCAAAGAACTCTTTAACTCATTTAAAGTTTTAAAAACAAAAAGTATTATTTATTTTTCGACTAAATTCTTATTCTAAAAAGCTACTATTCCATTTCATAATGTCATTTTTGTACATGGCATCCAATGCCATCTGAACACAAATTGCAGCTTTAGCTCCAGTAAAAATACTAGATTCTGGTGTTTTATTACTTAGTATTGATGACTTGAAATCTATTAGTGCTTGTTTACTTGGGTCTAAATGCTCTAGATCTATTTTATAACCCTTCTGTTTATCCCATTGCGCTGTTGCACCACTAACACCATCTACGTCTGTTATGACTTTATCGTTATTTTTCCCTTCTGGATAAAACCATGCATTTTTTGTATCAATAATTATGGTTCCTTTATCTCCAATAACCTTTATTTGATACCCATCTTTAGCATTGCTTGTTAAACATGTAAACTTTGCTTGTACTCCATTTGGGTAGCTGTAAATTAAATGTACATTATCATATGTTTCCCGACCATCTTTCCAATAATCAATGCCACCAACACCCATAACTTGGTTAGGAGTTTCATTAAGTACCCAATTAACAAAATCAATTTGATGTGAACACAACTCAGCAGTAAGTCCTCCAGAAAATTCCCGGTACATTCTCCAATTTATAGCCTTTTCAAACTTAGGATTAGGAACTGGTCTTCTCCAGTTTCCATATCTATTCCACTGACATTCAAATGCTGTAATATTACCAACTTTTCCTTGTTGAATTAAATCAACAACATGGGTATAAAGCCTTGAACTATGGTACTGATGACCCGTTTGAAATATCTGTTTGGATTGATTTGCTCTATTTACTAATTCTCCAATTCCTACATAACCTTTAGCTAAGGTTTTTTCACAATATACATGCTTATCAGCATCAAGCGCATCAATTGCAATTTTTGAATGTGTATTAAACGTTGTTGCGATAATAACAGCATCAATATCGTTATTATCTAAAAGCTGTCGGTAATCAGAATAGCCAGTAGGATTGGAATTAGCCTTTGAAATACCTTCTTTTAATCTAAATGGCAAAACATCACAAGCTGCAATAACATTTACACTATCTATAGAATTAATAATGGATGTAAGGCCTCCACCACGATCTCCAGTACCAATAACACCAATATTTATAGTATTATTAGCACTTATATTAGACATTACATTGCCATATAAATAAGAAGAACTAGCTATCCCAGCAGTAACTGTAGCTGTTTTTTTAATAAATAAGCGTCTTTTCAAAATTTATAGTTTAGGGTCCCAACCTGGTTCATAAGTTCTAGACCAAAGTTTCATAGCATCTCTATTGTACATCATACCTGTTTTATCGTCTATATCAAAACCATCATTAATTCTATATGCAATATTGGCATAATGCACCATGGCCATACTTTTACTAGCATCATCAATTGGTGCTGTTAATTTTGTTTTACCTCTAATGGTGTCAAAAAGATTTTGAACATGTTTTGTTGAGGTGTCTCCACCACCACCTAAAGCAGTTCCTGCTTCTTTTGATGCCGAGTTATATTCTTTAACTAATTTCCCTCTACGGTCATATAACATATATTTACCTCTATCTACATACACAGATCCTTCTGTCCCATATATTACAGTACCGCGGCCAGTTCCATAAGTGTTGTAACTATTTCTAGATTTACCATCCCACTTAATGACTTTATTATCTGAAAATTTAAACGTTGCCTCCATATCATCATACATTTCCCAACCATCATCTAAAAAGTGACGTTTTTCTGCCTCAACATACACATATTGTGGAAAATCCACTTGTAACGCCCAACGTGCCACATCTAACTCGTGAGTTCCATTATTACCCGCTTCGGCTGTTCCATAGTCCCAACCATACCAATGCCAATTGTAATCCCAGGTTTCAGATGTATAATCTCGTCTTGGTGCTGGTCCTTGCCATAAATCCCAATCTAATCCTTCTGGAATTGATGCACTTTTTTGCAAAGGAACCTCACCTCGTCCGTTATTATAGAAGGCTACTGCTTTGTATGGTTTACCTATAATGCCATTATGAATTTCATTTATAATTTCAATAGTATGACCAGATGAACGTTGTTGGTTACCAATTTGAACCACTTTGTTAAAATGTTTTGATGCTTTAACCAATTGTTCATTTTCATACATATTATGGCTACATGGCTTCTCAACATACACATGTTTACCTGCTTTCATTGCCATTATTGAACCTGGAGTATGCCAATGGTCTGGTGTAGCATTAATCAACACATCTACATTTTTATCGTCTAATACTTTTCTGATATCATTCTCTAATGTAGGGTTGTAATCTATATGCTCTCTAAACGCTTTTAAACCTTTTAAACGTTGACTTTCCATAACATCGCACAAATAAAGTAATTTGGCATTACTTTCTTTTAAAGCTATTGGTTCTTTAAAAGCGTTTAACCGTCTTCCTAAACCAGCTATGGCAACGTTAACTCGCTCGTTAGACCCTACAATGTTACTATAACTTTTAGCAGACATAGCCATTGTTGAACCTCCTATAGTTATGGCAGCTCCTGCCATAGATGTTTTTTTTATAAAATCTCTTCTTGATGCCATTTTATAGTTCTTTTATTTTTATACTTCTAAAACTAACTTCATTACCATGGTCTTGGAGTAAAATAGCTCCTTCAGGCCATCTACCAAAATTTGACCATTGTTGGTATTTGCTATAATTTACCAACGCTTCAAACATTTGTGAAAAGCGGTCGTACTCAATAGTCTTTTCATTATTAAGCCAATGTTCTACTTTTCCATTCTTTGAAACAATTAGTGCTTTGTTCCATTCGCCAATCCCTTTAAATTGTTTTGAACGTCCTTTGGTACTTAGGTTACCTGCCGTCATTAAATCGTAGAGAGATCCTATAGTTCTGTTTCCCATGGTTCCTAATTTTGCATCAGGATGGTTTTTGTCATCTAAAATTTGAAACTCACATCCAATCGCAGAACCCGCTCCTTTGTTTAGTGATGGATCTACAAAATATTTAACGCCACTGTTGGCTCCTTTTGTAATTTTAAATTCCAATTCTAGTTCAAAATCACTATACATTTTGGTTGTTACTATATCTCCATGTCCAGTTGATTCACCACCATCTGTGGCTTCAATAGTTAACTCTCCATCGGCAATAGTCCAACCACTTTCAGGAAAACCGTCTAATTTTGCTCCTCTCCAACCATTGCTAGTTTTTCCATCCCAAAGTAATCTGAACCCATGGTCTTTTTCCCATTGGGTCAACTCATTTTTAAGATAACTAACTTGAGGCACCTCAGGATCTTCTGCTGTAAGATATTCTTGAACGTTATCCGTTATGATTCGTATGTTTTTCCACATTACTTTTCTTCCAACTTCTTCTTCTTTTACGCGATGTACTTGCAAACCTATAAACCCTGAAGCTGTCATATCATCTATGATTCTACCAGCATGTTGTCCATTTATAAAAGTATTGATCTCATTTCCATGTGCTTCAATTCTTATGGTGTTCCATGTGGCCATTTGAAACGCATCTTGTGCTTTTGGATTTCTTGACAGGGGATACATCCACTTTCGTCTACCTTCATCATAGATACCACCCGTCCATTTTCGAGGTGTTGGATCTACTTCACATTGGTATCCAAATACTCTTGTTCCATTTTCTTCTTGCCTTGTATTACTCCTAAACTGAACACCAGAGTTTAAATAGTTTGGTAGAAATATTTCCAATTCTAATATAAAATCTGAATAGATTTTTTCTGTGCATAAAAATGTATTCAGTTTTTCGTTTTTGGAGGCACCCGTTATGATGCCATCTGCAACCGTGTAGGGTGCAGTGCCTCCGGTGACTTTCCAGCCTTTAAGGTCTTTACCATTAAATAAGCTTTCCCAATTCTGACTGTAAGTTTGAATACAGAATATTAGAAAAACAATATTAATTATTGTTACACATCTCATTTTATTCTTTTTTGATTTCATTATTCTATTTAATTTTAATTAGTAATTTTTTAAGGCGCTAATCATAAGGGAAAAAGAAATAATAGTTTATCTAATAACTTTCACCTTATAGTCTTAGCTGATTTTATTCTCATTTAGACAAGCATAAAAAAATATATATCATGTATATGTTATTTATTTGCCCTAATAATTTCTTTGTTGACAGCATTCCCATCCACATCATAATGACTAAAATTAATGGTTGGAATAGTATCTTTTCGAAAAACCGATACGTATAGAAACCCGCCTTTAACTCTTAAAAATTGATGTTCTGGTCTATAATCATTAGGGTCCCAACCTTGTGCATGAACATCGCTGGTCGGTCCTTGGCTAAACTCTAAAAGTCCCGTTGCTAAATCTTTTGAAACGTATTGCCAATGTCTATCGCCATTAACAACAAAGGTGTTTTTTTGAGAAGCAAGAAATTCACGAAGCCAATTACCTTCTGTTTTATAAGCATTATTAGAATGGTTGTCATTTTTTCCTTTATCTCGGTCTGGACCAACTACTGGAGTGGGAGACATCAAAATTTTAAACGTGGCATTTGAAGATTCTATAGAAGATTTTAACCATGCTTTTTGTTCCTTACCAAAAATTGATTTTTCATCACCATCAATATCTCTATTATCACTCCTGAATTCTCGGGCTTCTACTAACCAAACTTCTAAATCTTTTCCCCATCTGATACTTCTGAAAGGCTTATCATTTAAGGGCACTTGTTCATGCCAAATTTGTAAAGCATCATCAAACGTTAATTCTCCAAATGGCTCAGAATAAGAGGAGGCATCATCTTTTAAAATATCATGATCATCTTTTTGTAAAAAAGACGGCACGTTTGCGTAAAAATCAATCATAGATGGCCATGAGTTTATAGCATGCCATTTATGTCTCGCCAATTCTACGTTATACGACATGGGCCCAGGCTTGTCATAATACACATAATCCCCTGTTTGGCAATGAAATGCCGGACTTAATTCCAACATACTATCATAAGCTTTAAACCCCCTAACGGGGTCATCGTAATCCCAAAAATATTGGCATGTAGATGATGTAAAACCTACTGATACAACGGTTTCTGATGAAGGAGCCGTTTTAAATGAACCAGATATTTCTGTAATAGGGCTATCTTTATCTTTTCTACCTTTCAACAAAACTTGATACTTAGTACTGGGGTTTAAACCATGTATCACTTCCATAGTGGTATAATCTTTATAAGGCGATACATGTTTCCAATCCATTATAATACTATCCTTTTTATTGAATATTTTTATTTTAACCTCGCCAAACATGCCTTCAACAGCACCGTCCATTTTATTTACGGGCATAGTATTATCAAAATCAATAGGTGCTTTAAAAGGTGCTGCTTTTTGTTTATGATAAATTGGAACGGCATTGGGTAACTTGCACAATCGTGTCCAAATTACAGCACTAGAATCTGTTACTTCCTGAATTTTAAATCCATTAGTAAAATAAACCTGCCCTGAAATAATTTGCGGTATTATTTGAAACAGGAATAAAAATATCCAAGAATATGAAAGTTGCTTATGGTTCATGTAATTCATGTTTATCCTTATTGTATTTTTCTTATTTGAATGGCATTTAATATAGGCGCACCCTTTACGGATTCAAAATCTATGATAATCCCTTTTCCATTAGATACTACAATTTCATATTTTTTAGAAATAGCTCGTTCTGCTCCATATTGTTCTGTAAGATTAAAGTTTTTTTCAATATAACTACCATTAACAAGGACATTAAATACCCGATCTGAAACACTTTCTGACACCTTATCATCGCCTAAATTATAGACAAGTTTTTCATGTTCAATATTCGATTCAAGCTCTGCCCAATGTAAAGAAATAACATATTTTCCATTTGGTACGTCAAGTTTGAACTTTTTAATATCTACACGCTGCGTCTGATAAACCGGGTCGTCTTCTGAATCTATGATATCCAATTCTGAACTTGGTAAACTTCCAAATCTTGTTTTAGCCCTATAAGGTTCACCTCCAATAAAGCCCCAACTTCCAGACACATATTCTTGTTCTGGAATCCATATTTGGCTTTTTTCACGATCTTCATACATTCTTTTAGAACCAAGAAGCACATTTAATTGATAGAATTCATCTTTAAACTCTGAAAACTTATTGGGAGTTAATCTAAAATCAATATCCAGAACATCCTTGCACGTTTTAGATTGGATATTGCTTATGGCTTCAAGCCTATTTTGTCCGTTAAAAAAAGGCACGGAGAAACGTGCTATATTATCAACAACCTCAGCATTATAAATCACATCATTATGTATTAGCTGTATTCTCTTTCCATTACTATAGACGGTTACAGGTTGAGTACAATAGTCCTTTCCTGCTTCAGCAACTCCTCCTCTAATTTTCCATTCATTCTGCCCAAACTTGATAACAGGTTCATCAGAAAGTACTGCTTTATACAACCACCAAGTATCTTTTTTTTCTCTATTTAGAGTCGTAATGCCTTTTAAATTGGTGCGAGGTTGAGCATATCCTCTTGTTTCTGAATAGAAATCGTTCAAATTCCAAATATTAGCCCCAACAATATAGGAGCGAGCCATAATAGCTTGTAGATAATGTTCATGATATTTATTACCATATTCCACAGTGTAGTCAAACCTTTCTGGCTCAAACGAATGTAATCGATGATGTACATCAGCACCATACTCCGTTATAATAAGTGCTTGATTTGGAAAAAGATTATGAAGATGGTCAAGGTTTTTATCAAAACCTGAAAACACACCACCATACCAACCTTGATATAGATTCCATCCCAGAATCATTGGAATATCTGTCAGGCCAGCATCCTTATATCTATCAATCGCCCCATGATTTGGTATCATAGTATATCTATTTGAATCTAATATTCTAATTCGCTCTTCAATTTCTGAAGCGAGTTTTGTTACATTTTTGGCATATTCTGTATAACGTTTGTTTTCAGTTTTTGTATTAAAAGGAGGACGTAAGAGCACCTCATTCATATAAGCCCAAATAATTAACGAAGGATGGTTAAAGTTCTGTTTTACCATTTCTTCAGCCATAAAAAGACAGTTTTCAGAAAACTCTTTTGATTCAGTTATCGCATTCACGATAGGGATTTCTACCGAAGTCAGAATCCCTATTCTATCACACATTTCAAGGACTGTTGGGTCTTGCGGATAATGTGATATTCGCAAAAAATTACCACCCATTTCTTTAAGTAAACGCACATCTCTAACATGCATTTCATCTGTTAAAGCATTCCCTTTATTTAAAAAGTCTTGATGTCTGTTTGTTCCTATAAGTTTCAGATGTTCACCATTAAGAAAAAAACCGTTTTGAGAATCAAATTTCAACCACCGAAGTCCCAAAGGTTGAACCGATTCATCTAGCAGGTGTCCTGTTTTAGCATCTTTTATTTGGGTGATTACCTGATATAAATAAGGCTTATCAGGAGACCATAATTGTGGATTTTCAATTGAAATTTCTTCTAAAACTGTTTTGCTTTTTTCGTTTTTATTAAATTTAAATTTTTTAGTAGTTGTTGTAATAGTTTTACCTTGTTTGTCTATAATTTTATTGACTAGGTTAACCGTTTTGCTTTCATTAGTTTCATTTTTCAATAAGCTCTTTATTTTAACTTTAGCTTGCTTTTTTGAAACCTCAGGCGTATTAATATAGATGCCAGAAGAACTATAATCATCCATTGAAAAGTGAACATCATTGAGTGTAATAAGAAACACATCGCGATAAATACCGCCAAAAAATGTAAAATCTGCAGTTAATGGTGGAATGTTTTCATTATAACTATTATCTACTTTTATAGCCAATACGTTCTTTTCGCCATAATTTAAAAATGGAGTAATATCAAAATGAAATCTCGTGTATCCACCTTTGTGTTCCCCTACCCACTTACCATTGACATAAACATTAGTAACCTGATTGGCTCCTTCAAAATAAATCAAGGTTCTACCGCTATATTCATTTGCGGCATCAATCAGAATGTTTTTTTTGTACCAACCAACTCCTCTAAAATATCCAGGAATGTCATCTGTAGTATCAATATTATTCCAAGTGTGTGGTATGTTTATAGTTTCCCAATTTGTATCGTTAGATAACATCAGACCTTTAATAGCGTCATTTTTATCGACTTCAAAATCCCCTTTGTGGAATTTCCAGTTGTTATTAATCGTATTTACCTGTTTCGACTGTGATGACATAGTCATTACTGACAGTAAGACTACAAATAAAACATTGAATGGTTTATTCATTTTAAATTATCAGATTTAATTGATATTATTTTCAAATTAGTTGAAATTTATTGTTTCTCGTTCAACAACTATAAAGGGATAGTCTGCTAGTACTGCATCCTTAATGGTACATCCAATTTCGTTATTCGAAGTGCTAATTTCATATATTTCTCCTGTTAATGGGTCAAGCATAACAGGATCCATAAAATTGATACCGCTTAAAGAGATATTTATTTTTGCAAGTTCTGGTAAATATTCCTGTGCATTCCAAGGTAGCCACCATGCCACTAGATTATTTCCTTCTTGATCAGAAAATGTGGCTACTAATGGTACTGATGGAAATGCATCATCTTCTTCCCCTATGCCATAAAAAATACCTTGATTGACCACTTCAGTTATATATGAAACTTCGTTCGGTTTATATTCCGGTTTCCAAACCGCACATAAATTTTGGTAGGCGTAGAATGCTGGTTTCTCTTCAAAATCAGGATTTGTCAACAAACATTTTTCATTCACGCCTTTTGTTCGGACTCTGGAACCACCTCTTTCTGGGTAGCCAAAAATACTATCTATAGGCCTTAAATTTGACCGCTTCTGAACATCTCCTCTTCCTCGATTATGAACCAGTTTAAAATAATTACTCATAGTCGCTTTACAGAAATAAGTATCGACAAAACTTTGCCGCAATAACCATTTGGCCTGGATATTTAAACCCCATGGTGCCCTGCCCCGATAATCCCGACTACTGCTATGCGATGGATATCCACATTCGCCTTGCCACAATTGAATTTTTGGATTGTATTTGTTTATCACTTCCCATAAATCAATGGCTGCATAAACCCGCTCTTCTGGAACAGCTCCATAATTGTGGTATGAAATAATATCAATAATTTTATCACTGCCAACACTCAAAAAATCATCAGTAAAACCCGCATTAATTCCTGCCATAGAGCCCCCAATTATCTTACTTCCAGCGTCAATTTCTTTGATTATTCCAGCGGTTTGCAACAACAATCTTCCATATTCTTTTCCATCTGGAGTTGCTCCCCAATAGTTACGATGGTTTGGTTCGTTCCAAACTTCCCAATAGTCTATCTTGTCTTTGTACCTTTCAACAGTAGCCTTTGTAAATGCCAAAAAGGCGCTCATTGCAACGTCATCTTTAATAGGTGGTTCAGGTCGATAACCGTAAATCTCAGCCAATTTTGGATCATCATAGGTTGTTAACTTAGAATACAATTTATTTCCCCCACCAATAGTGATAAATGGCGTTATTCCATTTTTTAATGCAACCTCAAAAGCTTTATCGGTTTCTTCCCAGGAATACATGCCTTTTTCCTTTTCTATTGAAGGCCATGATGCCCCCAAACGCGTCCACTTTACACCAATTTTAGCTGCTTTTGCTACTAGACTATCTTCTAATGTTCCTGCTTGAATTCCAAATGGGGATGCGGTTATTTCGGATGAGTTTTTTGGTATAATCTTCCCAATGTTTTCATAAGGTATTATAGAATCGTTTTCTGTATCTTGGTTTTTAGAATCATTTGACTTGCAATTCCACATAGCTGTAGATATCCAACACACAAAAAATAGAAGTTTAAATGGTTTCATGGCTTATTGGTTTTATTGATTTAAAATAATTTCATTTTTTAGCAGTTTTTACATAAAGTCCTTCATAAACCTCAAAGTCATCAAACCAAGCGACCACAGTTGTATAATTTCCTTGGCTATCTTTAGGTGCATATTTGGGTGTGTTGCCTCCATGAAATGTTGAAAATAAAAAATTATTGATTTCGGTCTCTGTACTTTCTACCGCCCTTAATTGCAGTGAACCATAGGACACAATCTTTTCGCCGTTGGCATAAATATCAACCTCTCCATTGCTCGCAGTAGCTGGAGTATTTACTTTAACGTGAATTGCCAAATCATAATAAACTCCTTTCTTAAAATGGAATTCTGGAGCAGGTTGTCCCTCTCCATATTGGCCTTTGAGATGTTGGTGATACACATAAGGTTTTAAGCCATCGTGAGAAAAGGTAATACGTGCACTCCAACCATCTGGGTGCATGGGGTTACCTCCGGTTACTTTATTTACAGGTCCCAAACCATGCAGCTTCCCTGTGATTGGAAACTGAAAATCTTCATCAAATTTAACAGCATAGTTTAATGTCGCTTCTTTAAATGCCTTAGGAAGTCGTATATTCTTAACCATGCGCTCACTACCTTTTTCATAACCTACATAATTGGCCTTAATACCATCAGAACCATTAACACCTGCTCCTGGAGCTATTTCTATATTTTTAACTCCCAAAATAGATTTGACTGCTTCAGTATCTTTATCATTATCAAAATTCAATCTTATAATTGGATTTGATATATGTGATTCTTGCTGAGCACATGCAACAAAACTGATTAGAAAAAGCGAGAGGTATATTTGTTTTATGTATTTCATAATTTATTTGTTTTTAACGGTTCTATTTAATGATTGTTCTTTTCAAAAACACCTCTATCAGGTTTTCCAATGATAGGGTTTCCTAAAAAATCTTCCATGGGATGCCCTTTTATATCAGTTCCTTTATCAATTTCTGGAGATTCATTTTGAAGCATAAATCGTAAATAAGATTTCCAACTCGCTTGGGAGGCATTGGCATTTACAAAAAGCGGATTCTCTTTACTCTTTTCTAAATCTTCAGGTTCGTTTTTAATCGTTCCATAAAATGTGTTGGCTCTAAATGTGTTATTTGTGCTTTTTCCTAAATCAAACCAATTTCCTTCTCCTAAAGAATAGAAAATATTATTCATATAAGATGTGGTATTGGAATAACCACCCCAGCTTTTGTGATAAACGAGTAGTACAGAGTCCTGTTCAACACCTGCAAAAAATATATTATTGTAAATTTTTGTATTTGTTGTTGAACCTGAATTTCTAACGATATGATGATTGTTACTTTCAAAAATGTTATATCTAATTATTGTACCATCATTGAAGCTTGTTTTACTACCTCCATCACAACAAATTAGAATACCCCCATGACCATTGTGATGGCTGTAATTATATTGTATAATAGTATTTTTGCAATTCCAGTCGCTGTCAAACCCACCGGCATCTACATCTGGTTTATGATTCCAGCTATTTGCTGAAGTATTATAAAACGTATAAGATGCTTCATTATATTGAAAAAGTGCATCATCACAATTAAAGGGGAATGATGCATTACCGCTACCTTTTATGCCATTTTTGGTAAACGAACAATGCTCAACCAAAGGCGATTTTGCAACTCGAACAATCAGGGCATTGGCGCCTGCTCTTTCAAACTTATTGTTTCGATGAATTATATTTTTACTTGGATACCAATTGTGCGTTTTACCATTAGCCAAAACGTCCCCCCATTTACTGGTTAATGACCTATTCCACCAAACTGAAGTGTTTGACCAACCTGTTCTGTCAACATCATGGATATAGCAACCTTCGGTATATAAACCTTCAAAATTTGATTTTATTCGTTTTGAAGCATCTTCGTTCCATGTTATTTCAGCAAAAACACCACCATTGTGCTTGGTACTCATATCACCGTTAATATCACAAATTTCTAAATTGATTAGTTGAATATCGTGAAGTGTTCCACAATCCTTTCCTTCAATATAAATGCCCGTTTTTGGAGCATTCACGAAAGTAACATTATCCTTTAAAGGAAACTCCCTCGGTGTTTCTAAAATTGCTTGATTTTTGATTTTTAAATCACGTAGTTCAATGTATTCTTGATTGAAGAAGCGAATGGTATAGGATGCGGTTTCTCCATTTGCAATACGACCCGCAGCATCTAAAACAGGCACTGGCCCAGAACCGTAAGCTCCAAATACAATACGCTTATTTTTAGCACCACTTCCTTTTGGAATGAAGTTGTCTGTCCACGCTCCACCTCTTCTAAAAAGTATAGAATCACTAGGTTTTAGATGTAATTGATTGATTTTTTCAATGCTTTTAAATGGAGCTGCTTTATTAGTACCATTGTTAGAATCGTTCCCAATAAGATCATCAACGTAATAAGTTGTTTGCGCTTGCAACAATACACTCATTAAAACAAAAATGTAAACAATTCTATTTCTCATTATAATTTATTGAGGTATTTTATTTATTGCAAAATCATCACCTGTTTTAGCAATCCAATCTCTAAGCATTTGTCTATGTTCTGCAATTTGTTTTTGATGTTTTTTTGAATGAATTAAAGGGTTGAGTTCCCCAGGGTCATTCTTTAAATCGAAAAACTGTTCTGGGTTTTCGCCACCATCGAAAAGAAAATACTTATACTGGTTAGTAACAACCATCCTTCCTACAAAAACTTTTCCTTTAGGTTTATTTTTTTCTTTTTGATTGAGTTCTGAAACAACATAGTCTCTTTCCTTATTAATTTTGTTTTCATTTTTCAAAACATAAGGACTTAAATTTTCTCCTGATAACAACGACTCATTTATTGGTATTCCAGCTATGTTGCAAATCGTTGGGTACAAATCCAATCCATTTGAAATTAAGGTTTCTCTATCAATAACGCCCGATTTTGTATGGCCCTTCCAAGACACTACAAAAGGTACATTGACAGATTCTTCATAAAAAGTCATTTTTTGGTTCCACTCGTGTGCTGCATGGCCATCGCCATGATCGGAAGTATAAAAAATAATGGTGTTTTCCAACAGCCCTTTTTGCTCCAAAGCGTTAACCACATTCAATATATGGTTATCCATCTTTTCTACCAATCGGTCATACCCGTATAAATATTGACGCCATTCTTTTTCTTTCCAATACTTTACAGGATGTTTACCGAAATTAACCTTGTCTGTAGAATCTGGTGTTCTTCTAGTATAAAACCCTTCGGCCTCATTTTCAGGGATATTAAAATTACTAGGCAATGGTGGACATAAATCAATATCCATGTCTTCAGCAACTGCACCGTCGTGATAATCGTCACCCAATCCAGATATATTTCGTGCCAACTCGCAACAATCATGTGGATTTAACAATGAAGTCACTAAAAAGAATGGTTTGTCATGCTTTTCGTTTATAAAATCAATAGAAAGATCGGCCGTTTTAGTATCGGTGTATTCTCTTTTATATTTTTCGAAACCATGCCAATCTGGAACATCTTTAATTTTTGTATTAGAAACATGCCATTTCCCATAATAGGCCGTTGAATAACCCGCGTTTTTCATGGTTTTTCCAATAGATGCATAATCCATTAAATTGGAATTGCTTTTACTGGGCATCATACCTGTCATCATAGACGCTCGCGAAGCCACACATACAGGATATGTAACATAACTGCGAGTAAATGTAACACCTTCCGCAGCTAGCTTATCAATACCCGGTGTTTTTACATATTCATACCCTGTTTGCGTCATGATTTTTCCCGCATGTTGATCGGATATTATCAATAACACATTAGGTCTATCTTGTTTTTTTGTTGTCGTTTGTGCATAAGTATATTGCGCGCAAAACGTTAATATTAACGCATAAATTTTTAAACTATTAAGTTTCATTTGTTATTTAGTATTTATTGATTTTTTTATTTTCTCTATCTCTTTCCAACACTTAAAAACCCAACATGATTTCAGTAACCTGTTTCGCTTTTGAAACATTAAAATCTTTTCGAGCTCCTACTTTTCTTATGCTCTTTATTTTTTTCTTTAATACTTTCTTGTTTTCAATGATATTAAAGTTTGAAAAATCAGAAAAAGAACTCCCTTCTAATATGTTATCTGAAATTGAATTGGAAGTGGTTTCGCCTAAATTTATAAATTGCTGAGCACCTGAATTATAAAAAATGTTGTTTTTTAAAACTGTTTTATCAGGCCAAATATCTCCCCAATGCTTGTACCAAAGTATCTTATCAGTAATTTCAGCCGTTGAAACAAATAAGTTATTTGAAATTTCTGTATTTGTAATATTTCCTGAAAACCGAATCATGTGGTGTTTTTCATCTTGAAAAATATTGTTTCTAATGATAGTACCATCATTAAATGCATTTTTAAGTTTTCCCCAAGAACAGACCAACAATCCACCCCAATCATTATGATGGCTATAGTTATACTGAATAATAGTGTTTTTACATAAATAATCACTATCGAAACCGCTAGCATCTATATCACCTTCGTTATAAATGGTATAACAAGCTTCATTATATTGCCAAAGGGCATTGTTGCAATTATAAGGGTACGAAGCGTTTCCGGTAGTTCTAGAACTACACTTTATAAACAGGTTATTTTGAACAATAGGTGATTCACAAACACGTGTAACTAATCCGTTTCCTCCTATATCTTCAAACTTACTATTTTCAATCAGTAAATTTCTACTTGGAAACCAGCTGTTTATTTTTCCGTCGTTACACATTTCTCCAAATTTTGAATTTAGATCACGTTTTTTCCAGAACGATTGATTTAAAAAACCACCTCTGTCAACGTTAAGGAAATAACAGTTATTTACATAGATGCCCTCAAAATTTGTTGGAACTCTTTTTTCTGATATACTATCTGCTATAATTTTTAAAAATAGACCTCCGTTCTCCCTTGTTTTTAAGGAACCGTTTACGTTACTTATCTTCAAGTTTTCAAATTTAAAGTCGCTTAATGTCCCAATATCCTTAGCTAAAACCAAGATACCAGCTTTCTTAACTGGCCTATCAGGATTTCCTTTTTCAAAGTTTTGCACTTCAATATCACGAATTTCCCAGAATTCTTGATTAAATAATAAAATGGTTGCCGACATATAATCAGGTTCCTGTTTTCCCCCCTCGGCATCAATTTTAGGCGCATCACCTTTTCCGTAAGCACCAATTACAATACGCTGTCCTTTTTTTCCTGAACCTTGAGGTATTAAATGACCTTGCCAGTTTCCGCCTCTTTTAAAAAGTACAGAATCACCGGGTTTAAGATGCAACTGGTTAACACGGTTTAACGTTTTAAATGGGGTTGCTTGGTCTTCACCATTATTGAGATCCTCTCCTATTAAATTATCAACAAAATAAGTAGTTTGCGCAGAGCTTATCATGAACAATAAGAATAAAAAACAGGTAAGTGAATATTTCATTTTATTAGTTGTTTTATAATTAGTCTTCCATAAGCCTTAACAATGCTTCTGCATATTTTTTTCCAAATAATCGTTGACTTACACTATCAAAATGTGTACTATCAATTGTTGTTGTGTTTTCTGAACTGACAACTGCCGTATGTTTTACTTTATTGGGCAATTCTAATATCATTTGGTTAAAATTATTTCTTTGTGGTTTATCGGGAGATAATTGACCTGCAACAAATGGTAAATTTGGAAGATTAAAATCTTTTCGCAACGACTCTATCAAGATTGTTATTTTTGGCATATACTTATTATATTTTGAAGAGTTAGCTTCTCCTTGATGCCATATAATTCCTTTTAAAACTCCATATTTTAGGGCTTTTTTGGTTTGACTTATTGCTTCGTTATAGAGGGTATCGTTAGGTTTCCATTCTTCAATAGATGTTCCTCCCTTTGCGTTAACAACCAAACCTATCTTTTTTCCTTGTCGTGCCTTAGCCATTTCTTTTGAAAAACCAAATCCAGGCCCTAGTTTTTGCATGGACATTTTTTTTCGAACTGTTGAGTATTTATTTAAAGGGTTTGCCGCCTTTTCCCATGGCTTTTCTAAATTACCCGTAAATAGGAATACATTGCTAATACTATCCTTATCTTGTAGTTCAATAGCTGCTCTTCCAGCCATATTTGACTGCCCAATCAATAAATATATTTCCATTGGATTGGATTGATCTTTGGCAATGTTTTTAGTCCCTTTACATTGATAAAAAAGGACAACGCTAAGTACTATTAATATTTTTTTTATCATTACTAAGTAATTATTGAATTCTATTTTCACAATTTGTATTTATAATTTCGTTTAAGTGTGACTTTCTAAAATTTTTAAAATTTCTTTTGGATCCATTCGCTCTGTATAATTTGAATCAATATGTGCGCCAATTATGGTAAAATCAGTATCTATAATAAACGTTGCAGGTACAGGAAGTGTTATAGAACCATTTCCATTTAAAACCGAAAGATCTCTTCTTTTATGATAATCTTCACCTGGATCAAATTGGAGGTTATAACTACAAATTACTTTCTGACCCTTATCACTTAGTACTTCAAATCCAAGCTCGTTTTTTTGAATAATGGTAAGTGAATCATTTGGTTTCTGAGGGCTTATTGCGACTACCTTGGCATTGAATTTTTCAAATTGGTTTAAATATTGTTGAATTTCTTTTAGGTCTAGATTGCAAATAGGACACCATTCTCCTCTGTAAAATTTCAAAATAACAGGGCCAGATTTTAAACACTCAGATAGGGAAATTGACTTTTCAAGTGCATTGAGTAAAACAAAATCAGGTGCTTTGTCGCCAACTTTCAAACCTTTTACGTTAATAGCATTGGCTATTACCAACTTCTGAAATTCTTGTAATTCACTCATATTAATTATCGTTTTCTTATTAAATCCTTGTAAAAACACCTTCTTATCTTACTCACTTTGATATTAAATCATTAACACCCCATTCTTAAATTCTTTTATCTAAAACATCCTTAGATATTACTTATTTTTAATTCCCCTTTTCAATTGTTCATTAGTTCAAGATTATAAGTCCCCTTTGGAATGTTAACACGAAGCCAATTTGATCCTGTGTCAACAATGGGAAGTTTATTCCCTTCTAATCTTACTGATGAAATATCGGGAGCATAAAAGGTTACGTCGGTTCCGGGAGAAACAATCTTACCATTAACACCTTCACTATCGGTCGCAGTATTCATATAAAGTGCAACTGACGCATCTGATTTAAAACCGGTTTGAATGTCCTGCCCTGATTTAAACGATTTACCCTTTACAAAATATGAAATGAATTCTCCAGAGGCCTTTCTATACAGAATGTTTTCCCCCTGAAAAGTCTCTGAACCGTATGCTCCAATGGAATTTCCATCAGAGGTAACGGCTACATCCACAATCTGTCTTTGAGTAATTTTACTGCCTGTATAATCACCTGATTCAATTCTGCTCAAATCTCCTGTTTTATGGATGTTATCTCCTGGAAACAAAACGGTAAGAATACTAGCTCGCTGATTGGTTGTGTTATAATTGGTGTACATATAATCGGCAGCATAACCATATCCTGACCTAGCCTGATTCGCGGTTCTTTTTATTTCTACGGAAGCTGGAGGGGTTCCTAAAAAGGTTGTTAATGTTGCTTCATTTTTAGAATATATGTGAGGGCCCGTATGTCCTTTTTCTATTTTTATTTCAGAAAAGTATTCTGTTGCGTTCTTAATTGTATTCAAAGTAGCTGCATTGGGATGCCATACTACATTAACATTATCCTCGGCATTATCGGTGGTTACATGATCCATTATCACATAATAACCGTTAACTCCATTTGATGGTTGCAGAAAAATAACATCTCTGAGGTGAGTACCTTCAATAGCCTTAGAACTGGAGCCTCTGAAGTATTCAATATTTTCACCTAGAATTCCTTCAATAATACCTTCACCCTCTTTTGATGTATGTCTTTTTCCACCTATCATCAAGGTGTTTGCAGATTCTGAATTTGAATGCATGAAATTAAAAGTAGCTGTCACCCCGTCTATAGTCACATCTGCGTTTGGTCCATCATAGCCTGCATTACGCATTAAAATTTCTCCATATCCGGCCATGGCTAGAGCGTTTACTTCATAATGGGTATGATACTCTGTATTTCCTTTTAGATTATACATACTCACATAAAGCGCATTGGTAGACTGTTCTTTGGATTTTAAAGCCCCATAATTTTCAAATAAACGGCTAGGAGCCAATACGGCATCATCCGTATTAAATTCTATAGGATTATTTTTTGCCGCAGATCCAGCCATAATTATGTAATTGGATAAATACCCTTTCACTGCGCCTTTAGAAACACCAGCACCTTCACGTAATGTCCACATGGCATATTTGTAGGCTTCTGGAGAAAACCGAGCAGCCGAAACAATATGGGGGGACAAAATAATGTTACCATCCTCAATATTCCAAGGCGTTTGACCTTCAGCATTGCGTGAGTCGCCATACAATAAAATTCTTCCGAAAGGCGCTGTGGCATATCCATACATGAACTCTTTTAGTCCAATGATTCCCGGGTTACTATAATATTCATTGTATCCCATATATTCCATGATGTCTAACGTGGAGTTTTTGGCTGAACGTTCAATGGAATTCCACCTTTGTACACAGTACCCATTACCAGCCGGTGAAACACCATCATTAGCCATATAGTGCTCTGCTAAGCCTATATCAAACTCTTTTTTTGCATTTTCAAATTTAGCATCATCTCCAATGTATTTGTAATATAGCATTCTCATCGCCCACCCGTGGGGATCCCACTTTCCGATGACTAATGCCATGATTTTTTCTTCCAGCCAACCTTCATATTTTGAAAGTACAAAAGGATCCAAGTCGTACCGTATCACATCGAGTGCCAGGAGCGCATAAAACAACTCATGGGAAGGCACAGAAGAAGTCGCTGCACCATTACCAATCTTCATAGTCTGTATTCTCGTCTCGAATTTATTTTTAATAGCGCTTATATATTTGCTCTTATTTGCTGGGTCGAGAATATAGGCAAGCGCATTGGCTCCCGTAACATCCCTGGTTTCACCATCGCCTTGGTTTACTATAGAAATGGCGCTAGTTTTCATAGTTTCAAACATTTTTGAAATCTTTGCCAGTTTTCTCCAATACGAGTAATCAGTGGTATCTATAATGTTTCCAGTAACACCATGCAGGGGTATAAGTGCTAGGCAAAAGAGTATTACTAAAAATGGTTTAAAATTCATCATTCAAATTTTTCTATTTTTTACTTTTTTCCAATATTTCACTAAAATACTCCTGTACGGTAATCAATATTAAGGTGAGAATAAATTTCATGTGTTTAGAATTGTCTATTTTCAAAGGCGTCATATGCCTGCCTGGACGGAGGGCAGGTATATTGCCCATAATCATCCCCTTGTGTATTAATATTTCTAAATGCTCGTTTCATGTTTGTGTTTTTTAATTCATAGCATTATTTAATTCATTAATCATTTCCGGAACCAATACAAAAGGATCGTAAGCTCTACTTTTATTTTCAAGGGTTTCAACCGGTAGATAACCCCGATAATTGTTTTCACGAAGGATTTTTATAATTTTTGAAAAGTCCATTCTAACCTCGCTGTTTTTACCAAAGACACTTTCTTTTACCTGCCAATTAACAGTATAAGGTGTAACTGCTTTTATGTCTTTATATGGATCTTTTGTTTTAAACATTCCGGTATCCAGAATAATACCTGCCCACTCAGAATTTACAGCTTTCATGACTTTAATACATTGTTCACTTGTTTGTATCATATCGCCATGGTTTTGAATTCCGATGATAACTCCATGTTTTGCACCAAATTCGGCACACTCTTTAAAGCAATCCACCATCCACTCTGCCACTTCGCCCCATTTGTTTTCGTAGCCCTCAGGGATTTTTCCGGCAAATAAACGTATTACAGGAGCTCCTAATTTAGAAGCTACCACTATCCATTTTTTTGCCAACTCAACTGCTTCTTGTCTCACTTTTAGATCAGGTGACGCAAAATCGTTTTTTATCCCTGTTCCTGAAATATCAATTCCCAAAAGGAAGGCTTTTTTTTTAAATGCATAGATGAAATCGTCGGAAGGAACTTCAGGGTAACCAGGAAAATAATAGCCTGTTACATCCAAAGCTTTTATATTTTGTTCGGCACACCAATCCAGCAAGTCAAATAAGGAAAATTTGGGAATACCATCCTTGTCTTTCACGCGCAAAGCCTTATTAAAAGAATAGGCATTCAAACTTGGAACAATGCTGGCAGTACCGCTACGCACAACTTTGTTTTGTGCGAAACAAGAGAGGGAAGTACTTCCTGTTATAAGGACAATAATTAAGAGCTTAAAGGATAAAAACAAATATTTTCTGTTTCTAGGCATATGACTTCTATTGGTGTTTTTCATCTCATCATAATTTAATTATATCAATGGTATTTATCTCTTGCCATCGTTTATTTTAAAGGTATTCCATAGAATTCGCAAGCTCATTTAGATGTTAGTAACATACTATCACCTTTTAGTTCTATCGTATCCGAATAATCTTCAGTAATAATGTCAATTTTATTATTCCCCCTAATCACCTTAAACGGTTTATCCAGATTTTTCAGTTGATGTACCACGATGAATTTCGTTGATTTACATTTCCTTCTGATAATAAGCATTGGCTTAGAAATCTTTTTTATATTCTCAGGTGTATCGTCCCATCCATTGCCGACATCCATCGGGGTATTTGTTATAAAAACCTCGGTACCTTTCTCGCTTCCAACATCTAGTCTAACACGTTTTCCATCACTGTCGGTAAAACCACCCTGCCAAGATTCATGAACCAGACCTTTTTTACCTTTTCTAAGCCAGGAATTCCCTTCTTCCTTAGATTCAGAATCTATAGGCTCCAGTTTATAGTCCTTATTAAAATCATCATAATCTTTTAAATCTACTTTTGTGTAAAATTCAAAATGACCTTCATTATGTAAAATGTAGTCATAGGTATGAATATCATCGCTAGTACACTCGAATATATCAAGAAGATAGTCGTGAGTAATCCCTAGTGTTCGCCTTTGGGTTACACCATTATAGATTGATCCCCCAAGAGAGATTGTTTTCATTCGGCCACTATCTTCTATGTCCGAAAAAACAATATCGCTGAATTCCTCAGCTCTTTGGGGAAGCTGATACCTTCTCCTATCTGGTCCTTTTTTATCCACCACAACCGTATTATGACCTAAACTGTAATGAGAAATTGGTGTTTTATTGCGCTTGCCTCTTGAAGGTTTTGGTGCCAGATAATTCCAGCTTAGGTCCCAGTCAAGGTATATCATTTTTCCATTCACAATGAGGTCGAAATGGAAAGGATCATCATTCCCGTGGTATTGAGTGGTATTTCCATTTCGAACATGCAAAACATTATTTTTCCCATTCCAGTAATCTTTCCCCTCCACAGTACTAATCAAGGCATGCCCATGTTCCTTAAATACAGAGCTTTGAAAATACGCAGCTTCTTCGTTTTTCAGAGGTACTCCATGAGTGAGAGTATTGTCACCCCACACGGTCACATCCAAACAAAAACGATCTTTTTGCTTGTTAATCACCCATCCGTATTTTGGGTCTTTGTAGACCTTATAAAAAATTTCAAATTTGTTTACCACCCGATCGGACGGATCATCAAACAGATAGCCTCCACTATATTGATTTCTGAGTATTTCTCCATTTGAATTTTTGATGACGCGATGAGCAGCATCTCCATTTGAAGCTAATAAACCTGCCGGATAGCATAGTTCAAATAATCCATCAATCATGCCTTTCATAGAGCCTCCATTTGGAGACACATAATGGTATAAATCTTCATATTCATTTACCCTTGAAGCTTCAGCCAATAAACTCATCGCACATAGCACATAGTGAATTGTGTAATTGGTTGGTTCAGGCCAAAACTTTCCATCCCTTAGTTTATTTTCAAGGGCAGTTTTTAAGCCAAATTTACCATTAATGGAACGATCAATAGCTTCTTCATTTGATGTTAAAAACCCCATGATACCCATTGCTGATATACCCCAAAACTGAGTATTTCCCAATCGCCCAATAAAATCATCCTCATATCTAAAATACTGCTGGGTAACCTCTTCAAAACGGATCATTAAAGTATCTTTGATAGAGCTCATCAGCGGATGGTTCTTAACCATGTCCCATGCCCAGAAATAATTCATTCTAGACATTCCCCATGACCAGATTTGCTTGTTAGCAGGCAAGCCTAATTTATTATAGGGAACTCCCATCTGGTCCAACTTAAATTCTTTTATCAAATGCTCTTTTATCTGAATAAGTTTTGTTTCATCACCAGACAGTCGATAATGTATTGCTATATATTTCAAATACTGTCCGGTTGACCATTGACGCCAGCTCCCCTTCCAATTACTTTTATAAAACTCATCTTCTGACCTATAAACATTATTCTTTAATACTTCAAAGCGTTTATTTGCCCAGTCAAATTGCTTTATATTTTCTCTTATTCGTTCAAAATCTTGCTCATTCAGAAATAACTTTTCATCACCACCAATTATTGGAGGTGTCGAATTCCCCATGCAACCCAAAGGTAATATAAGCGCTCCAGATACAAATAAACCTAATTTAGAAAATTCTCTTCTTTTCATTTTTTAATATGCTATAATATTAGCTTAACATAACCTGAGACCCAAATTTGTAATATAAATAAGATTAAACCGTAATTTGAATACAGGTTAACTGGGTTCATTCCATACTTCCCGATAATCTATTTTATCTTAACCATACTGGAATCGAATCATTTTCAATCCACTCTGTAACTCTTTTATCTAATTTATCACCTTTCCAATTTGTAGACCCTGCCGGTAATGCATCATCTTTTGGCAACCATTTTTTATGTGCTTTAATAACCTCAGCATAGTCTGGGTTACTTGCCAAATTGGTATGTTCCCCTGGATCTGTTTTGTGATTATATAATTCTTCACCACCATCACGATAATGTATGTATCTCCAATCATTACTCCTTACCGCATGGTTTTTATAGTACCAAGTTGTTAATACGGACCTGTCTAATTCTGTTTCTGGGGTATTAATAAGGGGCACTAAACTTTCACCTTCTAACTTTGGTAATTCTGGAAGGTTACAAAGTTCAGTTAAGGTTGGATAAATATCCAAAAGGCTCACCACTTGATTGCTTTTTTGCCCATTACTTTTATTATTTGGCACTTTGAAATATAACGGAACTTTTGTCGCTTCTTCCCAAAGTGCTTGTTTTCTAAAATGTCTTTTTTCTCCTAAATGTTGTCCATGATCTGACCACAAAACAACAATAGTATTTTTTCCATTCGGGCTTTTTTCTAAAGCATCGATAACCTTTCCTATTTGCTCATCAACAAATGTTACGCAAGCTAAATACGACTGTACCAATTCTGGCAAGATTTCCTTTTTTTGAGTCACATCGCCCCAACCTCCTCTTGGAGTGTAACCATAAGCGATAGCTTTTCCCATGATTGGAATATCTTCAAATTCGTTATCAGGAATTTCGGGAACTATTATATCTTCAATAGGGTATAAATCGAAATACTTTTTTGGAGCGGAATAAGGCACATGCGGACGAATAAATCCTACTGCCATAAAAAACGGCTTGTCTTGTTTTTGGTTAAGTTTATCAATGGCCCAATTAGCAATTTGCTCATCGTACATACCTTTTTCAGGAATGTCTTCATCTTCTAAAGGCCCACCACATAAAGAGTAGAACCGATTGGTGTCTTTATAATTTTCAATTATATTATCCTCTCCATATAATTGCACAAGCTGTCCGCCACCCTTTGGAAACGGATAAAACATGGTACCACGATACCCATAGCCATTTTCTTTAATATGTGGCTCCATATTATTCCAGAAATGAGGTGAATATTCTGTCCAGAAATCATCTGTCTTGTCTTTATAGTCTGATTCACCACTATGGAAAATTTTTCCGGTAGCATAGGTATTATAGCCATTACTTTTAAAATGTTCCGGAAGCATTTTATGGTTAGCCATTACTGTATCATAATTCTTTTTCATATTAGCCGTAGAACTATACCAGCCAGACGATGTTGGATGAATACCACTAAGTATAGAGTTTCTAGAAGCTGTACAAACAGGTTGTGAGGCATGCGCGTTTGTAAACAAAACCCCTTCGCCAAACAATTTATCCATATTTGGCGTTATAGCTTGCGGATGACCAAGCAATGCGCCTTCCCAATTGTTTAAGTCATCAACTGAAATAAAAAGTACGTTTGGTTGTTGTTGCTCATTTGTTTGCTTTTTTGAAGAACAACCAAAAATAAAGAGCAAGAAAATTATTAAGATATTTATTCGATTCATTGCGTTGTTATTTTAATTCGTATTATTTCAAAAGGAATTTATGTATTTGTTAGCATAAAGAAACTCAAATTTTTAATGACAGCTCCAAAATCATTTTATTAAAGCTAATTATCCATATATACGTTTTCGAAGTATTCTTTTCTCCGTAATTCATATCCATTTTCTTCTCCCGATAAATCCAAATTTTTGACGGTATTCATCATATTTTTCCGATCTTTACCCATCCACTCCATAACATTTAAAATTTTAAGTGTAGCATAAGAATGTTTTTTTAGCATATCATTTAAGCAAGTGAATCCAGGTTCGCGCTTACCATTTTTTATCAAAGTCCAGGCAGCTATTACTCGTACTTCATCTGAGTCATCGTTTATTGCTTTAAGCCCCGCTACTTCATCATTCAATAAAAAACATCCTACCATAGCCCAATATCTAACGCCACTATCTTCGTTATTAAGCATATTTCTTAACTCATCTATATTTTTTTCATTTTGCTCTAAAGCTAAATCTGCTGCATCTAACAGTGCAGGTAAATCATACAACTTAGGATTACGAACCATTTCGTAAATTGTAATTCCATTATCTTTTGCTCGTTTTATCATTTCTGATTCCGGCAATAATGCAGAATCATATATTTTTAATTGCCAATCACGTAAAGCTTCGCGCATCGCTTCTATTTTTTCAGCATACTTGTCATTTTCAATTAGATTGTTAGTGTTATCCCAATCATCTTTCAAGCTATAAAATTCTTCAGTATAGTTTTTTGGATAAAAGTACTTTGCTTGTTCAGTAGTTGCTTTACCATCGTTTACATATTTTTCCCACGCCACTGTTGCTGTCATTTTCCATAGAAATTGCAAATGTTGTAACCATGGTGCATACGGCATATAATTGCGGATATATACAAACTCTTTGTCGTATACTGCTCTGGCATTTTCATTTCCCTCATCCATGCGACCTCTAAATGCAAAATGATATTTTTGTTCTGGTTCTTTATTTTTGCCTAAAAAAATGTTTCCTTGCATATGGTCAGGTACAGGGGCACCTGTAATACTTAGCCACGTTTTGGGCATATCTACAAAGCTGACCAATCGGTCTACAATTGTTCCAACTTCTTTTACAGGATAAAGAGATTTGTATTTCTCAGGAATTCGAATTATCAAAGGACTATGTATTCCACTGGCAAACAAATAGCGTTTGCTGAGCGGCAATACACCACCATGATCTGAGTTGTAAATAACAATAGTATTGTCGGCTAAACCAAGTTCTTCTAATTTTTTTAATGCTTCACCAACACCAGTGTCCATTCGTTTTACCGCATCATGATATTTTGCATACGTTTTACGTATATCAGGCACATCCGGATGATACGCATGTAAATTTACATCATTAGGATTATGAATGGTATTTTCTACTTTACCCTGAGCCCTACTTTCATGTGATTCAAAAAAGTTAATAACTTTAAAAAAGGGTTGTTGATTTCCAAGCGTTTCCCAATCAACAGAGGAAACCTCTCCATTTGACACTTTCTTATCGGTTGCATCCCAACAATCATTATCTGGTCTTCCTCCGATGTTATAGTCTGTCTTCATTCCATTGCTTACATAATAGCCGGCTTTTTTTAAATAATCGGGATAATATTTTATAATATCATGTGGAATATCATTACGACTTCTCATAGGATGTGTTCCCATAGATAGGGCGTTCACTCCTGTAATCCATGTACTCCGTGAAGGAGCACATACAGGGGCATTGGCATAACAATGTGTGTACCTAAAACCTTGTTCCGCCAGCGCATCGATATTAGGTGTTTCCGCATACTTATTTCCGTAACATCCCACCCAATCAATATTATTATCTTCGCTAGTTAACCATAAAATATTGGGACGTTCTAATGATAGTTTTTCTTTACATCCAGTCAGACATACCATACTTATTAAAATGAGTATATAATACTTCATAATTTCTTAATTTATTCGAACTATGTTTGTTCGATTCATGCTTATATCAGTTCAATTATCCATTTTATTTCCCCAGATAATGCTTTGTTTTACATGGTAAATTTTATACGATATAGCTCTACTTTATCCCATGACTTTATCAATTTTAGATCCTCTATGGGATAGGTTTTAATCTCAACAATAAACAGTGTTTTGCCATATTTAATTCTCATCTGTCTATCTTCTCCTTTGTAAGATTAGTAAAAAAGTTAATGTTTTTAACCAATATTTTAATTATACTAATTAGTTCCCATCAGACTAATTTTCCTTTTCCATTGTTTGTTTTTTAAGTTTAGCAACAGCAATTCCGAATTCTCCAGAAATCGAATAATAGAGATATACATCTTCATTATCACACACATGATATAGCACCAATGAAGATAAAAAAACAACTGATGTATACTATTTTTATATGTGTGTTATTAATTTTCATTACTATCGAAATACGCTATAAGACTATATACATTGGTGTTGAGTTCCTTCATTTTTTCCATCATTGGTTTCCAAACTTCATACTCGTTACTTACAATACCTTTGTTTGCATCAATATTTGAAGGATCAACTCCTTTTGCTGTTGGGTCGTTATCTTGGTATTTAAAATAATGCCAACCCACACAGTTTTTAGATTCTAATAAAGCTAAATTATAATTTTGGTAAAAAAGCCCTCGGTCTTTTTGCGTTCTCACTATCCAACCTGCTCCACTGGTATTTCCCATACCTGAATCCTCTCCCTTTGTATAATACTCGGTTATTATAAAGGGTTTACCAGTCCATTTTACCCAATTATTCATGTCTTCTGTATCCGGGGTCCAATGGTTATAATAATTGTTTGAGATGACGTCTAAATATTTTCCTGCCGTTTTCATAAACTCAGCATAATTTTTTTCACTACTATAAAAACGAGAACCTATATACATGTGATTGGGATCGTATTTTTTTATAGATTTAGAAACTATTGAAAAATATCTATCTGCTACAAACGCCATAAATAATTCACGATGCTGATCCGTAATTTCTTCTTTGGTAATTCCCTGATCTTTTAACCATTTTATTGCAGCTTTATGTCCGTAATCATTCGCTGGTAAACTCAAATAATTCTCTAAAGCTGTAAATTTAAATGGCATTTCGTTATCTGAAAAGTGTCCGAATAAATTAGGGTCGTCTTTATATTGTAATAACTTTTTTGCATGCTCATCACAGAACGTTTCAAACTCAGGATCAAAAACAAAAATGGCATCGTTCGGATATCCTGTATGCCCAGGTTGTTGATGCGTGCCACCGCGTTTACGGCCATAACTGCTCATAAAATTCCAATTAACTGTATATGGAAAAGGTTTTTCTAAGGATTTATTTGTCTCTACAATTGCCTCTATGTCGCTCCAAGAACCGGCACAATTAAAACCATTTTCTTGTAACATGTGAATAGTTTCTTCTATCCAATTTTCTTTGGTTTTAAACTTTTTTGTTAAAGCTGCTTTAGTTCTTTCAGATTTACCAGTATTGATACTATTTAAAGCAATATTAAAATATTTATATCCTAGTGGATCAATACCCCACCAACGGTCACCAATTTTTTTAACATGGTAGAAACCCGTTGCATAATTTGTAGGCTGATTTAAAGCACCGCCAAATTTACTAAGTTTAGTTTCTGAATTTGAAGGCTTATAACCTGATAGCAATTCAATAGTTCGTGTTTTAAAAGGCTGATAATCTTTGTAGCTTCTTGTACCATCTTTATTATAAACTTTTACTTTAGCATCTACCAAAATGGAATTTAATGATGTATTTTCTTTAGAAGCCTTTGTTGTTTCTTTACATCCAAAAAAGACAAATAGCAAACTAATGAAGATTAAATTTTTCATTTGTTTATTTTTTATTATTTGCTGGTTAAATCTTACCACTGATAATCTTTTCCTTCTCGACTTAATCTCCAAGACTCCTTAACTTCTTCCAACCCAGCAATCATCTTTTTTAATAACTCTGGTTTTTCTGAAGCCAAATCATGAGATTCAGACGGGTCTGTTGATAAATCAAAAAGCATCATGTCTTTTCCAACTTCCGGAATACAAATTTTATATTTACCGCTTATATAAGCGTAAAGTTCTGTTTTTTTATAGAGACGTTGATAACCAGAAGCTATGGGAACAGTTCTTTCTTTAGAATAGTTATCCAACACTACCGGTTTAAGGCTCACACCATCCAGAGGGATTTTTTTATCGATTGGAATGTTTAGCATATCAAGAATTGTTGGCAAATAATCTACGGTTGAAGATTGATAATTTGAAACTTGACCCGCTTTAATATGCTCAGGCCATAAAATTAACGACGGCACACGTAAACCACCTTCCCACATTTGGTGTTTATGCCCTCTAAAAGGCCCCGCAGAAGCGATTCCTTTTTTTGCAAGTGGGTCAGAAGGACCATTATCACTGCAGAAGAAAATAATGGTATTTTCATCTATATTTTTATCCTTTAAAAAATTACGCAAACGCCCAATTTGATCATCCATAGCTGTTATAGCACCATACAAATGTTTCTGTGCTAATGATAAGTTTGGATATTTAGCCAAATATTCTGGACCAGCAACTACGGGTTCATGTGGTGTATGAAACCAAATGGTTGCAAAAAAAGGTTTATCATTTGAAATGGATTTTTCAATAAAAGGTATAGCCCTATCCATGATGATACGGCTATCATCACCCTCTAAATTAGAGGTAACGGGTTTACCGTTCTGCACGTAAATAGAACCACCCCAAAATCCATCCTCTCTTGCGCCAAAACTGGTCCAACCATCAGGAGTTTTTGTTGGATTCCAAGTTGGGACTGCACTTTTAGTAGCAAATGTTTCATCATAACCATGATGCCATGGCGGTGAATAGTTCCCTCTTGACTCTACTTTATCTGGCTCTAGCCATCCTACATGCCATTTACCAAAAAAACCTGTTTGATATCCTTCCTTTTTTAATATTTCTGAAATCGTTTTTTCTGCAGGCCGCATACCTCCCGTATGGGCTGCAAAAATACCTTGTCTGAAAGGACTCCTGCCTGTTAAAACACTAGCGCGGGTTGGCGAGCACAATGGGGCCGCTGCGTAGAAATTAGTAAATTTAACACCCTCCTTTGACATGCTATCCAAATACGGAGTTATTATATTTTTATTTCCATTAAACCCTACGTCTCCATAACCAAGGTCATCGGCCATAATAAGTATGACATTAGGGCTCGTACTTTTTGATACTGATTTTTGGGCATAACACCCCAGTACTAATACATTAACACCAATTAATATTATAAATCGGAAAAAAACTAAGGCTTTCATATATACTTTTGTTTAACTTATGGGTTATTCTTTTTTTGGAATTGTTTTGTTTATAATTATAATTCAATGATCTAAAAAACTACCTCACAATCTTTAAGGAGAGGAGGTAGGTTTCTAAAACAAACTAAATAAACAACTAACTCAAATATCATTAATTTTCATAACCAGGATTTTGTGCCATTGGGATTCCATTTGCATCAATTGCATCCTGTGGAATTGGCAATAATGTGTGACGATCATCGCCATTTGGAGCTCCAACTTTATTGTAAAGTTGAAACCTTTCATACCATTTACCTAAGCGTACTAAAGTATATTTTCTATGTTCTTCAGAATACAACTCTCTAGAGCGTTCATCCAAAATAAAATCAATATCTACATCTCCAGCTGTTATTAAACTAGCATTTGCCCTTGACCGTAATTTATTTATAGAAATTGCAGCGCCACCTAAATTTCCTGTATTCATTTGTGCTTCAGCTAAAATTAAATAGGTTTCTGCTAGTCTTAAATAAACTTGATCATTATAGCTCCTAGAACCCGCTAAATCTAAGGGGTTAGCATAATCCCACTTTCTGGTACTTGGCCATTCATTATTTCTTTGTTTTTCATCTTTACCTTTCCAATCGAAAAATATTGTATCTCCAATTGCGCGTCCGCTTGGAACATTATCAGGATTGTTTAACACTTCATAATCTCTCCAAGCAAAACGTCCTCCTCTATCATCTGAATCTTCATATAATTCCATTGCATAACGCGTAGGACTTACTCTTTCTAACCCTCTACCTCCATTTTCCACTGAAAATATAATTGTGTTTGATATACCATCAACTCTAATGTCTTGAGATCGACCACGGTGCCAACGTCTCATAATATTATCTCCCCCTCCATTTACTTCCAGCTCATGCTGCATGACCCAAAGTACTTCCGTATTTCCTTCTGATTTATTTGAGTTTCCATCTACAAACATATCAGTAAATGGCGTACCTGGCTGATTTGCCCTAACGCCATACCTTTCAGTAATTAAACTAAAAGGCCCATTATTTATTAAATCTTCTGCTTTAGTTATTGCATCTCCATCTCTTCCTAAAGTCAAGTATAATTCTGCTAAGTAATGTGTAGCAACTCCTTTTACAACTTTTCCTCCATTTGGAGATGTTTCCGGTAAATGCTCTTCGGCAAATAATAAGTCAGCTTCTATTGCTTCTCTAACCTCAGCTATTGGAGTTCGTACCCAATCTGTAATAACGTTTGCTCCACTAGATTCTTCTAATTGCAAAGGAATATCACCATATAAGAAGGTAAGATGTCTGTAAATCCAAGCTCTTAGTAAACGAGCTTCACCAACGATTCTATTCTTTTCCTGGGCTGTCCAATCAATAGCTGGATTTTTGGCTCTAGTTATAAGCGTATTGGCTGCATTATTCATTTCGTACAACCAATTTAATAATCGACGATTACGAGCATCAAATGGTGTGTTTCTTGCATCAAGCTCATTACCTCCTCTAGCCCAACCAGAACGTTCGTTTCCAAACATATTGTCTGTACCTGTTACTGCTGGATCAATCATTAAATCATTCCCACTTCCAAAGTTGGAACCACCTCTTTCTCTTCTATATTGAGCATATAATCCATTTAATCCAACCTCAAACCCGGCTATATCTGTGTACAAATTATCTGCGGCTATGTCGGCTCTTGGGTCTTCTACTAATTCAAGATCTGAACATCCTAAAAATAAAGATGTTAAGATTGTAAATGTTAAAATATATTTTATTGTTTTCATAGTGTGTAATTTATTATTTAGAAATTAACATTAAATCCTACTGTAAACGTTTTTTGCAGCGGTGCATCACGAGTTCCTGTAAACTCGGGGTCTAAACCTTCATAATCAGTAAAGGTAAATAAGTTACGCCCTGTAACGTACAGTCTAAATCTCTCAATACCCAATTTATCGAGTACCTCTTGCCCTAAGTCATAAGATAAGGTAATATCTTTTATTCTCCAATAATCGGTACTCTCATAAAAACTGACTCCATCTATATTTGCTCCATCTATATTACCATAAAATTCATTTGTAGGATTATCAGGAGTCCACCAATTCTTTTTTGTTGTGTTTCTCCGAACCTCGCCAAAAACATTATCACTTTTTAAGCCATTTTGTTGTATGGCACCAAATGCACCTTGAGACAATATATACAATGAGAAGTTTTTATATGAAAAATTCATACTTAAAGCGGCTATAGTTGTTGGATCTCTTTGCCCTAAAATAATTCTATCATCAGCATTAATATCTCCATCTGTAGCATCAGGAATCCCATCACCATCTGTATCTACGGTTAATTGATCTTTGACTTTAGCAAAACCTGGCTCCGCATCTGGTTGAGGACCGTTGGCAATATCATCTCCTATTTGCCAAACACCATCATATTCATATTCATAATATACTCTAATTGGCTGTCCTATAAACCAATCATTTCCAACATCATCTGTTTTATCTCCATAAAGATCAACAATCTCATTTCTATTGAATGAAATGTTTGCATCTACATCCCAACTAAAATTGTCTGTTCTTACAGCATTAGCAGATATCGAAAATTCCAGACCTTCGTTTTGTATTTCACCAATATTCGTTGTTATTTCCGTAGCACCATTAAAAGGCGAAATAGATCTACTCGTTAATAAATCTGTTGTTTTTGATTGATACGCTTCAATACTACCTTTAATTCTATTTTTTAAAAAGCCATAGTCCAAACCTATATTAAGAGCACTTGTAGTTTCCCAACCTAATGAAGGATTTCCTAACTCATTATCTGTGACATATCCGGGTAATGAAGTACCACCATCTACATATGAACGCTCTATTAATTGGGTTAGTGACTCATAAGGAGAAACAGCTTGATTTCCATTTTCACCATAAGAACCTCTTAATTTTAGAGTGCTAACACCTGAATTTTCCATAAAAGCTTCATTGTGAATATTCCATGCTACTGCTGCTGAGTAAAAGTTACCGAATTTAGTAGAATTACCAAATGCCGAATACCCATCTCGTCTTCCTGTTAATGTGAATATATATCTATTATCAAATCCATAATTTAGACGTAACATTGAGGACAAAACAGTACTTTTTTGATACGTATAACCAGGTTCTACTAAAGCAGCTACATTTGCTTGACGCCAAGTAAGTACATCGTTAGGAAATCCTTGAGAGTCTAAATCTTGGTCATCTCTTAAATCATCTTGAAAACTATATAAACCTGTTAAAAAAACATTGTGCTTACCAAATTCTTTTTTATACGTCACAATATTTTCTAATAGTATATTGGTTCTAAAATCATTTCGGACTTGAGCTTCACCTTGATTTTCTAAACCTCTCTTTGTATTGACTCCCCAATAACTTCCTATTCTAGTATTTGTATATTCAAGTCCACTATTTAATCTATACGATAGCCCTGGAATAAAACCTAAATCTACATCAAAATAAACATTAGAAATCACTTTATATCTTTCATTACTATTATCTGCGAGTGTGTTTTGCAACGGATTACCGTAAAAAACATCTTCAGGCCATGGGTAAATGGTAAGGTCACCATTTTCATCATAACTTGTTGTCAAGGGATTCATGTAATAAGCATCACTAAAAGAAGGGCCTAAACCACTAGAATCGCTATAACTCAGTTGTGTATTTGTTCCAATTGTAAGCCAATTTGTTGCATTAGATTCTAGATTAAGTCGAAGTGTTGATCGTTGAAAATTATCATTCACTGCTATCCCTTTAACATCCAGCAACGTACCAGATATATAATATTTAAATTTATCAGAACCTCCTGAAACCGAAAGATTATGTTGTAAAGTAGAGCCTGATCGAAGTGCTAAATCAATCCAATCTACACCTCCTCCACTTTCGTAAATTTCTATCTCTGAAGGATCAAATACACCTGGCTCTCTTGTTTCTTTAAAATCATAAAATTCTGATGCTGAAAGTACATTAGGTAAATTAGTAGCCTCGAGCACACCATAATAGCCATCATAGCTAAATCGTACTTTTCCACTTTTACCTTTTTTTGAAGTAACTAAAATTACACCATTTGCACCTCTTGAACCATATATTGCTGATGCTGATGCATCTTTTAAAACTTCCATTGCAGCAATATCAACAGGGTTTATATCATTTAGGCTTCCACTGTAAGGAATACCATCTAGAACTATCAATGGACCGTTGTTTGCAGAAATAGAATTTCTACCTCTAATAAGTATTGTGACATCTCCACCTGATGCGCTCGCACTATTATTATTAACGGTAACACCTGCTATAGAACCTTGTATTGCCTGGGCTACGTTTGTATTAGAAACCATATCTAATCGCTCTTTGGCGACAGAACCAACAGCACCGGTAATATCACTTTTCTTTTGTGAGCCATACCCAACTACGATAACTTCGTTTAATTGTGCGTTATCGGTTTCCATCTTCAAATTATAGACGCTTGAACTTCCTACAACCACTTCTTTCCTTTTAAATCCTACATAAGAAAACGTTAATGTTTGTCCAGCGGCTACTGAAATAGTGTAGTTGCCATCAAAATCTGTACTGGTACCCTTTTTGGTACCTTTTACAATAACATTTACTCCCGGTAAAGGAATACCAGAAAGATCGGTGACATTTCCTGTAATGCTTTTGTTTTGAGCAGACCCATTAAAGGCTGCTACCAAGACAAAAACCACACATGTTAGTTTAAGAAATAATTGTTTTTTCTTCATAAAGTTTGAGTTTAGTTATTAATTTCAATTTTTCTTGACAACGCTTCTAAATAATAATAATCTGCGTATATCAATGGTACATCTACTTCTGAGTTTTTTGGTTTAGAGCCAGTTGAGTGCTTTAATAAAAATCCTTTGTTTGCTCCTTTAACATTAAAATAGCTGTCTGAGGAAAGCGCACCCATAATACCGTTGGCCACATTTAAATACTGTTTATTGTCCTGCTCTGTTAGCATAGATAACTCATATAAGGCAGAAGCTATGATAGCTGCGGCTGAGGCATCGCGAGACTCTGTTTTTAAATCTTGCAAATCAAAATCCCACAATGGCACAAAATCTTCTGGCAATTTTGCAATGTTTATAATATAGTTTGCAACATTTTCTGCATGCTTTAAAAAAATAGGGTCATTTGTTTCCCTATAAATCATAGTGTAACCATATAATGCCCAAGCCTGCCCGCGTGACCATGATGAATTATCCGAATAACCTTGATGCGTATTTTTAGAAATAACTTCTCCAGTATCAGCGTCATACCCAACGACGTGATATGAGCTATAATCATTTCTAAAATGGTTTTTCATAGTTGTTTTTGCATGGCTAACAGCAATATTGTAAAATACAGGGTCTCCTGTTTCTTTCCATGCCCAAAACAATAATTCTAAATTCATTAAATTATCTATAATCACAGGAAACTCCCATTTATCTTTATTATGGTCCCAAGACCTAATACAACCTACCTTTTCGTTAAATCTTGTTGTAAGGGTTCTTGCAGATTGAATCAATACCTTCTTGTAAGATTCATTTTTAGTCAATTTATACCCCAAACCGAAACTGCACATCATTTTAAATCCTATATCGTGGTTTGATGCATTAAATTGCTCACTTTCCAAAGCGTTCGTATATAATGTTGCTTTTTCTTTCCAATCAGTATCTTTGGTTAATTCGTACATGAGCCAAAGTACCCCAGGGTAAAAGCCACTTGTCCAATCTCTTTTATTCACCAATTTCAGGCTACCTGATTCATTTATAGTTCTAGGGAATCTTATTTTATCTGAAGCATTGTTAGTGTTTTCAGAAATATATTTTAATTGACGAGAAGCTTTCTCTATACTTTGTGAGTTGTAATTAGATTCGTTATCAGTTTTGCATGAAAACACCAAAAGAACGGTTACGATATAAAAAGCTAATCTCTTCATTAATAAATAATTATTGTGTTTCAAATTTATTAGATATTATTGACAATTACTTGTACTAATGTCCCCATTTACTGGTAATTATGTTCCTTTCTTGTAATCATGTTACAAAAAACAACATACGTGCTAATATTTATTTAATGGTTAATATTTCCTAAACTTATTATTTAGTATTTTAGAGTCTTGAAAATTCGAATGAAATATAAGCTATTTAACATATTATTTGTCCTGGTTTCTTCAGTGCTTTTTAGTACAAATAATCCAGTTATTTCATTATCCAAAGTGACTCCAGAAGGCGGTGTTGTACAGTCACAAGTTTCCTCCATTATTGAAGATAACCAAGGTTTTATTTGGTTCAGCACCTATAATGGGCTTTTTTTATATAATTCAATCGACATAAAAAAATATAGTTACTTACACAAGGATTCTACATCAATTTCAACCAATAGAATCAACACTCTTTTTAAGGATAAATCTGGTAAATTATGGGTGGCTACTGAAAATGGTTTATGTTCCTACAACGAAAAAAAAGATAATTTTAAGAGACACACAGTTTGTGATCAATTCGATAATTTTATTGGCAAGAATATTATTTCTTTTTTTCAGGATAACAACCATAATTATTGGTTTTCAGATGAAAAAGGTATTGGCACTTATAACCCAGATACAAATAGGGCCTATTATAAAAACACAAATAACAAAACCAACAAAATCAGTTACGCAACCATTAGCGTTAACGGTACTGTTTGGGTCTTTTATGAAGATGGTGATATTTATTATTTAACAAAGGAATCCAACGTTTTTCAATTTTTTGAAAAAGGTTTTGAAAACTCTGTTAGTTCAGTACTTATTGATAATAACTTTATTTGGATTGGCTATCAATCCCTAGGGTTACTTTGTCTAAACATAAAGGATGGTTCTGTTGCTAATTATTTTAATTCAGATTCGTCAGCAGATATAGTTTTACCTGGTAACCGCATAAGAAGTTTAATAAAGGACGATAACAATCAAATTTGGGTGGCCACAAATAATGGTATTGTAATTATCGAGAATAATGAAGTAAAATTAATAATAGACAAACAAAAGTATTCTGAACTCCCACACCATTCTATATACTCATTATATAAAGATTCCAATAAAAATATTTGGATAGGTACTTGGTTAGGAGGATTAGCTTTCCAAAATAAATATAATAATTCATTCCAACATTACACAAAATCTACCTCAAGAAAATCACTAAGTAGTAATAATATTAGTTGTTTTACTCAAGTTCCAAACAAATCAGATATAATAGTTGGTACTGATGACGATGATTTAAACTTATATAATCCGGTAACTAATATTTTTACAACTTTCCCTATTATTTGTCAAGGTGATACTATCAAAAGAATTAAATCAATTACTTACGACAAGGATGAAACTTTATGGGTAGGCACTTATAGAAATGGTGTTTTATTTAAAGAAAAAAACAAAAAGTTTTTTGAACGTTTGATACCACCCTTTCCTGTAGGGATTCAAAACTTAGATCTTTTAGCAACACAAGACGGACTTTGGGTGAGCAGTTATCGATTGGGAGTATATTTTTACCATTTTCAATCCAAATCGTTTACACAATATAAAAATAATCCTTTAGATATTAATTCAATATCAAATAATACCGTTTGGCATATAATCCAGGACAAAAATAAAGACATATGGTTCGCTACCGAAAATGGACTCAATTTATTAAAAAAAGACACATCAAAGTTCATACGTACATTTCATCAGGACCATAATCCAAATAGTATTTCATATAATTATATTTACCATATATATGAAGATAATAACGGTTTTTTATGGTTAGCAACAAACGGTGAAGGGTTAGATAAATTTAACCCAGATACAGGTACTGCCGAACATTTTACTATGAAGGATGGTTTAGCCGGAAACGAAATATTTTCTATCCTTCAAGATCAAAATGAAAATTTATGGATTACTAATGAGAATGGACTTTGTAAATTTGACCCACAATCAAAAAGTACGCAGTCGTTTGTTAGTAATAAAGGTATTCAAAACAATCATTTTTATCCAATAGCCGCACTAAAATCTACTAATGGTGAATTATATTTTGGTGGATCTAACGGCTTAATTCGATTTCAACCTAATACTATTATTACCAATCCAATTTCTCCTATTACTACAATTACTCAATTATTAATTCATAACGAAACTATTTCACCTGAAACTGGTAATGGTAATGGTAATGGTAATGGTAATGGTAATGGTATTTTAAAAGACATTATTGGCAATACAAAATCTTTAAAATTAAATTACAAACAAAATTCCATTAGCTTTCAATTTACCTGTAATAACTATATAAATCCGCAAAAAAACAAATTCAAATACAGATTAGTAAACTTCGATAACAAATGGATTGTTAGTGATAACAATGTACAAGCCACTTTTACAAACGTGCCTCCAGGGAAGTATGTTTTTGAGGTTAAAGCTTCAAATAATTATGATATTTGGAACGATACTCCAACACAGGTTGCAATTGAAATCACTCCTCCTATATGGTTAACTTGGTATGCTTATTTATTATATATCATTCTTTTTATAGCATCTGTTTATTTCTTTAGGAAACAAGTCATTAATCGGCAAAAGCTAAAATTAAACCTAAAGATGAGCAAAATACAAAGGGAAACTGAAGAGGAGTTGCACCAAATGAAACTTCAATTTTTTACTAATATTTCTCATGAGTTTAGGACACCTCTAACTTTAATACAAGGTCCTGTAAATCGATTATTAAAAGTAGGAACTGAAAATGACTTATCTCTAAAACAAATGTCACTGATAAAAAATAATACAGACCGTTTACTAAGGTTAATTAATCAATTTCTTGATTTTAGAAGGATTGATCATGGTAAATTAAAATTGAATCCAATACATTCAGATATCATTTCATTCAGTAAAAATGTATTTAACTGTTTCGAAGAACATGCAACTCAGCGTTCTTTCAATTTTAATTTTGTCTCGGAATTACCAAGTCTTAAAATGGACTTTGATACCGATAAATTAGATAAAGTATTGGTAAATCTTTTATCAAATGCGTTCAAATACTCGCCTGACCACGGTAATATTACATTAAGAATTAAAAAAAATAATAAAACCGAAAAAAATCAAAATTGGAATAATTATACTATTGGTGAAGATTTACTTGAAGAGTTTCTTGAAATAAGTATTATTGACTCTGGTTATGGCATCTCTTCTGATAAACTGCCAAAAATATTTGAACGCTTCTTTAAAATTGAAAAAAATCACAATAATGGAACTGGTACTGGAATAGGACTATCATTATCAACCAATTATGTCACTATGCATAATGGTCAATTAGTTGTAAGCGCCTTAGAAGATAAAGGTGCTATTTTTTACATTTATTTACCTCTTCATCAAGTTAATACTTTCAAGGAAGATACTAAAGAAGTGTTAAACTCAAATACTTTTGACTTTTCCTCTGAACCTGTAACTGAAATAAATTCAAAAATAAATAAGGAAGACAACATCGATATTCAAGAATCGCTTATATTAATTGCTGAAGACAACCCGGAGCTATTAGATTTTTTAGAAGAATCTTTAAACAGTCATTTTAGAATTGCCAAAGCCAAAAATGGAAAAGAAGCTCTTGACTTAGCTAATTCGTTATATCCTGACTTAATTATTTCAGATGTTATGATGCCTGTAATGGATGGAATTCAATTATGTGAAAAAGTAAAAAATGATATTAGAACAAGTCATATTCCTTTTATTTTACTTACCGCTTTAAGTACCGTACAAGATCAAATTTCTGGAATACAATCTGGTGCTGACGCCTACATTCCTAAACCATTCAATGAAGATTTTTTAGTTGCTCAGGTTAATAACTTATTAAATTCTAGAAAAACACTACGTACTTTATTTGCTACGCAACAAGAAGTCTGGAATGACACTATCGATATTTTAGATTTAGATAAAAAATTATTATACAAGGCCATACATACGGTTGAAAAAAACATTAAAAACACTGAATTCACAGTAGAAGATCTCGCTAAAAACCTCAATCTAAGCCGAACGCATCTTCATAGAAAATTGAAATCACTAACGAATCAATCTGCTACAGAATTTATTCGAAATATCCGGCTAAAACATGCTATAAACCTTATGAAATCAGGTGATTATTTAATAAATGAAATTGGATTTGCCGTTGGATTTAACTCACATAATTATTTCACCAAAGCATTTAAAAAACAGTTTGGTTTGTCTCCAAGCGAATTTATAAAGAAAAATTTCGAAAGCTTTAAATCAACAAGTATAGAACAGGAATAAATAATTAAGAAGCATCTAACAATAGTTCGTTAAGTTTTTAAGCAGCTCTAGCGCCATAACATATAAGTTCTTGAATTTTCTGTTTATTTTTAGTTGAGTTCGGTGAAATGCCGAACACGCTAAAAAACCTATCGAGCAGTAACTTATTGTGGTACATGGTTTTAATATCCGCCATGGAGAACGCCTCTCGCTGCTCTTTCGGAATCGATAACCAATGTGCAGCCTTGGCTAAATTGACCGTTGTCAGCGAAGCATTAAAATGAAAGTGCAATTTATTTTCAGTTCTTGCCTGGCAATGATTCAGCCCTGTATGCTGTTTGGCATCTCTAAAGGTAAATTCTATCTGGAATCGGGTACGGTAATATTTTAAGAGCATTTTTGCCGGTATATTTAGGGCTTGCTGATTTTCAGAGAGCTTTTAATTTATGATTTT
>TARA_R110002074_G_C12558390_1_pt1 | contig 40679 bp, 42 predicted proteins | sample TARA_R110002074 | Tara Oceans TARA_R110002074 (sample SAMEA4397215) | marine metagenome | biome: Polar Biome; feature: [MIX] marine epipelagic wind mixed layer (ENVO:01000061); material: water (ENVO:00002006), including particulate matter (ENVO:01000060) such as... | depth 10-100 m | reverse complement strand
GAATATGGTTGGCACTAAAACAATTTTACTGATTGCCGTGTATGCCTTTTTTACCGACCGGCATGACTTGCTTGATATTGCACTGGTCTATACCCTCATTAATTTTATTGGCGTTGTTGCCGTTTTAAAACTAATCGAGCAGGGTAATCTTTATACAGATGGTGAAACCTCAGATGATAATCAGCCAGAGGTAAACGATAAATGATTCTTGAAATACTGAGTTGGCTGTGCCTGGTTTTAGGTGGGTTACTGGGGGTTGTCGGTGGTATTGGAATGCACCGTTTCCCGGATTTTTATACTCGACTTCACGCCATTGGCATTACCGACACCTTATGCGCGGCATTATTTTTAATCGGGCTGGCTTTTCAGGCGGGCTTAACAATAGCCAGTTTTAAATTATTTTTAATTTTTGCATTTATCTTCTTTACCAGTCCAACTGCTTCACACCTGCTCGCTAATGCCGCCCTGTTGGGTGGGCTTAAGCCGCTGCTTTCAGATGATGATGTGGCTAATTCTGAACAGTTGGATAAGCCATGATTGATAATATTGTTGATATCACGTTATTAAGTTTTCTTGTGATTCTTGCGCTGGCTATTATTCGTATGCGAAGTTTATTCGCTGTGGTGATGTTATTCAGTGGCTTTAGTTTTTTATCCGCAGGGTTGTTTGTGGTGATGGACGCAGCCGATGTAGCCTTTACCGAAGCGGCGGTGGGCGCCGGCATATCAAGCGTCCTGATGTTAGCCACACTGGCGCTAACGTATTCCTCTAAAAACGCTGATAAAGAAGAGAAGCCGACAACACATAAACCCTGGCTTCCTTTAAGTGTGGTCTTCATAACGGGGGCGCTGTTAATTTATGGCACCTACGATTTACCGTCCTTTGGTGACCCTGAGGCGCCTTCTCAGCTACACGTGGCACCGTATTATTTGGAAAACAGTATACCAGAGACCGGTGTGCCGAATGTGGTGACTGCGGTATTGGCCAGTTACCGTGGCTTCGATACATTAGGCGAAGTGACCGTGATTTTTACAGCGGGCATTGCGGTATTGTTACTGATTGGTGGCCGTCGTCGTGTAAAACCTAACGTTAAAAAGAACGGTGGTGATCGTGAAGCATAATTTAATTTTACGTGTCGTTTCAAAATTCATTATCCCACTCATTTTTCTATTTGCATTGTATGTGCAGTTTCATGGTGACTTTGGACCCGGCGGTGGTTTTCAGGCGGGTGTAATTTTTAGTGCTGCGATTATTTTGTATGCGCTAGTCTTTGGCGCTGATAAAGCCAAAAGAGTTATTACACCGTATGTTTTACGTCTACTTGCAAGCCTAGGGGTGCTGATTTATGCCGGCACAGGTGTTGCGACAATAGTATTGGGCGGTAATTTTTTAGAGTACGGTGTGTTGGCTTCGTCACAGGTGGCCGGTCAGCACCTAGGTATTTTAGTGATTGAGTTGGGTGTGGGGATCACTGTGATGTCGGTGATGTTGATTATTTTCTTTGCCTTTGCGGAACGTGGGCAAGCTGTTCTGAGTACCAGCGCTGAATCGGAGCAGGAGTAAATTATATGGACATGATTCTGGGGCATTACAATTACTGGATGGTTATCATTATTATGATGGCAGGGTTCTATACGGTTATTAGCCGTGGCAATCTGGTGAAAAAAATTGTCGGTTTGAATATTTTTCAGGTATCGGTTTTTTTGCTTTATATCAGCATCGGCAATGTGAAAGGCGGTGCAACACCCATCATAGAAAAAGGGGTTGATCTTTATTCAAACCCGTTACCGCATGTTTTGATCCTTACCGCTATTGTGGTGGGTGTGGCAACCACGGCGCTGGGTTTAGCGTTAGTGGTACGTATTAAGGAAGCTTACGGCACCATTGAAGAAGACGATATCCATAATCAGGATCAATCGCTGTGATAGAAAACCATTTAAGCCTACTGTTGGTTGCATTACCTTTGCTCGCGGCTCCTATTGTTGCTGCGCTACCGAATGGACGCTTGCCTTGGGCGCTGAGCACCCTAGTTAGTTGGTCAGTCTGTTACCTGGCTGCGTGGCAATTAATGAATGTCAGCAGCGGTCAGGTTATTAGTTATGAACTCGGTGGCTGGGCGCCACCTTGGGGCATTGAGTATCGCATTGACGCAGCCAATGCGTTAGTGGCTTTAATTGTCTCGGGTATTGCTGCGTTGACTTTACCGTATGCACTGAAAAGTGTGATTAAAGAAATCCCGCAACAGCAGCACGCGCTTTTTTATGCGGCCTTTATGCTGTGCCTAACCGGCTTGTTAGGTATCGCGCAAACCGGGGATATTTTTAACTTGTTTGTCTTTTTAGAAATCTCATCCTTGTCATCTTATGCGCTCATTAGTCTAGGTAAACAACGTCAGGCACTGACGGCGGCTTACCAATATTTGATTATGGGTACGATTGGCGCAACGTTCTTTATTATTGGTGTTGGTTTGTTATATGCGATGACCGGCACACTCAATATGGCAGACTTAGCGCAACGTTTACCTGAGCTCTATGACCATCGCACTATTCATACGGCGTTTGCCTTTATTATGGTGGGCTTTGCGTTAAAGCTGGCTTTGTTCCCCTTACACCTTTGGCTACCGAATGCATATACCTATGCACCTACGGTGGTGACAATTTTTCTCGCCGCAACGGCAACCAAGGTCGCGGTGTATGTGATGTTACGCATGGTGTTTACGGTGTTTGGCTTTTCATTTATTGAAAACACACCAACGGACGAATTATTCCTGCTGTTGTGCGTAACGGGCATTTTATCCATGTCGTTTTATGCCATTTACCAAAAAGACAGCAAACGTTTACTGGCTTATTCCAGTGTGGCCCAAATCGCGTATATGATGCTCGGCATCGGCCTAGGCAGTGTGTTAGGTGTTACCGCAACCTTAGTGCATTTGTTTAATCATGCCTTAATGAAAGGCGCCTTGTTTATGGCCATTGGTGCCTTAATTTATCGAGTAGGTTCGAGTCGCCTGGAGCATTTCTCCGGTTTAGGTAAACAAATGCCGTGGACGTTTGCAGCCATTGTGATTGGCGGGCTTAGTTTAATTGGTGTGCCGGGGACAGCCGGGTTTATATCCAAATGGTATCTGGTGCTTGCGGCAATTGAACAACAACAATGGCTGATTGTCGGGGTGATTTTGATGGGCTCTTTATTAGCCGTCGCTTACGTCTGGAAAATTATTGAAGTATTGTACTTTAAAGCAACGGATGACATGGAGCAGCATAACGCAGCAGTAAAAGAAGCGCCGTTGATGATGCTTATCCCTATGTGGGTATTGGTATTAGCCAATGTTTATTTTGGTTTTAATACGGAATTGACCGTTGGTACGGCAGAGCAGGCGGTCAAACTTCTAATGCCGGGTTCGAACTAATGAGACTGAATAGATGATTAGTCTAGCAAGTGAACAATTAATCATACTGGCTATTTTATTGCCGTTGCTCGCAGCGGTTTTAATTGTACTGGCAGATAAACGCCCCAATCTGCGCGAAGCGATTACGCTGATTAGCGCCTCGGTTGTTGCCCTGCTGGTTATTACTCTAGCAACACGGATAAATGCAGGAGAAGCCCCGGGCTTTGATGTGTTTGACGTGGTACCGGGTATCACCGTAAGCTTTTCGATTGAACCGCTGGGTATGCTGTTTGCCTTAGTGGCAGGTACCTTGTGGTTAGTGACGTCTATTTATGCCATTGGTTATATGCGGGGTCATCATGAAAAAAATCAAACCCGCTTTTATGCCGCCTTTGCGATTGCCATTAGTAGTACCTTGGCCGCCGCTTTCTCCGGCAATATGTTCACCTTATTTCTGTGTTATGAAATTTTAACCCTATCAACGTACCCCTTAGTGACCCATGCGGGTACCGCTGAAGCCAAGCGCAGTGGGCGAATTTACTTGGGTATTTTGTTGGGCACGTCGATTGGCTTTCAATTATTAGCGATTTTAATTACCTGGTCAGTGGCTGGTACACTCGACTTTAAGCAGGGAGGCATCCTCGCTGGCAAATTAGACCCTGCTTATGCCGGTATTCTTTATGCCTTGTTTATTTTCGGTGTGGGTAAAGCAGCGATCATGCCGTTTCATAAATGGCTACCCGCAGCTATGGTCGCGCCGACACCGGTCAGCGCTTTGTTACATGCCGTTGCGGTGGTAAAGACGGGCGTGTTTACGATATTAAAAGTAACACTTTATATATTTGGTAGTGATTTTATTACCAGCTCAGGTGCAAGTGACTGGATAATTTGGTTTGCCGCAGTGACCATTTTACTGGCCTCGCTTATCGCGATGACCAAGGACAACCTCAAAGCGCGTTTAGCCTACTCAACCATCAGTCAGCTCAGTTACATCGTACTGGGTGCGCTTATCGCGGTAGAAATGAGTTTGGTCGGTGCGTCCATGCATATTGCGATGCACGCGTTTGCCAAAATTACCTTGTTTTTTGCCGCAGGTGCGATTTTAGTGGCGGCCCATAAAAAGAACATTAGCGACATGGGCGGCTTGGGTCGTGCCATGCCCTTTACTTTTATTGCGTTTACCATTGGCAGTTTGAGCATTATTGGCTTACCCCCGTTTGGTGGTATGTGGAGTAAGTGGTATTTGGCCTTGGGCATGGTGCAAACGGAACAATGGATATTATTGGCGGTATTAATGATGAGTTCATTACTCAATATTGCCTACCTGTTACCGATTTCAGTGCGTGCGTTTTTTGCTAAACCCAAAGAGGGCGTCGTATATACAGAAGTAAAAGAAGCGCCACTCAGTATGTTAATTGCCATTGGCTTTACATCACTGGCCTGCATTGTTTTATTCTTTTACCCCGACCCGTTTTATAACCTTGCTGTTGATGCAGCGACAGGCCGTTGAGGGGAACAGGTATGTCAAATAAAGTGACTGATGAAAAAACCTATCTATTTGATAAGCCGCGTAATGTCTCACGTCTGTTATTAGGTTTTTATATTATTTGTGGGGGCTTGTTTGTTGCCGACTTTGTTGTGCATCGTCATTTGGTGCACCCATGGGAAGGCTTCCCTGGCTTCTATGCCATTTATGGTTTTGTTGCCTGTGTGGTGTTAGTTGTTATTGCGAAAGAAATGCGCAAACTACTGATGCGAAAAGAAGATTATTACGATGTAAAGGAAGAAAATCATGATATGGACGAGTAGTCTGCCACCCTTCATTCCTTTTTTTATTGCCGCATTGCTGGTGCTGGTCACCCGTGGGCATCTTCGTAGTGTGATTCTACTGGCAACCCCTGTTCTGGGTGGCTTGCATTTATGGTTAGACGTACAGCCGTTTGTACCTATGGCGGCAAGCGATGCGTTAGTTACAGCAAAAGAGCTGTCATACACATTGAATATGTTTAGTTATCAACTTGAATTTATGCGAGTCGATAAACTGAGTTTATTATTTGGTTATCTGTTTCATATTGCTAGCTTCATCGCTATTATTTATGCCCTGCATGTGCGTGACACCACACAGCAAGTTGCCAGCTTACTTTATGCTGGTAGTGCCTTAGGTGCTGTGTTTGCAGGTGATTTGATCAGTCTGTTTATTTTTTGGGAAGGTTTGGCGTTGAGCTCGGTGTTTTTAATTTGGGCTCGCCGTTCTGAACAGGCAATAAAAACAGGCACGCGCTATTTAATTTTTCAGGTGATGTCAGGGGTATTATTACTGGCCGGCGCCTTGATTCATTTCAACCAAACGGGCTCAACTGACTTTAATTTTATTGGTATCGAAAGTACAGCAGGGTGGTTAATCCTAATCGCTTTTGGCATTAAATCGGCCTTTCCTTTTTTACATACTTGGTTAACCGAAGGGTATCCTGAAGCCACGCCCACCGGTACGGTATTTTTGTCTGCTTTTACCACTAAGGTGGCTGTATACGCCTTAGCACGGGGTTACCCAGGCACAGATTTACTGGTTTACGTTGGTGCTGCAATGACGTGTTTCCCAATCTTTTACGCCGTGATTGAGAACGACCTTCGCCGAGTGCTGGCCTATAGCATGATCAATCAGGTTGGTTTTATGGTCTGTGGTATCGGTATTGGTACGGCACTCGCCTTAAATGGTGCGGTGGCGCATGCGTTTAACGATGTGATCTTTAAAGGCCTGCTATTTATGAGTATGGGCGCGGTGTTACATCGGGTGGGTAACATTAATGGTTCTGACCTGGGTGGCTTGTATAAATCCATGCCCAAAACTGCGATGCTTTGTATTGTTGGCGCGGCATCCATTTCAGCCTTCCCACTGTTCAGTGGTTTTGTTAGTAAGTCGATGGTGATGTCCGCCATGTTACTAGAAGGGCATAACTACCTATGGCTGATGCTGTTGTTTGCTTCAGCGGGTGTATTCCACCATGCGGGGATTAAAATTCCCTACTTTGCTTTTTTCCATCATGACTCAGGTATTCGCGTTAAGGAAGCACCGACGAACATGCTGATTGCTATGAGCATTGCTGCTGCGCTATGTATTTTTATTGGTACACAGCCGCAATACCTTTACGCCTTATTACCATGGAAAGTGGAATACTGGCCTTATGATATGACGCACGTGTTGGCACAGTTACAGATCTTATTCTTCTCTGCGCTAGCGTTTGTTTGGCTAAACAAACAAGGCCTATACCCACCTGAACTTCGTTCGGTGAACATCGATTTTGAATGGACCTATCGAAAACTACTACCCGCTACAGCGCGCGCGAGTCATACCGTGTTGCAACGTTTTAATTGTGCGGTAGCAAATGCTGCCCAACAAAGCTGGCAAGGTTTTCAATCGGTCTTTCAGGCAAGCCGATTATCGCAATACCACCTGGCCAGCAGTTGGCCAACTGGCAGTATGGTGTTGTGGATTGGTGTGATTTTGGGTGGCTATTTACTGGCGGATGCTTACTTTTAATAACAGCCCTAAACCTAAAGTAGCCCTATAAGAAAACCCTAAATAATGAAAACGATTTTAAACACCACTGACCAGTAGCAAATAGTCAAATACAGGACAGGCCACGTCTTCCTGTTAGCGCTCAAAAGATTTATTGAGGCCGTTTGACAAGGAGGTTAAACATGCCGCGACGAGCAGGACAGTCTATAGCGGACAATCCCTGGCGACGAGGTAATAATTAAACAGTTTTTTCTGCTGCTCGGTTGTTAAAACCCACTCGTCCTGAGCAAAATTATTTCAATGCTTGTTCTGCCCGGTCGATCATACTCGCGAGCCGCAGTGTAGTGGAGTGGAGTGGTTTGGCTCGAGAGCTAAGGCCTGGGTAATGAGTTCTTTGGTTCGAGTGTTAAAACTACGGCTATAAAAAGTGAAACCTGTATTGATTGCCACAAAGGAATTGCGCATACATTACCGGGAGCCCAAGTGAATCCTAAGACCATTGATTAAACGCTTTGCAACACTATACAGCGAATGTTCTGCTGGCTTTTGACCTTTGAGTTTCGCGGTAAGATTAGTATTTAATTATGTGATAGCATTAAGCCATTAAATTAAAGGGTGATGAGCTATGCAATTAAATAACGACACAGAAGCGCTACTGGGGATGTTGCAGGAGGCCGGAGTAAAACCGTTTCATCAAGGAAGCCCTGAAGATGCCAGAGCGGCGATGAGCCAACTTATGAGCCTGGCGGTAATTGCTGATGAACGGGTAACGGTTAACGACTATTTTCTGCCAGAAACGGGGGTTAAATTGCGCGTTACGCGCCCTGAGGCTGAGCCACGGGCAATAATGGTTTATTACCATGGCGGTGGCTGGGTTTGTGGTTCAGCAAACGACTACGACTCTGTAGCGCATGAATTGGCGACAAAAAGCTCATGCCTGGTAGTAATGGTGGATTACAGGTTGGCACCAGAGCACCCGTTTCCAATACCTCTGAATGATGGCTGGGATGCAGTTCAATGGGTCGAAGCACACCGCGCCGAATTAAATGCCACTGGGTTACCGTTGATTATTGCAGGCGATAGCAGCGGCGGAAATCTTGCGGCGGTGCTTGCGCAACGCGCTTTAAGCAATGGCCCAGCGATCGCGCTACAAATTCTTGTGTACCCGGTGACAGATTTTGACCCGACCAGGGCTTCTTACACAAACCCCGATAATCAAATGCTATTAACCTCGGATGATATGTTGTGGTTCTGGAACCACTACGCGGGTTCCTCAACCAATCGTCTAGATCCGCAGCTCTCTCCGTTGCACTCAGATGATGTTTCTCAATTACCGCCAGCAATGATTATCTCTGCCGAATATGATGTTCTACACGATGAAAATAAGGCTTACGCAACTAAGCTAGAACAGGCGGGTGTAACCGTTGAACATCTGGATGTAAAAGGTGAAATACACGGCTTTCTGGGTTTAATGGGCGTTTTGGCTACTAGTAATATGGCTATTGGTCGCATAGTGTTATTTATTGATAAGCACTTATAGCTACGTGTTCTCTGAACCGCATTAAAAAAGGGGAGATAAAATGGTTAGTGAGATAGAGCAACAACAGGACCCCAGTTTAACCAAAGTCGATGCAGTAGTAGTAGGGGCTGGTTTTGCAGGTCTTTATATGCTGCACCTACTGCGCGATAAACTGGGCCTCAAAGCAGCCGTTTTTGAAGCAGCAGATGACGTAGGCGGTACATGGTACTGGAACCGTTACCCAGGTGCGCGTTGTGATATTCCTAGTCACCATTATTCCTACTCTTTTTCTAAACAGCTGCAACAAGATTGGGTCTGGACAGAAAAATACTCTGATCAAGCAGAAATATTGAAATACCTTGAATACGTGGCTGAGCGCTTTGATCTAAAGCGAGATATTCAATTTAAGACCCAGGTTGTCTCGGCTCACTTTGATGACGAATGCCAGCGCTGGATCGTCGCCAATAAAGACGGCAAGCGTTATAGCGCGAAATATTTTATTCCTGCGGTTGGAACGTTATCCTCAGCCAATATCCCGAAATTCAAAGGCCATGGATCCTTTAAAGGGGATACCTACTTTACTGGTAAATGGCCTATAGGTGGCGTTGATTTTAAAGGTAAAAAAGTCGCTATTATTGGAACCGGTGCGACGGCCATACAGGTGATTCCAGTAGTTGCAGAAGACGCTGAACACCTCACCGTCTTCCAGCGTACGCCTAACTATGCCGCGCCGTTGCAAAATGAAGCAATGACCGAAGAAGAAGATCGAAAATTAAAAGCCTCTTACGATCAACTGCGTGAAGATTCCTGGAACTCGTTTGCGGGCGTTCCTTTTCCCAAATTAAAAGCAACGGCGTTAGCCGATACTGAGGAACAGCGCAAGGCACACTTCGAAGACCTCTGGCAAGAGGGAGGTTTTAGTCTTTGGATTGGTAGTTATCAGGATATTTTGTACGATAAAGCAGCGAATGAAACGGCTGCCGATTTTGTACGTTCAAAAATTCGACAGCGGGTAAATGACCCTAAAATTGCCGATATGCTGTGCCCACCCAAGGGGCAAACGTACGGTACCAAACGCCAGCCCTGTGAAACGGGATATTTTGAAGCCTATAACAGAGATAACGTGAGCTTGGTGGATATAAAAAAAGCTCCAATCGTAGAGATTACGCCAGAAGGGTTACGGACGTCTGACGCGAGCTATGCATTTGACTGCCTTATTTATGCCACCGGCTACGATGCTTTCACCGGCTCTCTATACAAAATGGATATTAAGGGGCGTAATGGCATGCCTTTGCAGACGTACTGGTCATATGGGCCGCGAACCTTTCTTGGCCTGGCGGCGAATGGCTTTCCAAATATGTTTACTATTACCGGCCCACAAAGCCCCTCAGTATTATTTAATATGCCGCTGGGTATAGAAATACATTGTGAGTGGATAGCCGATTGTATTGATTATATGAACAGCCATAATTTAACGACGATTGAACCCGAGCGAAGCCGTGAGGATGAATGGCTAGCGGAAACTAAAGAAATTGCCGATGCAACGCTCCTGCCAGAGGCGACGTCCTGGTATATGGGCGCTAATATTCCAGGTAAGCCACGGGTGTTTATGGTGTACCTCGGTGGTGGCAAGCATTATAAGGACATTATTGATGGCGTAGCGGCGAAGGGTTACGCGGGTTTTAAATTTACTTAGCTTGAAGTGTTAAAAATATTAACCGTAAATGGCGGTTATGGAGACTATCTTTTAATGAACCGATTTAGCAGAAGATATCTTATTTTTCAGATAAGATTTTTATAGTCCTAAACAGTCCCAATGAGGCGTTTAAATTTTTTAAAACGCATAAAAAAACGAGGCCTAAGGCCTCGTTTTTTTAGTATGCGAATTGACTCGTTTCGTTACGGGAAAATCGCCGTTACCTGAATCGCAATGCGGTCGTCAATACCATCCAATTGCGCGTTAAGGCCCGCACCGCTTGGCTGGTTTGGCGCTTCGGCGTCAGACATTTCGTAGTTTAAGGCGACTCGAATGGTTTTTGTAAAGAAGTACTGCGCACCAACGGTTATTTTGTCGAACTCTGCTTCAACTAAATCGCCCTTCATTCGAACGTAATTGTCATAACGTAAATCAAGTTCTATTTTTGTTTTAGGGATTCTATAACCCGCTTCAACGTAATAACCTTCAGCTTCACCGTAAGCGCCACTACCAACCCTATTACCCCCCGCACCCTCAGGATTGTTTGCTGATGGGCCAAGTCCAAAATTCGGATTATGTGGGCCCTGGAAAATCATGCCGTCACCTTCCATATATTCTGCGGTAACGCGCCAGGGTTTGTTGAGGTATTTAATACCCAGTCCACGACGTTCGCGATCATATTCTTCGGGGTTATGACCGCCACCTACGGTTAAATCGGCGGTGCGTTCACCGTCCTGAGACCAGGCGAATACTTTAAAGCCGTCACGTTTAGGACCTTTGCCGCCGAATATTTTTTCTGCAGATAGGTAAAAGTAAACGTCTTTATTGTCGTCGTTATCGTTAAAGTTTAGTCCGTTACCGTTACCGTACATGGCGGCGTAAGACAATTCCCAGCCTTCGCCTACTTTAAAGGCGTCAAATACCTGAACGCCAACGTCACGGAAAGCGCCTACGCTCTCTTCAAAACCGTAAAGCTCTTTTCCTGAGCTTGATATCGGTTGTGGGCCGATATTAGCGGTAAAACGTTTGTTAGGGAAACGTTCTAAAAGCATTTGGTTGGTGACAGAGGTGAAGTTGACGTAATCAAATACATGAATGGCTTGTAGGCCTTCTTCAGCGCCTGGGGTTTTAAATAAACCGGCTCTAATGCGTGCGCCTTTAATGTGGTTAAAGGTTAAGCTGGCGTCGGTTAAGGTGGCGAAGTCACTCTTGTTGGGGTAGGTAATACCATTTCTGCCAAATTCGGCGAGTAAGAAATAGTTGATGTTATCGTCAATCGCCGTTGCAACACCGCGTAAGCCAATTCGAGCGCGGTTAATGTTGAATTCTGACTGATCATCGAGCATCGGGCCGATTAATTTAGCCGGAACGTACTGGTTAGCAGCACTTGCATCACTAAAGTCTTCTTGATATTGCGCCTGGATAAAGCCCCATAGATTAGCGGATTCGGTTGAACCAGGTTTTTCGGTGCCCTGTAATAATAGCCAGTTGGCAGAAAATGCTGCGCTGCTAAAGCTGAGTGCCAGGGTTGCGATAGAAAGTCCGACGAAGCGGGACGTTTTGAAAGTTTTCATATGTTCTCCTTCTCCCAGTGTGCTGGGATTCTTATAGGTTTTTAAAACAGTTAAGTCTGTTATTTAATAATGCTTTTATGGTCTAACGAGCAGGTAACCTTGGTCAGCTAATTCTTTAATGCGAATAATACCGCCGGGAACCACCGTTGAGTGACTATTAAGTTTAGGTTCTTTACCCATTTTTTTGGTCATTTTTGCTAGCGTGTTACCACAGGCGGCAAAACGTACACCACTGTTTTCAGCTAAACCATCAATCCGGCTGGCATTGCTGTTGTTAGCAAATAATAGCTTTAAACCAGGGCCAAAAGCGACGATTTCTACATCAGCTTTATCAGGTCCATAGTGCTTCATAATATTGGCAGCAACATTGAGCACAAGTGCTTGTTTAGCTGGGTCGTTATCTGTGATTTGAAGGACAAATTTTTGTTCAGCAAATGCTTTGTCGTCTTCAGCTACTGCGTTAGCGCTAGTAAACAAGCTAGTAGCGGCTAGTAACACGAGCAAAAATACGGGTAATTTTATTTGTTCTAATAGATTGCTTTTTTTCATAATGCTTCCTCTTCTTTTGAGTAGTTATTGTTGCTGTTTTATAACAACGATCTGCTGCCACGCTGATCGTTGTATCGAACCATACGTTTTTGCTTATAGAAGGTAAAGCAAATAAAGCCAAACATTTAGTTATAAGGTAAGTGGTTTATAGTTCACACCTGATAAGCAGTAACTAAAGCATCGAATTTATACATAGTTAATATAAGCTAGGCAGGTAAGACAGGGGATCTGCTTGGTTTGATATTACTGAATTCTAATGTATAGTTATACAAAGGTAAAAATTGACCTTTTATAACTGATATTAATGGTTCTTTTGAGGAGAAATAGATGAGCTACGACGTACAAGAAAAAATGATTCCATCTGGCGAGTTAGCCAGTAACTGCATGATTGGCGGTGACCCTAAAAACCCACCCCTATTGCTATTACACGGCGCAGGCCCAGGTGCCAGTGCGATGTCAAATTGGGCGCAATGTGCGCCTATTTTAGCCAAAGATTTTTATGTGATTGCACCGGATGCCATTGGTTTTGGTCAATCAGAAATGCCCAAAGAAATCCCGACTAAAATTGCGCGCTGGATGGGTTACCGAGTAGAGCAAATTAAAGGCTTGTTAAATGAATTAGGTGTTGAAAAAACACACGTAATTGGTAATTCAATGGGTGGCGCACTTGCATTGCAGAGTGTTATTGAAATGCCGGATCGTTTTGATAAATGTATGCTAATGGGTGCGATTGGTGCACCGTTTACAAAGTCTGCCTCCTTGGCACGTATGATGAGTTTTTACGATGACCCGCGTCTTGCGCGTTACCGTGAACTGATTGAAAGCTTTGTTTATGACCCCAGTGTTTTTGAAGACTTGGAAGTGGTTATGAAAGACCGTTTTGATAAAGCGATGGACCCTAAAATTCGCCCGATTCAAGAGATTATGTTCAAAGCAATGAACGAAGATATGGATAAGCTTATTATCCCAGCGCCTGTGTTAAATCGCATGGAACATGAATGGGCTATTGTGCACGGACGCCAAGACAGAGTGGTGCCATTAGAAACTAGTCTATATTTCATTGAACACTTGAAACGTGCAGAATTGCATATACTAGATCGCTGTGGCCACTGGGCTCAAACACAACGTTGGGATGGCATGTACCCCATCATTATGTCTCACTTTTTGGGGAAAGAACTCAGGTGCTAGATCAGAAAATATTAAAAGCCTCTGCGCTAGCGCTTGATAAAGCGCTGGCCAGTGGCAAAACGATCCCTCAGTTTTCACAGTTGTACCCTGAAATGACCATTGATGATGGTTATGCTATTCAAGCGGAGTGGACTAAGCTTAGGTTGTCTCAGGGACGAAAAATTATTGGTCGCAAGATCGGTTTAACTTCTCGCGCGATGCAACAAGTCGCGCAGATTGCCGAGCCCGATTACGGCACACTAATGGATGATATGCTGTTTGCTGATAATTCAGAAATTCCTTTTGATCGCTTTATAGCACCCTTGGTTGAAGTGGAAATAGCCTTTATATTGGGACAGCGTTTAGAGGGTGATAATATCACCTTGGCCGATGTCCTAAAGGCGACGGATTATGTATGTCCTGCGGTAGAAATAGTCGATTCACGCGTTATTCGTGTTGACCCTGAAACCGGCAAACGGCGTAAGGTATTTGATACTATTGCCGATAATGCAGCTTGTGCTGGCATAATCACTGGCGGCTTACCGGTTAGGCCGATGGATGTCGATCTACGTTGGATAGGGGCAATTGTATCGCGCAATGGCATTATTGAAGAAACAGGTGTTTCTGCTGGGGTGCTTAACCACCCGGGTAATGGCATTGTTTGGCTTAGCAAGCGTTTTGCACCACACGGTATCGCGCTAGAACCGGGACAAGTGATTTTAGGCGGTTCGTTTACTCGCTTATTATCAGTGGAGCGGGGAGATACCTTTCATGCAGATTTTGGCCCGCTAGGTAGTATTGGGTTCCGATTTGTTTAAATTAACGTACGCGTTGGAGAGTTTGGTATGTCATTAGCGATGACAAAAAATAAATTTAAACAAGCGATGCAAACCCAGCAAAAGCAATTGGGTGCGTTTATGGCATTGGCTGATTCAAGTGCGGCAGAGCTTATGGCGACGACCGGCTTTGATTGGTTATTAATTGATGCCGAGCATGGGCCGAATGATATCAAAAGTATTATGCAACAATTGCAGGCCTTGGCGGCGTACCCAGTTAGTCCGGTGGTTCGCCTGCAAGATCATAATGTTGCGGATATTAAACGGGTACTAGACGTTGGCGCACAAACCTTATTAATCCCGATGGTAGATTCTGCGCAACAGGCAGAACAATTAGCAAAAGCGGTTAGGTATGCCCCTAACGGTGTACGTGGCATGGGGGGTGGTTTAACCCGAGCCACTCGCTGGGGTGCGATTACAGACTATTTGACCCAGGCAGATAACAATATTTGTTTATTGCTACAAATAGAAAGTTTAGAAGGTCTGGCCGAACTGGATGCGATTACTGAGGTAGATGGTGTGGACGGTGTTTTTTTAGGACCCGCTGACTTAGCTGCGTCGATGGGTTACCTAGGCCAACCTGCTCACCCAGAGGTGTGTCGTGTCGTCGAACAAGCCATTCAACGTATACATGCGCTTGGTAAGCCGGTCGGGGTCTATTGTGGTGATCCAGCGCAAACAGAGCGTTATCAAAAAATGGGCGCCAGTTTCTTTTTGATCGCAGCGGATACTATGTTGCTAAAAGGCGCCGCCGATAATCTATTGAGTCGCTTTCATACAAAGTAGCGAGCAGTTTATGGCTGGTTGGTTATCAGTGGGTCTCTATTTCAGGGTGGCCCAGACAAATATAAATGGCTGATTCATTGAGTCAGGGTTAACAATTTATTATTTAATAATAAAACAGGTGCCCGATGATAGTAAAAAAACTGAGCATAGCCTTAATATTACCAATCTTTTGTTTGACTAGCTGGGCGGGTGGAACATCGCCGATTGGTCCTTCGGGCGGTATGTTTTCGTCGGCTCCCGTGGGCGCCGATGGCTTTATGTCGGGCATGGCACCACCTCCGGGCGTGTACTGGCTTAATTACAGTTTTCATTACACTGCCGATGAGTTTATCGGCGGCGACGGTAAAGAAATTCAGGCTGGGCCGTTAGATGATTTTGCAGCCAACATCACCGGTAACGTGTTCCGTTTTTTATGGATGCCAGAAAAAGACATTCGTATTTTGGGAGGCCGTTGGGCACCAGATTTTGGTGTGGTAGCCATGGATAAGCGCATGAAAGTAGGTGGTAAATGGTATGAAGAAAAAGGCCTGGGCGATCTATTAATAGCGCCTGTTAATCTTTTTTATCAATGGGGTGATGTTCATGCCGTTCTATACGTCGATTTTCTTTTACCAACGGGTGACTATGATAAGAAGCGAGTCGTTAATACGGGCAATAATCACTGGACGGTTAAACCCGCCGCTATTTTTAGCGTAGTAAAACCTAACTGGGAAGTGACGGGTATTTTTAACTTAGATATTAACGGCAGCAATAATGATTATATCGACCCACGTACGGGTCTCGAATCGAAACACCGCTCCGGTAATGCGTTCCATATGGATTACACCGCTTCCTGGCGCGCCACACCCAACTTAAATATTGGCTTGCAGGGTTATTATTGGGATGACCTTGAGGACGATCGTATTGACGGTAAACGCGTCGCTGATACGCAAACAAAGGTTTTTTCTATCGGCCCAGGTATTCGCTATCAATGGGGCGCTATCAGCCTGGTCGCTAAAGCACAGTATGAATTCGCGGCGCGTAACCGCCCAGAAGGCGAGGTGTACTGGTTACGTTTTACAATGCCTCTGTAGTCGCTATTTAGGAAAGCAGAATGTGCCTCCCATTAAGGCCGTGTTTTGTCGCTCGCTAAAAGAAGATACTGATATTGTTCGATAGAATCGTGCTTTGGTCGATCAAAATGGTGCGTTTAGCGATCTTAAAGCCTAGTTCATTATCGGCACGACGCAGTACGTCGTGGCGTTCGCCGGCAAAAATATCGACCTGTCTCTCGAGCCGGTTACGGTAAACGATAAATGAAGAACAAACGTTATAAGTATTAGCTTCACTGCCTTCGTGAATAATAACGTTCGACACCATATGGCGTGTTCTTGATGCGGGGTTTTCCGACCAGCTGAAATCACTCAGTAGTTTGCGTAAGCGGCCGCGCATGGCGGTGATATCTTCATCAAAGTGAGCAAATTCGTCGTTGGCTGAATATTCTGTTATATCACCTGGTCTGGCCTTACCACTGCGTCTCATTACATTTCTGCGTATTGGCATAAAGTAGCGGATATCTTCGTCCAGTAGAGCAAACCACTCTTCGTATTGAATATTGTCGAGAAGCAACGCTTCGCGGTAAAAAAATTGTTCAATTTCTTGTTGTAGCGCGGGGTCGGCGCTGGATTTTTTTAATATGTCTGTTAATTGACTTGTTGAGGACATCGTTTGCTCCTGAATAAAAGGCCGTTATTTATTTTTGGTATGGAGGGTTATGGTTTTAGCGTATCCCAACTCGGTTCGGTCATCATTCGTAGCCAATGCTGATACATACCGCGCGCCGCATCTTCACTGTATACATCACTAATCCGACCAGGAAAGTCCGGGTTATCAGTTGCCGACGAGCCCAGGCCCATTTGTACATTGAGTTTGGTTTTTCTGGCTTTAATGCCTTTGAATACCTTTTGAACCTCAACCCAGTTCTCGCCGTCATCTTGCTCAAACACGCCGCCAGCAGAGAAGGTGCGTATATTTTGCTTGCGGAACTCTTCTTTAATATCATCTGGCGCATCGGCATCAACGACAATAAAGGCCCACACTTCAATTTCGTTGGGCCCACGCGGGTGCCAGGTACGGATGGTATTAATACCCGGTAAAAAAGAGCAAGTGGGGAAAACAGTCATATGCTGACCAAGCATTCTTTGGCCAAACATATCACTACCGAGGTGCTCAGAAGCCGCTTTAGCTTGTGGGCTGGTGGTCATGTATTCGGTAATTTTAGGCCCCACAATGGCCGCTAATAGCCCGGGTTCATCGACATAATAACCGGTGCCGTGGCCGCCCCATTTTGCACGGTATTGATAGCCGTTAGTGGGTATTTTAATATCTTGCAGGCCAACACCTTCCGGTAAACCTGCGGTAATGCCGGAAAGATGAGACATCGTAGCCGCATGATACATATCACTACAAAACTGTTCGGCGGCGAACTTCCAGTTAGCTGGAATAATCCATTTTTGTATGCCGCCGATGGCTTCGGTGCCCGCTGGGGTGCGGTTAAACATCGTATCAATATAAGGCTTTGAATCGGACAGATAGTCATCCAGCTCGGGAGCTTCGGGGTCCCAGTTTGCAAAAATAAGGCCTCTGTAAGTGGCGACGCGCGCTTGCAAAGGATTCCATTCGGACTTATCCAGGCGATCACAATGGCCTTCTTTTTCAAAAGGCACATCGATTAAATTACCGCCAATATCATAAGCCCAGCCGTGATAGGTGCAGACAAAGGCTTTGGCGTTGCCCGCGTCATCGCGCGATAACTTCATGCCGCGGTGACGGCACTGATTTAGAAAAACACGGATGCTACCGTCTTTTTGGCGAACAGCAATTACCGGGTCTTCACCGATATAGGTGTTAAGGAAATCGCCGGTTTCTTTAATATGAGAGTCGTGTCCAAGCAATAACCAGGATCGCGCGAACACGCGTTCGAGTTCGAGCTGATATAAAGCATCATCTGAATAAATTCGAGCGTCGAGGACGCCGTTTTCATCGCTAACCAGCTGTTTTATCTGCTCGTTTGACCAGTCATTGCTTGTATTGTCTTCAGTGTTCATAGGTAAATACTCCAGCCGATATAAATTTATTAATAAAAAAGGTGTTAAGTTGATGAATTTTTTGCGATTACTCGAACGATGATGACTTGCTTGAAGAGCGACCATACAGCGAGTTGATAAAATTTAATTTGCTGAAAGGATAATTGTTCACGAGTTAATTGTCCACCCGAGTTATGCGACGAAGTGCTGTTAAAGCGGACGTTTTGGCACTATAGAATTAGTGTATGATTTACGTTTGCTCATTTCATAAAAGGCATGAGTATCTAATCGTCATGCTTTATACAAGTAAGGGTCGTTCTTTTGTAGTAATAGTATAAAGAGCTACCACCTATAGGAAACTTCAATTGACTACTTTAATACCGTCTTATATCTGGTTGACGTTGATAGCGTCTTTGCTGCACGCCTTTAGTTTTACCTATACCAAACAGTTTTTGGCGCACTCAAAAAACCGTACAAAATTAGCTTTTTATAGCCAATATGCGGTTGGTATTCTGGCTTTATTCCTGTTGCCTTTCGTGGAGTTGCAGCAACTGTGGGCGGATTTCTGGTTGGTTTTATTAATGTGTGTTCTGGTATTGGTTGGTCAAACTAGTTATTTCAGCGCCTTGCGTCATGGTGACGCGTCATTCGTTGTACCCATGTTGGGTTGTAAAATGTTTGCCGTGGCGGGGCTGTCGGTACTTTTCTTAAATGAGACGTATGATTTTTTAGTCTACCTAGGCGCGTTGGGTGCTTTTGTTAGTTTGTTCTTTTTGAATGATGGCAAATTGCACGGCTCGCCGAAGGCGTTGTTTTATATCCTCGTTACCTGTGTTGTGTTTGGCTGTGCAGATATCGCGGTGGTCACCTTATTAAATGGGGGAATGGGGGGCTTGGAACTCGCGGTATTTGTGTTTATTGTCCCAACGATATTGTTAATGCCGTTGTCGCCATGGGTGTTTAAAGCTGACTGGGGCGTTTCTAAACCATTTAGTAAAACCTTAGCGATTTATGCCGTTACGCATTTAATTGGCCTGGTGATTTTGATGATCGCTTTTAAACAGGCGCAACAGGTTACGGTTATTAATATCGTGCAATCGTCTCGGGGGTTGATGGCCGTTGGTGTGGTGTATGTGATGGCGCGGTTCGGCTTTAGTCAGATAGAGGTGCTGACGCGTAGACAATTAACGAGCCGTTTGGTGGGTGGTTTATTGATGTTTGGATCGTTATTGGTAGCCATTATCGGTTTGTAATGCAAAAAAGCCGAGCAGTTAAGTACTCGGCTTTTTGATGGTTTTTTAGTCACTTAGTGACAGTTTATTTAGTCTAGCAAAAAATCCAGATGAAGCCTGTTGAACTCTTCAGGCTCTTCCCATTGCGGCCAATGTGCGCTGTTTTCTAATATGACCATGCGTGCATCGGGAATCATTTTCATGGCTTCTTTTGCCAGTTCAACCGGTTGACCAGGGTTATGGCGAGTCCATAAAACAAGCGTTGGGCACTGAATGTCGCGCATAAAGGTGGGATTAACCCATCTTTCACACCACTCATCATTGATCACGCCGCCGAGAATGGTGTTTGCAATTTTCCCCATAACGGGCAACATGCCCGGTTGATCGTAGATGGTGTAACGTACGTCGATGATTTCATCGGTCACCGTTTTTTCAGGTTCGGCCATTAACCAATTAAGTCTTGCCCTGACAATCTCTTTGGTCAGTTGCCCGGCAGCTTTTTTAGAGCGCTCCAAAGCATCCGCTAACTCAGCTTTACCTTGTGCGTTTGGCGGCATCAAGATGCCGGTATTTTGCACCAATTTAATGACCCTTTCTGGGTGTTTAATGGCGGTCCATGTTGCGACCATTGCACCTAATGATTCGCCCGAAAGGTAGACCTGATCGGCACCGATGGTATCGAGAAATTTAATAAGGTGGTCTACGAAATCATCCATCGAATAGTCGCAATCGGGTCGATCTGTGTAACCGTGTCCAATCATGTCTATCGCATGCACGTGGAAGTGTTTGGCGTGCTCTTCAATATTGCGCACGTAGGCTTCGGCGTGTCCGCCCGTGCCGTGTAAAAACACCAACACTGGGCCGCTACCGGCTTCTATAACGCGTGTTTTAATGCCATCTGCTAGATAGTAGGTTTGGCGATAATCAACGCCCATTAGGTCTGTCCAAATGCTGCTCATTATTGATCCTTTCTATAGTTTAAGAGGTTATTTTATTTGCAAATACATTATATTAGAAATTGCTTGTATTTAAAAAAAACTAATGATAGTTTTATTTTTAAATGGAAGCAATAAGGTGAGGATTGAGAATGCTTAAGAGCAGAAGTTTTGACGAAGTAGAAGAACTAAAGAAAATGATCGACTTAAAAGATGGCCGTATTGATCGGCGTATTTTTTGGGAAGATTGGATTTATCAACTCGAATTGGAAAAACTGTTTGCCAAATCCTGGTTGTTTGTAGCGCATGAAAGCCAGGTAGCAAAGCCGGGTGATTTTCTCACTACTTATATGGGCCAAGATAACGTGATCGTGTCTCGCCATAAAGACGGCAAGGTTCACGTTTTCACCAATTCCTGTACCCACCGTGGTAACCGTATTTGTTTTGCCGATCGTGGTAAGACCAGACAATTCAATTGTAACTATCATGGCTGGGCTTTCGGCACCGACGGAGCGTTGATGGGCATGCATGAAGAAAGTCACTATGAGGGGTCGATAGATAAATCAAAATGGGGTCTACAAAACGCCAGAGTGGAAATATATAAAGGGCTAGTGTTCGCTTGTTTCGATAGTGATGCGCCCGGGCTAGAAGATTTTCTCGGTGACTATCGTTGGTACCTTGATATTGTGCTGGATCAAACCGAAGAAGGCACGGAGTTTATTGGCGGCTGTATTAAAAACATGTACAACGCAAACTGGAAATTTGGTGCAGAAAATTTCATTGGCGATTCGCTACACGTCGGCTGGACGCATGATTCCGGCACGAAAGCGATGACCGCTGGTGGTGCAGTTCCTGAGTATATGCCAGTAGACCCTAATTCTTTTCATGCGAATGCAAATGGGCACGGCTGGGAAGGTGGTATAGATGGCATCGGAACCCTGGGCATTATGTCCAAGGGGCACCCCGAGCTGATCGAATACTTTCAATCACAACGTGATGATATGGCGAAACGGCTGGGCGATCTTCGCGCACGCAAGATTTTTGGTTCGGTGATATCTGCAACGGTATTCCCTAATTTTTCATTTCTACCGGGCATTAGCACAATGCGAACCTGGTTGCCCAAAGGGCCGCGTCAATTTGAGCTGCGTGCCTGGACGGTGGTGAATAAAAATATGCCCGACAATATCAGGGACATTATTCAAAATGCCTGCATGACCAGTTTTTCCCCGAGTGGTTTATTTGAAATGGATGATGGCGAAAACTGGGAAAATGCAACCTTGTCTAATGAAGGCGTTATTACGCGCAAACAGGGCTTACACTATGGTTTGAGAGTGGGGACTAGCCGCCGAGATGACCCCGAACTCCCGGGCAATATCAGTAGGCCAATGTACAGTGACGTTAATCAATTGGCTTTTTATCAACGTTGGCTTGATTTTCTTGCCGCAGATTCATGGGACGATATTCCCAAGCAACGCTAATTAGGTGACGAACAGATGGCAAATTCAAAAATGAGCACGGATACGATGACCGACACGGAAAATATGTTGCTTTGGTACAGAGTCAATCAATTCTACAACCAGGAAGCGCGGGCTCTGGATGATGAAGACTATGAAACCTGGTTTTCCATGTTAAGCGAAGATGTGCAGTATTGGATGCCGTCTAGAGAAACATTGTTTCGTAAAGACGAACAGGCTGACACAACTAAGCATATGAATCACTACAATGAGACCTTGCAAACGCTGCAGTTACGCGTTGCGCGTCTTTATAGTGGTAGTGCATGGGCTGAAGACCCACGCACTCGCTATCGTCATATAGTCTCTAATGTCGAAGTTGAGCTGGGCGAACAAAAGGGTGAGCTAAAGGTGCGCTCTAATACCCTCGTTTACCGTAACCGGTTAGAGCGCGAAGAGTATTGGTTGCTGGCTAAGCGTGAAGATATTTTACGTGATGTAGACGGCCGACTTCAGGTTGCCAGTCGCAAAATAACACCCGACTTTAGTAGTTTGCTGAGCAAAAATTTAAACGTTTTTTTGTAACAATATTATTTGAGTCAGTCGTTTTTCTGAGGCTCATGCATAAATCTAACCGAGGTAGTCGTCGTAATGACTACCTCGGTTAGCGTTCGCAAGATTTAAGCTAAACCTTCTTCTTTTAATGCTTTTTGTACCGCTGGGCGAGCAGCAACACGGCCCTGCAATGCCTGTAGTGTTGGCCATGGGGCCAGGTCAAACTCAAAGTATGGGCACCAGCCAAGGATGGTAAATAAATACGCATCGGCCACGCTATATTGTTTACCCAGTAAGTAATCGTTATCGCCAAGAGCTGAAGCCAATTGATTTAAACGGTTGCTAAAGGCTTCTACGAACATGCCTTTCGCCTCGTCGTGCATGGCGGGGTTAAATAACGGCGCAACGCCTTTGTGTAATTCTGCCGATAAAAAGTTTAGCCATTGCTGTAACCGAGCGCGCTCGAAAGTTCCTGCCGCGGGCACGAGATTTTTCTCAGGCACTTGGTCAGCCAAATATTGCACGATGGCCGGCCCTTCAAATAATAGTTCGCCGTTATCCAAACCTAAAGCAGGTACATAACCATAGGGGTTTACGCTGAAATAATCGCTGCCATCTTCGACGGTATGGCTGGCTAAATCTACCTTTACCAATTCATAGGGTAAGCCCGTTTCGCATAGCGCGATATGGGGAGATAAAGAGCAAGCTGCTGGAGTGTAATAGAGTTTCATAGAGTTTCATCCTCAAAATAAATTAATGTTTAATAGCCTTGCTAGCAAAGTTATTGTGGGTTTTATTTCAATTATTTTTCAACTGAACGTGGGCCGATTGTATATTCTGCGCAGGACGCTAGCAATAAATAAGACTATGATTATGTTTATTTGCAAATACGTGTTTGCTAACATTGGTCAGTCGAAAAACGATAACAAAAACAGGAGAAGTTTAGATGAAAACATTAAAAAACTGGATGGTCGCCGTGGGCGTGTTTTATATACTTAATCTAGTGCTGTTATGGCCATCTATTTGGGCACCACAATTACCCGGTATGTACCCCGGGATCGAGCTTTATCAAACTGAGCCGATCTTCCAACTATTATTAGATGCATGGTTAATTGTCGGCCTTGGCCTGGCTGCGATCGGTGTCGTGTTATTGGTCGGCTCGCGTCAACCCTTGCGTTATTACGCTGCGCTGTTGCCTATCGTACTTATAACCGAAACGCTATTCGGTATATGGGATATATACAGTGCCATGTATTACGAAGCGGTGGAGCTGGCGGTAATCACACTGGTGATACACCTTATTATTATTGTTTCTGGCGTTTGGGTATGGAAAAAAATACCGGCGCTTGAGAAAAACGCATGAGTCACTGTATGACTCGAAATTTTTCAGCTGAATAACAGATATGGACGCTGAACCTAAACAAAAAATGGATGCACGCTATCTAGTGGGTAGCCTGATGTTATCGATTGGCCTATATGGGTTTTATCTGGGTGGGCCGTGGAACTGGTTAGGGGTGTTTGCATTTATCGTCGTGCTCAGCCTGGATGTAGGCTTTCCGCGTGATGAAGCAGCTCGTTCGGTGGACTCAGGTGGCTTGCAAAATATGGTGTTATATTTGCAGTTACCCTTAATTATTGCTCTCTGGCTTCTATTTGCGGGAATGTTGGCTAAAGCTGATAGTAGCGCGGTAGAAATAAGCGGCGCGGTATTGTCTATTGGTTTTTTGAGTGCATTAGGTGGTTTACCACCCTCGCATGAACTGATGCATCGACACGGGCGCTTTGCACGTTTTTATGGCAGCCTTTATTTAACTATTTTCTTGTTACCGATGAGTGATCTTGGCCACGTCCAGGGACACCACCTTAAAGTCGCTAGTTCAGAAGACAGTGACACGCCTCGAAGAGGAGAGCTCGTTTATACCTTTGCCTTTAGGTCATTGTGGGGGCAAATGGTCGATTCGTTTAAGATGGAAAGGCAACGCCTGGTCAAGTTAAAGAGATCTGTTCTTTCACCAACGGGGCGTTTTTTCCAATCACTGGTAACCGTGTCACTATGGCTGAGTATCTGGTTTTTTGTCGCGGGTATCGCCGCGCTACCGATATATTTATTAACAATGGTCATGCTGTATCTGGTGCTCGGTGGTTTTAACTACACGCAGCATTACGGTTTAATTAGAGAAATCGGCAAGCCGATTGAGGTGAGGCACTCATGGAACCAGTTAAAACCGTTTAGTCGCGCTCTATCGTTTGAGATTTCCAATCATTCTGAACATCATTTAATTCCTACCCGATTTTATACGGACCTAAAGCCCTGCCCAGAGGGTCCGCAACTGCCCAGTATCGCGCTGTGTTTTGTCAGCGCATTTGTACCGCCGATATGGGAGAAACTCATAGTAAAACCAAGATTAAAATATTGGGATGAAAACTTTGCAAGTGAGCAAGAACAGGTATTAGCCGCCGAAGCGAATAAACGCGCTGGTTGGGCCAATCCTTAACCATCATGTCTTGTTTTAACGGGGTTAAAAGTTTAAGTTTTTTACGCTTTTACTTGACCTTTAGCCTAAGGCTAATACAATACCCATCCTTACGCGCCAGTAGCTCAGCTGGATAGAGTACTCGGCTACGAACCGAGCGGTCAGGGGTTCGAATCCCTTCTGGCGCACCATACATAAAACCCTCCTTTTGGAGGGTTTTTTGCTTTCCCTCGTTTGGCTAAGTTTGGATAAACGTTAATTTTTTGACGTCATTTCTCAATTCACCACCTAACAATTTGATATTAAAAACAATTTCAAAATAGAGTGAAAAATACAAAATACTATATGTAGGTGTTTTAAAAAAAACAACCACATCATCTTGTGTTTTGATGGAAAAGCTCTTAATCTAGTAACTCTGGGGCGTAGGGAATATGTCACTTATAAAATATAAAAAACAACCAGCGGGGAAGTTATGACGACAGCTAAATTGAAAATAGTAAAAGATCAGGTGCCCAATATTGAATTTCAATCGGCCTCGATGGATATCTGGGATAAAAAGTACTGTTTAAAGAAACAGGATGGTTCGCCGGTTGATAATTCAATACAGGATACCTACGACCGTGTGGCAACAGCGATCTCTGAGGTGGAAGAAACAGCAGAAAAACAGGCGTATTGGCACGACCAGTTCGTTTGGGCGTTAAAACACGGCGCTATTCCCGCCGGCCGCATCATTTCTAATGCCGGTGCCAGCGCTTATAAACCAGCGACTTCAACCATTAACTGCACCGTGTCGGGCTCTATTCGCGACTCGATGGATGATATTCTGGGTAAAACGCACGAAGCAGGGCTGACGCTAAAAGCTGGCTGTGGTATCGGTTATGAATTTTCAACCCTAAGGCCAAAAGGCGCCTACGTGTCTGGTGCGGGCGCTAATACTTCGGGTCCTTTATCATTTATGGATATATTCGATAAAATGTGTTTCACCGTGTCTTCAGCCGGTGGGCGTCGTGGCGCGCAAATGGCGACGTTCGACGTGGCTCACCCCGACGCGCGCGATTTTGTTCGTGTTAAGCGCGAAGACGGCCGCTTACGCCAATTTAATCTGTCACTGTTGATCACCGACGATTTTGTACAAGCGGTAAAGGACGACGCAGATTGGCCCCTGGTCTTTCCGATATTGGCGAAAGAAAAGGATGCTTCTGAGATTGACCTAAACGATACAGACAAAGTGCTATGGCGCGAATGGCCTATTACGGAAGGTTATATGGTGAACGACGTCGGTCTGGTAGCTTGCAGAATATATACCGTCATCAAGGCGCAACGTATGTGGGAAACCATTATGGCGTCCACTTATGACTACGCAGAGCCGGGCTTTATCCTGATCGATAAAGTGAACGAAATGAACAATAACTGGTTCTGCGAAAATATCCGCGCCACCAACCCATGCGGCGAGCAGCCATTACCACCATATGGTTCATGTCTATTAGGTTCGGTTAACCTTACCAAGTTCGTCACGGCACCATTCACTAATGACGCGGCCTTTGACTGGGAAAACTTTCGCAAAACTGTAAGTATCTTTACTCGTATGCTCGATAACGTAGTCGAAATTAACGGCCTGCCGCTAGAAGGGCAACGCGACGCGATCGAACATAAACGTCGTCACGGCATGGGCTTTTTAGGCCTGGGTTCAACGCTCACCATGTTGGGTATTCCTTACGGCGAACAAAAGTCGGTTGAATTTACCGAAGAAGTCAGCAAGCAACTGGCCGTTACTGGCTGGCATGCTGGGCTAGAACTAGCGAAAGAAAAAGGTCCTGCGCCTATTATGGACGAAGACTTCGAGATTACCGGCGATATGCTGCGTAAACGTCCAGAACTAATCGATGATGGTTACAAATTGGGTGACAGCATTAAAGGTCGCGTATTGCACGCAAAATACAGCCGTTATATGCAACAAATTGCTAAAGAAGCACCCGAACTGGTCGAACAACTTGCCGAAGTGGGCGCGCGTTTTACCCACCACAGCTCAATTGCACCAACGGGTACTATTTCCTTATCATTAGCCAATAACGCCAGTAACGGTATTGAGCCGAGTTTCGCGCACCACTATGCGCGCAACGTTATCCGTGAGGGCCGTAACGCGAAAGAAAAAGTAGACGTATTCTCATTCGAACTGCTGGCTTACCGTACCCTGATCAATCAAAAAGCAATGCCGTATTCAGAGCAGGCCGAGGAAAAACTACCGGACTACTTTGTCACAGCAGAAACGATTTCGCCAAAACAACACGTAGATATTCAGGCGGCGGCGCAAAAATGGATCGATTCGTCCATTTCAAAAACCGCCAACGTACCGACAGACTTTGCCTTTGAGGAGTTTAAAGACATTTATATGTACGCGCATGAAAAGGGTCTAAAAGGTTGTACTACTTTCCGTTTTAACCCCGATGCATTCCAGGGCGTATTAGTGAAAGATTCTGACCTGGAAAACACCACTTATCGTTTCAACCTGAAAGACGGCACAATATTAGAAGCAAAAGGTAACGAAATGATTGAATACGAAGGAGAATCACATACTGCCGCTAACCTGTACGATGCCTTAAAAGAAGGCTACTACGGAAAATTTTAGGTAGAAGGAGACTATGACAATGACACATAAAATTTCACAAGACATTATCGGCTACGAAGTGGTTAAGAAAGATAACCAAGCCGATGTAGAAAAACCTGTAGAAGCGGTTGAAGAAAAAAGCAATATCATCCAGATGCACGAAAGCCTGCAACGGCCAGAAATGCTACTGGGTTCAACCTATAAAATTAAAACCCCGCTGTCCGAGCATTCCTTGTACATCACCATCAACGATATTCTGCTCAATCAGGACACCGACCACGAACAACGTCGCCCGTTTGAAGTGTTTATTAATTCCAAAAACATGGATCACTTCCAATGGATCGTCGCGCTAACCCGCATTATGTCTGCGGTGTTTAGAAAAGGTGGCGATATCACCTTTCTAGTGGAAGAGCTGCGTTCGGTGTTCGACCCAAGCGGTGGCTACTTCAAAAAAGGCGGTAAGTTTATGCCTTCATTGGTCGCCGAAATTGGCGACGTGGTGGAATCGCACCTAAAAATGATCGGCATGATCAAAACCGAACAAATTAGCGATCACCAACAAAAAATAATGGATGAAAAGCGCGCCCAATTTGAAGGTGAAAAACTAGCTAAAAACGCCGAGCAAGAAACAGAGTCCAGTGCCTTTCCAGCCGGTTCGCAGTTATGCACTAAGTGTAATACCAAAGCGGCGATTCAAATGGATGGTTGTATGACGTGCTTGAATTGTGGGGATAGTAAATGTGGGTAGCTAATTATCCATGTTAGGGCCTTAATATGTTTGTACATATAACCATAACTATAATTTCTTTTGCGTTACATTATCAATCGACTGGTTTATTGAATTCGTCAGGCTATTTTCCCCCTAGCTTTTATGATTCGGTTTATTTTAGCTTAACATCCTTTACAACTCTTGGTTATGGTGACTTCCAACCTTTACCAAATTACAGACTTACAACTTCAATAGAGGCGCTCTCAGGTATGGTTTCAATGGCCATTGGAGCTTCATTAATATGGTTGTGGTGTCAAGAAAATATTTTTCCAAAAGAAATGGCTTTTTTTGACGGCGACCGTCGTCATAAAAGTGACCTGAGTGTTACACGAATAAGAATTCGTACAATTACAGGAAAAGAGCGAAAACTTAAGGATTGGCGTCTTCCTCCTGAAGAAGGTGTTGAATATTACCATGACATTGCAAGAAATGAGTGGCTCCCTGTAACAGAGAATGTTGAGGTCCCTGACAACTCATTAGTTATGGGCATTAAACCTAAAGAGTAAATGCCTAAAAAAAAATCAAGTCGTTCGCTGTGCTCACTGGGACGTGCAAAAAGATGCACGCCCCCTTAATTAAAACGTTATGTGCAACCAAATAGAGGAACCATCTTTTGCCCGAATTGAAAATAGTAGGTCTTTTTTTAGTTACGGCCTTAGCAGAAATTATAGGTTGTTATCTGCCTTATCTTTGGCTACGTGAGGGGAAATCGGTTTGGCTACTCGTGCCAGCTGCCATTAGTCTTGCTGTATTTGCTTGGCTACTGTCGCTACACCCAACAGCGGCAGGCAGGGTTTATGCTGCTTATGGTGGTGTCTATGTTTTTATGGCCATTTTGTGGTTGTGGGCTGTAGATGGTATTCGTCCAACAACATGGGATGTTGTAGGTTCTGGTGTGGCACTCTTGGGTATGGCAATTATAATGTTCGCTCCACGCAGCACATAACAAGTTGCTCAAATTCGTTCCGGGCGCAAAAGAGGCGACCTACACCGGATAGCCTACACTACATATCGGCTGCCGTTAAATCAAAGGGGTCATATATGGACAGACTCGATTGATTTAATGGGTTAAAAGCATTTGGAGCCAGGTGTAAAAACACCTAGTCTTAGGTAACGATTATTTTAAAGGTGCCATCACTAATTTAACTGGCGGGTGAATTGGGAAAGAAAAACGTGGGCCGAAAGCGATAATGGCTTAGGATAGTTTTTACGTTGACCTTAAATATCGCTGTTCATAGAATCAGTACCGGGATGGACGTAGGGTCGTTGATAATGCCATGTGATTGATTAATATGGAGGTATAAGGATATGGTAGAACTAATTTTTTTATTCTCAGTATTAGTGGCGCTCGCGTATTTTAGGGCAGGTTTACTACCCGTATTGGTGTCAATGGTTGTGGTTGCTTTGTTGTTTAGTGTTACCGATTTGGCGGCTTTACCCGTACAGATGCTTAGCTGGTTTCTGGTTGTGCTGTTTGGGCTGTTGAGTCTGCGGACCTTGCGACAAAACTACGTGAGTGAACCTATACTCAGCTGGTTTCGAAAACTGTTACCTGCCTTATCCCAGACAGAACAAGAAGCCTTGGATGCCGGTACGGTTTGGTGGGATGCCGAGCTTTTTTCTGGCCAGCCTGAGTGGAAAAAATTACTCGACGTGCCAAAACCAGAACTCTCTAAAGAGGAACAGGCTTTTTTGGATGGCCCCGTTGAAGCGGTGTGCAAGATGCTTGATACCTGGCAGATTGAACTGCAAGGTGATTTGCCGGTACCGGTGTGGCAGTTCCTTAAGGAGCAGCGCTTTTTCGGTCTGATTATCAGTAAGGCGTACGGTGGGCTTGAATTTAGCGCGTTGGGTAATGCTGCCGTGGTAATGAAGCTAGCCAGCCATAACTTGACTGCCGCAGTAACGGTGATGGTGCCAAATTCGTTGGGCCCGGGCGAGCTTTTGGCGCACTATGGAACCCAAGAACAACGGGATAGTTACTTGCCGCTTCTGGCAAGCGGTGATGAAATCCCCTGTTTTGCCCTCACTTCGGCCACCGCTGGCTCGGATGCGTCGGCGATGCCAGATACCGGGGTGATTTGCAAAGGGCAGTGGCAGGGGCAAGAAATTATTGGGCTGCGCCTGAACTGGAACAAGCGGTATATCACGCTGGCACCCGTCGCTACGGTCATAGGATTGGCTTTCCAAACCCTTGATCCAGATCATTTGTTGAGTGAAAAAGAAGACCTCGGCATCAGTTGTGCATTGATTCCAGTGACCACGCCAGGGGTGTCAACAGGCACCCGGCATCGTCCTCTGGGTAGTGCGTTTATGAATGGCCCAACCCGTGGTGATCAGGTGTTTGTGCCCCTTGATTACGTGATAGGGGCTAAGGCGGGCATCGGTCAGGGCTGGCAGATGTTGATGCATAGTCTGGCGGCTGGCAGGGCTATTTCTTTACCGGCGCTGGGTGTTTCGGGCAGCAAGTTAGCTTCTCAGGTGAGTGGTGAGTATGCCCGGATACGCAAACAATTCGGCCTGCCGATCGCTTACTTTGAAGGCATAGAAGAACCGCTGGCCCGTATTGCCGGTAATACGTATCGAATGGAGGCCGCGCGGCTGCTTACGATGTCGGCGTTAAAAATGGGAGAAAAACCGAGCGTGCTGTCGGCCATACTCAAGTATCAAATGACCGAGGGCAACCGCCAATGCATTAATGATGCAATGGATATTCATGGTGGCAAGGGTATTATGCAAGGGCCGAATAATTATCTTGCCTCCTTCTATCAGGCGTTACCCATAGCTATTACAGTGGAGGGGGCGAATATATTAACGCGGACCCTGATTGTTTTTGGTCAGGGAGCCATCCGTAATCACCCGTGGCTACTCAAGGAAATGCAGGCTGCGCAGGCGGAACCCTCAGATGCCAATAGCAGAGCCTTTGATGAAGCCTTTTTTTCTCATATTGGTTTTACCACCAGCAATTTTGTTCGTGCATGGGTGATGGGGCTAACCGGTGCTCGGCTTGTCAAGGCGCCGGTTGATGGACGTACAGCGCACTATTATCGACAATTAACCAGAATGAGCGCAGCGTTTGCCTTTGTCTCTGATCTTGTTTTACTGCTATTTGGCGGCTCATTTAAGTTTCGGGAAAAAATTTCAGGGCGTCTGGCCGATGCGTTGAGCCACCTGTATATTGCCTCAGCAGTACTTAAGCAATTTGAAGATGATGGCCGCCCCAAGGACGATCATGCGCTGGTTCATTGGGCCATGCGCGACAGTCTGGTGCGGATTCAAGATGCATTGATCAATACCTTGCGTAATTTTCCTATTCCTTGGCTTGGGCTGGTCGTTAAATGGCTGATATTTCCACTGGGGCACCCCTATAAAGTTCCCTCCGATACATTGGGCAAGCATGTTGCGCAGGTGTTGATTACGCGCAACCCAGCAAGGGAACGGCTGTTGAGTGGAATTTACCGTTCTCATAGCGATGATGCGACCGGTATTTTGCACAGAGCGTTCGAAAAGGTACTTGATGCAGCGCCCGTTGAGAAAAAACTTACAAAGGGGCTAGGCGTTACCCCGGGACTGAATAACTTCGAGCAACTTGTAGTCCAGGGCGTGTCGAAGGGTGTCATTAGTGTAGAAGAAGGGCAGTTATTGCAAGATGCGATGGGGCTTGTCAGTGAGGTGATTCAGGTAGATGAATTTCCGCGAGACGCCATTGAAACGAAAATAAACTAGGTGGGCTAAGTATCAGTAAAGGATTCGTTAAAAAAGGGGCTTGCTGAGTAATAAAAATCATGATTATTCGTTCAGACTGACCCTTTTACCAATGACAAAGGGGATGTCATGCCAAGAAAAATACGAGGAATTTGGTGCCAGAGTACAATTAATTAAAGGGTATCTTCCGTAGGGTTAACAATACGGTGTTGCCAAATTATTTTTATTTGGTTTTAATCGTACTTAAAGGACTAAGGCTTTCACAAGGAGAATATAGTGGACCCATTATCAATGGCTTTTGGTGCATATATTAATTATGTCTCTGTAAGTGTGCATGAACAAATGACAGACTTGATTGGCACAGAATTGACGGCAGTCTCCATTCGGCATAAAGGTTTGGTTGTGCCTTTTCATCATCAGTTATGGCGGGTGAGAGACCAAAGTGTTTGTTACACCTATACAAATAACATCCAAGATTTTTCTAAATGCACGATTGCAGCAAAGCAGTTGTTTGCTGACTTATGCTTTGAATTACAACAAAAACCTGAACTTGGTTGGCGATATAAGAAAACAAAAAACATGTACTGTTACGCGGCGGCATCTTTTAAACCGACCATTGCCAGTATTGCTAAAGGTACAGTAGAGAGTGAGGTTCAGCTTGCAAGAAAAAAATGCAATGTAGCCACGGCCATTGCATTAGGTTCGAACGATGTGACCATACACAAAGATAAAAAGGAAGCTTGTGACATCTATCAACTGCTTAAATAGATAACGGTGTAGAAATAAAAAAGTCAGACTCGATTGATTCATAAGTTAAAGCTTATTGCTGCCGTGAAGGCATTCATTTCTTTTGGCTGTCGAAAAAGCTATATTAAGAAGCGACATACTCTATTAAAGTAAAAATGAAACAATCACACGTTAGCATCGGGTTAATAAACCCTAAAAGCCCGGATAATGTGGGAGCTGTTTTACGCGCAGCGGCTAATTATCGAGTGGAGAAGGTTTTTTACACAGGCGATCGTTATCCACGGGCTATTGAGCGTAAAGACAGAACCGTCGATATGAACCGTAAAGTGAGTAAAGACGTACTGTTGTCTGAGGCTCAATGTCTCACGGATGTCGTTACTGAAAACATGAAAATCGTGTGTATTGAATTTGCCATAAATGCTATTCCTTTACCTGAGTATCAACACCCTGATAATGCGCTGTATATTTTTGGTCCTGAAGATGGCTCTATTGAGCAGGATATTATCGATCAATCCGATGCGGTTGTTTATGTTCCCACCGTGGGCTGTATGAACTTATCTGCCTCGGTGAATGTATTGCTTTATGATCGTTTGTTTAAATCGGCTGACTATCATGCTAGCAATACACTGATCAGTGAAAATAGAGATACCAATAATCGCTTGGAAGTACTTTAAGCCAAACATTCTAGTAACAAAAAAACCTTAGCTTCAATATGAATAATTTGATTTTGTAATCAACGCGAGTTCCTTCCTTACAAAGTGCTTTGTGGTCTGTAACCATGAAGCCATTCGTTCCTCAGTGGTTCAAAAGTATTTAGGAAAAAAAGGAAACAAGAAAATAAGTAAGAGTCAGGTTCGATTTTGTACAATGCTCGTATTAGTTTCTCTTTGTAAACACTATCAACTATGAAAATATTATTTAAAGCCCCGCCATTTACTGACAAAGACAGCGAAAAAAAGTTTCATCAATCGCTTAGCTCAATACCCGCTTATAAGGAGGTTGAAGAGATGGGAACGCATTTATTGTTGGAGCTGGATAACAGCTTAACATTAGAAACGATGAAGGCATTGTTCGCGCTATTTGATCATTGGAGTATTGATAAAAGCCCACTTGAATCTTTCAACCAGTTAATGGATATGTAAAAGTTTATTGTTCGAGCAATGAAGGTATAAGCAGCAGATAATGCTCTCTTGCCGCTACACCTTATAGGGCCTTTTGTTAGTAATGCTTTTTAATGGCAAAAAGATTAAAGCAAAAACGATGGTATTAATTTAAGCCTTACTAAAGCGGTATTGACTAAAATCAGCGACTTGCATTTCCTTGGTGTATTGTTGCGGCGACCACGGCCATAAACCAGGTACGCCTTTATCGTCTAGGTACCAACTATTACAGCCAGTAGTCCAAATCGTATTGGGCATTGCATCGTTGACCGTTTTGTAAAAATCATCCACGGCTTGTTGCGTGGGTTCTATAAGGTCGAATTCCCCCTGCATATATTTTTCGATGCACTGCATGATGTAGTTGGTTTGGGTTTCGGCTATGGCGATGAGCGAATGGTTGCCGATGGGACTGTGCGGGCCAATCAGCATAAAAAAGTTTGGGAAGCCCGGAATGGCCATCGCGCGTAAGGCTTGTGGGCCGTTTTTCCACGCTTCTTCCAGGGTTAAGCCATTAAGACCTTGCATGGACATAGGCCGCATAAAGGCGAAGCCATCGAAGCCGGTGGCTAATACCAGTACGTCGAGTTCGTGTAATTGACCGTCTTTAGTGCGCACACCTTTAGCTTCGATTCTATCAATATGTTCGGTTACTACAGCGCAGTTAGGCTGTTGAATGGCGGCATAAAAGGGCATCGACATCACTAAGCGCTTGCAGCCTGGCAAGTAATCGGGCGTTAATTTTGCTCGTAATTCGGGATCTTTAACGCGCGACAGGTTCCAGCGGCACAACTTAGATAAGATGGTGCGGGGTAAACCGGGTTTTGTGACAGCCACGCCCATCGATTGTTCAAATGAAAACCGATAGATACGATAGAGCATTTTTCCTAGAATAGGGAAGCGAGTTGTTAGCTTGATCCAGAGTTTTGAATAGGCCTTATCGGGTAGGGGGAAAACCCATTGCGCGGTGCGCTGGAACAAGATGAGTTTTGCCGCTACTTTTGATAGCGGATCGATGGTTTGTATGGCGGTGGAGCCGCTGCCGATGATGCCGATTTTTTTATCTTGTAAATCAACGTTGTGATCCCAACGGGCGGTGTGAAATTTAGCGCCTTCGAAGGTATCGAGACCCTCAAATTCGGGCTGGTTTATTTTGTGTAGTACACCGGTGGCGGCGACCAGGAAATCTGCCGAATCGTTAATGCCGCTAGCGGTTTCGATCTGCCATTTGCCATCGACTTGTTTGGAGTGGGTGATTTCTTCGTTAAAGACGGTGTGTGAGGCTAATTTGTATTTGTCGAATACGCGTTCAAAATATTGTTGGATTTCTGCACCCGGTGGGAATCGACGTGACCAGTTTGGATTTACTTCAAAGCTATAGGTATAAAAATAAGAAGGTATATCGCAAGCGATTCCTGGGTAAGTATTCTCTCGCCAGGTACCGCCAATACGGTCGCTTTTTTCATAGATAGTGAAATTGCTTAAGCCCGCTTCTAATAGACGAATGCCCATCAGTATGCCAGACATACCCGCACCCATGATAATGACACGCGGTTGCCGAGCGCCTTGCTGGCTAATGGTTTTAATTGTTTCCGCAATCTTACTCATTCTCATTCTCTCAATAGCTATACTTATCAGCAAAATTCTAACATTGATGGGTGCGTAACTGCTTAAATAATCGTTTGCTAATGCAGAATTAACTTGTAGTATTAAAGCGACTATCGATAGCACATTTGATAATCAAATAACCGGAGAACAAAAATGAAAGAAGGACGCATTAATGCTAACGGATTGGATTTCACCTATTTGGAGGAAGGATCTGGCCCGTTGGCTCTTTGTGTACACGGTTTTCCAGATTCGCCGTATAGCTTTCGTCACCTGATGCCAGAATTGGCAAAGGCTGGTTATCGAGCCGTCGCGCCATTCATCCGAGGTTATGCTCCTACGGCCATTCCTGAAAATGGTGATTACTCTACAAAAACGCGCGCTGCCGACTTTAATGCACTGCACGAAGCCTTAGGTGGAGCAGGCGATGCGGTATTGATTGCACACGACTGGGGTGCTGTTGCTGCCTATGGCGCTTTGGCAGCAGAACCAAATCGCTGGAGTAGCGCCGCGATAATGAGTGTGCCGCCACTCGCGATATTCGGCAATTATGTTTTTCAATACGAGCAAATTAAACGTTCTTTCTATTTCTGGTTTTTCCTAATGGATATTTCTGAAGCGATTGTTGCTATGGATAATTTTGCGTTTATCGATGGCTTATGGGCTGATTGGTCGCCGGGTTATGATGCGAGCGAAGATTTGTATCAGGTGAAAAAATGTTTCAGCAATCCGGCTAACCTGAGGGCCGCAATGGCTTATTATCGCGACTTATTCAATCCTAGCCTTTTTGGTATGCCTGATGAGATGGAAAAACACGCTGCAGTTTGGGGGCAGCCTATTTCCCAACCAGCGCTTTATCTTCATGGAACAAATGATGGTTGTATCGCGCTTGATGATGCGGGTTTAAAAGACGTTGGGCACTTTCTGGTGCTGCAAAAACCAGAAGAGGTGAACCAGCGAATCTTGCAGTTTCTTAAAACATCAAAAGTATAGTTTTAGTAAACTGCTAAGCTGGAGTGTGGTGTAGGTTACATAGGTTTTTTTTCATTAAAAAGATGACTATATTAAGCGTATTAAAGGGGCAGGCTAAGCAACTAAAGCAACATACGCTGACGGTGTATTTCGCCGCACGTGACCCGCGCACTCCCATGATTGTTCGAGGGTTGGCTTTATTCGTCGCGGCGTATGCGTTTAGCCCTATTGACCTGATTCCTGACTTTATTCCAGTTATCGGCTATCTCGATGATTTATTATTGATTCCATTGGGCTTAGCACTGGTCATCAGATTTACCCCTCCTGAGGTGTTAGTATCGGCTCGTGAGCAAGCTAAAAAAACGTTAAACTGGCCTGTCAGTTACGTTACTGCTGGATTTTTCGTACTGTTATGGCTACTTGCACTGTGGTTCTTTTGTTACTGGATTGTCGGTATCGTCTGACAATAAAGAAGGCTGTTTGATATAAAATAATCGGCTAGACAGCTGAGTTTAACTCGGTGCAAAATAACAGGCCGCATTAAAAATAGAGAGATAAATAAATCAGGTGATAAATGGCTAAGGCGTGTGCGAGACATATTTTGCTTAAAAGCAAAGAACAGGCGGAAGCGCTGAAACGACAATTAAAAGATGGCGCGGATTTCGCCAGTCTGGCTAAAAAGCACTCGCAATGTCATTCAGCGAAACGTGGTGGCGACCTCGGTGAGTTTGGCCCAGGTAAAATGCTGAAGGCTTTTGACAATGTCGTGTTCAAAAAACCGCTGTTAACGGTACACGGGCCGATTAAAACTAAGTTTGGTTACCACTTAATTGAAACTATTTATCGTACTTAGTCCTTTCTTTAATAGTATTCGACCGGCTCAATAGCATTCGCTGTTTCGTGATAAGAAATTTCAAGGCTTAAATCTTGTAATAGGACTTTACTAACGATACGCTAGCTATCAGGCGTGCCCTTTAATAATAAAAACGGATGTTTGAAGTAGCCGATTAAATCTGAATAAATTCTACTCTCATATGTCATTTGAAAAATTCAAACCCGCTTATTTACACCCGAAATACTGGCTTTCATGGTTAATCGTTGGTTTCACCTGGCTGCTCGCTCAGATACCCAGACCCTGGCAAAGCGGTATCTCGGGTTGGGTTGCTCGCAGACTAGCAAATAGTCGCAATAGCCGCATTAGAACGATCCGCCGTAATATAGACTTATGTTTTATTGAAAAATCAGAGGCGGAGCGGGAAAAGTTGGTCGTCGCGAACCTATCATCGTCGGTATTAATGATATTCGATCTGGCCAATATGGTCTGGCGGCCTGCGGCTACTCATACCGAGCAGGTTAACGTTATTGGTGAAGACTGCCTGTCGCAAGCATTAGCAAAAAATAAACCTCTATTGTTAGTCTCGGGTCATTTTACGCCGTTGTTTCAGGCGTGTATGAAGCTGGCTCTGTTGAGACCCTATAACGCAATTTATAGGCGTCTGGATAACCCGATACTGGAAAGTCAATTATATCAACGTGGATTACGAAAACACCCGATTACTGTTATTCACCGTAAAGAGATTCGGGATATGTTGACAGCTCTGGCTGACGGTGGAACGACCCTTATTGTGCCGGATCAAGACTTTGGCGTAAAACGGGGTGGTTTTATTCCTTTTTTTGGTATTCCTACCGCGACGATTAGCGCTATTCCACAATACGCTAGTCAAACCGACGCCAATGTTTTGCTGTTTAGCTGTTACCGTGAAGGCGGTGCTTGTGTACTAAAGTTTGAACCGGTACTCGACAATTATCCGTCTGGTGACGATATGGCCGACACCCAAGTTTGGAGTGACTGGCTTGAAGTGAAAATCCGTGAACACCCGGGTGATTATCTCTGGATGCACAAACGGTTTAAAACTCGCCCTGAAGGTGAGTCGAGTTTATATAGGTAGATTTAATTGAGTCCAGCTAAAGAGTCATCTCATTTGCACTCGCAGACTAATGGAATAAAGAGGTTCTATGCAACAGGCTAAAACGATTTTAACGCAACGTTGTCTACTTAAAATTGAAGCGTGGGGAAATACCTTGCCGCATCCGACGATGCTGTTTATTTATTTAAGTCTGCTGGTTTTAGCGCTGTCGTGGTTGGGTGAATACTGGATGCTAGTGGCTACTCATCCCGTCAGTGGTGAGGCGGTTAAGGTCGTCAACTTACTCAGTGTTGCGGGCTTGAACCAGATGCTCAGCAAGATGGTGACTAATTTCATTAAGTTTGCCCCGGTCGGACCGGTATTGGTCGCTATGCTGGGGCTTGGGATTGCCGAGCGATCCGGACTGATTCAAACGGCCTTAAAGTTATTGGTATTACAAGCGCCGGCTAAGTTATTGACCTTTATCGTGGTGTTGGCAGGGGTGTTGTCGAGTATCGCGGTGGATTCTGGTTACGTAGTGATGATCCCTATGGCGGGGCTGATATTTCTTGCCGCTGGACGACACCCTTTAGCTGGCATAGCGGCTTGTTTTGCGGGCGTATCAGGCGGCTTTAGTGCAAATTTATTAATTGGCCCGGTCGATGTTATTTTGGGAGGTATTAGTACCGAAGCGGCGCATTTGTTGGATGCTGATTACGAGGTAACGGCCACCGCTAATTATTATTTTATTATCGCTTCAACCTTACTGATTGCGGGTTTGGCTACCTGGGTCACCGAACGTTATATCTGTCCCTTGCTGGGTGAATATAAAGGGGCTGAAACGAGCGATATGGACGCCGCGTTATTACCCGCTGAACGCAAAGGATTATGTGTCGCAAGCCTAGCCGGTTTGCTGATTGTGGCATTTGTTTTATGGGGTTTAATTCCCGAGCAGGGGTTTCTGCGTCATCCTGAAACGGGGGGCATTATTAAATCGCCGTTTATGTCGGGTTTGATCGCCTTGATCGCGATAAGCGCTGGCATTATGGGCAGCCTATACGGCTGGCTGTCGGGACGTTTTAAGAGCCACGTTGATGTCATTGAAAGTATGGAAAAAACTATGGCATTGATGGCTACTTATATCGTGCTGATGTTTTTTGCCGCCCAGTTCGTCAATTATTTTAGCTGGACTAATCTGGGCTTAATTTTGGCCATCAATGGTGCGAACTTTTTACAAAATAGCGGTTTCGGCACAATTCCTTTAATGCTGGGGTTTATCTTTTTCTGCTCCTTTGCGAATTTATTTATCGGCAGTGCGTCGGCTAAATGGGCCATTATGGCACCTATATTTATACCGATGTTTATGTTGTTAGGCATTGCCCCAGAAGTGGTACAGGCGGCGTACCGAGTGGGTGATAGCTCGACTAATATCATTACCCCATTGATGCCTTACTTTGCACTGGTATTCGCCTTTATGAAACGCTATGACGATAAAGCGGGTGTAGGTACGATGATGATACTGATGCTACCGTACTCATTGGCATTTTTATTTGGCTGGGGCCTGTTACTGAGTATTTGGTTGGCTCTCGGTATTCCATTGGGCCCTGGCGGGTCGTTGTTTGTTCTGGTTCAATAACACCATCTCGAACGATTACGTATAAATGAAGTGTTTGATCATGGGTCTTTATGGACGCATTTGAAATAATCTAATCGTTTTTGATACCCGCGGTTAATACCATCCGCATCGCGTCTTGCACATTCATATCGAGTTTTTCCAGTCGAGACTCGGGAAGCATCAGTGTAAAGCCTCCAATCTGGTAGCTCATCGGTACGTACACGGCGACCAGGTTCTGGCCATCCGCACCCAGTTTTATCGATTCCCTGGTGATAAAACCAATCACTTTAATGTCATTGTCTAAGGTAACGGATACGACCTTTTGTCGTTGGATGCTTTCTTTTGGTGTGAGTGTGAATTTGGCAATGTCCTGGATGCTGTTGTACAAGGTTTTGACGTAAGGAATTTGTTCAAATAATTGGTGTGTTAGACGGGCTATTTTTTTAAATATAAACGCGTTAAGCACTATGCCAACAGCGATGATAACAAAGAAGCCCGCGAGGAGTCCTAGTCCAGGACGATACCAGCCTTCAGGTAAAAACAGGTTCAATAAATAACCCAGTGTTGATTCGGCGGTGGAGCCGAGCCAATAAAGAATATACAAGGTGATTGTGATGGGAAGTATAGCGAGTAAGCCTTGTAAGAAGAGGTGTTTGATGTGTGTCATCGATGGGTTTCCAGTGAAAGGTTGATATACGTTTTGTCATCTGTATTCATCTCAGGGTAAATGCTTTTCGATAATGCATGCTGTGAGTGGTTGTAAGATTATCACTATAAGAGGGATTTAAAAATCATTAATAATAAACTCGTTGAGACCACAGCATAACTCACCGATTATGGTGTTAAATTGTTA
>TARA_R110002074_G_scaffold281413_3_pt1 | contig 40684 bp, 40 predicted proteins | sample TARA_R110002074 | Tara Oceans TARA_R110002074 (sample SAMEA4397215) | marine metagenome | biome: Polar Biome; feature: [MIX] marine epipelagic wind mixed layer (ENVO:01000061); material: water (ENVO:00002006), including particulate matter (ENVO:01000060) such as... | depth 10-100 m | reverse complement strand
TTCGTTTTTTGCCGATTAGGGGCTTGTGCCACGGTTACCATTGTTAGGCAACGTTTTTATTCTCGAAGTGCTTGATTTCATTCAATTCCGATTCCTTTGTTTCCTTTTCTTCTTCGATATCATAATCATCTTGAAGTCCAAGCCAAAATTTTGCAGAATTTCCAAAATATTTACTCAATCTTAAAGCTGTGTCCGCGGTTATTCTTCTATTACCTTTTACAATTTCGGAAATCCTTGTTTGAGGTATCTTCAAATCTTTTGACAGTCGATATGCTGTAATTTCCAGAGGTTCAAGAAACTCGTAAAACAAAATTTCACCAGGATGTACATTTGCTAACTTTTCCATTTTTTTACTTTTTAATGATAATCTATTATTTCCACTTCGCTTGCGTTTCCATTGTCCCACATGAAGATTATTCGCCATTGTTTGTTAACCCGAATGCTATAGAACTCACTTAATTTTCCACCAAGTTTTTCAAGTCGATTTGAAGGTGGAATCCTTAAATCCGCAATGTCCTGCGAGTTATTCAACATTCTGAGTTTCCGACGTCCCACATTTTGAACTTCAATTGGCATTTTCTTAACTCGGACTCCATTCCAAATTTGTTCGGTCGCTTTCGAGCCAAAAGAAATAATCATAATCACGTTTTACGTTACTAACGTCAAAGATAAGCAAAAAGACTGTTTTGTGCAAATGTTGCCTAACAAACGGATAACATCATTGATGATATCCTGTTTATGTATCCAAGTTAATAATCTTAAAATTAGCAAGAATTAGAAAAAACTATTTCATCAATTTTTTCATCTCCTCAACTATATTAAAAGCAGCAGGGCATATCTCAACATTTTTTAAGGTAAGATTACTTATTTGTTGAAACTTCTTCCGGTCGGTATGGGGAAATTCACGACAAGCCTTTGGGCGAACATCGTAAATAGAACAATAATTGTCAGCTCCTAAAAACGTACAAGGCACTTGTTGTAATACAAAATCATTTTCTTCATCAATCTGTAAATACGTGTCAATGAACTTTTGAGGCTTCATTCTAAAAGATTTGGAAATTCGCTCTACATCGGCATTGGTAAAAAGCAGCCCCGTAGTTTTACAACAATTGGCACAGGTAAGACAGTCTGTTCGTTTAAATTCCGCCTCATGAAGCTCTTGCATTATATAGTCTAAATTCTTCGGAGTTTTCTTTTTCAGCTTTGCAAAAAACTTCTTGTTTTCACTATATTTTTCCTTAGCTTTCTTAGGTAATTGACGCAAAACCTCATCCATAATCTAAATTTATAACCCAAAACTAGGAAAGTAGTTCTAAAAAGAGAGATTTTTGCAACCAGAAATAACACGAATTTGAAAAAAGACATATTAGGCAACGCACTTTTAGACTATCAACTAGGTAAGTACAGTGAAGATATTACCACCTATTCCTCATTAGATGAGGAAGACCAGCTACCCCTACCCTATATGTTCAGGACTTTCAAAGACATGCCTAAATTAGAGCAAAAAGCTTTAAAGATTTGCCAAGGAGAAATTTTAGATGTTGGTTGTGGTGCAGGTAGCCATAGTCTGTATTTACAGAATAAAGGCCTTTCAGTTACCAGTCTAGACTCTTCACCAGGTGCAATTGAGGTAAGTAAACTAAGAGGTCTTAAAAACCCCATCAATGAAAATCTATTAAACTTTGAAGGTGAAATATACGACACGATCTTAATTTTAATGAATGGAGTTGGCTTAGCCGGTACCCTAAATGGCTTAGAAAAATTTTTCGCTAAATTGAAGTCATTACTTAAAACTGATGGGCAAATTCTCTTAGACTCAAGCGATATTATTTATATGTTCGAGAATGATGAAGATGGTGGTTATTGGATTCCTGAAGATGTAGGCTATTATGGTGAGATAAGTTTTAGTATGGAGTATAAAAATAAAAAAAGCGAGTCCTTCCCATGGCTATATGTAGATTACAATACTTTACAACGTGCGGCAAATTTTAGTAATTTAGACTGTGAACTTGTAATGGAAGGCGAACATTACGACTATTTAGCAAGATTGACTCACACCAAATAATAGCAGGCTAATTTTTTCGTTATACTATCAGACCAAACCAAGAATATGAATATTTTAAAAAAATTATTACTCATAGCACTAATTACTTGCTTCATTTCTTGTTCTAAAAGTTCATCTGATCCCGTAGATGAAACTGTAATTTCAGAAGTTGATAAAAAAGCGAACTTATTGGCTACCGGAGATTCGGCCAATGACATTCTATCGAATGAAAACTTTGATAAAATGTTAATCGAAATTGCCTATGTGACTGGTTTTAGGCCTACTGCGTCTGCAATGACCCAATTCACTGATTATCTAAAAGAATATACTTTTAAGACAGATATTCAAATTATATACAAAGAACTTTCTAGCCCTGTTGAAGATGAACTTACCCTTCAAGAAATTGCAGATTTAGAAACTAAAAACAGAACTGCATATAACTCTGACGGCACTTTAGCTATCTATATTTATTTTGCCGATGCACCCGCAGAAGGCGATGATCTAGATGGTGGCTTAGTAACTTTAGGGGCCGTTTATCGCAATACCTCAATGATTATTCATGAAGTTACCATAAAGAAGTTAGCGTCTAAAAGTAGCTCCATCAGTGATTCGGATGTAGAAACGACTACTTTAAACCATGAATTTGGACACCTTTTTGGATTGGTTAATTTAGGCACCGATATGGTGAATGACCATGAATCTCAATCTGAAAATAGCGAGGGTGCCCTGGTCAGCGACAATCATTGTAATCAAAATGGATGCCTTATGCGCTCAGAATTAGTGTTTGGTGGTTCATCAGGAAAATCTATTCGAGCAAATTCAATTGCACAATATGAAGCTGGTATAAAAGCAGGCTGTACGCTTTCTGGAAATAGTGTTTTAAATCTTTTACAACATTCGACTTCGAAATCTAATGCCGCAGTATTAGGACTTGACCCAGAATGTACTCTAGATATTCAAGCCAATGGCGGTCGATAAAAGTGAATTCACATAAATCAAAAAACCATGCAATTACATGGTTTTTTGATTTAAGGTATGTTTAAATATTTATGAGTTTGTAATGAAACCTTCCATTTCGGATTTTTCATCACGTAATCTACAATCATAGGAACAACCTTATCTCGTACACTCCATTCTGGCTGTAAATATAATATGCAGTTAGCATTTGTTTTTGCTGCTTGTTCTTCGGCAAAAATTAAATCGTGCTTATTAAATACAATCACTTTTAGCTCATGAGCCTCATCGTAAATTCGACCTTCAGGTAATTTGTTTTTCTTTGGAGAAAGACAAATCCAATCCCAATCACCCGTTAATGTATATGCACCTGAAGTTTCAATATGTGTTTTTAAGCCTTTTTCTTTTAATGCACTCGTTAATGGGTTCATATTCCACATTAAAGGCTCACCACCGGTTACTACAATCGTATCTGAATATTTAGCCGCATTCTTAACTATTTTCTCAATATCGGTAGGTGGATGCGTTTCAGCATTCCAACTCTCCTTTACATCGCACCAATGACAGCCTACATCACAGCCGCCCACTCGAATAAAGTAAGCTGCGGTTCCCTTATGAAAACCCTCGCCCTGTATGGTGTAGAATTCTTCCATTAAGGGCAAAAACACCCCTTGATTCACTTTCTCAAGTACCTCCACATTTTTCATCTGGCAAAGATACGTTTTACTTCCTAATTTTCTTACCATGAGTACTTCTGAATGAACTCCGTACAACAGATTTTTCAAAGCGCGACAACTGTTGAAAACTATGTAGTATTTAAGGTAGCTGTTACCTTTTGGTTTGGTTAAAAATCCCCTATTTTTATGCAAAATTTATAACATGGCCGGTACCGAAGATTTTTTTAAGCATATTGAAGAGGGTTATGCTACCAAAGGTGATTATATAATTATGGGTGCAGCCATTTTAAATGGTGAAGCTGTAAAAGATGCCTTTGTAAAGATTCCATTAAAAACCTTAAACCGGCATGGTCTAATTGCTGGAGCAACAGGTACAGGTAAGACCAAAACATTGCAGGTGTTAGCTGAAAATTTATCCCAAAAAGGAATCCCGGTTCTTTTAATGGACTTAAAAGGTGATTTAAGTGGACTAGCACAACCTAGTGCTGGTCATGCTAAAATAGATGAGCGTCATGCAAAAATCGGCATCCCTTTTGAAGCAAGCAGTTTTCCTGTAGAAATACTTTCTTTATCAGAACAAGATGGTGTTAAACTTAGGGCTACAGTCTCTGAATTCGGACCCATTCTTTTATCCCGTATTCTAGACCTATCAGAAACTCAAGAAGGTATCGTTGCCGTAGTTTTCAAATACTGCGATGACCAAAAAATGCCCTTATTAGATTTGAAGGATTTCAAAAAAGTACTTCAATACGCAACCGGTGCTGGTAAAAAAGAATTTACTAAAGAGTATGGTAGAATATCTACCAGCTCAACAGGTACCATACTACGAAAAATTATAGAGCTTGAACAGCAAGGTGCAGAATTGTTCTTCGGAGAAAAATCTTTCGATGTCAATGACTTAACTCGAATTGACGAAAAAGGAAGAGGTTATATCAATATTTTAAGATTGACCGACATACAAGATAGACCAAAATTGTTTTCCACTTTCATGCTTAGTTTATTGGCTGAGATTTATGCCACGTTCCCAGAACAAGGAGATAGTGACCAACCAGAATTAATATTGTTTATTGATGAAGCGCATCTTATTTTTAAAGAAGCTTCAAAAGCATTGTTAGACCAAATTGAGAGTATCGTTAAGCTGATTCGTTCAAAAGGGATTGGAATTTACTTTGTTACTCAAAACCCAACTGATGTACCAAACGATGTTTTGTCTCAATTAGGATTAAAAGTTCAGCATGCATTAAGAGCTTTTACCGCTAGAGACCGAAAGGCAATTAAATTAACGGCAGAAAATTATCCTGAATCTGAATACTACGATACTAAAGAAGTTTTGACCTCTTTAGGTATTGGTGAAGCCTTGATTTCGGCACTAGACGAAAAAGGCAGACCTACCCCTCTAGCAGCTACATTATTAAGAGCTCCTATGAGCCGAATGGATGTTTTAACAGATCAAGAATTAGAAGAAGTTATCGATAAGTCTTCGTTGGTTAAGAAGTACAATGAAATTATAGATAGGGAGAGTGCGTATGAAATTCTTAATGAGAAAATAGAGGATGCTGAGAAACTAGCAGAAAAAGAAAAGAACAAACCAGCTGCTAGAAGAACATCAAGCAGAACAAGTACACGACAAAACCCAGTAATTAAAGTATTAACAAGTGCTACATTTATAAGAGGTGTACTTGGTGTATTAAAAAAAGTGATGAGATAAATTATGAAGTTTAGTTATATATTTTTATTGGTATTGAGCTGTTGCATACTGATAAATTGCGCAGGAGAAGAAAAAAATGATTTTCAAATATCTGGAGATCAAGTCGGTAAATTAACCAAACAAAGCCTAGCCAGAGATATTGACCTTATTTTTGAAAAAGACTCTGTAGTACAAGACACTGTAAAGTTGAATTTTGGAAGCGGTGCTAGTAAAATTAAAATATACGAAAGAGGTGGTTTACTGTTACTTACCCTAACGCCAAATACAGATAGTATTGCAACCATACAGAATATTCAAATTAATGACAGCCGATTTGTTACTGAAAAAGGAATCTCTAAAGAGAGCACTTTTAAAGAAATAAAAGACAAATACCCCATAAAGAAAATTATAACTTCTTTGAATAATGTGGTTGTTTTACTGAAGGATAGTGACCTGTATTTTACCATAGATAAAAAAGAACTACCCGAAAGTTTGCGTTATAATGCCAATAGCAAAATTGAAGAGGTACAAATACCTGACAAGGCAAAGGTGAAATATATGATGATCGGTTGGGATTGATTCTTGGTTTATAAAAAACCATAGCATCCTAAAAGAAAGATAGTTTTGAATCCAAAATATAAAAGCTAAAAGAGTGCCTGTTTTACTTCAAAAAATTATTCCAAAACTATACGGTTTATATTTCAATAGTTTTGTTTGGTTTCTACCAAACAAAATTGCTCACCAAGCATTCGAAGTATTTTGTACTGTTAGAAAAGGTAAGGTTCTACCTGACCAAAAACCCTATTTAGATGACGCAAAACTTGAGGTTATAAATGTTGCGGAGCACTCAATTCAGCTATATAACTGGCCAGGAAATAAAGAAACCGTACTACTTGTACATGGCTGGGAAAGCAATTCGTGGCGCTGGCATAAACTAATTGAAAAATTACAAAAAGCTAATTATAATATTATAGCTTTTGATGCACCTGCTCATGGATACTCATCAGGGAAATTTCTATATGTTCCTTTATATGCGGAAGCTTTGCAAGCAATAAAACTAAAATACCAACCTAAAACAGTCATTGGCCATTCAGTTGGTGGTATGACTGTTTTATATAACGAGTATAAAAACCCGAATGCATTCATAGAAAAAATGGTTACGGTTGGCTCGCCATCAGAATTTCATGAAATTCTTACTCATTACCAAAATCTTTTAGGTTTCAATACTAAAGTAATGACAGTACTCGAAGATTATATTTTCTCTAGATTTGGATTTACCACAAAAGAATTTTCAAGTTCAAAATTTGCATCGACCAATTCTAAAAAAGGTTTGCTTTTTCATGATAGACTAGACAAGATAACTCCTTACCATGCTTCTGTTGCTGTGCATAAACATTGGAAAGGAAGTGAATTAGTGAGTACCGAGGGTTTTGGACATTCTATGCACCAAAATGAAGTAAATGATAAAATAATTGCTTTCTTAGAGGAGCAATACCATAAATAAGTGATTATGCAAAACGTAACTCCATTTCACATTGCCATACCAGTTCATAATTTGGCAGAATGCAGAACATTTTATCGCGAGATTCTTAATTGCGAAGAAGGTCGTAGTAGCGACCATTGGGTCGATTTTAATCTCTTCGGTCATCAATTGGTAATTCATTACAAACCAAAGTCAGAAGCTGAAAGCATACACCACAACCCAGTTGATGGGCATGATGTTCCTGTACCTCATTATGGCGTGGTTTTACCTTGGGATACTTTTCAAAGTTTTTCTGAAGAGCTAAAATCGAAAAACGTAAAATTCGTAATCGAACCCTATATACGATTTAAAGGAAAGGTTGGCGAGCAGGCAACCATGTTCTTTTATGACCCAGCAGGTAATGCTTTAGAATTCAAAGCATTTAAAGATATGAGTCAATTATTTGCAAAGTAATTGATGCTTTTCTATCGAGTATTAATTAATTTCACGAAGTCCTTACAGCTAAAAACCATCAACTTTACTAAAAGGTTGATGGTTTTTAATTTACGTAAATAGTTAAAGGATTTATTGAGACCAAGAAGTAGGTACTCTATCCCACCTATGCTTTTTTAATTCCTGGTACAATTCATTAGAAAGTAATTTACCATCACTTGTTGCAGTATTCGCCAAAACATTACGTTGTTTACGCATACCAGGTATTGTTGTGCTCACATTATCGTTCATTAAGATAAAACGAAGCGCCATTTCAGCCATGGTCATCCCTTGTGGAATTAATGGGCGTAGTGCATCAGCATGTTCTACAGAAGAAATTAAGTTTTCTGGCACAAAATAGGTGCCTCGCCAATCCCCTTTAGGAAAAGTAGTTTCTTTTGTCATTGTCCCTGTCAATGTACCTTCATCAAAAGGTACTCTTGCTATTGTTGCAATATCCATCGCTTTACATAATGGAAACAGCGTATCAACCGGTGCTTGGTCGAATATGTTATAAATTACCTGAACTGCATCTAAGAGTCCAGTTTTTAAAGCCTTAATTCCATTTTCTGGCTCCCAACGGTTCATACTAATTCCCATTGCGGAAATTTTACCAGAAGTCTTTAAATCTTCAATAGCACGTTGCCATTCTTCCCTATCACTCCAAACATCATCCCATGTATGAAATTGCATAAGATCTATTTGTTCCAATCCTAAGTTCTTCAACGTTTTATGGGTATAATCCATAATATGCGCTGTCGGATATGAATCTTCAATAGCATATTCAGGTTTTGCTGGCCACTGAAAATTCTTAGGCGGTATTTTACTAGCGGTATAGATTTTTTTAGAAGGATGTCTTTTCACCAACGCACCTAACAACTCTTCACTATGACCTTCGCCATAACCCCAAGCGGTATCAAAAAAATTAACGCCGTTTTCAACTGCTAAATCTAAAGATTTTGCTGATTGCTCATCATCACTGGCGGTCCACCCAGCCATGCCCCACATACCATATCCTACTTCGCTTACTTGCCAATCGGTACGACCGAATCTTCTATATTTCATATTCTGTTTTGAATTCCATAATTAACAACTGCAAATTTATCACCAACAACTATTATTCATATCTCCAGCTGGTTAAATCGGCTCCTTCTGGGGCGCTTATCGCTATACGTTCCATAATTTTAGGCACGTACATGCTATTATATCGTAATCGGGTTATCGCATTTGGTTGTTCTGGATCTCCGTTCCAACAATGTTCTGCTCGATCACCATATAAAACCTCACCTTCATAGTAGGGTTCTGTAGTACTTTCTAAAAAATCTTCCATGAGATACACCGCATTGTTCAAGTAGTAATTATCCATGTCACCACAGTAAATATGAATTTTACCTTTTAGATTGTCACCCAGCTTATCCCAATCACGTTCCAAAATATATCGTAAATCAAAATTCTCTTTCCAATATTCTGCAACCTTGTGATTTATCTTTCCAGTCTTTTTATCCCATATTCTAACCGGGTAACCATCATCACCTTGTGGCGAATAGGTTGCTTCCCAAATATCCCATTGTTGGCCCGATCTCGACTTATCTCCTAAAACCAATTCTAAATGGTTGCCCTGCCTCAACGTAGATTGTATTTGACCTAAATAATTACGATGCGAAGGCACCTCTAATTTCTTATGAGCACTTGGGTAATAATATGCATTATCATCGTCATATATATTCGTTAATGCATAAGCTCTAAAATCAATTGGGTCAGGACAAGCAGCAAAACAACCGTTGTATTCTTCAGGATAGTTTACCTGTACCGCTAAGGCTTCCCAGCCACCTGTAGAACCTCCATACAAGAAACGTGACCAACCTTCGCCCATTCCCCTGAATTGTTTTTCTATTTCTGGAATCAACTCATAAGTAATCGCATCGCCATAAGGACCTTGACTCGCTGAATTTACAGCATAAGAATCGTCATAATATGGGGTTGGATGTTGAATTTCAATTATAATGAAACGAGGAAAATCTGACTCATTCCATCGTTTATAAAAATCATATGCTTCCTGTTGCTCAATTACATTGTATCCTTCCAAATTAAATCGCTCTGAATATTCAGGTTTCATTTTAGGATCTGGCGGAGTAGTTCTGAATCCCCCAAAATCAGAAGGAAAATGACCATGAAAAACCATAAGTGGATATTTAGCTTCCGGATGTTCATCGAATCCCTTTGGAAGTAAAACGTGAGCTCCTAAATACGTATCACGCCCCCAAAATTCAGATAATTTTTCTGACTTTACTTTAATGTGCTTAATCCACTCTGTATCTTTTGGTTCCTCTATAGGTGGTATCTCTTGATCTAAAGTAACCGATACATTCTGTATACCATTACTCGCTATTCTAATCTTAAACGGAGTACTATATAAATTACCCGGTGAGCGCTGCCACTGCTGTCCTTCACCATTATCCATAGGTAGCTTCACAGTTTGACCAGTTGCCAATTCAAATGCTTCATACACATTTAATAGTGCTTGTACATTGTACTCGCCAGATGGAATTTCTTTTAAACTCGAATAAGGATATCCAAATACGGAAGCATCGAATGTAATTGGCGTATTTGGCGCCCAATCATTTACGTTAACTCCAAAAATAATTTGAGTGTTTAAACCATCGTTAATTTGAAAACGTGGTTCTTCGCTATCATCTGTAGATAACATTAACAACAATCTACCATTAAGCAGACTATCATTTAAACTCTCATCGAATACAATAGTGATATCATGAACTGGTTTAACGACCTTTTCACAACTAACTACAAGACCAAACAGAAGTACTATAGCAAATATTTGTTTTTTCATGGCGAATGTTGATTATACCTTTAAAGATAATTAATGAAATTACTATAGCGTAGTTTGAAAAGCAATATTAATTTTTGGCATTATATATTTATAAATAAAATTTATCATGCAGGAAATACAATACTAAAAGTAGCACCTTTGTTTGGTTCACTCTGAACAGAAATGTTTCCACCTAAACTATTTATTTGATTTTGAATTAAATACAAACCAACCCCTTTCCCTTCTTGTGTATCATTGAAACGTTGATTTAATCCAAAAATCTTATCCCCATTCTTATCCAAATCAAAGCCTTGCCCATAATCTTTAAACAGCAATACCTTCTTACCCTCTCGAATTTCTGTTCTTATTTTGATTTTAGGAGGAGTACCCGGTATTGTATATTTAACAGAATTCGTCATCAGGTTCAAGAAAATACTCTCCATGTAAGCATTATCAAAATAAGCACTTTCACAATTTGAAAAGTCGAAATCAATTTGTGTTTGTGAGCCTTGAAGAATAGCACTTAAGGTGCTTCTAGTTTTTGCTAAAATAGTATCAAAAAATACTTCTGTAAGACTATGTAACCCCTTACTCGCATTATCAATTAAATTCAAATAACTTTCTAATGACGCTTTTACCCCTTTCGCTGAAACTTCCATATAGTGCAAAATCTGCAAGGTAGCTTCATCTTTAATTACTGAATAGTCTAGTATGTCAAAAAGAGTGATTAGATTGTTGATAGGAGCTCTTAAATCATGCGAAGTCGTATAGTTTAATCGAACAAGATCTTCATTTACACTTTTCAGTTTAGCAAACTCAAGTATATGTTTATTCTTAAGATTCATTTCATCGGTAACATCTCTAGCAATGGCGTAAACCAATTTTTCTGAATCGACAGGAATAGCACTCCAAGACAACCACACTACCTCGCCATTTTTATTTACATACCTATTTTGGAAATTAATAAGCTTGTTGTTCTCATGAATACCTGATCTAATTTTTTGAGTTGCATCTTTATCGTAATCAAAAACAAAATCATTTATTTTTCTTGAGAGTAACTCTTCTTTAGTATACCCTAGTAAATTAATGAATGCAGGATTTATGTCTACGAAATAACCCTCGTAATTCGCAATACAAAGCATATCTACCGAAGAATCAAAAAAGTGGTGTTTCATATATGTTTACGTTCAAAAAAGCCGATTAATCTTAATTAATCTATTTATGGAAAATACATTCATAATACAGGTAATAAACTTAGTCAAAAATAATTGAGAATAATATGAATTTTTCAACTTCGCAACGAAGTTGACAGCATTCAAATACATCACTATAAATTAAACCGTTTTTAAAATTATTGAATTTACCGCTTTTCAATTATGTATTCTCTAGTTATACTATTTAACCTTTTGAGCATACCAATTTTAATTTAGAAACGTTTTAATAGAAGAGCAACTAGGCTCTTTTCTAAAATTAAAAAGTTTTGAAAAACATTATTTTTAGTTTCCTCATTCTTTGTGCAGTTACTTTAATATCTAGCTGTGATTACGACGATAGTAATGATATAGACATTATAAAACCTAATGATTCAACTACAACCGCTATCCAGAAGAATACATCATCGCACATTGAATTTCAAGATTAAAAAGTATGCGTTAAGTGTTTAACAACTCATCTGTTGGCCTATAATAAAAAAACCCGATAATACTTATCGGGTTTTTTATTACCATATAAAATTATTAGTTTTTACTTCTATGTCTTTCACGTGCTAGCAAAGTATTTTTCAACAACATTGCTATCGTCATAGGGCCAACACCACCAGGAACGGGAGTGATGAAAGATGCTTTTTTACTTACATTCTCAAAATCAACATCTCCTGTAATATAGTATCCTTTTTCTTTTGTTTCGTCTGGTACTCTTGTTATACCTACATCGATAACAACCGCATCATCTTTAACCATTTCTGCTTTCAGAAAATTAGGTACCCCTAAAGCAGAAATAACAATATCTGCCTGAGATATAATCTGCGTAATGTTTTTGGTATGACTATGGGTTAAGGTAACAGTCGAGTTTCCTGGCCAACCTTTTCTACCCATAAGAATACTCATTGGCCTACCTACTATATGACTACGACCTATAACCACCGTGTGCTTACCTTTCGTATCTACTTTGTAACGTTCTAACAATTCTAAAATACCAAATGGGGTTGCAGGTATGAATGTACTCATATCTAAAGCCATTTTACCAAAATTGGTAGGGTGAAAACCGTCAACATCCTTATCTGGATCTACAGCCATTATCACCTTTTGAGTATCTATTTGTTCAGGTAATGGTAATTGGACTATAAAACCATCGATATCATCATCAAGGTTCAATTCTTTTATTTTTTTCAATAACTCTTGCTCAGAAGTTGTACTGGGCATTTGAATAAGAGTTGACTCGAAACCAATACGCTCACACGAACGAACCTTACTACCCACATAAGTTAAACTTGCACCATCATTACCAACGATGATTGCAGCCAAGTGAGGTACCTTTTCACCTCTCTCTCTCATCTTGGCGACCTCAACCTTGATTTCTTCTTTGATCTGATTGGATACTTTCTTACCATCCAATAATTCCATATCCGTATTTTTTAAATTAGTGTTGAACTATTATTATTTCATCCCTTTCATTGCACCCATCATCTGCATCATCTTCTTACCGCCGCCACCTTGCATCATTTTCATCATTTTACTCATTTGGTCGAACTGCTTCAATAATTGATTTATTTCTTGCACTTCTCTACCAGCACCTTTGGCAATTCTCTTTTTTCTACTTGCGTTTAATTTTGAAGGCGTTGAACGCTCTTCAGGCGTCATAGAATAAATTATTGCCTCAATATGCTTAAAGGCATCATCGTCAATATCTAAACCTTTTAGAGCTTTACCTGCACCAGGTATCATCCCCATAAGATCCTTCATATTACCCATTTTCTTAATCTGCTGAATTTGACTTAGGAAATCATCGAAGCCGAATTTATTCTTGGCGATTTTCTTTTGAATTTTTCTAGCCTCCTCTTCATCAAACTGCTCTTGAGCTCTTTCAACAAGAGATATAACATCTCCCATACCCAAAATACGGTCGGCCATACGCGAAGGATAAAATATATCTATCGCCTCCATCTTTTCACCAGTACCAATGAATTTAATTGGTTTATCTACAACCGATTTAATAGATATCGCTGCACCACCTCTAGTATCACCATCTAATTTGGTTAATATAACACCATCAAAATTCAAAATGTCATTAAAAGCTTTAGCTGTATTTACCGCATCTTGCCCTGTCATCGAATCGACAACGAACAAAGTTTCTTGAGGTTGTATTGCTTTATGAATGTCAGATATCTCTGCCATCATTTTTTCATCAACCGCCAAACGACCAGCGGTATCAATAATTACAACATTATGACCATCTGCCTTTGCTTTTGCAATACCAGCTTTTGCAATAGAAACCGGGTCAGTATTCTCACGATCAGAATAAACCGGCACACCAATTTGCTCACCAACAATATGTAACTGGTCAATAGCCGCAGGACGATAAACATCACAAGCAACCAACAGTGGATTTTTAGATTTTTTTGTTTTTAAAAAATTCGCAAGCTTACCTGAAAAGGTAGTCTTACCAGAACCTTGTAACCCTGACATCAATATGATTGAGGGATTACCAGAAAGATTAATTCCTTCAGATTCACCACCCATTAATTGTGTTAACTCATCTTTTACAATTTTGACCATTAACTGGCCTGGTTGTAAAGAGGTTAGAACATTCTGCCCTAAAGCTTTTTCTTTTACCCTATTAGTAAATTCCTTGGCTATTTTAAAGTTAACATCCGCATCTAATAAGGCTCGACGTACCTCTTTGGTCGTTTCGGCAACATTAATTTCTGTAATCTGACCATGACCTTTTAGTACATGTAGAGCTTTATCTAACTTTTCGCTTAAATTATCGAACATTCTTTTCTTTTTAAAGGGGTTACAAATTTAATAATATCAATGCTAATTCCGCAGCAAGTACCACAAAATCTACAAAACAAAAGAGCATCCATAAAAAATGGATGCTCTAAAGTTACTTGTGGGGCAAAAAAGGAATTACATTTTCATAAACTCCTGAACTAAAACCTCCATCAATACCGCCAACGAGGCCCAACTCTTTACTGTTGACGGTATATTTATGGATGCTTTAATTTATTTTACTTTTCTAATACTAATGTGGTAATGGTACCATCACCACTAATATCCTTTAATTCAATTCGTCCATCAACCACGGAAACAAAATCCCAATCATCGGTTAATTCATCGAAAGGCATGTTTTCTCCAAAATTGAGGTACACTTTTAGTTTTTCATCACTATTTCTAAGCACTCTCCATAGTCCCGAACCAAAAGCTTGACCACCTTCCATTACAGAAACTTGATTTTCAGCCATAAACCCTAAACTATATCCACCATACATATCGGTCATGTTTACATCCCCTTCCATGTAAGAAGCTACAATCCATTCTCCTCCCATCATGAAGTTTCTTATTTCGGCAACGTCACCATCTGCATTATTGTTATCACAAACACGTTGCATAACAAGCTCATACCCTATTTCATCAACTTCAAATTTCAGTCTATTATTAGCCATTTCGCGTATTGGCCACTCAAAGCTTACCCCAGGTTCTTCACCCATTGTAATAGCCATAACCAATTTCTGTTCTGCATTCAGGGCTATTTCCCAAGTACCTTCTGATGTGTTTACACCGTTACTCAAGGTTATGATACCTTCTGCCATAAATTTAAATTCATACCCTAGTAATCGATCTAATTCCTCACCTTGTTGTTTTACTTTTTTGATAACCCAACTACATTCCTTAAGAATTTCTCTTAATGTATCTGGATTAGCCTCAGCCAAATCTTCTACACAGATTTGTTTCATTATAATACGGTTACTTTCACCATTAAATAATTTAATTCTGTTATCACCAATATCATAAACATTCCATTCTAAATTAAAATCTACAGAAGTTTCAAACTCCATATTCAGCTTAGCACCATCATCGCCAACAGTTGTGCTCCAAGTGCCCGCTATAGTTGTAGCTCCTCTAAAGCCTGTAATTACAGTGCCATCTTCCTTGAAGTTTAATATATAATCAACATATTGGATAGTCTGGTTAATATCATTTCTTTTAAATTCTTTCACGAACCATACACACTCAATCAATTTATCATTAAAACTATCTTCATTAAAATCATCATCGTTGTAATCGTTGTCGTCGTCTTCATCACAATTATCCTTTGCATTTTCGATTTCTCTAGCCAATTCCTCATTGTTTGCTACCGTAACTGTAGTGCCATCATATAATTTCAAAGAAATAGGAAAGTCAAAACTAATAAGCTTGTTCTCATCTAAGTCTTTAAAGAAAATTCTTAAATCACGATCACTCTTAACAACCACATTACTAGTTTGTTCTAAGTTTACATTAAATGTATACATGGTCATTGGGTATACAAAATCGATACATTCAATATCGTCATCATCGCCACCTTCTTTACATTCAGCAGCTAATTCTCGTAAATCTTGCAACCCATTAATGGTAATTTCTGAAAAATCTCCAGCAGTAATGGTTATAGGAAATAAAATTTCTAAGAAATCAAGATCATCATCAATCGCATCAAATATTTCTTCTATTTGATGAAGGTCTTCACGAGAATCTATTGTAAGTTCAAGTCCATTTACCTCAACTATATATGGAAATTTAATATCAAAACAACTTGTACCGTCTACAATGTTATCAAAAGAACCATCATTAGACGATGTATGTTGAATTAATTGTGCAGTCGAAGAATTTGCGGTAATAGCCTGAGGCTCTGTACCAGTATTTATTACTTCGAACTCATCTTGACATGAGGTAAAACTTAATGCAACTGTTAGTAGGCTAACGTACATTGTATATTTAAAAAACTTTTTCATAATGACTTGGTATTTTTTGTTATTATAACTCTAAAACAATTCACTTTCAAAATACCCTACCTACTTTTTAATTTTTTTTAAAATATATTTGACAAAAAGAGACCCATTGAAATTAAATCAACAACAAAACGTTTGTGAGGAGGCCATATATAAAAGGGTTTTTAATGAAACGTCTAAAACCATCTTCAATTATATATTTTATAAATTCGGAAACGAAGAAAAAGCCAATGATGCTGTTCAAGAAGCATTTGTCAAACTTTGGGAAAATTGCTCAAAGGTTAGTCCAGACAAAGCTAAATCTTACTTATATACTGTTGCCAATAATTTATACTTGAATGTTATTAAGGCTGAAAAAGTAAGATTAAAGTATGCAGACAGCACCTTAAAAACGACTAATGAATCACCTGAATTCATTATGGAAGAAAATGAATTCAAGCAAAAGCTTGACAATGCATTAAACGATTTGCCAGAAAATCAACGTACTACTTTTTTATTAAATAGGATTGATGGTAAAAAATATGCGGAGATTGCCGAAATGGAAGAGGTAAGCATTAAAGCTATTGAAAAAAGAATGCATTTGGCCCTTAAAAGCCTAAGAGAAAAGATTGATGGAATTTGATGGTTTATAAAATAAATTAAAAAAAGAGTAGGGTTTTGCTCTACGTAGTTGTTACTATACTATAAAGCTAAAAACATGCAAGAAAATTACTTAGCAAAATGGCTTAACGATGAGTTGACTGAGGCTGAATTGGCTGAATTCAAAAAATCGGAAGCTTTTGAAACATATCAAAAAATAAAGGATTCCGCTTCAAATCTTGAGGCTCCTGAATTTGATATGGATAAAGTATGGAGCTCCATTGAACCACTCAAAACTGCCGAAGACACTAAAGTATTCATCTTATCTCCGTTTAAGAAGTTTCTACGTGTTGCCGCTGTAATTGCAGTCTTACTGACGGGTTCATTTTTCTACTTAAGCACTTTAAGTGAGTCGTTCACAACAGACTATGCCGAAAACAAAACAATTTCATTACCAGATACCTCTGAAGTTATTTTGAACGCTGAGTCAGAATTAACTTTCAGTAAAAATAAATGGGAATCTAATAGAAATGTCAACCTTAAAGGGGAAGCTTTTTTTAAAGTAGCTAAAGGACAAAAATTCACCGTAGCTACAGACCAGGGACTGGTAACCGTATTGGGTACACAATTTAATGTAGAAACTAGAAAAGATTATTTTGAGGTTACTTGCTTTGAAGGTTTAGTAAGTGTAACAATGAATGGGAAAGAAACACAATTACCAGCTGGCAACTCATTGTTAATGCTAAATGGAAAAAGCACCATGTTAAAAGCATCCATAAATGGAAAACCTACGTGGTTATCGAACGAAAGTTCTTTTAAAAGCATTCCGTTAAATTATGTATTAGATGAATTACAACGTCAATATAACATTAAGATTACCACTGAAAATATTAACACCTCGCAACTATTCTCTGGATCTTTTAGTAATGAAAATCTAGAACTCGCCCTTAAAAGCATAAGTGTTCCTTTACAAATTAAGTTTAACTTAGATGGGAATAAAGTGCTGTTCTATGACGAAAAAGCACCTTAATAATCTAATCTTTCTGGTTTCATTGCTGTTTTGCGGCCTGTCTTGTCTTGCTCAAAAAACAACTGACAATTCAATATTACTAACAGATTTACTAGTAGAGCTAGAAACCAAGCACAATGTTAAGTTTTCTTACGCTGATAAAGATGTTTATTCAATTCGCCTAACTAAACCTAAATATGATGCCCTTAAGCCTACTCTAGAGTATATACGAACAACTACAGATTTAACTATTATTAAATTAAATGACCGCTATTATTCATTAACGAACACTACTACAATTTCAATTTGCGGTTATGTCCTTGATAATTTCGAAGAAAATACCATACCAGGGGCAACTGTTGAAATATTTGAATCAAAATTAGCTAGTATCACAAATCTCAACGGTAAATTTAATTTTGAAAATATCCCGAAAAATTCAATAGTTCAGATTAAGCATATAGCTTATAAACCTATGTTTATCGAAGCCAAAGATTTAGCTAATACTGGCGATTGTAAAAAAATAGCCATGGCCTTAAGTTACCAAGAGCTAGATGAAGTGGTCGTTTCACAATTTCTAACTACAGGTCTTAATCAATTAAAAGATGCTAGCATTGAGCTGAACATTGAAAAATTCGGAATATTACCTGGCGTAAGCGAACCAGATGTGCTACAAACCGTTCAAGCGCTTCCTGGCATAAAGAGTGTTGATGAAACCGTATCTGACATTAATGTAAGGGGAGGCACAAATGACCAAAATCTAATTTTATGGGATGGAATTAAAATGTACCAAACAGGGCATTTTTTTGGCTTAATATCTGCCTTCAATCCGTATGTGACAAATAATGTCAATGTTATTAAAAATGGAACTTCTGCGGTTTATGGAGACGGATTGAGTGGCACTATAGCTATGCAAACCTCAAATAAAATTCCGCTAAACGTTAGAGGTAGCGCAGGGTTCAACTTAATATCAGGGGATATTTTCGGGCATATTCCTATACAAGAAAATATTGCAATACAAATTTCTGCTCGCAGGTCTTATACCGACTTTTTAAACACACCTACATATACTACATTCTCAGATAAAGCATTTCAGGATAGTGAAGTAGACCAAGAAAGTGAATTCTATTTTTATGACTTTACAGCAAAGCTGATCTACGAAATAAATCCTTACCACCAATTTCAGGTAAGTATGATTAATATGAGTAATAATTTAAATTACTTAGAAAATATTGAAGACAATAGCGCTCCAAATCGAAGTAATTTAAATCAAGACAATAGTTCAATTGGGGCACTATTAAAAAGTGAATGGACAGATGGTTTCACTACCAATGTACATTTATATTATACCCAATATAGCTTAGATGCAGTTACGATAACCAATAATGAATCGCAAGAATTAAATCAAAACAACCTTGTAAAAGAATCTAACTTTAAATTGATTACTAATTATAAAGTATTAGAAAATATTGATTGGATAAACGGTTACGAATTAACTGAAACTGGAATCGAAAATAGAACCAACATTAACCAACCACCATTTGCCAGCAATATAAAAGGGGTGATTCGTAAACATGCCTTATTTTCTGAACTGAAATACACCTCCGAAAATACAAGATTCCATAGTATGCTGGGGGGGCGTTTAAATTATTTTGAAAATATAAATACTTTTAAAAAGTATGTATTTGAACCACGCATTAACCTTTCCTATGAGTTGTTTACTAATTTCAAAACACAGCTTCTAGGAGAATTTAAAAGTCAAGCTACCAATCAAATAATCGACTTAGAGCAAAATTTTCTTGGTATTGAAAAGAGACGTTGGATTTTATCTGACGGTGATGCATTACCAATTACCAAAAGCAAACAAGGCTCTATCGGTTTTAACTACGACACCGATACATTCTATTTGGGTGTTGAAGGATTTTACAAAAAGGTTGATGGCATTAATGTATATACTCAAGGGTTTCAAAACCAGAATCAATTTGATGGTGAAATAGGGTCTTATGCCGTGAAAGGGTTAGAATTTTTAATCAATACGAAAAACAATGATTATAGTGCCTGGTTGAGCTACACTTATAATAAAAATGATTACACTTTCGATGCATTAACACCGGCATCTTTTCCAAATAATTTAGACATAAGACATTCCATCACCCTAGCTGGAAATTATACTATCGGAAATTTGAAACTAGGCTGCGGACTCAATTATAAATCTGGCAAACCTCATACACAACCGAACGACAATGACCCTGTAAACAATAACGTATTCCCCAATGAGATAAATTTCGAAAGTTCAAATAGCAGCAGATTACCTGAATATATTAGAGCAGATTTTTCTGCAGTCTATACCATTAAATTTAGTGATAAATTGAAAGGAACATTAGGCGCCTCAATTCTAAATATTACCAATAGAAAAAACACCTTAAATACCTATTACAGATTGCAAGATGATAATAGTATAGAAACTGTTGAACGAATATCATTAGGCTTAACGCCAAATGCTAGTTTTAGAATACGTTTTTAGAATTACATACGCTCAGGAACCTCAATACCCAATAACTTAAATGCATCTTGAATTACCTCAGCTACTTTATTTGATAATTGCACGCGAAGCACACGCTTCTCTTCATTAGTCTCACCAAGAATAGATACCTGCTGATAGAAAGAATTAAATTCCTTTACCAAATCATAAGTATAATTAGCTATCAAGGCCGGACTATAATTGTCTGCCGCTAATTGTATGGTATCTGGAAATAACTGAAGTTGCTTTATAAGCTCTTTTTCTTTTAAATGAAGCTCAACATCATTCGCATTACTAGAAATTGAAATACCCATACTTTCAGCTTTTCTTAAAATTGACTGAATTCTTGCGTACGTATATTGAATAAAAGGGCCCGTATTCCCCTGAAAATCTACTGATTCTTTCGGGTCAAATAAAATTCTTTTCTTTGGATCAACCTTTAAAATATAATATTTCAAAGCTCCTAAACCAATCTTTTGATATAAGTCTTGTTTTTCATCTTTATTATATTCTTCCAACTTACCCAACTCCTCAGAAATTTCAGCGGCAGTTTGGGTCATATCGGCCATAAGGTCATCGGCATCAACAACGGTACCTTCTCTACTCTTCATTTTTCCGCTTGGTAGATCTACCATTCCATAACTAAGATGATATAATTTATCTGACCAAGAAAAACCAAGTTTTTTCAAAATTAGAAAGAGCACTTTAAAATGGTAATCTTGTTCGTTACCAACAGTATACACCATGCCGTTTACATCAGAATGATCTTTAACACGTTGTATAGCTGTACCGATATCTTGTGTCATATAAACAGCCGTGCCATCTGAACGAAGTACAATTTTTTCATCTAAACCATCTTCGGTCAAATCTATCCAAACACTCCCATCATCTTTTTTAAAGAAAACTCCTTTTTTCAAACCTTCAGCAACTACATCTTTACCCAAAAGGTAAGTATCACTTTCATAATAAAGAGTATCAAAATCAACACCTAAATTCTTGTAAGTAACTTCAAAACCTTTGTACACCCAACTATTCATGGTTTTCCAAAGCGCAACGGTTTCTGGCTCACCAGCCTCCCATTTCAAAAGCATTTCTTGAGCCTCCAATAAAATAGGAGCTTCCTTTTCAGCAGCTTTAGAATCAACACCTGAAGCGACTTGTTCTGCTATTTGTTCTTTATAAACCTTATCAAAAGCAACGTAATAATTACCCACCAATTTATCACCTTTTAATCCGGCACTTGAAGGTGTTTCTCCATTTCCGAATTTCTGCCATGCAACCATACTTTTACAAATATGTATGCCACGGTCATTGATAATCTGAGTCTTGTACACTTTTTTACCCGATGCTTTTAAAATTTCAGCAACAGAATATCCTAAGAGGTTATTACGAATATGCCCTAAGTGAAGTGGTTTATTAGTGTTTGGCGAAGAATATTCTACCATCACCGCATCTTTTGATTCTTTTACAAAACCGAAATGCGGTATTTCTTTAATGGCATTGAAAAAATTCAAATAGAATACATCATCAATGATGATATTTAAGAAGCCTTTAATAACATTAAAGCCCGAAACCTCTGCTACATGCTCCTGTAAATAAGCACCTATCTGCTCTCCTATTTGAACAGGATTCCCTTTTACAACACGCAACATAGGAAATACCACAATAGTAATATCTCCTTCAAAATCCTTTCGGGTTGGTTGAAATTCTACCGATGGCAGTTCTTGGCCATAGATAGATTGTACTGCTTCTTTTACTTTCTGTGATAGTACCTCTTGAATATTCATCAAAACGTTTAATTAAGCCTGCAAAACTAATCATTTTTTAGGCTTTTAAGGTAAACAGATTCGGCATTCATTCGTCATTTGGTTAACTTTAATAAAAAGTACCCAATAAAGCGAACATGCTCGTTAACGTATCGTATAACAATAAGGAAATTACTCGAAAGGTAGATGAGCAGGTAGGCATGCCGTTTACGTTAAAAGAACGTTGGTCAATGGATGGCATTGGCTCCCCAAAACTATTCATTACCGAAACCAGTGTTGAGATACGGAATTTACTGATATTGGATAATAATAAGAATACCTGTAATGTTGAATTACGACCAAAAGGAATTATTGTTCGGTTTCGCTCGCTTTTAGAAACATTCGCTTTGGTAATACCGTATTATAAATTATCGCTTTATAAAGGCGAAGCTTCTGTCTATTCCATTTATCGTGACCATCACTTTATAAAGGTAGAATCGGACACCAAAGCTGTACAGAAGTTCTTTAAAAAAATAATTGGGTATAAGGCGGATAATGCCCCAACATCTATAGAAGATTTATGAAAATATTACTTACAGGTGCTAATGGCTATATCGGTATGCGTCTATTACCCCTTCTTTTAGAAATGGGTCATAGTGTAATTTGCGCAGTTCGTGATGAAACAAGATTATCAGTAGACAAAGAGACAAGAACACAAATCGAGGTAATTGAAATTGACTTTTTAAAAGAACAAGAAGAAAACATTTTACCAAAAGATATTGATGCGGCCTATTTTCTAATACACTCCATGAGTACTTCCACTCATGATTTTGATGAACTTGAGGCTACCACCGCCCGTAATTTCAATAAAATTGTATCCGACACTACTATTCAACAGGTTGTTTATTTAAGCGGGATTGTAAATGATGACGTTTTATCGAAACACTTAAGGTCTCGCAAAAATGTTGAAGATATACTTTATGAAGGTAATTTTAACCTCACCGTTTTAAGGGCTGGAATAATAGTTGGATCCGGCAGTTCTTCTTTTGAAATTATTCGTGATTTATGCGAGAAATTACCCTTTATGATAACTCCTAAATGGGTATTGACAAAAACACAACCCATTGCTATTCGCGATGTTATTTCCTTTCTCACAGGAGTATTAGGTAATGAGAAAACTTACAATAATTCTTTTGATATTGCAGGTCCTGATGTTTTCACCTATAAGGAAATGCTTCATAAATATGCTGAAGCTAGAGGTTTCAAAAATTGGATTGTAACAGTACCAATTATGACTCCTAAATTGTCTTCGTATTGGCTTTATTTTGTAACCTCAACCTCTTATAAGCTCGCTTTGAATTTGGTAGACAGCATGAAAATAGAGGTGATTGCCAAAGACAAAAGATTACAAGAAATTCTAAATATTAAACCACATACTTATATAGAGGCTATAGATATGGCCTTCAAAAAAATAGAACAAAACTTGGTAATCAGCAGTTGGAAAGACAGTATGATAAGCGGTAGGTTTAATGAGAATTTAGAAAAACACATACAAGTACCTAAGTTTGGGGTTCTACAAGATGAAAAGCTACTAAAAATTAATAATCCTGATGAAGTACTGGAACGAATTTGGAGTATTGGTGGGGAGACAGGTTGGTATTATGGGAATTGGCTTTGGAAAATTAGAGGGTTCATAGATAAGCTTTCTGGTGGTGTAGGACTGCGGCGTGGGCGAACACATCTTAACCGTATTTATGCCGGTGATTCTCTTGATTTTTGGCGCGTATTATTAGCTGATAAAAAAGCTAAACGTTTATTATTGTTTGCCGAAATGAAGTTACCAGGTGAAGCATGGTTAGAATTTAGAATAGACGAAAACAACATACTCCATCAAACTGCCACATTCAGACCTCGTGGGCTAAGGGGCAGACTATATTGGTATAGTATTGTTCCTTTCCATTATTTCATTTTTGGAGGTATGATTAAAAACATAGCCAACCAATAACTAATATAAGAATTAAGCGGTTCTATATAGTTCTAGGAAGTTTTAAAGGCAGCTCCGTTAGTCTTTGACCTGTCAATCGTCTTACAGCATTAGCAATTGCGGCACCGATTGGCCCTAAAGGTGGTTCACCTACTGCCCCAGGGGTATCTTTACCTTGAAGTAAAACCACATCTATTTCTTTAGGGGCATTCTTCATTAATGCCATTTTGTAAGGACCATAGATTGTTGGTTGTAATTCACCATTCTCAACATACATTTGCTCATAAAGCACGGCACTCATACCCATAATTACGCAACCCTCGCATTGTGCACGTATCTGATCCGGATTTACAGCTAAACCTGGATCTAGAGAAACTGTTACTTTATGAACAATAATTTCATTGTCTACAATTGAGACCTCAACAACTTGAGCACAAGGCGTACCAGCATCAATAGACGCTGCAAAGCCCATTGCTCTGCCATTGGTAATTTCTTCTGAGTAATTTGCTTTCTCTGAGGCGGCTTTAATCACGTTTTTTAGACGGACGCCAATAGCATCGTCACCAATTTGCTGAATTCTAAAATCTACTGCATTCTTATTTGCTTTAAGAGCCATTTCATCGATAAAACTTTCCATAGCAAAGGTATTAGCCAATAAACCAAGACTACGCCACCAACTTGTAGCGAAAGGCAAATCGACATGCCAATAAATAGACCTAAAATTAGGCACCTTAGTATATTGTATAAAACCACCTCTTATAACACCAATATCCGCCCCAATAATTGGAGGCAAAAAACCAGGTATAAGAGCAGAATTATTACCGACATCTCCACTTACAAATTCATGCTCTAGTCCTTCTAGTAATCCATCAGCATTTAAATTTCCCCTTAGTATATGATGTGTTGGCGGACGAAACATATCATTTTGAAACTCTTCCTTTCTTGTGAAAAAGTACTTCACAGGTTTCCCTACCGCTTTAGACATGACTGCTGCCTGTGTTGCATGTGGTGTGTGTAAACGTCGTCCAAATCCACCTCCTAAGTACGTGGGTATAATATTTACGTTTTCGGCTTTTAATCCCAAACGTTTTGCTACTTCTATTCTCGTAACACCAATAACTTGCGTTGATATTTTTATAGTTGCATTCTCACCATTTACCGAAGCAACAACACCATTTGGTTCAATTTGCGCATGTGCACCAATAGGAGTTCTAAATTCTAAAATATTTATGTCTTCATCCTTAGCAATTGCCTTACCATTTTTTTGAATAATAGTAGAATTCCCGTTTCCAACGGTCATCATCTTAACAATTGTGTCTGTATTAATATCCTCGACACCTTTCCAAGTTACTTTAATTGCATCTTTCGCATTTTCTGCTTCAATCATAGAATTTGCGACTACACCAACGAAATCATCTTCAATAATAATCTTTACAACACCAGGCATACTTTCAGCTGCCCTTGTATCAGCGCTGACAAAAGTTGCTCCAATTTTATTTGGCCTCACCACTGCACCATATAACATATCTGGCATTTCTGCATCCATTCCGAAAACGGGATCTCCATAAACTTTTGCTGCCAAATCTACCCTTGCTATAGGTTTACCTACATATTTATATTCATTTAAATTCTTTAATGTAGGTTTTTCAGGTACTTTCCACTCATTTACACCTTCGGTTATTTGTGCGTACGTCAATGATTTACCATTTCCTGTAACTATACCATCTTCAATAGTAAGTTGTTTTATAGAAACATCCATTTTACGTGAAGCTTCTGCCAGAAGCATTTCACGCAACATTGCCGCAAGCTTCCTAAGTGGTTGCCATAGTCCTGATATAGAAGTACTTCCACCTGTAGCGAAACTATCAATATTACCTGTCGAAGATGCTGCATGTATTACTTGAATCTGACTCATGGATATAGAAAGCTCATCAGCTGCCATTTGCGCTATTCCCGTAAACGTACCTTGCCCCATTTCTACTTTTGGGGAATGCAGTAGAATATTATTCTGAGATGTAACTTCAAACCAAACCATTGGTTTATCTGTGTTATCAGTATATGGCAACTCTAATGTATTTGCTATACCCAAAAGCTCCCTACGAATACTATTTCTAAAAATATAAGTACCGATGGCTAAAACACCAACCGTACCTAAACCTCCTCTAACCAAAAATTTTCGTCTAGATACTCCTTTAGAACCTTTCTCTTTATCTGCCATGAATTATACTTTTTTCGATAAATTAGACTCATTTTCTGCTTGTAATTTTGCAGCCCTATCTATTGCTTTGCGCATTCTATAGTAGGTACCACATCTGCAGACATTAATGATATTATTATCGATATCTTCATCGGTAGGATTAGGCACCTTATTAAGCAATGCAGCCGTAGCCATCATGAAGCCAGGTTGACAATACCCACATTGTGGAACTACTTCTTGGACCCAAGCCAATTGAACTGGGTGAGGTTTATCTCGGTTACCTAATCCTTCAATTGTAGTTACAGTTTTATCTTGAGCAAATTTTACTGGATACGAACAAGAGCGAATTGCTTCACCATCTACATGTAAAGTACATGCGCCACAAGCAGCTTTACCACAGCCAAATTTTGTACCCTTTAAATCTAGAATATCTCTAATGACCCAAAGCAGTGGTGTATTTTCATCATTTACATTAACCGTTTGCAAAACATCATTCACTGTAAAGGAAATCTCCATAAAATTTAATTATTTAGTTGGTATAACCGCACCATTATCGAACCAGTACTCAACGGCACTTTTAAACTCTTCTTTTGAAACCGGTGGAATCTCTCGTTCTTGACCATTTGCGTCTAAACCAGGCGCCCAAGCCCAAAGAACCAGGTCATCTTCAGTCATATGCTTCACAAGCTCATCAAAACCTCTTTGTCCGTTAAAATTCTTATCTAAAAGTCTTTCCGCAATTTGAGTTCTTGTTAATCCTTCCCAGCCCATAGAAGCTGGTGCCAAAGACCAATGAGGAGCTCCTGGTACTCCTGAATATTTATTATTTTCAGAATTATGACATGTAATACAGTTCGTAGCCTGATACCCTTTATCATCTTCGCCTCTTGCTATTCCGAAATAATGAGGATGACGGTCATTACCTTGCTTGGGAACATTATCATTGGGATGGCAATTCATACAACGCTGATGGGTAAGAACATCCATCATTCTAGTGTAAGCTTCCTCAGATTTATTTAATTCGGATTGCTGATTATCCTGCAATTTATATTCAAAAACGATAGGTGTGTTTGCAAGAGTTAGCAACACACCTACCGTAGTTATAGTTAGAAAAATATACCAAGTTTTTAGCTTCATTTTAGTTTATTAAAATACAGTCACCCTAATCATATGCTCATGAAGATATGGAAACCTATACACTTATTTTAATCCAATAAAATTATTTACTCCTTTATGAAGTAAATTAAAATCTAGCTTTTTGGAAGAAACACCTCTGCCATCATACATCGTGCACTACCACCACCGCATGTTTCTATAGTATCAAGAGAACTATGAAGAATTGGGCAATGATTCTCTATTTGTGTGATTTGTTTTGGAGTTAGGCTGTTAAAAGCCGCTGTACTCATCACCATATACTTTTGACCTTCCCCTCCTAAAACCTGTAACATATTACCAGCGAAATGATGCATTTGCTTTTCAGTAATAGATATTATTTCCTTACCATCATTCTTAAGGTGGTCCAGTACATTCTTCCTTTCTTTCTTATCATCAATAGAATCTGGGCAAATTATAGCAAAATTTTCTGCCAACGCCATCATAACATTGGTATGATAAATAGGTAGTCTTTTACCTTCTACAGATTGATTTGCTGTGAATATTACTGGAAAACAGTCAAAATCCTCACAAAATTCAATGAATAAATCTTCATCCGCACGCTGAGATAATGCACAATATGCTTTATTATTTACTCTATCAATTAAAATACTACCCGTGCCTTCAAGAAATAAACCTTCTTCTTCAGCCGAAGTATAATCTACTATGTTTTTGATTTTAAATCCATTATTCTCTAAAATCTCAAGAATATCTTCTCTGCGTTCGTTTCTTCTATTTTCAGCAAACATAGGGTATACACCAACAACCCCATTCGCGTGAAACGATATCCAGTTATTTGGAAAAATACTGTCTGGTGTGTCAGGCTCTTTTGTGTCGTCAACAACAATAACATTGACCCCTTTATTTTTAAGGGCGGTTACAAAAGCATCGAATTCTTCTTGCGCTTTTTGATTTATCGCATTATTCTTCAAATCAATATCTTCCATAAAGTAGTTATTGACAGCGGTCTGTTCATTCATTCTGAAAGACACCGGACGAATCATTAGTATGGTATTAGTAATTTGCATGATAGTTATATAATTTACTAGTGTGCTTAAATTTTATTTTTATTCTCTTATTAGTGGTAATGTACTACAACGTAATAACCCTTCTTGTTTTGAAATTTCTGCGTATGGAATTTCTTCAACGGTAAAACCTTGATCTCGCAACCAATTATTTAGGCGAGTAAAATTACGTTCAGAAACAACGACATTAGGAGAAATTGAAAATACATTACTGAACATACGATACATTTCTTGAGCATCAATTTCAAAAATGTTTTCCTTACCAAAATAATCAACCAACCATTGATATTCTTCCTCTACTAAAAAACCATTCTTATGTAAAATAGCCTTTCCTCTTCCTAATGGTTGAAAACAACAATCTAAATGCAGTGCGTTTTCTTGTGCAACCGTATTTGATTTTCGCAATTCAAATGATTTTACTTTTTTTTGTGGAAATTGTTTAGTTAAATATTCTACCGCTGCTTTATTTGTTCGAGCTGTAATATATGTTGGATAATCAGGTGCTGTATACGTACCAACAAAAATATAGTCCTTCCATGGCATAACATCACCACCTTCAACATGAACTTCATCAGGTGGATGTAGAATATGGTCATCATCAATTTTATCTAAGACATGTAATATAGCATCAACCTCTTTTTCTCTGTCTGGTAATATGTTAGCAGTTATTAATTTATCCCCAATCACAAAAGCTATATCCCTAGAAAATATTTGATTGCAATTCTCTAAAACCTCAGGTCTAAACACTTTTACATGGTACTTCTCAAAAACCTTTCTAAAGGCTTCCATTTCTTGAATCATATCTGATTCTTTAGGATACGTACCTGCCAAAATATGCTCCAATGATTTTGGGTCATACGCTTCTTCAGCAGTAGGAACAGGCCCTGAACTTTTAGCTATACCTAAAACAACAGCCTTTAAAGGTGAAATTTCGTCGTTAATATTTAATTTTAGCATGAATATTATTTTTAGATATGATTAAAAAACAGCACAAAAAAAAGCTCCTTTAAAATTAAAAGAGCTTTTTGTTTTTTTATTAACGGTAGCAATCTACCTCTTGTCAAGTTCGACAAAAGGTCTTAATGTTTCTCCGATATAAATTTGTCTAGGTCTTCCGATAGGCTCACCGTTCAATCTCATTTCTCTCCATTGCGCTATCCAACCTGGTAATCTACCTAATGCAAACATTACAGTAAACATTTCAGTAGGAATACCTAAAGCTCTATAAATAATTCCCGAATAAAAATCAACATTCGGATATAATTTTCGGTCTACAAAATACTGATCTTCCAATGCCTCTTTGGCCAAGCCTTTCGCAATTTCTAAAATCGGATCTTCAATACCCAAGTCCGCTAAAACTTCATCAGCTGCCTGTTTGATAATTTTGGCCCTAGGGTCAAAATTTTTATATACTCTATGTCCAAAGCCCATTAATCTAAAAGGATCGTTCTTATCCTTAGCTTTGGCCATATATTTTTTAGTATCACCACCATCCTTTTGAATTGCCTCAAGCATTTCCAATACGGCTTGATTCGCTCCACCGTGCAATGGACCCCATAATGCAGAAATACCTGCCGAAAGTGATGCAAAAAGTCCTGCATGAGAAGAACCTACAATACGTACGGTTGAGGTAGAGCAATTTTGCTCATGATCTGCATGTAAAATCAATAACTTATCTAAAGCATCGATTACAATTTTATTTCTTTTGTATTCCTGGGTTGGTTTTTTGAACATCATTTTATGGATGTTCTCTACATATCCTAAGCTATCATCTCCATAATCTAATGGCAAACCTTTTTTCTTACGCAGTGTCCAGGCAACCAAAACAGGGAATTTAGCTAGTATGCGTACAATAGCCCCATACATTTCATCCTTTGAGGTAACGTTTACCGAAACTGGATTAAAGGCTATAAGTGCACTTGTCAAAGAGGATAGTACTCCCATTGGATGTGCCGATTTTGGAAATGCATCCAGAATCTTTTTCATTTCCTCATCAACGTGAGATTCATTTTTAATATCTACATGAAAAGCCTCTAATTGTTCCTTATTAGGGAGTTCTCCAAAAATCAATAAATATGCTACTTCTAAGAAATCAGCTTTTTCGGCTAGTTCTTCAATAGAATACCCCCTATATCGTAGTATTCCTTTTTCACCATCTAAGAATGTAATGGCACTTTCACAAGAACCAGTATTCTTAAAACCTGGATCTATGGTAATAATTCCTTTGGTATCTGAACGCAAAGATTTAATATCAATTGCAAGTTCATCTTCGGTTCCCTTTATTACTGGAAACTCATATTTTTCACCATTATATTCTAAAAAAGCTTTATCTGACATTTTTAATTTTTACGTTTTAAATACTTCTCGTAAAGTTAGCAAAACAGGTTCGTTTTAACAATTACAACATTCTGTTTGGGCTAAAATTAACAATAAGTTCCATTAACTACATTACTTACAACAGATATAATGATTTATAGTACTCATCTAAAGATTTATCCCAAGTAAAACGAGCCTTTTTAGCGTTTGCCTGAATCTTTTTCCAAGTGGGTTTATCATTTTCCCAAATGGTCAACGCTTCATCAAAACTCGATACCATATTTTTAATTTGCTCATCATAAGTTTTACCAGCAAATGCAAAACCAGTCTTCATATGATCTACAGTATCTTTAAGCCCTCCGGTGTGATGCACCAAACAGGGATTACCATTTCTCATGGCTAACATTTGACTAATACCACAAGGCTCAAATAAACTTGGCATAAAATACAAATCGGTCTCCAAATACATTGAATCTATCAAGTCTTCAGACTGTCCATTTGTGAAGATAAAATTCTTATGCTTGTAGCTCATTTCACGAAAAAATTCTTCATAATCTGGATCTCCTGTCCCTAACAACATAAAAATACCTTCGACTTCATTTAAGCGAACAAGCATTTTTTCAAATGCTTCTGGAGAGCGCTTTAAAAAATAAAATTTTTGTTCAGTTAAACGGGCCACACTAGACACAATAAATTTTGGCCTATTACCAACATACTGCATAATTTTCTCACCTGTGTGTGCAAGAAAATCTGCTTTATATTTCTTAGAAGTATCTTGAAGCCATCTAAATAAAGCCTTTACAGTATTTCTATACAACAAACCTTTTTCAGCTACTCGTATATTACCATAATTACTGGCATTAAGAATACCAAAAAGTCTACCTTCATTATCTGCCTTCTGTAAATCTATCTCTAAGCTTTCACCACCTATAAACTCTGGTCTTCTACTTGGTAAAAGAACATCATCTTTATAAGATGGTGATACCGTATGAACAGCATCTGCCAATCGTATACCTACTGCCATTAGATTTATACAATCTTGGTAGCGATAATCCATTAATGCTTTATGATCTAATTGCACTTCAGGAAACCAATTATTTACAGAAGCATGATTATTATAAAAAGGACGTATACCTTGAATTGCTAAATTATGGATACTATATACGTATCTCATTTTTTTCAAATCTTTATACTCTGGATGATACTTTTTTATAAACAACAATGCCGCAGCATGCCAATCATGCATATGTACGATATCTAAATCTCCAAAAGCACCAATTTTTATGGCCTCAGCCGTAGCTGTACAAAAAATAATGAATTTTATAAAATCATTAAAAAAAGGTTCAGTTGGATCATCGTGGTATATATGTGCTATTCCACCTTCAAGGATTTCAGGATGGTGAATAACATAATGAGTGATATTAGCATCTACCTTTTTAGGTATTACCTCATATAATTCTGCTGTATATGGCATACCTCTTAAGCTAAACTCTAGTTTAGTCTTAAAAATACCATTTTTATGCAATCTAGAATATGCAGGTACGACTACATGAGACTTATCACCTCTTCTCGAAATCTCTCTTGGCACATCTCTTACTACATCACCCATTCCACCGGCCTTACAATCGGGAATGGCATCATTCTCAGCTGAAACAAAAAGAAAATTATTCATACGCTAATAAAGGGAGGTTATAATTGGATTATTCTCAAAAGGTAGTTAAAGTTTTGGAGTACGCCAAAAAAAAAAGCCTTTCCCAAAGGAAAGGCTTAAATCAATAAAATTTTAATAAAACTAGCTTATTTTAAAGGCTTTTTCCTGAGGATAGTAAGCTGTACTTCCTAGCTCTTCTTCAATACGAAGTAGTTGATTATATTTTGCCATACGATCTGATCTTGAGGCAGAACCTGTCTTGATTTGACCTGTATTTAAAGCTACTGCTAAATCTGCAATAGTATTATCTTCTGTTTCTCCTGAACGGTGAGACATAACACAAGTATACCCAGCATTTTTAGCCATATTCACTGCCGCAATAGTTTCAGTCAAGGTTCCAATTTGATTTACTTTAATCAAAATTGAATTAGCAATACCTTTTTCTATACCTGTAGCTAAACGCTCAACATTAGTAACAAATAAATCATCACCTACCAATTGAACTTTATCGCCAATTTTATCTGTTAATGATTTCCATCCGTCCCAATCATTTTCATCCATACCGTCCTCAATAGAGATGATAGGATATTTAGCACTTAAATCAGCTAAATATTGAGCTTGTTCTTCAGAGGTTCTAATAACACCTTTATCTCCTTCAAACTTTGTGTAATCATACTTTCCATTTACAAAGAATTCGGCTGCAGCACAATCTAATGCAATCATTACATCATCACCTAAAGAATACCCAGCATTTTTTACTGCTATAGCTATTGTCTCCAAAGCATCTTCGGTACCACCAGCTAAATTAGGGGCAAAACCACCTTCATCACCAACTGCGGTACTCAGACCACGGTCATGTAATACTTTCTTTAAATGGTGAAAAATCTCAGTACCCATCTGCATTGCATGAGAAAAGCTCTTAGCTTTGACCGGCATTACCATAAACTCTTGAAAAGCAATAGGTGCATCTGAGTGAGAACCTCCATTTATTATGTTCATCATAGGTACTGGAAGTGTATTAGCACTTACACCACCAACATATCTAAAAAGAGAAAGTCCTAATTCGTTTGCAGCAGCCTTTGCCGCAGCTAAAGAAACGCCAAGAATTGCATTTGCGCCTAATTTAGATTTATTTGGAGTTCCATCTAAATCAATCATAGTTTGATCTAAAAGATTTTGGTCAAAAACATTCATTCCTAAAATCTCCTCTGCAATAATATTATTAACGTTATCTACAGCTTTACTTACACCTTTACCCATGAAAGCTTTTCCTCCATCACGAAGTTCAACAGCTTCATGCTCACCAGTAGAAGCTCCAGAAGGAACCGCTGCTCTACCCATTATTCCATTTTCAGTAACCACATCTACCTCTACTGTTGGATTTCCTCTTGAATCTAGTATTTGCCTTGCGTGAACATTTAATATGATACTCATTTTTATTGTTTTTATTGGTTGTTAAATTAGCAAGTAAAGATACAAAACCATGGTTTCTCAAAGTTTGTTTATCACTTACATTTCCCAATTAATTACTGTTTATTTAAACTATTTCGTTACGTTTAGCACTTTTCTCAATTAATTTGAAAAAATCATCAAAAAGATAATCTGCATCATGTGGCCCTGGGCTGGCTTCTGGATGATATTGAACCGAAAACACATCTTTATTCTTCATTCGAATGCCTGCAACTGTTTTATCATTTAAATGAACATGAGTAATTTCTAAATTGTCATTAGCTTCGGTTTCTTCCCTGTTAATAGCAAAGCCGTGATTTTGAGAAGTTATTTCACCTTTACCCGTTAATAAATTCAATATGGGATGATTAATTCCTCGGTGCCCATTGTGCATTTTATAGGTTGACACTCCATTCGCTAAAGCCAATACCTGATGACCTAAACAGATACCGAATAAAGGTTTATTTGTTTGAATCATTTTCTTTGCAGCAGCAATTGCATCAATTAATGGCTCTGGATCGCCAGGACCATTAGATATAAAATATGCATCAGCATTCCACGAAGACATGTCTTCAAAACTAGTATTGTAAGGAAACACTTTTACATAAGCATCTCTTTTCACTAGATTACGTAAAATATTCTTCTTTATACCAATATCTAATGCTGCAATTTTATAGGTAGCATTTTCATCACCAACAAAATAAGCTTCTTTTGTTGATACTTTAGAAGCCAGCTCAAGGCCTTCCATACTCGGCACCTCACTAAGTTGTTTCTTTAATTCATCGACATTATCTACATCGGTAGAAATTACAGCGTTCATAGCACCATTATCTCTTATATAACTTACCAATGCCCTTGTATCGACATCAGAAATCGCAAATAGATTATTTTTATTTAAGAAATTTTCTAAACTATCATCAGCTAGTGGTCGCGAATATTCGTAACTAAAATTTCTACAAACTAAACCTGAAATTTTAATAGAATCAGATTCTACCTCTTCATTATTTACTCCATAATTACCAATATGTGCATTGGTAGTCACCATAATTTGTCCAAAATAAGAGGGATCTGTAAATATTTCTTGATAACCAGTCATACCCGTATTAAAACAAACTTCACCAAAAGCAGTTCCTTCTTTGTTCCCCACAGATTTACCATGAAAAATTGTACCATCAGCTAGTAATATTAAAGCTTTTCTCTTTGCTTGATATTTCATTTTAGTCTAAAAATTTATTCGTTCACAAAAAAACATAAAAAAAGGATAAGCTAGAAAGCTTATCCTTTTTCATTATTATTATTTATTGACAATTTATTCCTTAGAATCATCTGCCTTTACTTCATTATCAGTTTGAGCATCAGTTTCTGGTTTTGACTCCTTAACAACTTTAGCTTCTTTAACCTCTTTTTCAGCAGAAACAGATTCAGCATCGCTACCACCAGATCTTCTACTACGTCTAGTTGATTTTTTCTTTGGCTTACCTGCATTATAAATTTCGTTGAAGTCAACCAATTCTATCATTGCCATGTCAGCATTATCACCTAAACGATTACCTAATTTGATAATTCTAGTATAACCACCTGGTCTATCAGCAACTTTTTCAGATACTACACTGAATAATTCCGTTACTGCATATTTATCACGTAGGTTTTTAAAAACTATACGTCTATTGTGCGTTCCTTTATCAGCACTTACATTATTTTCAGCTTTTGATTTAGTAATCAATGGCTCAATAAATTGTTTTAAAGCTTTTGCTTTAGCAACAGTAGTGTTGATTCTTTTGTGCTCAATTAAAGAACAAGCCATGTTAGCTAACATCGCCTTTCTATGCGCAGTCTTTCTACCTAAATGATTAATTTTTTTACCGTGTCTCATTTTACAATTTTATCATCTTGCTACCAAACTCGCTAGAACGAGGAGCAAAATATGATTATTTAATCTTTATCTAATTTATATTTTGACAAATCCATTCCGAAACTTAGTCCCTTGTTAATTACAAGCTCTTCAAGTTCAGTTAACGATTTCTTACCAAAGTTTCTAAACTTCATTAGGTCATTCTTATTAAAAGAAACTAAATCACCTAAAGTATCAACTTCAGCTGCTTTTAAACAGTTTAGAGCACGAACAGAAAGGTCCATGTCCACTAATTTAGTTTTTAATAATTGTCTCATATGCAAAGACTCCTCATCGTATGTCTCTGTTTGAGCAATTTCATCTGCTTCTAATGTAATACGCTCATCAGAGAAAAGCATAAAATGATGTATAAGTACTTTAGCTGCTTCTGTTAAAGCATCTTTAGGATGAATTGACCCATCAGAAGAAATCTCAAAAACTAATTTTTCATAATCAGTCTTTTGCTCAACACGAAAGTTTTCGATACTATATTTTACATTTTTAATCGGTGTAAAAATAGAATCAATTGCAATTGTACCTAAAGGAGTACCTGATTTCTTATTTTCTTCAGCAGGAACATAACCTCTTCCTTTTTCAATTGTAATTTCCATATTGATACTAACTTTAGCATCCATATTACAAATTACTAAATCAGGATTCAACACTTGGTAACCAGAAATGAATTTCTGAAAATCACCAGCAGTTAATTGATTTTTACCACTTACAGAAATAGAAACTACCTCTGCTTCAGAGTCTTCAATTTGCTTCTTGAAACGTACTTGTTTCAAGTTCAAAATAATCTCTGTTACATCTTCTACAACGCCAGAAATTACAGAGAATTCGTGCTCTACCTTATCTATCCTAACGGACGTAATAGCATGCCCTTCTAATGAAGAAAGCAATACACGTCTTAATGCATTCCCAACAGTTAATCCATAACCAGGTTCCAAGGGGCGAAATTCGAACTTCCCTTCGAAATCAGAGGAATCGATCATTATTACTTTATCGGGTTTCTGAAAATTAAATAATGCCATAATTGGATCGGTGTTGTTTATTTAGAGTATAACTCCACGATTAATTGTTCTTTGATATTTTCTGGAATCTGCAATCTTTCAGGAATAGAAACATAAGTTCCTTCCTTCTTTTCGCTATTCCAAGAAATCCATTCATAAACAGCGCTACTTGCAGTTAATGAATCTTGTATACTTTGTAGTGATTTTGATTTTTCTCTAACACCAACAACATCACCAGCTTTTAATGAATAAGAAGGTATGTTTACCAACTCACCATTTACAGTTATGTGTCTGTGAGAAACTAATTGTCTAGCCCCACTTCTTGTAGGAGAAATACCCATTCTGAAAACAACGTTATCTAAACGTGATTCACAAAGTTGAAGTAAAATCTCACCTGCAACACCTTCTTTTCTCTTTGCAGTTGCAAATAAGTTTCTGAATTGCTTTTCTAAAATACCATAAGTATATTTAGCTTTTTGCTTCTCCATTAATTGAACAGAGTATTCAGATTTCTTACCTCTTCTTCTGTTGTTTCCGTGTTGCCCTGGAGGGTAATTTTTCTTTTCGAATGACTTATCGTCTCCGAATATTGCTTCGCCAAATTTACGAGCAATCTTTGATTTTGGTCCTGTATATCTTGCCATTTTCGTTAAATTTGAAAGTGAGATTATGAATTAAGGCTTATCCTTCGATAATCGTAACTACACTTTCGGTGAAATATATTAGTAATTAATTAAACTCTTCTTCTTTTAGGAGGTCTACAACCATTGTGAGGCATAGGAGTAACATCAATGATTTCTGTTACTTCAATACCTGCATTATGTAAAGATCTTATTGCAGATTCTCTACCATTACCAGGTCCTTTTACATATACCTTAACTTTTCTTAAGCCTGCTTCATGAGCAACTTTAGAACAGTCTTCTGCAGCTACTTGAGCAGCATAAGGTGTATTTTTCTTAGATCCTCTAAAACCTAATTTACCAGCAGATGACCAAGAAATCACATCTCCCTTTTTATTTGTCAAAGAAATAATGATGTTATTGAAAGAAGCACTAATGTGCGCCTCACCAACTGAGTCAACTATAACTTTACGTTTCTTGGTAACTTTAGTACTTGCCTTTGCCATACCTAATTATTATTTAGTTGCTTTTTTCTTGTTGGCAACTGTTTTACGCTTTCCTTTTCTTGTTCTAGAGTTGTTCTTAGTTCGTTGACCTCTTAAAGGCAAACCTGATCTATGACGAATTCCTCTATAACAGCCAATATCCATTAATCGCTTAATGTTCAACTGAGTTTCAGATCGTAATTCACCTTCGATTACGAAACTAGAAACAGCTTCCCTTATACGACCAATTTCATCATCATTCCAATCAGAAACCTTAGTATCTTCACTAACTTGGGCTTTACTCAAAATTTCTTGTGACCTACTTCTTCCAATTCCAAAAATGTAGGTTAAGGCGATCACGCCTCTCTTTTGTTTTGGTATATCAATACCTGCGATTCTTGCCATAATTACCCTTGTCTTTGTTTAAATCTAGGATTCTTTTTGTTGATTACGTACAACCTGCCTTTTCTGCGAACAATCTTGCAGTCGGCGCTTCTCTTCTTAACTGATGCTCTTACTTTCATCTTGTATCTTAGTATCTATATGTAATTCTTGCTTTCGTAAGGTCATACGGACTCATTTCCAATTTAACCTTATCACCAGGTAATAACTTAATATAGTGCATACGCATCTTACCTGAAATATGCGCTGTTACTACATGCCCATTCTCCAATTCTACCCGAAACATTGCATTTGACAATGCCTCTATGATAGATCCATCTTGTTCTATTGCTGCCTGCTTAGCCATAAATTATGCTACTTTTCTATTTTTACCGGTTTTCATCAAACCATCATAATGTCTATTCAACAAATATGAATTTACTTGTTGTACCGTATCAATGGCCACACCTACCATAATTAATAGTGATGTTCCGCCATAAAATAATGCCCAACCTGCTTGAACATCCATCAACTTCACAACAATCGCTGGTAAAATAGCCAGCAAAGCTAAGAAAATTGATCCAGGTAACGTTATTAAAGACATAATCTTATCTAAATAATCTCCAGTTTCTTTACCAGGACGTATTCCTGGTATAAAACCACCACTTCTTTTTAAGTCATCTGCCATTTTATTGGTAGGAACTGTAATTGCTGTATAGAAATAAGTAAAGATTATGATTAGTATCGCAAATAGTAAATTATATGCCCAACCAAATATATCACTAAACTGTACCTGCATCCACTGTCCAAACGCAGTATCATCAAAAGCACTACCTATAAGACCAGGAACAAACATAATTGCTTGTGCAAATATAATTGGCATAACTCCCGAAGCATTTAACTTTAATGGGATATATTGCCTAGAGCCCATTATGTTCTTTTCATATCCACCAGAAGCTGTACGTCGAGCGTACTGAACTGGAATTTGCCTTGTAGCCATTACTAAAAGAATACAAGCTAATATTACCAAGAACCAAACAATAACCTCAATTAATATAAACATTAATCCTCCATTATTATCAGTTGTTCTCGAAATGAATTCTTGAACAAAAGATTGTGGCATTGTAGCTATAATACCTATCATAATTAATAAAGAAATACCGTTACCAATACCCTTATCAGTTATTTTTTCACCAAGCCACATAGCAAATACAGTACCTGTTACCAATATAATAACAGCAGGAAGCATAAAATCCAATCCTTTTCCTAATAAAAATGCACTATCACGAACACCAAAAGCTTCTAAACCATACAAATAAGCGGGAGCTTGAACGATACATATACCAATAGTTAACCATCTGGTAATTTGATTAATCGTTTTACGACCACTCTCACCTTCTTTTTGTAATTTTTGAAGATATGGTATTGCAATACCCATTAACTGCACAACAATAGAAGCAGATATATATGGCATAATACCCAGAGCAAAAACAGAAGCATTAGCAAAAGCTCCTCCTGTAAATGCATTTAAAAGTCCAAAAATACCTTGATCAGTACTATCTGTCAATCCACCTAATTGTGTCGAATCTATACCTGGTAGTACAATTTGACAACCAAAACGATAAACTAACAAAAGACCTAATGTGATAAGAATTCTATTTCTTAGCTCTTCTATCTTCCAAATATTGGATATTGTATCAATAAAATTCTTCATGCTCTCGTTTATGCTTACAAACTTATTGCCTCACCGCCAACTGCCTCGATAGCTGCTTTGGCAGAAGCTGTAAATTTATGTACTGAAATTTTTAGTGGAGACTTTAATTCACCGTTACCTAAAATTTTCACCAAATCATTTTTACCAACTAAACCGTTTTCAATTAAGATATCTAAAGACACTACATTAGTGATAATTTTATTATCAACAAGTTCCTGTAATTTCTCTAAGTTGATACCTTGATAATCTTTACGATTAATGTTTGTAAAACCAAACTTAGGCACACGACGTTGTAAAGGCATTTGACCACCTTCAAAACCAATTTTCTTAGAATAACCAGATCTTGACTTTGCTCCTTTATGACCTCTTGCAGCTGTTCCACCTTTTCCAGAACCTTGACCTCTTCCAAGACGTTTTCCGTCTCTATTCACTGAACCTTCTGCAGGCTGTAGATTATGTAAACCCATTCTATTCTATCTTTAAGCTTCCTCTGTGGAAACTAAATGTTTAACTTTATTTATCATTCCAAGAATATTAGGTGTATCATCATGTTCAACTACCTGTCCTATTCTTTTTAAACCAAGTGCCTCTAAAGTCCTTTTCTGGTTTTGAGGTTTCTTAATTCCACTTTTTACTTGTGTTACTTTAATCTTTGCCATAATTCTACGCTTAGCCTTTAAATACTTTTTCTAAAGAAACACCTCTTTGTGTTGCAATTGTCTTCGCATCTCTAAGTTGTAATAAAGCATCAAAAGTAGCTTTAACAACATTATGTGGATTTGATGAACCTTGAGATTTAGAAAGTACATCATGTACTCCAACTGAT
>TARA_R110002074_G_scaffold32309_4_pt1 | contig 41092 bp, 61 predicted proteins | sample TARA_R110002074 | Tara Oceans TARA_R110002074 (sample SAMEA4397215) | marine metagenome | biome: Polar Biome; feature: [MIX] marine epipelagic wind mixed layer (ENVO:01000061); material: water (ENVO:00002006), including particulate matter (ENVO:01000060) such as... | depth 10-100 m | reverse complement strand
CTAGCCTCTCCAGCCATCACAGGCGATGCGACAGTTGCAGGGACGTTTGATGTCAATCACACCGCCACAGAAGCAGACGACCACGCGCTAGAAATCGACTGTGACGCAGCCGGATTCGGTGATGTCAAGGCGATTGACATAGTATACGATACCGGTGCTATTACCACAGGGCAGGATGAAGCGGTCATTCTAGTAAACATAGACGAATTAGCAGCAACAGGTGGCGAAGTTACGGCTCTTGAGGTTCTCGCCACGGAGGGTTCAGCTAACATCAACGGAATGCTTTTAGGGATTGGAGTGAATCCAATCGAGCAACTGTCAGGCGTATTTACTGATATGGACTCCGCCCTCGTCAATGCGACCGACCGACTCACGGAGTTAACAACGGCAGGAAGCGATGTGCAGATGTTCGCTGCTGATAACGACACTGTAACAATAGGAAGTTCTGCTAAGTTTGAAGAGATCGAGTTTCGTCTTGCAATAACTGCAAATCTAAGTATCCGCCCCGATTTTGATTTCTCCACTGGCTCAGGGACATGGCAAACCTTCACGCCAGTTGACGGCACGAACGGGATGCGAAACACGGGAGTCATCGCATGGCTAGACGGAGATATCCCAACGTGGGCAGTTGGCACAGGGGGGGAATACCTCATCAGGATCACCCGGAAAAGGAACAACCTTGACACCCCGCCCACCGAATCCAAGGTTCAGATCGCGGAAGCCACGGAATACAAGTGGGACAAGGACGGCGATCTTAGCGTTCACAGCATCACAGCTACGGGAGCAGTCGCAGGATCAAACCTAAGCGGCAACAACACCGGAGACGTTGCCCAGCTCGGCCAAATCGTAGCCACTGTCGGGGGAGTAGGCACGGCGGTAACAACAGGATTTAAAGGGTTCATCCGAGTCCCTTACAACTGCTCCATCACGGCGGCAATCGTCGATGCAGACCAGACTGGATCTATCGTATGGGATGTTTGGCTTGATACCGTATCGACCAATCCAATCACGGACGTTACCGTAGCCGATACCATCACAGCATCAGCGAAACCAACCCTTTCGAGTGCGACTTATACCGCAGACGCAACACTCACTGGATGGACTACCGCAGCAACAGTCGGGCAGTATCTCGGATTTAATATTGATTCAGCCGCGACCCTCACCCGCTCGACTTTAACTCTAACAATCACCCGCACGTAATCGTAATGTCAAAGGAACATAAAAAAGTCAAAAAAAGAGCAAGGACTATCGTGGAGCCGAAGCTTAACAAGAATGAATGGGATGCGGTTTTTGCGGTAATCACCTTCTACGACTTACTCGACCCCGCCCTTCAGTCTCATTCAGAACATCACACCAACATTAAAAAACTCCGTGGCTAAAGAACTGAAAATTACAATCACCGAAGATCAAACTATCGGAGGCGAAACCGTGGAGGTGACAACTCACACCATAGTTCGAGCTGTTCCGAACAGCGGTAATCTACCGCGATATGTGCGACTGCACGACTTGGTAAATAAGACTACGTTCATCTGGAGCGGCGACCCTTTCGAAGTCGATGGGGATACCGCGACCGATAACCCTAACTGGATACTAGAATAATGGCAATTTGTTATGTAGACCCAGTGACAGGACTGGACGATGTAGGAACAGCGGGGACGGCTGGCGATCCTTACGCCTCGATCGACTACGCGGAGGCAAACCACACCCTTTCGACAACTGAGGCAAATACGATCTTTCTCGCAAATACTTCAGCAGATGTTCTTTCGTCCGTTATCACCATCACTAAGGCGACCTTAGAGGCTCCTCTAACCATAGAGGGATGGGACAACGGCGGCTCGCTAACCTGCACGCTACCAAATGGCAGGACGCAGATGTGCGGGGAGATTGACGGAAACGATGCGGTTGGCTCGATAGTTTCTGCCGAGGCTTACGTGACATTTCGTTACATTAAAGCTCACTCCACTACCTCATATGGTATATTTTTGTCAACGGGTGGAAATGTCGATTCCTGCGAGGTTTATAACGGAGAAAATCGAATCGTTTCCGCCTCCGGCCCAGTGACCAACTCTTATATTCACGGTGATTCTTTCGATGCGAACGATTACGGAATTTTCTCAGTCGGCCCTGTAATTAACTGCGAAGTGAAGGGGGCTGATGTTGGTATCTACTCCACTGGAGTGAATGCGATAATTACGCAGAACCTAATCCATGACGTAAGAACTGCGGGCATCAGGATCGCCGGAGATAATCAACAAATTACAAATAACACCATTGACGGTGATGGAGCGGATTCGTCTGCAATAGGAATCAAATGCTTCTCATCCAACTCTGAAAACGCTACGATCCTCGACAACATTATATCGAATTGGGACGGGGTTAGCTCTATCGGGATTCAAGATATTTCAGGCGGTGGATGCCGTGAGGTGGGGAATAATCATTTCTACAACAACACCACCGACGAAAGTTACACTCACACCCCCCACCAAGTCGCAGCAGATGTTTCTCTGGGGACTGACCCTTTTGAGAACCTAGCCGGAGATGACTATTCACTAGCCTCGGGAGGCGCTGCAATCGGCGCAGCATTATTCTCTAATCTCGATCCGGACAATCCTTTCAACGTGGGCGGATGGCAATCATTCGCAGGTGGCGGCGGCGGAGGTAGCGGAGAGCCGTTCTATGTCTCAACATCATAATATGAAACTAATTACATTAAGATTGAATGAAAATGAAGCCCAAGTGTTGACACAATTGATTGACACTGCGGTTAAAGCTAAGGGTATCGAGGTTGCGGAAGCTGGATTATTCTTTTATAGAAAAATTCAAGCACAACTCGAAGCTGGAGATGGTATTCCAAACGAGGGTAGTGGAGAATAATATATCATGGGATCATTAGGATTAAAGAGAAATCCAAAATTTAAACAGGGATATTATAAACCCATCAACCCTTCAAAGGTTCTTGGGAGAGATCCTATTATATATAGATCAGGTATCGAACTTAAATTTTTTAAGTTTTTAGATACCAACCCAAACGTTATCAAATGGGCATCCGAAGAGATCGTGGTCCCATATTATGATTCTGTTCAACGTAAGCAACGTAAATATCATGTGGACAATTACGTTGAGATTTTAGAGGGTAAAATTCTTAAAAAATATTTAATAGAAATAAAAGATATTAAAGAAACTAAAAAACCCAACCCAAAAAGTAGAAAGAAAAAGACCACCCTAGTATACGAACAGGTGAGATGGTGTAATAATAATGATAAGTGGACAGCAGCTAATAAGTTCTGTAAGGACCATAATATGGAATTTCTATTAATAGGTCATTCTAATAAAAATGGTTTTGAGTCAATATCATTGAATTTATAACAGTTTTGTATAAATATATACATGGCAATCCAACTTAAGTTAATGGCTGAGAATCCCGAAGTATTTGACAACTTCGAAATCCTAGAAGAACAGTCTAATTTGAAGGGTCAATCATCCCTATATGTTAAAGGTCCATTCATTGGATGCAACCAAGTTAATAAGAATAAAAGATTATATGGTCTTGATGACACCCGTAAGGATGTTGCAAGATATATGAATGAAATGGTGACACCGGGAAGGGCTATGGGCGAACTTAACCACCCAGCCTCCGCAGATGTTAATCTAGAAAGAGCGTGTCATTTGGTTACTGAACTATACGAAGAGGGTGATGGGTTCCACGGTAAGGCTAAAGTCCTATCTGGTCCATGTGGTCAAATTTTAAGATCTCTAATCAATGATGGCGTTAAGATTGGTATGTCAACCCGAGCGTTAGGTTCTTTAAAAGAATCATCTGATTATAATTTGGTAGAGAATATGTATCTGGTTGCAATTGATGCAGTTGCAGATCCATCCTATCCAAAAGCTTTTGTTAATGGTATTCTTGAAAGTAAAAGTTATGTAGTTGATCAAGAGGGTCGATTCGAAGAACATTACGACAAGTTCGAAAAAACTATATCAAAACTACCAAGAAAAGACATAGATAACTTCCTTCGTGAAAATGTTATTAAATTTATAAACGCTTTAGGGTAAATAGTATTATGGGTAAATCGGTATATAAACAGGTGAAGGAGGATGGTAAAGCATCTCTACCGGAATCTAAAGTTAAACAACGCAAAAACTTTGCGCCAAAAACTAAACCTTTTAAAAGTAAGGGGAGTGGTAAAGGTAAAGATCCCGCGAAGAGAAATAAGAAAGTCTCCGAAGAAGATGAGCAAGAGTTTGGGGAAGTCCCACTTAAAAGAGAACCTTCACGACACGAAAAAAGAGGTAGAGACATGAAGAGAAAGGGTCAGGGTAAACGTTCAGAACCTATTGATCATTCAAAGCTAGGATCAGTCCCATTGAAAAGAGATCCCAAACCAAAGAATAAAATCCAACAAATGGACAATCAACTGAAAAAGGGTAAAGCGATAAAGGAGAATTCCAATATTTCAAAATTTATTGAGTGCATTTTATCAAAAAACTATAGCGAAGCTGATAAATATATTAAGCAAGCAGTAGAATCTAAACTTCAATCCAAGATTGAAAAGGAACTTACTAAACCTCTATTCTAATCATATGAAGAAAAATTTAAAAAATCTATTCTCCCCAGAAATTCAAGAAGTTATAACCCCCGAAACGTTAACCGCTATTCAGGAGGCATTCGATACTAAAGTAGAACTAAGTGTTGAATCCGCTCTCATTGAACAGGATGACATTTACGCTGGGAAACTTAAGACTCTCGTAGCAACTCTAGATCAAGATAGATCTAAGAAAATGATGAGAGTGGTTGAAGCAGTCGATAAGAATAACGCATCAAAAATGGTTAACATTGTTAAGCTTTATGAAAGGGCTAATGTTAAAGACGCTTCCAAATTTAAAAAGGTTCTAATTGAATCTATTAGTGCATACCTCGAAGAGTTCCTTACGGAGTCCATCGATATGAAAGATCTAGACACAGCGGTTAAAAATAAAACTGCATTTAATGTTCTATCTAATCTTAAAAATGTATTGGGTGTAGATGTCGCAATGATGAATCCTGAGATTAAGGAAGCTGTTAAAGATGGTAAATCCCAACTCACCGCTCTTCAGATAGAGAATAAAGAATTGAAGACTCAGTTCACTGCTCTATATGAATCTAATCAAAAAACTCAAGTTGTTAGCCTTCTAGAAGGTAAGACTTCTAAACTCCCAGAAGCTAAGAAGAATTTCCTTCGTAAAGCACTTGGAGATAAGACCTTGAAATTCATCCAAGAAAATTACGATTACACTGCTCGTCTATTCGACAAACAGGAGACATCAAAACTGCAAACTCTTAAGGAAGATGCAATTAAAACAAGAAAAGTTAAGCCAGATTTCATTCCAACTCAAAAAGTTGTGGAAGAAAAGGTAAATAATAATAACTCTACAGAACTTCAAAGTGAATACCTAAATGTCCTTTCTAAAGGCAAGGGGATGCACTGAAGATTTCACCAAGAACCATGAAGCCTCCTATGGCTTGAATAAATTATAGAAAGAAAACATATTATATGAAAATTCCTCAAAATATTGATCCAAAAGATGTCAACGCTGTCGTTGATAAATGGAAGGGCATTCTGGACTACACATCGAAAGATGTTGGTGAAATCCAAAATGAACACGTTTATCGCACAACTGCTATTCTAATGGAAAATCAAGAGAAATGGTGTCTCGAAGAGGCAGGTAACTCATCGTCTGGTATCTTTGGCGCAACCTCCGTGGCTAATAGTCCCGGTGGAAATGGCGACAATTATGCTGCTGGTGACTCCCGTCTTCCAAAGATCCTCATTCCTATGATTCGTCGTACTTTCCCTGAACTAATCTCTAACGAGATCTGTGGTGTTCAACCTATGGGTGGACCAGTTGGCCTTGCATTCGCTTTGCGTTATGCTTACCAATCTGACTTCCTTAATGACACAGATCATGTTGATGGCCTAGCTGTCGGAACCGGAAACCTTAATGGTGGAGCGGGTGCTGGCACTTATGGTGGCAACACTGATCTGCCTAATAGTAGCGAACTTGGGTATCAATTACTTGATACTCGCCATTCCGGTACTTCCGCATCAAACCTTAGTGGTTTGGCTGGTGTATGGGAATTCGCAGATCAAGATCGTGGTGTAGCGCAACTCCTTGAGAGTTACGAAAACACTGGACGTATTCCTCAGATCGAAATGAAGTTTGAAAAAACTTCTGTCGAAGCTGGAACTCGTCGTCTTGCTACTCGTTGGTCTATCGAATTGGAACAAGATATCAAAAACATGCAAGGCATCGACATCGATGGTGAGCTTACGAATGCGATGTCTTACGAAATCCAAGCCGAAATTGACCGTGAGGTTGTTATGCGTATGCTACAATCAGCGTTTAACGCTGGTTACGGGGCAGGTTACTCCTTCTGGAGTCCTGTAAGTGCAGATGGTCGTTGGACTGCTGAACGTAATTTAACATTCTACCAAAAACTTATTATCGAAGCTGGCCGTATGGCTGCTCGTAACCGTCGTGGTGCTGCAAACTTCATTATTGCTACTCCTAGAGTATGCTCAATTTTGGAAATGCTACCAGACTTTAAAGTTTACGAAATCAATGGCACAGTCTCGACTGCTGGTGTTGGTATCGCAAAAGTAGGAACTGTTGGAGCGCGTTTCACTGTTTATCGTGATACAAGAACTGAAGTTCAGAATTCTACTAACTACACGAATAACCAATATACGCCAGTGCGAACTGCGCCTATTGAGTATGCGCTGATGGGTTACAAAGGTTCTGAATATTATGATACTGGTATTATCTATTGTCCGTATATTCCGATCATGGTGCAACGCGCTATCGATCCTGTTAACTTCACACCTCGCGTTGGTCTTATGACCCGTTACGGTATTGTTAACAACATATTCGGTGCTAATCTTTATTACCATCTAGTCATTGTTACGGGACTTGGTGTTGCGTTTACTCCGGGATCGGTTTCTGTTTACCTGTAAAGTTAAACATAACCGTAACTGAAGTTACGAACTAAAATCTAAAACCCGCAAGTCCGAAGAACTTGCGGGTTTTCCTTTTGTAAAAAATTCAGTCAATTTGGATAAATAGATGTATGTTATATTCATTTGACACTATCCTACTTTCCGCTCAAAAAACAGGTGATCCAAATCTAATTGGAACCGTTACAGCATCCAGTGGTGTTACTACAACATCTCTATCCACTCTAGATAAGGGTATAACCTTTACGGCTGTATCACCCCTAGTAGGTTCCACAACTACTCTAAATATCGAAGGTTCTAAATTCGTTGTAGATAAAGCATATCATGGAAGTGTTTTCGCTCTTTCAAAAATTGGCGGTGGGTATACAACCTTCACACATAGTTCTGCCGTTCTCATTGTTCCCGCTGTATCACAAACTAAGGGTGTTCTAAGTGTGGACACTCCAGATTCCCGTAGAAAATATCTATACGGTTACATTTAAGTCTCATCTGTTGCATCGATGAAAGCCCAAGATTAATTTCTTGGGCTTTTTGACTTTCTATAGTTAGCTTGTAATTAAATAATACTGTATGGCAATACGAGGTAGTGGTAGAGGAGGAGAAGATCAAAGAGTTAATAACTTATTCTATAGAGGAACTGTAGTAAAGAATAATGACCCCGCCAAGCTCAATAGAGTTAAGATTTATATTCCCGAATTGACAAACCAACCATATGATGAATGGTTTGAAAAATTTGAAAACTTTAATTTAAAATCACCGGGAACTAACTCAAATCCAAAAACCGAATCCGAAAAGCCCATTACAGGCGATTGGGAGGATATTGAGATGTTTGAAGAGATAGCTAAGTTGTCTAATTGGGCTGAACCTTGTTACCCTATAGTTGGAGAGAGTGGTAACTATAGATATTTTAAAGATGGTAAGGTGTCAATCATTACAGATAACAATTATGGCAGTGCTTCTATAAATGACACAGAACCCCCTACTCTACAGACAGGTGCATTCTCTCCAGCATTCCTATACGAAAACATGGACACTGCCCTTGGAGATGCCTTCTCGTCGCCTACAGCTAACTTCTCAGTTAAGTGTAATCCATACGCATTTTCATATAGACCATCTAAGCATGTAAATAAATCTAAGGGACTATTCGGTTTACCAGAAGTGGGGTCAAAGGTTTGGGTGTTCCACATCGATGGTGATCTACAATTCCCAGTATACTTTGGAGTGACTCAAGACTTCAGAAGCTTAACACTTATAAATAATACCGATAATGATAATGGTATTGGTTCAACATATCCAAACGACTTTGAAAATTAATTATGTCATCGATCTATAAAAACAGAATGATAATCAATCAGCGCGGCGGATCGATTGATATTGATAACACCACAGAGAGGGAGAAGGTTAAACTATCCCATAGAAGTGGTTCTAATATCAATTTAACTAACGTGGTTAACAGTGAGTTGGCTACAAATAATAAACAAATGAATGTCATCCGAGATTCATTTGAAACTATTGGTAATGATAAGACATCATTTGTCGCAGGAACTAAGACAGAACGAGTCGGAGGTAATAGTTACAACTTAAAGGGATTCACATCACAATTTCAAATAGATGCTATGGAATTGTGGAAAGAGACTTATAGACCCATTGCAAATTTAAATAGTGAATTTAAAATAAACAGAGGGGGTGTTGGGTTTCCAAATGGTGCTACAACATCCCAATCTGGGGATCGAGCAGATAATCCAGTTATAGATAGTAAGGTATTCACAGTTGAAAATAAATTCAATGGATACACAGGCATACCATATAGGACTAAAGATATTGATGAAGTTACAACCTATGTAACAGTTCCAGATAGGAATAATACAAAACCTGCGGAAGAGCGTGAAATACAAGTAGAAGATATAGAACAATCTGCGGGGAGCGGTGGATCTAACGCTCCCGGTGTATTAGAATTTGGATCAGATAAAAGTGCTGCAACCGAAAATGGTGAATGGTCTGATAATGATAAAGCTCAAGAGGTCAACAAAGCTATCTTAGAACTGCAAGATACATTAACCCCTATAGAGCAACTAATTGGTGATGGGGATGAAACACACTTCACCAAGAGAAATAAATTTGAACAGATTGGGGGTGCTTTTAATGACTTCCCATCCATACGTATAGATCCTAAAGGTAGGAGTCAACCATTAGAAATGTTAGTATCCGAAACGGGAACATTTAAAAATCACGACTATGTACCACACGTAGAGGAAGTTGACAACTCATCTAACTTTCTTGGAGGTAATGATGATAAACTCGTTAGTAATAGATATTCCAGAAATGTTGGTAGCGGAGGTATCCAATTAAAAACAACTGGTAATACGGAACTTGGAGGAGCTACCCTGAAAGCTGGGTTCACAAGAATTAATATAAACGCCTCCCACGGTGTTCAACTGGCATCGGAATCGTTCGTAGAGATACAATCATTAAAAACTATAACTCTCAGAACCAATAGACAGGTCTATGTTGAAAGTTCCCTTGGAATTAAAGGTAATACTATTATTGGTGGGGGTGCGTCTATCGAAGGTGAATTATATGTTCAACATATAACAGCACCTCTGGAAGTTCAGCAAACTCAAGATACCACACTGTATGGTAAATTTGCAACCGATGAAGAACGTAGATTAATAATTGGCGAATGTCAAGTTGGGGATGTATTCTATCCAGTATACGCATCTGCCAAAGATAACTTGATTGTAAATTATCCCCATAGTCACCATTATAATTCAATCCCTATTAGGTTGACACAATCAAATAAAGATGTTCGAAATATAGCGGCGGCTGAAGGTATTAATGATCACACGAATATCACCCAAGCATTACCCCAAATACACGAAAGAAAACTAGCAGTGCAACTTTCGACTAGACTTGGTTCTGGTGGTTCTGGTAGTTCTGGTGGAGGTGGTAGTTCGGCAGGATCATTATCCAACATACTCGCCAACATTACTAACGTATTTGAAAATCTCGTCAAACCTTAAATATTAATAATTATGCCATTTCAATTCCCCAACAAGGCCGCTTCATCATCCCTTCCCCTTGCTTCAAACTACTTCAACATAAAGGCGTATAATGTTGCATATATGAACATTGACAGGTTGGTGTCTTATGTTGAAAAACTACTTGAGTTAAATGAAACTCATGTAGAAATTGTCCAACTTATTAAAGTTGGAGGTGAATTCGAGGAGCGAGATATTGTGGAGGAGCGAGATATTGTGGAGGAGCGAGATGTTGTGGAGGATGATGGTGATTATAAGAATAATATCCCAACGGTTCAATTCGATGAACTAATCAGTAAAGCTAATGATTATGTGGAGGAGATTTACCGTTTTGAAACTGACTATTATGGAAAATTTTATTCTGTGGGACAGACTTCCAATGTAAATATAGATGAGTTTGAGTCCAAATTAAAGGAATATATAATCACCTTAAGGGATATTCGAGAATTTCCTACGCATTATAGTGGTAGTGACCCCGACAAAGATTTAGAGTTGCTAAGATTTGAAATATTGAATAACAGCTTTTTAGAATCTGACTCTTTAAATTTGGCCAATAAATATTATGACATAGCTGTGGACTTTTCGAAAGGTACGAATGATTTTGATTACGATGCTCTCGTCATGTATCCCTTTAATTGTTATAATCAAAGGGATCTTTCCAAAAGAAGCGGTGATATAGTGCAAGCACCGGGAATGATATTCACTATTGAATATATATATGCTATAGGTAGTGGGGGGTCGACATCACTGAACATAAAGGCGGATTTGAATAGATTCTCATATATTTATAATCATATCGATATAGATAGATCGAAAGCATTTAACTATATCGGATACTATCCCGGATCGATGGGCCACCTTCGTCGGTTCGGAACACCATATGGCTTTGTATACAGCGAACGTAGGCAGAGTTACGAATACGCGATGTCCGATCCCGATCAGATCCCACGTGATGGAAATCAGAACACATATAGACAGCGAGATCACTTGATGGATGTCACGACCTTCAGCAAATACCCCCGATTGGTAAATCATACGAAATATTACAACACTCCGGGGTAATGCTTGACGCCAATTCCGTGGATAGTGGGAACTATTATTTGATTTCGTCAACTATACCAAGTCGAACACATTCATCAGCTTCCATCCAAATATCTTTCTTAAGAAGAGTATCCAAATTCTTCATTGGAATTTTGGTATGCTCTTTGTAGAACTTCTTTAAGAGTTTCATTAGATTGTTGAGATTATACATCTCGTCTTCAATCTCAGAAAACTTTCCATAGAATCCAGATGATAGTTGGTGAATCAATACATGGGCATGTTTACCCACAAATCGTTTATCTCCAACTGCGAGAAGTAATGTTCCCGCAGATGCGACACTACCATCTGCATATGTGTAGACTTTAGATTTTAGATTTCTAATAGCATCTACCGTGGAGAATGCTGCGAATATACTACCACCATACGTATTGATATGTAGATGGATTATCGGAGTGAATGCATCTTCTCCAAGAATATTTTTAGTATTCTGAAGCTTCAGATCAACTTCCAATAATGTTTTATTAAGTTCCAACATCGATTCCTCTGTCACATCATCGTAGAAGTAAATTGTATTTTCTACTACTCTGATGCCACCCCCCTGTTGGGGAATGTCCATACCTCCTTGTGTGATAACTATCGGCTGATAGGTTGTGGGTTCGATTTCTTCTACTGCGGAGTTTCCTTTATATTTCCAGTTTTGCATAAATTATTTGTTAAAAGTGTATATTAGGGTTTTGATTTGTCAACCCTCACACGAACTACATGTGAGAATTGATCTAGCTAACATTTGTGATGGGTTTGAACTTCTCTGATAATACAGACCCTTAACCCCTTGCTCCCATGCGAATATCAACAAGGTATTTATATCCTTAGCTGAAGTGTTTGGTGGTATCATCAAATTTAGAGATTGTCCCTGATCGATAAACTTTTGTCGTTGGGCAGCTTGAATTATAATTTCCTTTTGGGAGATTTCACTGAAGGTTTTGAAAACATCTTTCTGATGTTCGTCTAGGAAATCTAAATGTTGAACACTACCACCATGATTCAATATGGATCTCCAAACTTCTACCGTATTTTTATCAATGGAAATAAAGAGTTCGATTAGATGTGGATTTTTATATGTAAATTTACCCTTGGCTAAATCCTTAACGAAGTAATTACTATTTAATGGTTCAATAGATGGAGATACCTGCCCTAGAATGAATGAGCTTGACGTAGTGGGTGCAACCGCGAGCGTGGTGGTGTTTCTACGGCCATAACCGACTAATAGTGGAGGTTCCCCGTATTTAGAGGCTAACGCCTCTGTAGCACTATCTGTGCGCTTTCTAATAGTAGACCATATCTCACTATTTAGAAATTTGGCATCCATAGACTCCCAAGCTATATCTTTTGATTGTAGGAGAGTGTGCCACCCAAGAACACCAACACCCAAAGCCCTTTGGTTTATTGCAAATCTTCTCGGAGATTCCATATGTTTAACATCTTCAGTCTTATCGATGAATTCAGTCATAACAGCATCCAAGAAATATACCAAGGTTTCAATTGCATCAGTTTCCTTAAGTTCGTCCCATTTTGCAAGGTTCAGGGAGGATAGATCACAGACAAAAGATTCTTCCGGGGAATTAGATAACGCAATCTCATTACAAAGATTTTGGTTATGGATTGTGAGGCCCTTATCTTTATAGACTTGAGGGGCATTATTATTTAGAGTGTCAGTAAATGAGATATATGGATAACCAGATTCACTCCTACGTTGAATAACCTTGGCCCATAACTTACGGGATGGTTTATCCCCCTCAATCATCTTACGCATCCATTCGTCAGATACGCAGACTCCGAATGACAAGTTTTGAATAGTATTACCATCAGATTTAATTTTAAGGAAGTCGTTGATATCCGGGTGATCAATTGGAAGATATGCAGCCATAGAACCTCTACGGACAGACCCTTGAGATACAACCTCCATAACCTTATCGTATAATTCCATGAAATGTACCGACCCAGTTGAAGCACCACCCGCAGATATTTTAGCACCTCTACCTCTAAGATCGCCAAAATATGCAGAAGTTCCCCCGCCCATCTTAGTCATGATTGATATCTCGGATAGTTTATCCATGATCCCATCCATAGTATCTGGGATGTAACTACCAAAACAACTTATAGGCAGTCCTCTATCTCTACCAAAATTACTCCAAATTGGACTAGATAGTGAATAAAATCCCCTATGTAAATAGTCTTCAAACTTATCTGCAAACGAAATACCTAAAAGTTTTTCGGCACGATCTGCAATATCCCTTATCCTCTGTTCTGGGGTTTCCCCTTTAAGAAGATACCCACGTTCTAGAAACTGTCTAGAATCTTTATTAAGCCAATATATATTATTCATTATAATTTAAAATAGTTCGTCTTCATCGAATGATTGATTTTTCTTAGAATACTCTACGGGTCTACCGTGGAAAAAGTCAGTCATATTATTTGCCAACAATTCCTCATCAAACCACATAGTTTTTTCCAAAATCTCGTCATCAATTTCAAAAACTTTATCGAAACCGATCTGCAACAGAGAATCATTTATCCTATTTTTGACGAACTCTTTCAGGATCGTAGCAGACAAATTCTCTTCGTCAACCCCATTTACCATCCAATCCACTATTTTCGACTCAGATTCAAATGCCGATTTCGCTTCCGATGAAATCCTATCGATCAACTCTTGATCGAATAATTCGGGACACTCCTCGCGGATAGTGTTGATGATCTTAATGCCAACCAATGCGTGAATGTTTTCCTCATTTCTAGTATACTTAACTTGTTGGTCCGTATCCTTCAAAACATTTTGGAACCTACCAAACCAATTAATGATGTAGAATTGGGAGAATAGCGACACATTCTCGACGAACAATGTGAAAAGGATTAAAGCATATAGATATTGCTTCTTCGAATCCTTATAGAATCTATGGGTATACTTCTTTAGATATTTAACACGACCTTGAATCCAGTCCAACTTTAGATTCTCTTCAAATACGTCATTGAGATCCAAAACATTTATAAGTCTTTCATATGCATTGTTATGAATAACTTCAACATTTGCCATTACATATCCAAGATCCTGTAATGCTGGGTGTGGTAGATTATCACCAAGTTTTGCCCAAAATGTTTTTACGGCAACTTCGATCTGTCCGATAGCCGAAAGGGTTCGGATTATTATTTCCTGATGCTGTGGTGTGAGGTCGCATCGGAATTGCTGGAGGTCGGATTTGAACGAGAACTCCTTATCTGTCCAGAAGCCATCGTGCATGGCTTGAATGAACTGATCAGTCCACGGGTATTTGTTCGGCTTTCTGCTAATTTGTTCTTTGAATATATTGTCGGGTGCTTCGTCGATGTCCATTTCATCGACTGTATCAGGGGTTTTCAAATTGTCAACGGGAGTCATACTTCTGGTTTATTTACCCCGAAAATTTATTTTTCCGGGGGCTGAAAAAACCGATACCGACGAGGTAAATACACTTTTCGTTAAATACTAATATGTGGATCAAAGAGATGGGTGAGTTATATGCGGAGGGCTGGTCTGACAAGTTAACAGGTCCGACTCCTAAGAAGAAAGGTGGGTGGCATAGTCCTGAAGAAACTGCTATAGGATTGTCATATAAAGGCACATTTGGTAGAGGGGGTGGTGATATGAATGTTAAGACATTTAACACATTCGAACAAGAGGAGGAAACTTCAATCTCTAAATCTGCTGTAATGGAATTAGTTCAACAGGAATTAAACTCCTTGACGGATTCTGGTAATGATAGTGTAGCCACCCTTGCGCTAAAAACTCTACAAAGTAAAATTAACAAACTGTAATATGGTTAAGCTCTCACAATTAGATCTCTTAAGAGAGATGCCCCTAATCAATATGCAAAAGATTGGTAAGTGGGATGGTGGTAAGAATAGACATGGTTATGATAAGCAATCAGTTGCTATTCTAAGTTCTCCTGCGGGTTTACAGAAGATTGAACAGAAATTTAATAATATTGAAAACACTGATTTTAATTTATATTTTGTGAAACAGCCTAATGCAGCCCAACATACTGAAATGGGAAAGGTGACACCAGAACAAGTTACAGAATTATTAGGTTTGGAATGGGGGAAAGATATCCCGGTTCCAAAAGTGAGTGAGATTACAGTCATTTTCACTAATAATAAGGCAGACGATCGAACACCCCTAACTGCATGGACGATTGCACATAGAATAGGACATGCATTTTCAGCAACATTCAGATATAATAGTGATAAATCTTTAGATTCATATAATTATATGATCAATACAGCATTATCTAATCTATTGAATGATTGTTATGGGGCTAAGACACGACCTAGAGACTCACTGGGTCAACATAGAGGTTTGATTGATGGGAATGATCCTCTAGTTAGAAATCTATTAGAATCGATTGGAACCTTTAGAAGTGCTAGAATGAAGAAACTTCCAAGAACTGCGGAGTTTACACACGAATGTTTCGCACAATTTCTTTTAAGTAATGGTGATATTAAGTTCAATGACTTACCAAAGAGACTATTAAGTTCGAATAAAAAAGCTTGGGGCAATGAAACTGGTAGAGGTTATCAGTTGCAGATAAATCAAGAAGACTCTGAAGACCATATGTGGGAATTTAAAAATAGTTTAGAAGCGTTATATTACTATCTCATTCAGTCCCATAGTGATACAATATCAATAATGTAATATGGAAAAGGATTTGCAAAATTTATATATAGAAATGTATACCGACAGTCCCCATGAATATGAGGAGATAGAATTCGTGTGCGTCAATCCAGAGTATGATGGTGCTACCGATGAGGACTCTCAAATGGCATTATATCAGGAGTTGAGTAAGCTTTCTAATGTAATAACACTATTCCAAGATTGGGGTGATGGTCAGAAAAGTCTAACTGCCATATACAACAATCCAAACGTTAAGACTCAGATACTCGAAATATCAAAAAAATATGGGATTAAGGTTGATATGATAGATCCTGTGAGCGATGATTATGTAAATCGCGCAATTCGGGGAGAGCATGAAGGTCAAATTCATTAAATACTATCATGCCAAACGATCAAGAAAAAATTGGAAAGATTTACGAATCTTTGGAGTTCGACAGAACGGGTTCTCCCGAATCTGAAATGAGTAGGGATTTCAATCGTAGGAAAGAGGATTCTATGACATCTGTGGAGAAGAATATCGGAGGGGTTATTAATTATTATAAACATCTAAGGGATGGTAAGTATGGCGATATGGAACCTTTAGAAGATCTTGAAAAACTAAGTCAAAAATTACAACAAGAGTTGGCACAGTTTAGCCAGTGGACATATGAAGAAAAGGATTGACTAATATGAGAAAGAATTTACAAAGCATGTATACTGATATGTATGCAGAAGAAACAGAGACAGAAGAGGTTATCGTTGAAGAAAAGGTTGATAGATTTGCTTTAAATGATTATACTAAGATCGTATATGAGGGTAAATCTGGTCATGGGGATGAGAAAGCTGTAAAGAAACTTCTAAAACAAGCTGTTAACCGAGGATTAGTAACATATAAAGATACTAATTCGGGGTGGATGGTAAAGTCCTCGAAGGGTAAATCTATGGAGACTATTCATAGAGGTGAGAAGGCTTTACACTATCTGAGACGATTCCTCAATAAAATTTCTTGACATCTCAAATCGGTGTGCTAAAATTATCTTTATGTTATATAAAGAGGTATTAGAGAAGAATCCGAGATTTATTGATTGGGATTTAGAAGTTAATAATGTACCATATCAGATCATTGGATATGATGGATATAATTCAGAGGATTATTGCTGTTACCCTATAAATGGTAGTACATATAAAGATGGTGATAAATATATACCAATGGATGACACCATTGAAGTATCTGACTGTTACGGTATTAGAGGGGAAGCACCTACTTGGGAAATAAAACAAGAAAAGTCTAAATATTTTAAAACTAAGTGGGGGGATTCATCCCTACGAATGGGTTGCACTACAACAGTATATAGAAATGGAAAACCCTTTTTTAAGTTTGGTGGTAGTGAAGATTATGCTTATCATAAAGCTAAGGCTATGATGGTTGAATATTTAGAGGGTCCGATAAATTTCCATTCTAGATTTTGGAAAGAAGAACTTATTGGTAGAAATATTAATTATAATGGACAGGCTGCAACTATCGAGAGCATTGGTAGTGACCCTTTCTATATGTGGATTGAACCTGTGAATGGGAAATTCAATCCACCCCCAAAGTGGGATAGTGATGATCCCGATGAGTGTTTGAATAGGGAGTATTGGGATGAGGAATATGCCGAAGGGTTGCGTATCGATTGTGTTCTTTCAGAATCCATCGACTGGTATCCTAAAGAAACTTCTTGACAACCCAAATCGGTGTGCTAAATTATTGGTGTTATGAATGACTACACACACATTGCAATGATAATTGATCGCAGCGGTTCTATGGCTTCTTGTTGGGAGGATGTGCAAGGAGGTTACACACAAATGATTAAAGATAATAAGGATGCCGATGGTAGATGCACATTTACTGTAGCAGCTTTCGATACAGATTACGAACTCGTTGAAGACTTTACAGATATTCAATCTGTCGATGACACATTAACAGTTCGACCAAGAGGGGGAACTGCTCTACTAGATGCAATTGGTAAAACTATTGTAACTGTTGGGGAGAAGTTGCAATCAATGACGGAAGCTGATCGACCAAGTAAAGTATTAGTAGTAATCCAAACAGACGGATTTGAGAACTCATCTAAAGAGTTTACTAAAGAGAATGTTAAGTCATTGATTACAGAGCAAACTGAGAAGTATGCTTGGCAGTTCCAATTTGTAGGCGCATCATTGGATGCAGTTAATGAGGCTGTATCATGGGGAATCTCTAAAGGTAATACATCAGCTTACAACTCAAGTAACTCTGAGAACACATTTAATGTCCTTAATGCGAAGATGCAAACTATGAGATCTGCTTCGACAATGGATGCATATGCAACGTGCGCTTCATTCACAGAAGAAGAAGAAAGATCTATGGTTTCAGAAAAGTGTGACACATGAGACTATCATACACTAGAGAACGAGATATAGTTCGGTTTGAACCATATTTATCTTTTAAAAAAGATAATATAGAGTTTGCTAAATTGCCAATGGGATTACTCTACGACTTAACCTTTATATCCCCAGAAGGATCTTTAATCAAAGGTCCAGAATTATCCAAAGATGAGGCATATACTACAATTGTCGATATGATAAAAACTGAATTAAATGATCCCTCTTTAGAGGGTGAGTTAGAAACAATTTTTTTAGAGTTGAAAAAGTAGAACGCTCAAGACTAAATACAATTAACAATGTCCTATATGAAACATCAACCATCAGAGTTTATTCTCGGGAATCCTAGTGATTACCGTGGAGTGGAGTAGCTTGTTTGTTTTAGTATAGTAAAAAACCAAAGTAAACAAAGCTCCACATTAAAAAGTGGAGCTTTTTTATTTGAAGGTATCGGAACCAGAATCCGAAAACGACCAATATGGGAGATTAAGGTGAAACAAACTTACTGAAATTGAGAGGTTGACATTAATTAAAACCCTGATATAGTCAGGGTGTCATCGGGACGGGCGAACGGACTCCGATAGCAGCGCAAGTAAAAGTTCATTCGCCGGGAAGCAGGGAAGTTACTGCACAAAGATCTCATAGTTCAATGGCTAGAACAGGTGGTTTTCATCCACCAGATCGGGGTTCGACTCCCCGTGGGATTACATGCATATAAGTGTTCGGTGAACATACTCCCCATATAAGGGAGAGAGGCTAGTTCAACTCTAGCATATGCGACTTAAATAAAATTATGAGTAATGAAACAACATCATCGGGCGGTATAGGGTTCACCGGACTCCTTACCATACTATTCGTAGGTCTAAAACTTGGAGGCGTGATCAGTTGGTCATGGTTCTGGGTATTATCCCCTCTTTGGATTAGTTTTGGATTAGTAATCGCTATACTACTTATAGCACTTATTGGTTACGTATGTTACGAATATTTTAAATAGATTTAATCGCGGGTTAGTGTAATTGGTAACATCCTTGGCTCATAATCAAGAGAATGGATAATGTCCTGTTGGTGGTTCGAATCCATCACCCGCAACATAAACTGGAGTATCGTCTAGCGGCCTAAGACACTGAGTTCATATCTCAGCCATCGTCAGTTCGAATCTGACTATTCCTACCATGAATGAAGTTGAAATACTTAGAGAAATAATAGACGATGCATTAAAACATTGTATTGATCCGTTTGACTTTGACCAAAACAAACAACATCATATAGAGTTTTCAGAATTATCTGAAGACCAACAAAAAACATTCATAGAATTCTGTGAATGGGGAAAGAGAAATTGTAAATAATAATCAAATGACACTAAACGAATATCAAGAGAAAGCAGTAGCAACAGCAATTTATGGAGAAGGATCTAAGATCATCTATCCAACACTAGGACTTACAGGAGAGGCTGGGGAAGTAGCAGATAAGGTGAAGAAAGTCCTCAGAGATAACGAGGGAGTCTTTACAGATGAAAAGAAGAAAGAGATCGCCAAGGAGATTGGAGATGTGACATGGTATATTGCAGCCCTTTGTAGAGACTTAGGTTTCACACTGGAAGAAGTATGTCAATGGAATATCGAGAAACTTGAAAGTAGAAAGGCTAGGAATGTAATTTCTGGATCTGGAGATAATAGATAATAGATAATAAGAAAAATATAAGTGCGGGTGGCAGAGTGGTTAATCGCATCAGACTGTAAATCTGATTCCTTTTCGGGATACGTGGGTTCGAATCCCACCCTTCACACCATGTTATGAAAAACACATAGGTAGCTGATACCGAAATATCAGCAAAAGATAATGCATTCCTTTCTGGAATGAGAGTAAGAGTAAAGGAACTAGCTCAAGAAGCGAAGTATATTCGTTTTGAAGAGACTAAGATAAAATCCAAACAGAAAATAGGAACCCCCTGTTTTTGTTGGGATAAACCAACAGTCAGTATTTATGATTTAGATCAGGGATCGCAGGACTTTTGGAAACTTAGGAATCATAGAACCCACGATGTTAGGGATGCTGCGAGAGCAATACAACTAGCATATGGATTTATGAGGGATGTTCCATATAGACGAATTGAACAGACAACCAAACCGAAAGATCCCTATAGATGGAATCGTATCGTCAAGGAAGTCAAACGTTTGGCAAATAAATTTTCGAATTCTGAAAAGAAATTCGACGAGGACGTTGACATCTGGTTCGCGTCTGATAGAATAGATGAACAGAAAGGGTAATTAAAACCTCGGTAGCATGGGGCTACCGGAACGCGCCATTAGCTCAGTGGTTAGAGCAGAGGATTCTAAATCCTTGGTCGTCGGTTCGAATCCGACATGGCGCACATATGGTAAAAACTAGCGTAGCAATACGGGAAAGTGCCTCACAAGCAGCCATATAAACCTCAGTGTAGTTTAAATGTATAGAACTGTCCCGTTGAGGGAATGTGAAGATTTACAACCTTCCACTGAGACTTTGATAAGTGGCTACTTGGAGTAGCTGGTTTCCTAATTCACCAATCAAAGGAATTAGGAGTTAACTTGGTTAGCTAATAACGCAATGGGTAAAATGACATTCAACGTAATGCACGAATGAAGTCTCAAACGCCAACAGGAAAAGGGTAGCCTGAAATAAAAGACCTTACCCGATTCGAATCCGGGCTTATCAATCAAATCTGAGGTAGCATAAAGGCAATGCATCTAACTGTTAATTAGAAAAATAGTGGTTCGACTCCACTCTTCAGAGCGTAATGACGACATTACACAGCGACATGAAATAATTGTGTTAGTAACAGGTGTTGGGAAAGTTTGGTTAATCCGGGAGTTTTGGAAACTTCAGATCGTAGGTTCAAGTCCTGCACACCTGACCAATCAAAATTGATTAATTAAAACCCAGATATAGTATTCACATGATAACAAATGAGACAGAGTTTAGAAAAGCCCACGATAAAGCATGGGCCGAACATATTCAACCATTAATAGATAATGGAGATGTGGTATTTGAATGTTCTGATACATTAAATGAGCATCTCCTTAAATGTGCTAATGGTGAATATTCTGATGAAGAGATTCTAGAACTGATGGATGTTGGGAAAATGTAATTAATTAAAACCCAGATATAGTGATTATGTCACCCCGCGCCTCTTCTTGAAAGCGTAATTCGGGGTGAGTCTTTAGGGATTGTAGCTCAGTTGGTAGAGCAAGAAGCTTTTAACTTCAAGGTCGCGGGTTCGAACCCCGCCGATCCCACCTTAAAATTATGATAACAAGAACTTTCATATCGAAAACACCGAAAGATTCTAAGAAAACTCTCTTGGATTGCCCCCATGCTAGAGAAGTATATGATGAGTTGTATGATATTGCACAATTAGAAAATAATAGAGTGTGTGTAATCTTTAAGGAAAATGGGTATGTTTGTGGTGACTTGAGAGATGATACTTTTGTGGTGAACTGGTTTTTTGAAAACAAAAACCCTAATATGGGGTTTGATTTCTGGGACTATGATGTAGATAAAATAGAGTATTATGATGATAAAGAACCTAGAATATTTTTAAAATTTTAATTTAGTGTAAAACAACTTCGTGTCCCCTTGTAATGGGTGGGGGGTGGCGGGAGGAAACTCCGTGAGTCCTATAACAGCATCGCAATGTGAAGGCAATCCATCCCGAGAGGGCAAGGCTCGATTCTTAGCTTGACTATGTTGCAACATAGTATAGAATAAACTCAGATATGGCAGATAACTTCTGCGTGTCTGAACATTAGCAGGTGTCGTATAATGGTTAATATAAGAGATTTCCAATCTTTTGATGAGGGTTCGATTCCCTCCACCTGCTCATACGGTTGGTCGTCTAAGTAAGACAAAGGAATTTCATGATCCTTGAATTGGGTATCGAATCCTACCACCGTGCATGACGTTAGAAATTTATATAAAAAACTTACAAGAGTTCGTAGTGGAAAATCCAGAGATGTCGCAAGCTTTAGTAGTAACTTCATCAGATGATGAGGGTAATAGTTATGATCATGTTCATTATTCGCCTAGTTCCGGTATCTACACTGATAGAGAATTCAGACATGAGTTATATGAAGATGAAAAATTCAACGCAGTTTGTGTAAATTAAACTAAATTAAACTAAATTATGACAATAACATTTCACCCAATTGTAATACCTTATATTCTACAAACAATACTCACTATTATTTGTTTCTTTTCATTGATAAATGATGACGGTTGGTTCGCAGGAGTTTTCCAAGTTATATGTTTCTTGGTATTGACACCATCCATTTGGATGATATACTTTGGTGTTATGTATTTTATAGTTAGATGAAAATGCCGTAGTAGCTTTAATGGTAGAGCAGTTGCTTTGTAAGCATCAGGTTGGGGGTTCGAGTCCCTCCTGCGGCTCGTAGAAAATGTCCCTTAGCTCAGTTGGTTAGAGCGCAATCTTGATAAGGTTGAAGTCGTAAGTTCGAGTCTTACAGGGACAACGTAATGGAAGACATAATGGAAGACATAAAAGAGGCTAGATGTGATTGGATGGTATACCGTAATAGTAATGGATTTGCTTTGGGAAAACAGCCTAAATTTGTGATCCGTGGATCTACTCTGAGTGAGATGAGCATCTTTGCAGAGGTCTTAACTAGAAGGTGGCATTACAGAGATGGTGTTAGTAAAGATATATTTGTTGATTATGAACGAATTGCCACTTTTGACAGTATGAAAGATTATCAAGATGAAGTGGATAGAAGATTTATTATAGAAAGGGATAGTCGAATTAACGCTGAATCTTTTGGTGCAGTGGCTAGTAGTTTAATGGGATGAGTATATGGGTTGTTAGTAGAGTGGATATAACACTTCGCTTCGAACGAAGTAAGAGAGGTTCGATTCCTCTATGACCCACTTAGGGGGTATAGCTCAGTTGGTAGTAGCACTAGTTTTGCAAATTAGCGGTCGTCAGTTCGAGCCTGACTACCTCCACATAATATTATGAATATGAAAAGAAGAGGATTTATAGGGAGTTTATTAGGATTCTTGGCTGCACCAAGATTGCCAACCACATTACCTATAAAATCTAGTGGTATTATCTATGGTCCGTATATTCCAATAACTTATTCTTGTATAGAGGATATGTTAGCTGCTACAATGAGTAGAGAGATTCAAAAAGAAATTGATAGAGAAGTAATTGAAGCAATTATTAAAAAAATATAGGGGGCGTGTATCCCAACGGTAGAGGAAGTGCGCTTAGAACGCATTCAGTGAGAGTTCGAATCTCTCCACGCCCACATAAATAAACCCCTTGGTAGCTGAGTTGGTTCAAGCGTCTGATTGAAGATCAGAAGTAGGTCGGTTCGATTCCGACACTTGGGACATATGACAACTATAGAAAAAGCAGATAAATTAGACGACTTCGCAAACTATGAAGGAACAGAACTTGGGGAGTATTGGACTCTTCTCTATGAAATGTATAGAAGTGATTGCCTATCCGGTGATATATTTAAATCTCAAATAGGTTGTGAAATAGAAATCCAATATGAGTTTGCTTTAGAATTAATAGAAGATGGTGCGCTGGAATTAGAATAAATTTAGGAACGTTAGTATAACGGTTATTACGGCAGCTTGTCAAGCTGTTTATGGGAGTTCAATTCTCCCACGTTCCGCAGAAAATGAAAAGTCAAATCGAGAGTATTGAGAGTATTATTAAATATAGAGAAAATGTGTTAATACTTCCAACACAATCCGATGTTGATACATTTATAAAGTTAAAAGAAACAGTTTGTAAATTTGATGATGTATTAAATGTTATGCATTGTGAAAATAGTGGAATTAATATATGGGTTAATCTAGAAGGACAACTACACCATCCTACAGACAAAGCTGTTAGTTGTCATTTATTTCCATATTGTAGTAGAACAGAGTATTGGTATAATGGAAAATTACACAATATATATGGCCATGCCCCGTTCCTCCAAGAATGGGATAATGGATTTGTAAGATTGAATAGTTTAGATTTTGAATAATATAACACCTAAAAATAAAATGAAAAATACTATTGATACAATCACATCAAAGGACACAACAGAATTTCTAAAGCTTGTAGCGAAAGAGAGAAAAACCCGCATAACTAACTTACCAACCACGGAAGATGGGAAAAGCGTTCCCGCCCCTTCATTCCTATATCTAGGCGATGACGGGAACGGAGGGGTGACTAATATTCCTGAGCCTGACAATTACGATGAGGGTAGCGGAACTCTAGCAGAAAAATTATGAAGAAAGAAATACCCATCATAGAATTTCAAATTGAAAAGGTTGATGTAAATCCTAATTCACATAAGCTGAAAGGTAAGTGGACAGTCGAACTAGATCCAGAAATCGAATCATATTATTACTGTGAACCTACCAGATGGGTGAAGTTCTGTCATTGGGCAAACTATTTGTTCGTGAAAGGTAAAGTAGAAAAATTATGAAAGGTATATAATGGTGGTTGTGATGGAATTGGTAAACATCTCAGATTGTGAATCTGACGCATGAAAATGCTTGCGGGTTCAAGTCCCGTCAATCACCCCAACTGGGAATTCGTATAACGGTTATTACTAGGAAAAGAAAATTGATGCGTAGTGTAATGGCTAGCACTTGAAGTTTTGATCTTCGCAGAGATTGGGTTCGATTCCCTCCGCATCTACAGATACTTTCATCCAATACCCTCTGGGTGGTTTAGTTAAACCCAATTTCTTAATATGCTTTTCTACAGCCTTATCAGATACTCCAAGCTTTAATGCTATTTTAGTAACAGGTGTTGGGAAAGTTTGGTTAATCCACCTGATTTGGATTACCAATCGTTACAGCTTGCAGCGTTTGGTGTTCCGGGTTTCGCATCTTTACAATTATGTCTTTTACGAAAGCTGTTTCTGCGTTTAGGGTTATCTTTACCTACACGGACACCAGCTTGACCCCAATGAATTCTTTTAACACTTCCGTCAGTCTGTTTAGCACATTTAGTCCACTTTTTACCTTTTCTATCCGATGAAGCCTTCTTAGTAGTTTTGGTGCATTGTTCGGCATCCTCCTCTGGAATTTCCTCATCTTCTTTTACCTCAACACAGTTATTAACAGTTTTACCATCTTTAATCTTAGTTCCTCTTTTTTCATAACCATCCCAACACATCTTTTCATAAAGAATACCAATCTCTAATATATCATCATTAAACATATCATTATTTAACTAAACAATTTGATTATAGATTTTTTGCATATATTTATATAGTAGAGCGGATCAACGAGAGTTCGTTTCTCTCATTCCCTGCCAAATTTGTTAAATAGTATTGATATGAGTAGACTAGGAGATTTAACAGTAGTAGAAAACACCCAACCACATTGGGCAGCAGCTAAGAAGTATAATCATCTGAGAGTTGAATTTCCAGATGGAGAAGAAAAGTCACTACTGTTCACAGATAGTGAGATTGTCAATGCTTTAAAAAGGGCGGATAAGAATACGGAAGATCTCCCAGAGGTTAGCTGGATTCGTGATATTTTCGATTGACATTAATTAAAACCCGGATATACTCTGGGTATGAGCGACGGACCTGTAGCATATACATCAAAAACAAGAGTTTCCAGAAAACCTCACAAGTGTTGTGAGTGTGGCGGTGTCATCTTCTACAAGGAGATGTATCATTACTTTGCAGGTTGTTGGGAAGGTTCATGGTCTACGTTTAAAACTTGCACAGATTGTGAAGAGTTTAGAGATTCTCTAAAAGATGACTCATACGATGAGGACGCTCCAGCATTTGGAGCGTTATGGGGTGAGATTTTGTATTATACAAACTATAAACTTTATGCTGAAAGGTATGTAGATGTTTGTGATAGGAGAGGGGTTAAAGTCAGACCCAATATAAGAAAAATGATTAGATAAAACTACGGGTGGTGGCGGCAAGGTGTCAAACGAGATTTGAACTCTCGGCTATCGTGATGAGCGGTAAGGGTTCAATTCCTTCACTACCCGCCAGAATTTAAAATAAATTATGAAGAATTATATAGTAGGTAGATATTGGAACGATGATGATAACCATTTGTCGGTATATATGTATGGAAATGAGGTTCGGTGGGGTAGTGAAAAAGGTGCTGAAGGTTTTCTAAAATATGTGAAAGAACAATCCCCCGATAATGAATGGCAGATTTTTTGGATTACCACAGACAGAGATAAGAAATAAATTTATGAGTAAGAAAGATACATATACACAATGCGCTCTTAAGCGAAATAAACACCATCATACAGCATGGATACCTAGTAAATTTGCGGTTTTGAATAAATTCATCAAAATCAAAAAAAGTGATAAGAGTTGGGAAGATGGATGGGAAGTAATTTATGTCAGTCAAGGAACGAGAACAGTAGAAGATGTCACAGAGACAGCTAAGAGTAATAAAAAATTCGGATCAAGTATAAAATGAACTTAACAATTAAACAAATCATAGATAAAAACTGGGTAAAATTTAAAGAGTATCGTAAGGGTATCCTTTATTACCAAATAGTTATCACAAAGGATATTACCCTAAATGATGCTGGGATATATTCGTTCCCAGTTCCAATTGATGATTGTGGTGATGCCACTTTTCCCGCATCTGAAAAGGCTATCATGTTTATGAGGTATATTAGGAAAGCTATAGATGAAGGAACATTTGTAAAACTGTAAGTGTAGCTCAATGGTAGAGCGTCTGAGTTACATTCAGAATGTTGGGGGTTCGAGTCCCTCCACTTATACCAAATATTAATTATGAAATTGAAAATACAGACGGAAAAAGTAGTTGCAGTTGATGATTGGGATGAACTTGTAAAAGATACATATAACCGACCATACTTATTTCAACAACAGGATGGTTGTAAAGAACGTGGAGTCCACAGACTTACAATTCCAGATGAGGAAACGTATGACTTTGAAAGGGATACAGTTCCAGAGGTAGTCAACCATGAAGATATGGGCGTTAGTTTTAAGGCATGGTTAGAAAGAGATCCTGAACTTAAATTGTCTGATCCAAATAATCAGAATAGTTGGTCTATTAGGCTCTGGTGGGAGAGAAACTTCTACCCCGATGTTCAAATGATTGCGAATGATCTCCATGAAAAAGGATTGATAGAAGCTGGAGAGTATTTAATTAATATAGATTGGTAAAACAATGTGGTATCCATTAAACATACATATGAATAATAGGGGACTTCCTATTAATAACCATCCCGGTGCGTTTGGTAATGCTAGAAAGTATAACTTTCATGAAGGTATTGATCTATATGGTAAGGAGGGGGATTGGGTCTTGGCTATGAATGCTGGGGTCGTAGTCTCTAACCAAGCCTTCACTGGACCAAATGTAGGTCATGACTGGTGGTTGCCTACAGATGCAGTCACAGTTAAGTCTGACACCGAATACTTCGTCTATGGGGAATTGAAGAGTGACCTGAAGGTGGGTGACACTGTTAAGGAGGGTCAATTGATTGGAAAGTTAGTTCCAGTATTACCCCCTGAAAAGATTCGCTCATATATTCCAGAGCATTCAAATGTAATGTTACATCTTGAAAAATGGAATTTTAAATATGATCCTGTTGTCGGATGGAAACCTTGGACAACTAGAGATGATAGACCTGAATGGTTGGAAGATCCAACTAATGATTTAATTACAGCTTTAAACAGAAGATTACTACCTATAAAATTATTATCAATATGAAAATTTTTATTACTAGCGGAGGGTGCAAAGTCCCTATCGATGATGTTCGACATATCGGAAACTTCTCAAGCGGAAGATATGGAGCAGAGTTGGGAGATCTCTTTGTAAAATCTGAAAAGGAAGTTATATTCTTCCATGAAAAGCATAGCAAATTTCCAGCATATCTTTATCTAAATGATAATGGAGAAGTTAACCCTGTGTTAATTCCATACAAAGATTACTATGAATATCTGAAGGTGAAGGATCTCATTAGACAGGAACAACCTGACATCATCATATCTGCTGCGGCGGTATCTGATTATGTTGTGGATAAGACTGAAGGTAAGATTTCTTCTAAACATGATACCCTTACAATTAAACTTAAGAAAGGGGAGAAGGTTCTAAAATCATTTAGAGATCTTGCCCCCCACGCTTACATCGTAGGATTTAAACTGTTAGTTGATCCTACAGAAGTGGAAATTAACACAGCAGTTGATAAGGTTTTTGATTCCGGTGTAAATGCTGTAGTATATAACAACCTCTCAGATCTCAGAAATGGGATCACAGAAAGAAGATTATATTATAGTCGTGATAGAGGTAAGAGGGGTTATACTATATGTGATGCTGAGACATTGGTTGAGGAGATTCTAGTAGAAAGTTCGCTATTTAAAATATTTAAAACATGAATGTATTATTAGGAATATCAGGAAGTGTGGCTGCAAAGCTTCACCGTAAGATTGTAGAGCATCTACAATCGAATGGCCATGTGATTGAAGTAGTTGTAACTAAATCCGCAGAGCATTTCATTGGTGATCATTTCTACTACACTGATGAGGATGAGTGGGAGCGTTACGAAAAAGATTCAAAAGTTCTACATATCGAATTGACTAAGTGGGCAGATGTGTTAGTATTAGCACCCTGCACAGCTAATACCTTAGCTAAAATTTCTAATGGTGTATGTGACAACCTCTTAACGTCCTGTGTTCGTGCTTGGGACATCAACAAGAAGATTGTTGTTGCTCCAGCTATGAATACTCAGATGTGGAATAGTCATTTCACTATAGTTCATAAATCCACCTTTGTTAACACTACAGGAGCAGTCTTTGTAGATCCACAGTATAAAGTATTATATTGTGGAGATGAAGGAATTGGAGCAATGGCAGATATAGATGATATAATAAAGGAAGTTTGACAGATTGGTAACGTGCCTTTTTGCTAAAAAGCGGCCCACCTTGATCGGTGGAGGGGGTTCAATTCCCTCAACTTCCGCATAGACCGATGGTGTAATGGTAACACAAGAGTCTCCAAAACTTTTGACGAAGGTTCGATTCCTTCTCGGTCTGCATATGCTGCGTTGGCAGAATGGTCATGCAGAGGATTGCAAATCCTCGTAAAAAGGTTCGATTCCTTTACGTAGCTCTTATTCTAAATTCCAAGAGAAACCAACTGAATATCCATTATACTCATCATCTTTATCATACTTCCAACTGATTCCCAATTTATCGGGCGCAATTGTTCGGATCAAGTATGGGATTTCTGGTCTATTTAAACCACAGGATGTAAGGAGGACGCACAGTATAACTACTGTAGCGATCTTACTCACTTATCCAACCTTTCTGCGATCTAGCATCCTTTAATTCTGATTCAATATATTCCAAACGTTTTTCACTCCCCTTATCATACTCGGAGAGGGTTGCAAGTATAGTATCTACTTTAGCCAGATCTTTAAAGGCATCATCAACTTTAGCTTCCAATTCTAAACCCTCCCCATGTTCGAAGTAATTCTTTTGAATTAATGCTAGTTCTTTATCTCTTGAGATTCCCCTATCATTTTGACGGCGATTCCAATCTATATTTCTCTCGTTCTCAGCGGTTTGATATTTATAATGGACGGTAGCTACAGCTTCATTGACAGCACTTGTCTTTTGTTGACTCATCCCCCATCCCACAAATGTTAACGTAACACCAAAAATTAAACCGATCACACTTATAATCAACGGCCATGAGGTTTTCTTGTCATTGATTTCACTAACCTGTAGATTGTTAATCTTCTCAATGATTACATTGTGACTTGTTGCGAGTTCTGATCTAACTATTCGTAGATCAGTGTCCACAGTTTTAAATCCACTATCAACTCTAAGTTCTAAAGATTTTAGATTTCCATCCAAATCTTCAATAGATTGCTCACTCCTAGTTAGTCTACGTTCTGTTTCTATGTCTAGAACGCTTGGACTATTTTTGGATTTCACCATATCTTCGAAGTTATCACTCATAATTATTATTTAATGTAAGTGCGTCACTATCTAACCGTTATGACTACTTTATTATGGTGATTTATAAATTTGCGCTCTGAAAATGCATGTAGTCATAATTCCTAGACCTACCCAAACTTGTCCATCCTTCGGACTCTACAATCTTCCAGAAAGGTTCATACTCAGGTCTAGCTAGAAAAGCCTTATCCCTTCCCCATTTTAATCGATTTCTCGCTGGGTCAATATCCACAGCAGTCCCCCATGAGTGCATAGACCATGCATTACCACCTCTCATTTTACGAACATTTAGACATCCACCAAAATAATCTAAATGTAATTCGGAGATAAGATCTTGACCATAATGTTCTAGAGTTTTCTTAAAGATTCTCTCTAGAGAATCGTGAACCTTTTCATGGCATGACATTCTACTCACTGTCACATCTAAATCCCATGCCAATTTCATCTTATATGGTAGTGTTAGGAGTGTTTGATTCTCCCCAATCCTACCATAGAATTTCACCATAGATGAATAATTCTGCTTAGGCCAATTATTATACCGTTTCGAAACGTTGATATGTGGATTAACTTTAGGAAATTTTAGAGTGATATCTTTAGATTTCAGCAACCTCTCATATCCAGATTGGGTCATATTACCCCACAGACCATCAACCTCTCCTATGGAGATGTTATGTCTAATACATGCAACTTGTAAAACACCTGTTCGTATTTTACTAATATTCCAAGTAGATGGGAAGCTATAATACTTATGGGACGCTTCCACACTTTTAGGTCCGAACTTACCATCAATTACTGCATTATAAAATCCAGCATTTTTCAATATAGTTTGTGCTAATTTACTTTTCATCTGAAATCTGTGGTTTCTTGTTCGTCAATCCAATCTTTAGGTGCATAACTTTGATCGTTTGCATGTTGACTATCATATTCCATTATGGTATTATCATCAGGGATGTGTTCGTCTTTAATGACTGCGATAGTTCTTTTAGTTTCTTCTTTAGCTTCTGTTTCAGTTATAGACTTAACACTATACGCTTTAACCCATGAATCTCCAGAAGCTCCCAAAATAAATAGGGAACCTATAGTTACTAGGAATTGCATGTATGGGGTTGGATCGAAATTGCCAACCCAAAGGTGGACGCCCAATACCAATCCTCCACATAGTAGAAATAGGACTGCCCATTTCTGTCTTATACCTTCTAAGAAGTGTTCTTTTTCTAGTGGTCCTCGTCTCATATTCTAAATTTAACTCCCGGTAGATATACCATTAATATATTTTTTATAATTGTGTAGAGTGTGAAAAGTCCAGCCAACCCCCAAATCCAATTTCTATAGACTTCAGATTTCGCAGATTTCACCTTCTCCTTTGCCAATGCCTTCGTTAGACTTTTAACTTCTCCATTCTTAGTAGTTAGGGATGTTGAAACTTGCGCTAACTTATCCTGAGCTTCTTTAGCTTCTTCCTCCTTCTTATCAGCTTTATCGGTAGCAGTTTTTAGATTACCCTTGGCAGTTTTTAAATCTATTTTTTGTTTCTTTACTATATCTGATTGTTTAGTTGACTCAATTTCGAGAAATATATTCCTAGATTCAACCTTTTCAAGTTCATCTATGATATTCTTTATATCAATTTCAGTAATGATTACCTTAGCTTCCGCCTTAATCTTCAACTTCTCAGCCTGTAAAAGTGCTTGTGAAATATTCTTCTTCTGGTTGATAAGAGCTTGAATTTGATCTTTGATACTTTCATCGATAAGGGTATTACCCTCAAGGGATACATCTAAATTCTCGGCAGTTTTGTCGAGATCTGGTTTTGCGCTTTGTTGCACGACAGGGGGCTTTGGAATATCAGCAGATGGCGTGATATCCTTGGCGCATGACCCGAATAAAAACGGAATAATCAGAATAGGTAAAAGCCACTTCATATCTATATTTACCAAAATGGGTTGACAAACCGACAATATCCGATATGATGTGGGCATGAAATTACTCATCGCGGCCATCATCTCGTCCCTCACTCTTCAAGCATGTCAACCAGTGGTGGAAACACCCCCCACGCCCCCACCATTCACCCAATCGGGTGAAGCCTCTTGGTATGAAATTAAGTGTAATGGGGGGACGCACACTGCCAGTGGTAAACCTCTAGTGAATAGTGCCAGCACCGCAGCCCATAAGAAACTTCCAATGGGAACCGTAGTTAAGGTTATGAACTTAAATAATGGTAAATCCGAAGTTGTCACTATTACAGATCGTGGTCCATATATAAAAGGTCGAATTATTGACGTTACAGTTGGCGTCGCAAAGAGATTAGGGTTTAAGAGTAATGGTATTGCCAATGTTAAGATTGTAGTTGTCGATAAAACTAACTGATATGAAATTTAAAATATTTAATAAAAATTTAGATAGATATGTAACCCCCGATGAGTGGTTTGTAAATGGTGATGGTGATATATTCTTCCATGACATGATGGACGGAGAACTGGTTAGATGTAATAAAGAGGATTACATCATATATAAATTTACAGAATTATATGACATATATTCAACTCCCATATATGAGGGGGATTTAGTGAAACTTCACTTCACTCATGAGAATATCCAAGGGGAGACATACACCGTGAAGTATAAAAGTGGTAGGTGGATGTTGGATGACTATGATAGTCTTAGTAAATATTGGGTCGATAACAAATCGTGGGGAGATAACAAATCGTGGGGAGATTGTTGTAAAGTTTTAGTAGTATCATAAACAATAAATAAAAATCAAATTATATGAGTATAACAGCGAAAATAGTAGCAGACAGTTTAGCAGATAATGGTAAGAGATTGACAACCTTTGAGTTGGAATATCCGAGGTTTATTCATTCCGAATTTATGACACATAGGATGTTGTCAAGGAACGCAGCATCCTCTAGAGCAATTCCTCTAAAGGTTATGATTAGGAACGTTTGGAATAATCCAGCGTGTCCTATCGAGTGGGGGAAGAACCAATCGGGTATGCAAGCCAAGGAAATGTTGACAGGGTTCGCATTATCCACAACGAAACTTCTATGGAACCTATCAGGTAAAGTTGCATGTCTGTTTGCATGGGGTCTTGGTAAGTGTAAAGTTCATAAGCAAATCGCTAATAGAATTTTAGAACCTTGGAGCCATATTAAAGTTGTAGCATCTGCTACAGAATGGGACAACTTCTTCCATCTTAGAAACCATCCTGACGCACAACCAGAGATTCACCAACTAGCATTACAGATGTGGCATCTATATCAGGATAGTGTTCCTAAACTATTAGAAGAGTGGGAATGGCATCTACCATACATTGATGACTATAAGATTGTATCTTCAGCTAAAGATATCATTACATCTAATGATATCACATTAGATAATGCTATTAAGCTATCTGCATCCTTGTGCGCTCAAGTTTCATATAGGAAAGCTGACGAATCCATTGATAAAGCTTTGATGATCTACGACAGGTTAGTATCATCTACACCAGTCCACGCATCACCATTCGAACATCAGGCAATACCTGCTGAATATGGTATCCAAATGTCTGGAAATTTCAGAGGATGGAAGCAATATAGACAGACAATTCCGAACCATGTCTGTAAACAATATAGGAAATATAGATGAATGATATGAAATCTAACTGTTGTTGTGGGGATGGTAGAACCTGTCCGACACATGGAAAACCTGAACCAACTCCGATCAGTGATGATTGTCCTGACTGCCCAAATCAAGGGTGGTATTATGTAGGAACTCATGGGGATCAGGAACAATGTTCGTGGTGTTGGACTAATCCCGACAGTAAATTCACTAAGAATAACGTTTAAATATGTTGAATTCTCTACATCCTCTACTAAATATAGATATGATGTCTAGAGAAATTATAAGAGAAAGTGATAAAACCGTTCGCCTTTGCTGTGGAAAAAAAGGATGCCCCACCGTCACCGATGTTGGCGAGGGTATGGTTGAGATCACTGATGATGACGGTAATAAAATCGTCGTTAAAAAAGAAGAAGCAGAGTTAATTTCCGATGGAGTTAGAACTCTTGACGGTAAGAAACTGATCTGTGGATAATCTTTACTTCCTGAGTGTTCAGATAATTGGTGTATGCTTCATATTAAAGTATGCGACTATCATCAATTATCTGAGGGACGCTCTAACCAAATGGAAGTTTTTCAGAGAACTATTTAAATGTTCTCTATGTTTAGGATTCCAAGTGGGATTCTGGTATGGGGTATTCTCCCATAACTTCACCATTATAGATGCTGTATCATTAGCATTCTATTCGTCAGCTATCTGTTGGATAGCTGACCAATTCGTAGATGTCTTACAGACTTATATCTATGGACGAGACTAATAATTTTCACTAATTAGTTTAATATTAGTTGGTGGTATGGCTAATTTAGATGTGTATTCAAATGCTTCATGCTCTAAAGGCCAATCGGAGGGTAGTATAACTTCCCAAAGATTTATAGGTTCATCCTCTCCATATAGATCCATAAAGTCTTCTCCATACCAATTTGATGCAGCATTCTCGGCATCGTCTTCATCTCCGAAAAGATAAATCCTAGATTCCTGCTCATTCATAACCTTTGAGAACTCTCCTATAGATGGTGTCAAACCCTCCCGTAAGATCTTATCTCTATTGAATCCAGCGGATAAATGGTAATATGTTTTATTACCCATTGATTCATATATTAGTGCTAGGTCTTTATACATGATATTATTTAGGTTAGATATTTGTTAAACATTCTATAAAGTTTGATATATTCTGGGTATAATTGTTTCCATTCTTCAGGATACTCATTCTTATTATCCTGATCCCAAAATTCATTCATATATATGAAGTAGATAAACTTATGTAGGAATGGATAATTATCTTCCAAAGATTGGATAATTTCTTGGAAGATAGGATCTTTATCTGTTGATCGCATTTTGAGTGCCGTGCTAAACTCGTTACTGTTTAGTCTAAAATCTTCAAATACGAACCAGTCAACATGATCATTTACATTGAAAGCATTGGTATAAGATTCAAAGAATTTCTTAAACTCCATCTGCAACCCTGAGTTCTGTTGAGGTTTATATATATCCTTAACAAACCTCACCATATAGTTATGAACTGCTCCAACTGAAAATTTTATACGAGAGAAGTCTTCATTAAAGCCTCCGGTGGAAATAATGTGTCGCGTGTCGGTCTGTAGTAGGTGAAATCCGAAACGTGCTTCAGCTACATCTTTAGAGTAACCTCTTTCGAATTCAAACTTCTCAAATTCTATAATATCGGAATCCTCATCTTGTTCGGGAAGAGATTGTATCATAGATTGATACACATCATCTATAAGATTATCATGGTCATTATCTAGATCTAGTATAGTGTCGAAGAATGTATCTACATCATCTGCGCTGAATGCGGTATGCCCATATGCGATGGTTAATTCGTAATCTTCACTAAATGATAATATTAGTTCTCCCGACCCTATTAGATCACTATCCACTATCTTTAAAAATGATGACCATTTCATGATACCCTCATCATGTTGCTTAGTGGTGATGTAATAGTCGTCCACATGATCGAATTGTTCGATAGTGTCTGGGAGGTCATATTCGGACATGTCAAATGATATTTCAGCATTTAACATTGCGTAACCCTCATCCTCATATTCATATGTTGCATCAATATTTGAATATGTTAGTCTCTCTTCGTATATATCTTTAATATTAATCATCTCATCCTCCCATGATGGATTAAGCACATCTACATGTTCAGTTTCCCTACCAGCGTCCACGTATTCTGATGACCTTATTTTACGATATGATTGATTAGCATCTTCATTGTCCATGAAGTACATTGAAAATAGATCGTTGGAGTCATTATCGTGATACGATCCTCCCGAGATCTCCAAATCTTTATCAGTAAAATCTACAGATTGTAAGTTCTGGTGTTGCTCTATAACATCTCTCAAACTCTTATAAAAACCGGGAATAGATGTATCTCCATAGATCGCCTTCTCAGGTATAGCATACTCCGTATCATCTACTACATACATCCGAACTCTCAATCGAGCTAAAGGTGGTTCTAATCCACGGATATTTCTATCTCTATCTACAAATAGATCATCATTTTGGAAATCGTCAGAGTCAAGGTATGCCTCAAGGGTGTCAGTATTAACTAGATATGCAATTGCACCACCTGTGAGAGCTTCCTGAACTGCACATTCAAAGTAATCTGATCCCTCGGAATGACAAGATAATATATTTCGGTGGTCGGACATACGCACAACATCAATAGGGGAACGGGATAGAATGATGGAATGTTCACTGGTTTTCTGCATCTCTTGAGGGAGCGAATCCTTATATTTCGCAAACCAAGACATGTATTTCTTTTTCTTCTCAGGGTCAATCTTAAGAGATTGGATAGCCTTACCGATATTCATCGTTTGAAGTTTCTCACTACCCCGACCATATTTAGGATCAAGTTTAATTTTACGGACAATCTCCCCCTTCGTAGGATCAATTAAAGAAAAGTCCTTTATATTTTTCAAATCCTTTACAATATCATCAACGATAGATGATGCCTGAATGGGGATTACGATACGCATCTTATCGCCAAATATAGAATCGAATGGTAGATCTTCTTTATTTTCCTGAACATAATCCACGACCTGATCGGTCATCTCCGATATCAGCACGGACTCGTATAGAAATGATAACTCTTCTCTCATATGATTATTTAGAGTGACCGGGAACTATTTGTTTAGCCTTCCTGTATACCATATTCTCATCTACAGGTTTACCCGTTAGGATTAGTTCTGCAACATAGTCCTGTAGCTTCGGAAGGTATTGCCCGATCTGTTTCCTGTCCTCATTGAACTCGGGAAACCACTCAAGAAACTTATTACCATTGATAAGTTCCGATATTTGCTTCTTAAGAGCAGCAGCCCCACCGGGAACAGTATTAAGTTTAGCTTCAGCCCTATCAATCTTTGCATTGAATTCTTCGGCATTGAACATTCCTGAACCTCTTGAAGCTTCATCACAGAAGGATACAGCCTTAATAGTTTCCCAAGAAGGATCATGGATCAACTTCCTTAGAGTCTTAACGTTTAAGTCATCTAAGTTATGCACTAGCATATGTTTAGCCACAGCTGCTAAGATGTTTTTCTTATCATTAGGACCAAGATTATTGAACTTCAATCTCTTGAAGATGTTCTCAACGATAGGAACACCAGCACTCTCATGTCCATAGTAAGTCATGTGACCATTCTTATCCCCTCTCGTAGTGGCTTTACCAAAGTCATGGAATAATACAGCTAGGTTAATGATAGGATCATTATATGGAGAAGCCTTAAGACACTCATGAATATGACCAAGCACCGTAGATCCACCTTCTGGGTGATGCTTAGGGTTATGAGTTAGGGGTTCCATGTTGGTAAACTCTGGAAGGATATCATATAAGATACCAGCATCTTGAAGTTTTTGTAAGAAATTAGATAAGGTTCTACCAGACTTGGCAGATTTGTAAAACTCTTGAGCGATACTCTCTTGAGATATCAATTGTGGATTAAGTAAAAGATCCTTTAACTCTGTAGCAGATCTTAGAGTTTCCTCCTCAATTTCAAAGTCCATCTTAGCTGCAAATCTGAATACACGAAGTATTCTAGTAGCATCTTCCTTGAATCGTTCCCCCGCATTACCAACTGCACGAATAAGTTTATTCTTTAGATCGTCAAGACCTCCTTGGTAATCTACAATACGACCTTTATAATCAAGACCAAAGCTATTGATTGAGATATCTCTTCTCTTGGTATCAGTCTCAAAGCTATCAACTTCAGTAGAAACATTACTCTGTCTACCCATTTCAGATTGATCATCCTCTCTAAACTTAGCCAAGTCATAGGCATACTTCTTATATAGAATAGTATAAACAGGTTGAGAGTCACTCTTAGATATGTTTTTAAGAGAGAAGTGCTTTGATAGATCTTCAAATGAGATGTTCGTAGCCATGTCAACATCGTCAACTTCATTCCCCATCAATAGATCTCTGGGAACACCCCCCACGATGAAGATCTCCCCATCAGGATACAGTCCTTCGATCTTCTCCATCAGTTCTAGAGCTACGCGCAACTCCTCAGAAGAGGATATGGCTTGCTCCCATTTTTCGGAGAAGTCGTCGACGTTGTAATTGACGCTATCGGTCAGAAATTTTTTATACGTGATCATGATATATTGTATCCTAAAAATCGAGAAAGTCAATCCCCGACTGGTAATATTTATCAAATCCACTAAATATTACTATCATGTTATTCAAAGACTTCTATAATGAATTCGTTCTCGTTGAGGGCGTTATGGATCAAGTTCCTAGGAAACTTCTCAAAACAGTTGATAACGTTCAATATCTTCCAGATAAAGCTCCATATGGATTCTGGGTAGATAGGAGTGGAAACTTTAGAGAGGTTCCTATGTATGGACATGAAGAGGCTGCACAAGAGATGTTAACCACATCATCGAAATACTTAGCTAAGAAGGATATTCCATTCCCAATTCAATCGATCTATAAAGGTATGTATGCTGAAGGATGGATTAGAGTTGTATTTGGAAGTGCGTATCTTTTATATCAAACCGGAGATGCGAATAAAACAGCATCCCATTCACAGATGAAATTCCTAAACTTCATGAAAGAGTTTTACGAGAAGATCCTTGAAAAGGACGATTGATCCTTGACACTCCAAATTTTGGTGATACCATTCACCATGAGCGTGGCGCATTGTCAGAAGGAACCGTTCGATGTCAAAATCGACAGGACGACAATCTGGGGAATCCGTATTCCCACAAGGAAGGCACTCTAGCCAAATACCATTGCGAGACTCGACAAGAATCCATAGAGAAGTATAAGGAGTATATTTTAAATACTCCCGAACTCTTAAATAGAATCCCCGAACTCCAAGGTAAGATATTAGGATGCTGGTGTAAGCCGAAGGCTTGTCACGGCGATTTTTTAGCGGAACTAGCAAACAAGAAAGTAGACTTAGAAAATATATGAAGAAGATTATAGCAATAGGAGATATACATGGAGAAGTCTATAAACTTAAGACCTTGTTTGCAAAGATCTCAATCAAAGAGGACGATACTGTTATCTTCCTTGGAGATTACATTGATAGAGGTAGATATAGTAAGCAAGTCATTGACTTCATTATAGATCTAAAAACTAAATGTAATGTCATCACTCTAGAGGGAAACCATGAAATGATGGCAAGGGATAACTATAATGACAGATCTGAGAGAAGTAAGGTGGGCTGGTTAATGAATGGGGGGCAGCAAACCCTATCCTCCTATGAAACGGAAGAACCCTTAAAGGTGATGTTCGAAGGCGAACACGCGAAATTTTTTGACAACCTAACGCTATGCTATGAGACAGATAACCACATCTTCGGTCATGGCTATATAGATGGAGATAAGGATTGCGATGCCCAGTGTGAGTGGTCAGTCCTCTGGAATAGATTTGATGACATCTTACCCCATAAATCAGGTAAGACTGTTGTAGTGGGCCATACGACCCAAATGGCGGGTCATACTAATAAGGGTTATAAAGTATGCATTGATACTGGATCATTCCATAGAGGGGGATATATTACTGCAATGATCATCGAAGGGGATAAGGAATATTTCCAAGATAGTAGAAAGGCTAATTGAAACCTTTCATAGGGTCATATTATATTAGACACCCAATGAAAAACGTAACTACTAATATACCCCCTTCCTATCTCCTAGAAAGGTATGTCATCCGATGAATATACTTCGGGTTCTACAGGGGCCACTTTCACTTTCTTTTTCTTAACCCTTTTCTTCTTTGGGGACTCTCCCCCCTGTAAGGGGTTTCTTTCTTCATACCCCCCATCTGCTCCTGTTAAATCTGCGACGGATTGATCGTAATCTCTATGGGCATCAAACACATGACCTTCCCATACAGGATCTATAAGAACCAGATCCCCATTCTTACGCTTCATAACATTCTTGGAATGCCAATCTGGAACTCCCCACTGTTCCTTCTCTGAGACAGTATCAATCATATTTTTCGATATAAATAGCTGATATATATCAGGGGGTATCTCCTTAACCTCATTCTCCAACTCTTTAAAGTATGTTTCCGCATCATCCCCCCAATGATTTACTAGGATTGTGGGATCTTTCGAATATAGGATATGTCTCGATACGACATTCTCATACTTCTCAAATTCATCAAATTCTTCAGAGGTCAAGGGATATAGTTTTTCAATTCTAGTTATATACTGAGTAGCACTCTCTTCCATTCTCTTATAGTAAGGAACAATCTTTTGGGGCTTACCGTAAAATTTAGGAAAGTTTGGACCGGGATTCATATACGAATAGCGAACAAATTTCAAATATTCGTCATCCTTTTCGAAAAGTTTAATTACATATGGCCATTTAGGATGACTGTATACATGTCCCTTACTTCCTCTACCTATTACACTTCCCCCATCAGCTTCAAACTCTTTCAATAATTCATAGAACCATTTATCCCTATGTTCTGGATTTAATAGAAAATCCGAAACAGTATCGAATGCTTCAAGCATTAAAAAGAACTTTGCGAATGTTATCATATGATTGTATTTAGCGCACCTTATATGGAAAATATTGAAAAAATATTGAAAAAATATTGAAAAATTATTGAAAAATTTGGGTAATAATTTTATATGGGGGTGGCCGAGGCCGCTGTTCGCCTGAACACCTATACCAATTCCTAACAGAAGCATAGCATACACATATATACATACATATATGGATACATATATACAATTGATATATGTATCCATATATACATACATATCTAACTGTTAGATATGAATAGACATAAAAAAAGCCCGAAAGCATATATGCTTTCGGGCTTTGTGATCTCGCAATCGCACTTAGTATTTATCTTCTAAGAGTTATTC
>TARA_R110002074_G_scaffold28352_1_pt1 | contig 41380 bp, 31 predicted proteins | sample TARA_R110002074 | Tara Oceans TARA_R110002074 (sample SAMEA4397215) | marine metagenome | biome: Polar Biome; feature: [MIX] marine epipelagic wind mixed layer (ENVO:01000061); material: water (ENVO:00002006), including particulate matter (ENVO:01000060) such as... | depth 10-100 m | reverse complement strand
CGTGCGGCGAAATCGAAGATGTATTGCGCGATAAACATAAAACGTTCCGGCGGTGGCTTTATGGCTGACATTCCCATGATACACCGTCATATGGTCGACGGCGGAGAACGCTGCTACTGTGACACGCAGCGCCCAGCGGGGGAGGATTCGGTATGACCGCAGCTACTATGCACGATTTTGCCCATGAGGACCTTGCCGGGGATGCGCTGCACACCGCCTTGCGCGAAGCACGCGAACGAGGCCCGATGAGCCCCGCCCTGTTCGGCGGGCAGCCCGCCTTCCTGATCAGCAGCCACGCGGCACTGGCGGAGGCCTTCCGTGACAACACCCGTTTCCCACCTGCCGACGCCTACCGCATCACCATTGAGCCCGTACAGGGTGTTACGTTCCAGACCATGGAGGACGAGCAACATCGACTGTATCGCCGGCTGGCCACGCCGGCATTTCAGTCCCGCGTGGTGGAAGCCATGGAACAGGAGGGTCTGGCCAGCATCGCCCACGAACTCATCGACCGCCTGGGCACGCAACGCACTGCCGACTTCACCCACGCCTTCACACACCGCGTGGCCTTCGCCGTCATCAGCCGCATGCTGGGCATCCCCACCGACCGGGAAGATGTTTTTCGTGACTGGGCCGTGGGTTTCCTTGAGTTTCCGCGTGACCCGGTACGCTCGCGCGCTTGCGCAGAGCACATCACCGGCTACCTGCTGCCGATTCTGGCGGAGCGCAGACGGGAACCTCGCGAAGACATTCTTTCCGGGCTGGTGCTGGCTGAAGTCGAGGGACGCAAGCTGACCGACGAGGAAATTCTCGCCCATATTCGCCTGCTGTTCAGCGCCGGCGCATCCACCACCACCGATGCGCTGGGCAATCTGGTCTCCACACTGCTGGCCGAACCGGCGCGCTGGCAGGCGCTACTGACTGAACCGGCGCTGCGCGCCGGCGCCATTGAAGAGCTGCTGCGCTGGGAAACGCCGGTGGCGGTACTGCCGCGGCTATCGGCACCTCACCCCGTTGAATTCCACGGCACGGAGATTCCGCCCGCCACATTCTGCCTGTTCGCCATCGCGGCAGCCAACCGCGACCCGGCGGTGTTCGAGCAACCCGACGTGTTTGATATGCGCCGGGACAGCAGCAAGAAATTGCTCAGCTTCGGGCCCGGGCCACGCCTGTGCCCGGGCATGCACCTGGCGCGCCGGCAGCTCGCCGTGGCGCTGGACGCGATACTGGAGCGTCTGCCGGGCCTGCACCTGCTCGACCCGCAGGACGCCGTGCCGAGGGGCGCGATTCTGCGTGGGCCGGCGCGGTTGCCGGTGGGCTGGTAGGCGCGCCCGGCTCTACTCATAGGTATCTACGCCGCATCTAACCATGCTTGGATTACCGTTTTTACGTTCATCGATACCCACGAGGACTGGCTATATCTCACAGTCGCACTAGACCTTTTCTACCACCGGGTTTTGGGCTGCAGAATGAAGAATAATCCCCGAGCCGATCTCGTTATCGATGCGCTGTTGGCTGCTGTCTGGAGGCGAAAATACTAATTCTGCATGGCCCTAACTAGAGATACTTACACCAGCATTGAATTCTACTCGGACAAATAAAAACGACGGATAGTTTGAACGCGCAATACGCACTTCTCAGGAGCCACCCCCGGCTGAATATTTTGTTCTACAATATATTCATATTATGGGTTAAAATAGGTTAATATAACTTTATTGTTGAACATTATGCTGGAAGCACTGTTTTAGGAGAAGCCGACGATGAGTGAACTACAATCGGTAGCCGAGTTGCCCTCAGATTATATCGCGACACTGGAAGCGTTGAATCTCAAGCCACTCTGGCCGAGTTTGCGCGCGCTTCTGCCCGAGGGAGAGCCTGCCGCCAATTCGGTGGCTGCCCATTGGCGCTACACGGACATACGTCCACTTCTCCTGCAAGCCGGCGAACTTACACCGATCGAGAAAGCAGAGCGCCGAGTTCTCGTCTTGTGCAACCCGGGACTTGGACTTGAGAATCTGCAGGCGACACCCTCGATCTATGTCGGCATGCAACTGATTCTTCCCGGCGAGGATGCGCCGAACCATCGACACACACCAAGCGCCATTCGCTTGATCGTCGAGGGAAAAGGCGGCTTCACAACTGTCGAAGGCGAGAAATTGCCGATGGAGCATGGCGACTTGATCCTAACACCACCGGGACTCTGGCATGAACACGGGCACGAGGGAGAAGGACCTGTTGTTTGGATGGATGCCCTCGACCTGCCCTTTATCTACGCTCTGGAGACATCTTTCGCAGAAATCGCGCCACTACAGAATGCCAAGAGCGCACCGGACGCCTCGCAAACCCGATTCACCCGATCGGGCCTAGTGCCGTATGACGAGTTGGGAACAGATAGCCCCTACCCGATGCGCCGGTATCCCTGGACGGACACCCGCGATGCCCTGATGGCCCTATCAAAACAACTGGACCGGGAGAAGCCAGTGCATTTGGCGTACATTAATCCGCTGACCGGCGAGGAATGCCTGCCATTCCTTGGTTTCTCCGCACTTATGTTGCGTCCAGGGGAAAGTCTGCGCCTCCCCAGGCGCTCATGCTCACAGGTGCTTCACGTCGTTGAGGGATCCGGTGTAATTGATGTCAACGGCAGCAGCTATAGCTGGGAGCAGGCCGATGTCACTGCTGCTCCGGCCCACGCTAGAATAACGCTACAGAACAGCTCATCAACGCACCCGGCGTTTCTTTTTTTGGTCGATGATGCGCCACTACATCGGAAGCTGAAGATTTACATGGAGCGGGACTGGTGAAGGAAGCGTCCTCCGCAGAGAAGCTCTGTAGCGGCATTCACCACCCCGCAATTGTTGTTCCCGACCTTTCCGGCGCGATCGCTTTTTACGAAGCAGCGCTCGGAGGAGAGCTCATCAAACAGTCGGCATGGGATCACGGTACGGAGCAATTTGATGCGCTGACAGGACTGAAAGATTCGGCCGCGGCGTTCTGCCTGTTGCGGTTTGGCCACTCCTTCCTGGAGATGTTCGAGTACGACTCGAGCCGACGCCATGATTGGCGTACGAGCAAGGCCGACGAGTTGGGCATCCGGCACCTGGCATTTCAGGTGAACGACCTTCAGATAGCGGAGGCAAAATTCATTGCCGCAGGCGGCTCGACCGTTGGTGAGGCTATCCACGTCAAGGGCGGCGGTTCTGCAAGATACTGCCGCGACCCCTACGGAAATATCGTCGAGCTCCTTGTGCCCGGGGGAAAAATGCCCCCACTTGGGGAACCTGATAGCGCCAAGTGAGACAAACCCACGGGCGCGGGCGAAAGCAGCCGCCGCAGAAACTCAGCTCAGCCGCTGTGTCCTACTCGGCGTCGGGCTGAAGCTCGGGAGCTGCAGCCGAAATCGGTTCCAATTTCCGTAAGCGTTTATCAACAGCAACCAGCTCTCGAAAAGCAGTCAAATCACAACTGAACCTGCGGGCGTTATACATCTGCGGAACGAGGCAGATATCCGCGAGCGACACCTCATCACCAAAGCAGAATTGACCGCCATGGCGTTGCACCATCTCTTCCAAGCCAACTAGGTTTTCCTCTACCCAGTGCCGATACCAGGCATTCACGCCTTCGTCAGTCTGATCTAGCTCGACACGGAGGTAGTTGAGCACACGCAGATTATTAAGGGGATGCAGGTCACAGGCAATCATCTGTGCCATGGCCCTCACAAGAGATCGCTCGCGCACATCGCTAGGCATTAGATGCAGCGTATCCGGGTAAGCCTCATCAAGGTACTCGACGATAGCGAGGGACTGCTGCAGCACGAAACCGTCATCGTCGAGAACAGGAAGCAGACCCTGCGGATTCAACGCTAGAAAATGAGGCAGCCGGTGTTGGCCCCCGTCTTTGCGGAAGTGCACGGGCACCTGCTCGTAGTCCAGGGCCTTGAGGTTTAGCGCAATGCGTACGCGATAAGCCGCGGAGCTGCGAAAGAAGGAATAGAGTTTCACGGAGACCGGACCGCAACAACCGTATTAGTGAGCTCACCAAGACCTGCGATACGGCCTACCATGGTCTGCCCGGGTTCCACGGCACCTACTCCAGCCGGGGTCCCGGTGTAAATAAGGTCACCCGGCTTCAGCGTGAACAGGGTCGATAGCTCGGCGACAATCTCTGGTACGTCCCAGATGAGATCGCGAATGTCCGCCTCCTGTCGAACCTCGCCGTCGACACAGATAACTATCTCACCCTCCCTGACGTGGCCATAATCCGACACTGGATAGATGGGTGCGATGGCGGCTGAAAAGTCAAAAGCTTTGCCCGTATCCCAGGGGCGCCCGCTCTCACGCGCCTGAAGCTGCAGATCCCGTCGCGTGATGTCATTGCCAACCGCGTAACCGAAGATGTGCTCCTCGGCTTGGCCCTCTGGAATGTTCGCGCCGCCTTCACCAATCGCTACAACCAGCTCAATCTCGTGGTGCAAGTTACTGGTCCGTGGTGGATAAGGTACTGCTTCCCCATCCAAAATGATCGCATCGGCGGGTTTGCAAAAGAAGAACGGTGGGTCCCTATCGGGGTCCTTGCCCATCTCCCTCGCATGGGCCGCGTAGTTGCGTCCAACGCAGTAAATGCGGTGTACCGGAAAGAGGTCCTCGCGCCCGACTACGGGCACGGTTACCGTGGGTGACGCTTCAAAAACCAGGGACATAACAATCTCTCTACGGCTATTTTGTTGTACCTAATAAACAATTATATAGATTTTAATGGTTCTTTCCACTTTATTGTACTACATTTAAGATATGTATCATCAGATAAAGCTCGCGAAGATCAATGCATTTTTCGGCATCGATCGCGCTTTGAGGATACGAGACGATTGCGGGGAACTGGCCGTCGGGAGGCCGTTGATAGTAGGCACCGCCGCCACCGAGAAACGCTACGGCAGGCTACTGGAGCACCTGGCTGAGTTGAGCTACACGCCATTCTTTCGCGTAGAGGCTCACTCACCCGCTGAAATCATTGACGAGGCTATCGAGACCTACCGACAGGCAGACTGTGATTCGGTCGTCACTATCGGTGGCGGCTCAAGTATCGGCATCGGCAAGGCGCTCGCTGTAGCGGAGCGCGCGGTATTCATCGCTGTCCCCACGACCTACTCCGGTTCCGAGGCGACGGCCATCTTTGGCCGCAGAATTCACGGAGAGAAACGCACCGCCGTCGATGATCGCTGTCGGCCCAAGAGAATAATCTACGACCCACAGCTCAGTCGAACACTGCCGGTGGATCTTTCTATTGCGTCGGCAACCAATTGCATGGCCCATGCCGTGGACGCTCTATACGCACAAGATGCTGGCCCCGTTGCTGTGATGATGGCCAGAGAAGTACTGGTAACGCTGCGAGATGAATTACCAAAGCTGAAGGACGATCCACAACAGCTACAAAGCAGAGAGCGGCTTCTGGTCGCCGCGTTTCTGGGCGGCACACTGGTGTCGATGCATGGCATCGCCCTGCATCATCAGCTTTGCCACGTAATCGGCGGCATGTACGGCACACCGCACGGTGCAAACAATGCGGCCGTGCTGCCGCAGGCAATCGCCTACAACGCAGGAGCGGTTCCGCATGCGGACAAGCTACTGAGTGAGGTGTTCAACGACCCGTATCCCGCGCGCGGCGTGTTCGACTTTATCAACGACTTAGCGGGGAATACCGCCCTGGTCCATCTCGGCGTGCCCGCACACGCCGCCAGGGAAATCACCACAAGACAGCTGGCCCACGCCGGATACAATCCCAGGCCACTGGACCACTGGACGCTGAATGCCTGCGTACAGCGTGCACTCGACGGCACACGCCCTGCTCCTGAAGAAGACTAGAGGGTCGCCAGAATCTCTTCGATTCGAACACTCACCAGAGACCTCTTTGGCAGCGCAGCTGCGCTGTCCCTGAGCGCCGCTGTAGCGAAATCGAGCCTACGGGTCAGGCCCGGATCGTCTGCAGAAACGGAGCGTTTCAATTCATTTTGCACCTGACTTATTGCCGCCGCGTAGGACTCGACCATCGCATTGAGCGCGCCAGCGGTGGCTGCACAGGCGGCACGGAGCAGATACAGGTCGGCGTTCCAGTAGGAGGGCAGCAAGTCGTCCAGCAGGGCCATCGCTTCGCGGGCGAGATCTCGATCCTCTGCACTACGCGCAAACCAGAGGCGCCAGTCCACACGAAGCTTCACAGCAACCGGATAGAGCTGCGACCGGGCATCCACAGATGCGAGCCGCTGATCCAGTTCGCGCAGCTGCTCAAAGTTACCGGAGGCACCCAGGACCCACCCTTCCAGAGCGGCGCGACTTGGCCCAGTCAGACGATTGGCCAGTGCCGCTATTTCGTCCGTGAGCTGGCGAGCGGCAAAGTCACCGAGGTGCATACGCAGCAGGCCCAGACCTGCGTCACGATTCGCCGGGTTCAACTCCAGCGCAACGCGGAAAGCCGCCTCAGCCTCCCGAACATCACCCGAGTATTCCAGACCGAGGGCATCAATCACCATTGCCATCGAAGGCTCAGGCGTCGCTCGCGCCATTCGATTCACGCGCTGTATAAAGTTGTTCTGGAGCAGACGCTCTGCCACGTAGGGGAGAGACCAGTATTCTGGCCCGCGATGGACCGCACTGGAACTATCCAGTAGCGGATCCAGTTCAGCATAGGCCTTGATAAGGCTGTCTGCGGTAACCCCATCGCTACGCGGCCTTGCACGATAAGCCAGAAGGTTCTCGTCATCAGTGTTCGGATACCCTCCCTGAGCCAGAGTACGGATGCCAACTGCATCGAAAGTCAGCATGACCAACGCATCCTCGGGCGCACGCATACCAAGGCTCAGGTAATGGTTGCGGTTTTCCGCGATTGCACGACGCACATTACCTGCACCATCCCATAGATCGATTGGGCTGTCTGAGGCGAGGAACATGAGCACCTGTCGCTCCGGCTGATATAACTCGACAAACGCAAACTCCGATTGAAGCGTCGCTGCCATGTTGCGCAATAACGTCAGGTCGATGAACTGCGAGTTGATCCACTGGAGGAAAACCGCTCCGGGCTTCATACGAGTCTTCGATAGCGCCAGGAACTCACGCGTATAGAGATGTGACGCCCCACCGGTCCACGGATGCGATGGCTGCGACACCACGATGTCATAACGTTTCTCGGTTAGCGCAATGGCGTTGCGCGCATCGTTCAGAATAACTCTGACCCGTGGGTCAGTGAGAGGGTCAACTGTCCTGCGGTCAGCTATAGCAAGATTGGCGTCCAGTACACGGGGCTCGAGCTCAATAACGTCAACCGTCTGTATGTGCGGTGGCACACCCTGCAATGCGATTCCGCCCCCCAGCCCGACCATCAACAGATCAGTCGCATCAGGTCTTGCAAGTGCAGGCAGACCCGCAAGCCACTTCTGTGACAACTGAAAGGGCGGCATACCAGCACTGCCAATGGCTGACTCTGATAGACCGTTACTCGCCAGCTTATAGAACCCACGATCGCGGTGGAGCATCACGGTGGAAGAGCGACCGACCGCGTAGAAAACCGCGTCCGCCGAATCCGCCGTAACGTGTGCCGCCAGAACGGTCGACGGCCGAGGTAGGGGTACGAAAACCGCAACTACCACGGCCCCGGTCATCGCCCCCACCAGTGTCAGCACTCTCGATTTGGGCACCAGCGCGAGCGCAAGAAGCGAGACGGTCACTCCAGCGGCGAGTACAAATCTCAGCATGCCCGAAAAGCCAAGCAACGGCAGCAGGATGAATCCGGTCAGTACAGCGCCAATGATCGCGCCGCAGGTGTTCCACGCATACACCCTGCCACTGCACGCGGCCGCCGTGTCAGCCGATGGCGACACCGCGCGCACCGCGAGCGGAAATGTGGCACCAAGGCAGCACGCCGCGGGGAACAGCGCCGCAAAAGCATAGGAAGCGCGAAGGCCCAAGGTAGCGCCGGCGTCCGGAGCCCACCGACATACCCAAAGGTATGTCGCGATGGTGCATAACACCATCGTCGCCTGCGCCAGCGCGAAATAGCGGATCGAAATGCCCCGGGCAGTAGCGACACGCCCACCCAAAAATCCTCCGAGGGCAATGCCAGCCAGAAAACTCGCCAGCATTACCGCAAACGCGTAGGTCGTCCCGCCCATCGTGTGCGTCAGCAATCGTGTCCAATACACCTCGAGCGAAAAGGAGACGACTCCTGTCAACATCGAGAGAAGGTACATCACGTGAAAAGCGGGCGGCCGAGATGCCTCCTCGGCGTAAAACGGTGCGATTTGCAGCGAAGACGAGCGCCAGAAGATCAGTAGAAAAATAATCGCGTTCGCCGCAACAGCGATAAAAGTCGTTTTGCTCAGTCCAAGGAACGGGAGGAGCAGAAAACCGGAAGCAAGAACGCCGGCAACTGCGCCAAGGGTATTGATTCCATAAAGCAGTGCGACGCCGGAGCCTATGGTCTGCTCGGAAGTCACAACGTAGCGAGCCAAGAGCGGTAACGTTGCGCCCATCGCCACGGTCGGCACAAGCAGAACCAGAAACGTGGCCAGCAAAAAATATGCTGGTTGCCACAAACCATCGCTTGCCCCTGGATAGGGCTGGCCGCCGAAGATGATGATATAAAAATGCTGGGAAATTCCAATCAGAAAAGGCACGAGCAGCGCCGAGGCTGCGATCACCCCCTCAAGTATTCCGTAGATACGTACCGGATTGCGCAGCGTCTGAACGAAACGCGATGCAAGGAGGGCTCCAACCGACAGTCCGAACATGTAAGCGGCAAGAACAGTTGCTATCGCGAGATGGGAAGTCCCGAAAACAAGCCCCAGGTGATTCGCCCACGCAGACTGATACACCAGGGCTGAAAAGCCTGAAAGGAAGAAGCATGCAGCAATAATTGGCAAGCTACCTAGCATCAGCAAATGGCCCTGATGGAAACTTTAAACAAGAACTACGCAAAAAAAAGGCCACACAATGTGGCCAAATCGCATATCGCGACATGCAAGCACAGGAAAACTTGCATTAAAACTGCATGTTGAAAGTGACACCGTAGGTTCGCGGGTCAGAGATAAACAGCGCGTGGTAGGCAGAATCGATTGACCGGTTATCAATATACTCTTCGTCGGTTAGGTTCTTTCCCCACAGCGACAATCGGAACTTCCCGTCATCACCAAATTCGTAGTATGTTTGGGCGTTGAAGACCGTGTAGGCTTCTTCCTCAACCTCATTGGCAAGATTGAAAAATCGATTGCCGGTATAGCGCACTTCTCCAGCTATGCCCAGCACCGCACCCTGGGGCATCGCCCATTCCTGTGTTGCAGACAGTCTTCCCGAGACATCCGGTGCGTAGATTAACTCGTTACCTACTTGGGTCTCATCCAGAGATTTAGTGATTTCCGTATCAAGGAATGCAATGCCTGCATCGATTCGTAGTCCCTCGCTGGGCTGCCAGTTGAAGTCAACCTCTGCACCGGTGATCTCAGAGTCGACGCTTAACACTGTAAACTCACCGAATATGAACTGGGAGACCTGCTGGTCTGTGTAGTCACTGTAGAATACCGCCCCGTTAAGCCGGGCCTTCCCGTCAGCAAACTCTGACTTGATACCCGCCTCATAGGTTACGACGAATTCCGGCTCATTCGGCACGTCACCCTGCCCCAACGCGATGGCCATGGGTGCATTGGGGAATACGCCAGCCTTGTAACCCCTAGACCAGCTTCCATAAATCAGCACGTCATCCGTAGCTCGGTACTCGGCACCCAGCTTTCCACCCCACTCTGTCCAGCTCGTGTCGTTGATGTCCGCGCCGGGATCCGCCGGACCGCCTACACGGACCACGCGCGCGCCGTTCGCCTCACCCGCCGCCAGCAGGGCATTGAAGTCCGGCAACGGACCACCAGTAGCGGACGGCGTCGCTATGTCGAGGCCAGGCAGCTGGGCCTCGGCTGCGAACAGCGCAACAGAACTCCCCTCGATCTGATCGTAACCCACGCGTCCACCGGCGATCAGGGTCAGCTTCTCGGACACATCCAGCTGGACCTCACCGTAGGCTGAATAGCTGGTGTTGTCGAACTCAGCCTCAGAGCGGACTAGCATGATTCCCATGGGCGTCGCAAATGTCGGCCCTGTTGTGCCTGATTTGGTTTCCCAAAAGCCGTAGGCGCCGAGAATCCAGCGCAGATCACCTTCGGCAGCAGATGTCAGGCGAAGCTCCTGGCTGACCTGATCAGCCTGTGATTCGAGAAAGAAATGAAAATCATGCGCAGGCGATGCGTCGGTGTCTTCAGAGAGGAGCTGCTCGTTTTCTTCGTAAGCGGTAATCGATGTAAGCGTGAAAGCTTCAAAGTCCATAATCACCTGCGCAGAGGCCCCCATGGCGTCGACGTCATTCATGGGACGAATCATGTCCTGGTTGAAGCTATCCCAATCTGCAGTATCAACGAAACCGTTAGCATCAGCACACGAGCCCAGAACGTAGGGCGTCGCGCAGGGTTGGGCGGGGTTCTGAGGGTCCTGTCCGCCAGCGTTCTTGAGACGGAAATTATCACTGCGGATGCGCTCTACGTGGGCCTTCATATTGACTGAGACGGTTTCCGTTGGCTCAAAAGCAAGCTGGGCGCGCACCGCTGTCTTGTCACGTTCGACGTTGTCGCGACCATCGAAGAGGTTGGTACGTATACCGTCGCGTTGTTGTGACTGCGCAGCGAACCGATAAGCGGCTTTATCACCGATAGGACCGCCCACGGCGCCTTCAAGGTTGATTTCATTGAAGCGGCCATAGCTGGCGTTCACGTAGCCATTCGTTTCACCACCAACCTCAGGCTTGTTCGAGATGAAGTTAATGGCACCGCCAGTGGTGTTTCGACCATAGAGTGTATTCTGTGGGCCACGAATAACCTCGACACGCTCCAGATCAAATAATTGGGAGACATTGACCACCGGGGAGTTGAGCACTACTTCATCGAAGTACACCCCCACGCCGCTCTGCACATTGAAACCGACGCCGGTGGTGCCTACCCCGCGAACAAAGATGTTGGCGTTCGTCGAACCAGCACTGCGGCGGAAATCCAGGTTGGTCACGGCCTGAAGCAACTCTCCCGAATCAACAAGCGCCTGCTTTTGTATGTCATCACCACCGATCGCCGCCACCGACACACCGAGATCCTGGGTAGACTGGGCACGTTTTGTCGCCGTAACCACGACCTCTTCCAATTGGGCGGACACATTGGCACTGGTCAATGCAGCTACCAGAGTTATTCCGCGAGCCGCGTAGCTCGCAATCCCACGCATTCCTTTTCTCGGGTTTGATTTCACTGTACGCAGGCCTCATTCAACTGGGTGGGCATTCGCTCGCCTGCACGCCAGCACATGATGCTGACCACTACAAGCGCCTATTTTGTACTACAATACAACGATATTATTTTCAAAGGCAACATTTTAATTGAATATATAGGCGTTTTTTATGGTTTTGTTAAATTGTTACTATATTTATGTAGCACAATAAGTGCTCTCGTGGTGGGCTGGGTAATATAGGGCTGTACCAATGAATAAATCTGACGTGCCTTACACCCAGTCTTCGGGGCCGACGAATCTCACCGCGACCCTAAGCCACCCTAATCAAGCAGTATCGGGAGAGCACGCACAGACTCACCGGTCACGGGCTCGCTAGCCTCGCAAATATGCAAGGCGAGACAGGGGCCCAACCACGTGACCAAGGAATTCTGCGAGCCGAGGCTGACCCGCAGGCTGGACGGTCAATAAATGTCCGACGCCCTGAACCCACCATAGACCTCCCACTGTATGAGATCGTTGGGATCCCTGACGTCGATGCGAAGGACCAGCTCGCCGCCGCTGTACTCAAGGATGCGTCCACCGTACGGGAAGTCGCCAGGAGCTCTGCGCGTCTCATCCATGGAGTCTTCGGTCATGCCCTCATGACGCGGCAGACAGAAGGCATGTATCACCAGATAGTTGTCGGTCTCCGGTAGACGCCACGCATCGCTCATGGCATTCGTATAGCAGGGGTCCTCCTCGCTACCATCGGACGAGGACCATACCTGCCGAACGGTCATGGCCTCTTCGTCGACGACAAACTCAACGCCTCGACTGAACCCTTCGTTAACCGGCAACCGCTCTTCGAACGCCATGGCGCCACCATGAGCCCGGTTGTCGAACAGGATGACGGAGCCCGTGTGTGTGATTCGTGGATTGTGCTGATAGGCCGGCCACAACAGGTCGCCCACAGGGGTCAGCAGCTTGTCACGCAACCGTTCGGGCCACCTGTCGTGCCGCCCCAGGATCCATTTTATCTCGCTGGTCTTGCGGTCGATCTTGAGAATGGCACTCTGATTGCGCAACGAAATGAGCACGCTGTCATCGCGCTCGTCATAGGACACCCCGTTTGCGTGGGTCCAGTCCAGGTGCTTGTCGAAACCACGAACCCACCAGTAGGCCCAGAAGGTGTCGTAACCAATGCGAAAGGGATCCAGGTAGTCCATGGTGTTCCAGGTCCAGACCTGCTCACCGGTCGGGGAAAACTGAATCACCGTGTCGGCCATCACCATCTGGTCCTTGCGCGGTGCTGAAGGATCAGTTTCGGAGGTGTAGTAGTCCTCAACCAGGTAGGCATTTGCCGCAAAACTCAGGAAGTCCCCGTTCGGGAGCTGGTAGGGCTGATGGTGGAGTGTCTTATGCCCCTTGATAGCGATGGCATCCGGATTGTCCGGCGGCGGAAATGGACGCTTCTCGGCGTAGTACTGATTCCGTGTAAATCCAAGGAGGTCTATCTCAACAGCGGAAAAGTCCGCACGATGCATCAGTATGTTCCCGTTGTTGAGGCGCTCGATGCCTGCAGTGCGCGCATCAGACTCATACCACCAGACCACTTCGCCGTGGTTATCCAGGGCCAGCAGCATGCCCCACTGCGTGGAGAATTTATGTTGGGCTGGCGTCAGCCACTGCGGCCGCCCAAGCGCGCGGCGCCTTACACTCAGAAAAGTTACGCCTGGCTCCATGCGATCGGGCTGGATAACCCGGACGTCAAGGGGCGGATAAGCGAGAGGATTACAGGGCGGCTCCGGCGTGCGGTGCCGGAACGTGTCCCGCGATAGTTCCGTTCCATCAGCAGTCACGATGATAGCCACCTCGTAGTCGGTTGACGCTCGCAACCCCACAACAGGCACGCGGTATCGCCCCTCCGCTATCTCCCAGTTGGCACCTCCAAACGCATGCGCTGTCGACTCCTCGCTGGTAATCGACAACCGAACCTCCAATGACCGAGGCCCCTCGAACTCGATCGCGGCTGCCAGTGGTACGCGGCCGGATGGGTTCGGGATGAAACGAAACTCTGACAGTTCCGCAGCGGAAGACCCGCTGGCAGCAAAGATCAGCGACAGCAGGGCGAACACACGACTCAACACGTGAAAGACTCCGGTTTAATCAGCAAATGTGAATCAAAGCGCGATGATGACGGACTTGGCTTGCATGTACTCGTCAACACCCAGACGGGACCCCTCCCTGCCCCATCCCGATTGCTTATAGCCACCGAACGGCAATCCTTCGTCGAAAGCGAAGGCGCAGTTGACCCAGACCATTCCCGACTGCACTTCAGCAGCCAAGCGATGCGCACGACTGAGATCGCGCGTCCAGAGACTGGCGGTCAATCCATACTCCGTGTCGTTTGCGAGTTCGGCGACCTGCAACACCTCCTCGGCATTCTCGAAGGGAGTGCCGGTAATCACGGGCCCGAACACCTCCTCCTTCACGATCGACGCATTGTGATCGGGACACCTGAGCACGGTCGGCTCAAAGAAGTACCCCGCGCCCTCGCGGGCTTTACCACCGGCCAGGCAATCGATCTCGGGCCGGGACATTGCCTCGCGGACGAGTCGATCAACCCGGTCGCGTTGTTGCGCCGAAACCAACGGCCCCAGCTCGGTCTCCGGATCCCAACCCGGACCCACCCGCATCGCCTTGGCGCGGTCAGCAACGCGCTCCATAAACTCGTCGTAAATCGATTGCTCCACGAGCAGGCGGGACCCGGCGAAACACATCTGCCCCGCATTCACCATGAGGCCGTCCAGCGCCGCGTCCGCCGCTGCCTCCAGATCGGCGTCAGCGCAGACAATCACCGGACGGTTCCCGCCCAGCTCCAGGGCAACCCGCTTCAGGTTGCTCTTCGCGGCAGTCTCGACAATTTTTCGGCCCACCACCGTGGACCCGGTAAAAGCAACCATGTCGACATCCATGTGACTGGCGATGGCCGACGGCACTTCCGGGCCGTTACCGGTCACAATGTTGACCACGCCGGGAGGAATGCCAGCCTCAAGAATCAACTCGCCGAGGCGCAAGGTGGTCAATGGTGTCGCTTCTGCCGGCCTAAGGACCACGGTGCATCCGGCAGTCAGGGCCGGTGCAAGCTTCGCAATGGCCATCACGAGGGGAACGTTCCAGGGAACGATCGCGCCCACCACGCCGATAGGTTCGCGTGTGCTGTAGGCGTGGTACGCAGGGCCTTGCGCACCCTTCCCCCGGAAATCCGGGAACGAAATATCGAGCGTTGTGCCCTCGAGCTTGGTACACCAGCCGGCGTAGTAACGAAGCGTTTCCGCGGAGCCATGCACATCCAGCTGTGTAGCGAGCTCAATGGGCTTTCCCTGGTTGAGCACTTCCATCTGGACCAGCTCATCCGCGTTGGCAATCAGCAGCTCTGCAAGCCTCCAGAGCAGATCCGTACGCTCCGCGGGCGCCATTCGTCTCCAGCGCGCGTCCTTGAACGCCCGGCGTGCCTCGGAGACCGCCAGGTCCACTTCTGCAGCCGAGCCGTCTGCGACCTCAGCCAGATCTTCCCCGGTAGCGGGATTGCGCACGGTGAAATACTTGTCGACATGGTGCCAGCGCTCACCGATAAGCATGGGTCTGGGTTCATTCAGGAAGCGCGCAACTTGAGTAAGTAGTTCAGGTGTTGAAGTCATGGCAGGGACCTCCTAGGAGACTTTTGATGCAACCGAAATAAAATCGAGCACGGGCTTGATCGCTTCACCACCGATAGCCGCTTCAACGGCCTCATTGAGTTGCGAAAAGGGGAAGACCGTTACGATCCTGTCAACGGGGAACTCGCCGGCTGCATACCAACTCAGAAGGTGGGGAAGAAACTCCCTGGCATCCGCATTGCCGAAGGAGACCGCTTCCATCGTCGCGGCACGCACGAACAAGTCGAAAGGCTTGAACTGAAACTCTTCCATCGGGGATGGCAAAATGCATACGGCAAGACGTCCGCCGGTGCGCAGGATTCTTGTCGCACTGTGAAACGCCGTAGCATTACCCGAGGTATCGATGACAAAAGGCAGGCCACGTGGAAAATTCCTCTTTATACTTGCGACAGAGTCCGCCTCCTGAGCAGGGTTGATCACATGGGTAGCGCCGAGCTCGCGCGCCAGTGCGAGCCGACTGGGCTTCACATCGACAGCCAGTATGGATTTGGCGCCGAGCTTGCGGGCCGCCATCACAGCACTGAGACCCACGGCTCCAACGCCGAATACAGCGAGCTCCTCTCCCCCGGTGAATGCGAATTGGCGTGCCACAACCCCAGCGCCGGTAAGTACCCCGCAGGGCAAAGCCGCAAGCAAGGTGTCATCAATCTCGCAATCTTCATCTACCCTCACTACCCCGCGAGCAGGTGTAATGGCATAGCGGCCGAATGAGGATTGCTGGAAGAACGCCGCGCTGATCGCCTGACCATTTTCAAAAATCGTAGGGCTCCCGTCGGCGCGCAACCCTGAAAAGGTGACATCCCAGCTGTCTTCACAGTGATAGGCCGCATCGGCTACGCAGCTGCCGCAGCGTCCGCAGGCGGCGTAGGTCATGATTACGCGATCACCAACGGCGACATCCTCGACCGCAGCCCCAATACCCGTGACCCTGCCAACCCCTTCATGGCCGAAAATCGCGGGCAGCGGCACCAGGTCCTTTGCCTCCAGATCCATGTGGCAAATGCCGCTGGCGGTCACTTCGACCAGCACCTCATCGGGACGCAAATCATCAAGACTGACCTCCGTCCGCTCGAAAGGCTTGTTGGCACCTCGGACGATCCAGGCCTCGCACTGCTTCATTGCAGGTCTTCCCGGCGCTTCAGGCTGTCGGGAGGCACCGTTTCGGGCACGGGGCTCCAGCTGAAGTGGGTAAAGACATTGGTCCAGCGAATATCGATGCCCCCCTCGACCAGACGAAGCTCGTTGTCCTGAACGTAGCGCTCCCACACCGCCAGCAGGCGAGCAACGATCTCCGGCCTTTCACCGTACAGATCCACCTGCTCGAGGGGGTCTTCCTCCATGTTGTAGAGCGACCACTGATCACCCTTCCCCCAGGGCCTGTTGGCATAGGTCAGCTTCCAGGGCCCGCTACGGACCGCCCGGCGATCGAGCATCTCCCAGACATTTTCCGGACTGGGAAGCAGCGAATTTGGCGCAGAAAGAAAATCAGAGAGGTCACGACCTTCAGGGGCACGGTTCCCGAAACCACGCTCACCATCTCCGGGATGCTGCACCCCGGTCAGGGAAAGCAACGTTGCCGGCACATCGAGGACATGCAGATATTCGTCGGAAAGGCCTGTGCGTAGCTGTCCGCCAGGCCAGTGGAAAATCGCGGGAACCCGGGTGCCACCCTCGCTCGCGAACCCCTTGTAGAGATTAAAGGGCGCGGCGCTCACCTCGGCCCAGCGAGGCCCAGCCCAGGCAAAGGAATAGGGATGACCGAGGTTTTCCAGCGATAGGTCGTAATTCTCGACAGCCCAGTCCGTGTAATAGTCTGCCCAATCAAGGGGATTTCCGCCTTCGGGCCCGTTGTCGGACATAAAGATGATCAGCGTATTCTCCAGGCGACCCGCGGAATCCAGCGCTTTAACGATCCTGCCGAGCTGCACATCCATCGCCGTGACCATCGCCGCATAAACCTCCATGCGCCGCGTCTCAAACGCCCGCTGTGTGTCGCTGAGCTCATTCCAGTGCGGCCAGAGGTCGGATGCGGGTGCTGGCGCCTCGACATCAATGACACCCAGTTCTCTCATTCGCTTGGTACGTGCCTGCCGGATGGCCTCGTAGCCCTCGTCAAATGCGCCTTCATACTCATCGATAAACGCCTGGGGCGCCTGCAGGGGATAATGCGGTGCCGTGTACGTCAGGTATCCGAAGAACGGCTTGTCTTCATCGAGCTCGCTGAGAAATTCGAGCGCGTAGTCGGTATACACGTCGGTGATGTAGAAGGGCTCCGGTATTTCAACCGGCTGACCGTCAAGGCGGTAGTTGATAGCATCCAGCTCCGCCAGGGCAGGAGCCTCCCTGAAAAAATCGGCACTGCCTTCCACCAAAACAAATGATCGTGAAAAACCACGGCTGCTCGGCAACAGCTCGGCATCGTTGCGCCCACCGAGGTCCCACTTGCCGGAAACCCAAGTTTGGTAGCCGTCCTGCTTCAAGAGCGCAGCGATAGTGGGCACATCCTTTCTCAGGTAGGCCTCGTATCCCGGTGCGCCCTTCTGGGGGCCTCGCGCCTCTCCCGCCATTGTGCCGATACCTGCAGCGTGGTTGTTGATACCCGTCAGCAACATCGCCCGAGTGGGGGTACACATGGTGTGGGTATGAAAGTTGGTCAGTCTCAGCCCCGAATCGGCAAGCCGGGCGAGGGTCGGGGTGCGGATCTCGCCACCAAAGGGCTGGATGTCAGAGAATCCAAGATCGTCTGCCACTACGACGAGCACATTGGGTCGATCGGCTCCGGCATCGGCGTAAACGCCTGAACTCAGGACCCAGCTCAACACCAGAGCACTAACAAATATCCCGAGCGACCTCATCCAGCGCGTGCCTCCAAGTAGACGTGCTTGGTCTCGAGGAAGTCATTCAGTGCCTCAATACCGTGCAAGCGACCCAGCCCGCTCTCGCCGTAACCACCGGTCTCGGCTTCGGCGATAAGGCGACCATGGGAGTTGAGCCAGACCGTTCCTGAACGCACGCGACGGGCGATCCGCATTGAGCGATTGAGATCGTTTGTCCACAGGCTCGCCGCAAGACCATAGCGCGTGGCGTTGGCCTGGACAACGGCCTCTTCCTCAGAGCTGAATCGCTCCAGCGTTAAGATGGGGCCGAACACTTCTTCCTGAACCAGAGGCATTCTCACATCATTTACCGCGACAAGTGTGGGGGAGACAAAACACCCGTCGGGGTATTCGCCGGCCATGTCACTACCCCGCAGAAGCAGTTTACCCTGAGCTTCCGCACCCTCGATGAGGTTCAGTACGCGGGCCTGGTTGGGTTTGTCGATCAGCGGCCCCATCTGGCTGTCCGGCGCCATACTCGGCTTGATGCGAAGCCTGCCGTAGGCGTCCGTCAGGGCTCTGGCATAGCGTTCATAACAGGCATCGTGTACCAGTATTCTAGTGATCGCAATACACATCTGCCCCGCCATCACCGTAGACCAACGAACCAGTTGCGGTAGCGCCTTATCAAAGTCGGCATCAGGAAAGACGATAGCCGGGGCCTTGCCCCCCAGTTCAAGTGACAGCCGCTTCAGAGTATTTGATGCGGCGGCCATGATGTGCTTGCCTGTCGCACTGGAGCCGGTAAAGCTAATGACGTCTACACCCGGTGCCTCCACGAGGCGCTTACCCACCACGGAACCGCTCTCATTAACGGAGTTGATCACCCCGGGCGGCAAAACATCGATTTCATGAAAACGATCCACAATCCAGGCATTTGCCAAGGGGGTCTGGGGAGCAGGCTTAACCACCGCGGTGCAACCTGCCGCTAGCGCCGGTGCAAGCGACCTGACGAGCAGAATCACAGGTGCATTCCAGGGAACAATGACCGCACACACACCTGCAGGTTCACGCAGCAGCAAAGACCAGGTGTCAGGCTCTGACTCAAGACTGCGCCCAAAAGTACTGCGGGTGAGGCCGGCATAGAAACGACACTCGGAAATGGCGGTCTCCACCTCGAAGGTGGCCTCGCCAAATAACTTACCGTTCTCCCTTCGGATCAGGTCAATCAATTCGCCCTTGCGAGCCTCGATACGGTCAGCGAGCGCGAGCAGCACGCGCTCGCGCAATCGCGGCGACTGCGCCCATTCCCCGTTATCGAAGGCGGCACGCGCGGCGGATACTGCAGCGTCCGTAAATTCCTCGCTACCTGGTTCATAGTAGCCCAACGTTTCGCCCGTTGCGGGATCACGGCTGACCGACAAGGTATCGGTAGCGGGCACCGCGCTCCACTGACCAGCGATGTATTGGGTAACGGGCCTTGAGAAAGCGATGCTCATCGGATCTCTCTCACGCCACGTAGACGCGGCGCACTGCCTGTTCAATTGAAGCCGCTGACGGTATATAAGCCTGCTCAAGATTGGGCGCAGCCGGCACCGGGGTGTGTGGAGCCGACAGCTTTATCGGCGCCGCTTTCAGATACCCTATCGCTTCCGTTGCGACCACCGATATGACTTCTGAGGCCAGGTTACACATGGGGTTTGCCTCATCGACGACCACCAGCCTCCCCGTGCACTGCACACTCTCGATAATCACCTCGGTATCGAGGGGCGAAGTGGTGCGAGGGTCGATGACTTCAACGGAGATTTCTCCTGCCAAGCGATCAGCTACCTGATTGGCAAACAGGACCATGCGCCCGAAGGCAACGATGGTCACGTCCTCACCCTCTCGAGTGACGTTGGCAATGCCAAAAGGTGTTACATACTCGCCATCGGGGACCTCCCCCTTGGTGTCGTAAAGCACCTTGTGCTCAAGAAAGAGTACGGGATCCTCATCACGAATGGCAGAAATGAGCAGACCTTTGGCGTCTGCGGGGCATGAAGGCAGCGCAACCTTGAGACCTGGTATGTGCGTAAAGATCGGCCAGAGTGCCTGCGAGTGCTGGGCGGCGGACCCGAAGCCTGCCCCGACCATCCCGCGGACGACCATCGGCGTACTGGCTTGTCCTCCAAACATATAGCGAAACTTCGCAGCCTGGTTGTAGATCTGATCGAAACACACGCCAAAGAAATCCATAAACATGAGCTCCGCCACAGGCCGCATGCCCGCCAATGCGGCTCCTGCCGCCGCCCCCATGATGGCGCTCTCGGAAATCGGTGTATCGATCACCCGCCTGGGCCCAAACTCTTTGTACAAGCCTTTGGTAACACCGAGCATGCCGCCCGAGCTTCCGGGAGCCTCGTCGTGCCCCCCCATGCCGCCGGCTATATCCTCTCCAATGAGAAAGACACTGGGATCGCGCTGCATTTCTTCCCGCAAGGCCTCGTTTATCGCTTCCCTAAAAGTCTTGATGCCCATGTCTTTCCCTCAATAAGTGGCGTAGACGTCGGTCAGTAGTTCCGACAGATCGGGTTGTGGCGCAGCGAGGGCTGCCTCCACTGCTCTGGTGACCTCTGCCTCGACCTCAATATCCACTGCGTCAAACTCCTTTCTAGTCGCCAGCTTTTTCTTTGTTGCCGCTGCGCGAAAAACTTTCAGAGGATCACTGCTTTCTCGCAACACATCGACCTCACCTTTGGGACGGTAGAGCTGGGGGTCCCCCTCAAAATGCCCACGCCAGCGAGTCGCGACGCATTCGATACTGCTAGGCCCCTCACCAGCATGCGCACGGTTGATAGCACGCTCCATCGCCGCGTGCACAGCGAAGAAATCTGTGCCATCGACCTTCTCTGCAGCCATACCAAAGGCTGTGGCACGCTCCGTAAGGTCACCAGGCGACGCGTAATCGGTCAGGGTGTGCTCGCCATAGCCATTGGATTCAATAGCGAAGATCAGGGGTAACTTCAGGGAAACTGCGAAGTTCATCTCTTCCAAAGTTGTACCCTGGTTTGCGGCGCCGTCTCCCACAAAGGCGACAGCGACATTGGCCTGTTCACGAAGCTTGATCGCGAGGGCTGCGCCCCCCGCCAACGGAGACGCGCCACCCACTATGGCATTTGCACCCAGCATGCCCTTGGACACGTCGGCGATGTGCATGGAGCCCCCCTTGCCCTTGCAGATACCCCCGGACTTGCGGAACAACTCAAGGGCCATAAGACGCACATCGCAGCCCTTTGCGATGCAGTGCCCGTGGCCGCGGTGGGTCGACGCGATAAAGTCTGACTCACTTAAATCGTGGCATATGCCTGCTGCCACTGCCTCCTGGCCGATGTACAGATGCGTCATGCCGGGCACTTTTCCGGCGGCAAACTCCCGGGCGATCTGCGTTTCGAATTCCCGAATCATCCGCATGGTCCTGTAGGCGCGAAGTGCGCTGGCTTTATTCATTGCGTGGTTTCCTGTTTACTGGCTTCTGAATACTCATGCGTGAATAACTCGCCCCTGGGCGTCGAGAATCGCCTCATGCATCGCCTCTGAAATAGTGGGGTGGGCAAACATGACGTGAGCAAGGTCATCCACGGTGGCCTCCAGTGACTGTGCAATACCAAACCCCTGAAGCTGCTCAGTGACCTCCGGACCCACCATGTGGGCGCCGAGCAATTCTCCGGACTCGTCATCAAAGATGACCTTCACAAAACCCTCTGTGTCGCCCATGGCCAGGGCCTTGCCATTCGCCTGGAGATCAAACGTACCGATCCTGATCCGGTGCCCCGACTCGCGAGCGACCCGCTCGGTCATCCCTATACTCGCGATCTGCGGCCTGCAGTAAGTACAACCGGGCACTGTCTTCGTATTAACAGGGTGGATACCCGCCACGCCGGCAAGATGCTCCACACAGACGACAGCTTCGTGACTGGCCTTGTGCGCAAGACACGGCGCGCCACTCACATCGCCAATAGCGTAGACCCCGACAACATTGGTCCGACACCACTCATCTGCGCGGATGAAGCTGCGGTCTGTCTCGATACCGACGGACTCCAGGCCCAGGTCATCACTGTTACCCACCACACCCGCTGCGAGCAGCACGCGTTCGAAGCAACGCATCGACGACTGGCCATCACTGCCCACCAAGGTACAGGAAACGCTATCACCTTCGACCCTGGCACTCTCAACCCGCGTAGCCGCAAGACACTCGATACCGCGTCGGCTCATGGATCGGGATACGAGCGCTGCGACGTCATGGTCCTCGTTGGGCAGAATCTGGTCCATGGTTTCCACAAGGGTGACGGCGACACCCATATCGTTGTAGAAGCTTGCGAACTCGGTACCGATTGCCCCGGAGCCGATGATCAGGAGGGACGCCGGCAACTGTGCAGGCATCACCGCCTCAAAGTAGGTCCAGATGTACTCACCGTCGGGCTCGACACCCGGGATGTGGCGAGGGCGCGCACCGGTGGCGAGGATGATGTGACGCGCCGCCACCTCCGAGGACGTGCCATCACCGTGACTAAGAACCAGCCGCTCCTTGGCAGAGATGCGGGCACGCGCGTCGATGACCGCCACGTTGTTTTTCTTAATCAGGAACTCAATTCCCGAAGCTAGTCGCCTAGATACGTCCCGGCTGTGTTTCACCAGGCGCGAAAGATCGAAGCCCCACCCTGTTATAGAGAAACCAAACTCATCCGCATGGCCGAGCATATGAGCAACTTCAGCGCCCTTGAGAAGCGCCTTGGTCGGAATACACCCCCAGTTCAGGCAGATCCCACCAAGGTGCTTCTCCTCTATCAGCACGACGTTCAGCCCGAGCTGTGCCGCTCGAATCGCAGCCACGTAACCGCCGGGGCCACCTCCGACCACTGCGACATCGTAGCTCGAGAAGGAAACCATCAGGCCTGCCCCGCCAGCATGACAATCGGGGATTCAAGATTTCGCTTCACGGTCTGAAGGAATTGCGCGGCCAGCGCGCCGTCGATAAGCCGATGATCAGAGGCCATGTTCAGGTTCATGAGAGTTACCGGGACCGGTTGGCCATCCCGAAAACGCACTTCTTCGCGGGCGCCAGCAACTGCGAGAATCGCAGCCTGGGGCGGGTTGATAATCGCGTCGAACTTCGACACACCGAACATGCCGAGGTTGGAAATGGTGAATGTCCCGCCCTGAAACTCATGCGGTGCGAGCGTTGATGCCTTGGCTTTGGTCGCAAGTTGACGCATTTCTGAAGAGATGGTGACTAGGGACTTCCTGTCCGCCTCGTGCACGATGGGGGTAATCAGCCCGGCCTCAATCGCCACCGCTACAGACACGTCCGCGTGCTTAAACTGCCGGATGACATCGCCATCGAACTGAATATTGCACTTTGGGTGTTTCACCAGTGCCATGGCTACGGCCTTGATGACAAAGTCGTTCACAGAGACCTTTACCCCAGGGTGCTCTGTATTGACCTGTTTGCGCAGCGCGTTCAAGGCGTCCACCTCCACGTCGACCGCTACGCGAAAGTGAGGCGAATCCAGCTTTGACTGTCTGAGCCGGGACGCGATGGTCCGGCGCATGCCGGTCATGGAAATCGATTCGCTGGGGTTTTCCGCCCCCGCAGCCCCCGAGTCAGGCGGAGCTGTCCGCGTCATATCGCTGTCGCAAAATTCGCTATGAGCGCGGGCAGCCTCCACGTCAACTTTGCACACGCGCCCATTGCGCCCCGTTGGCCGGCAGACGGCCAGAGGTATGCCCCAGTGCCTCGCCAATCTGCGCGCCACGGGCGTGGCATCCACTTCATCGTCGGACGGACCGCCCGGCGGCAGCGCAGACACAGCTGGCGCTGTAACAATTGGCGGCATAGTGCCACCCGCGTCCTCAACCGCAGACCGCACGTCACGCATGCCAACACGACCCGCGCGCCCCGAGCCGCTGACCTTGGCAAGATCCAGGCCCTCCTTGGCCGCAAAACGCAAAGCCCGCGGCGAAGCGAAGATACCAGCGCTGGTCTCACCGCGCAGCGCGTCGGGTATCATCACGGCAGACTTCTCTTTGCTGAGTCTGGCGGCCTGCGAGGCGCCACTCTGATCACTCTCGACAGGAGATGGGTGACGGGATTTCTTCTGACCGAGCAAGGACTCACTACCCCCGCCGGCCACGTCCGCCCCTTCAGCAGTGAGGGCTGCGTCCACATCGGCCTCATCGACACTCGCGGGCGCCACAACCGCGATAACGCCCTGTACGGGCAGGGTGTCGCCGGCATGGGCGACGATGCGGTGCAGCCGTCCGCCAAACGGCGCCTCCATGACGTTGGCGATCTTGCTGGTTTCGATTTCGCAGATATCCTGACCCTCAGAGAATTCTTCACCCTCTTCAATGAGCCACTGCATAACGGTACCTTCTTCCATGGAGAAGCCCCACTTGGGGACTCGGAGCAACTTTATTTCCGCCATAAGAGCCAACGCCATATGCATTTATGTAGTACAGTATATCTTCTAAAGATATACATATCCATATTATATGGCTATGTTGTATTTTTTTTGTAGTGCAATATTAGAACCGCCGGCCAGGCAAATATCTTCGCCCGGCACTGCGTTCCATGCAGCGTAGACGCGCGCAGTAGGCGCCCGTAGGGCTTTGATACCGGAGAAGCGAGCCAAATGACAAACACATCGCGCACTGACACAAGCGGCACCGACCCGGTTGCGCAAGAACCGGGATGTGGCTACGTCAACGGTAAATTCGTACCGCTCCATGAAGCGGCGATCCCGCTCCTGGACTGGGGTTTCAACAAGTCAGATGTGGTCTATGACGGAATCCCTTTCCACAACGGATTGATATTTCGGCTCGAAGATCACCTTGCACGCTTCGAAGACAGTATGGACAAATGGCGATTGCCCTACCCCTGCGAAAGATCGGCGATGGCGGAAATCTGTCACGAACTAGTTGCGAGAGCAGGGCTGAAGAGCGGGATCATCTACCTTTGCACCACTCGCGGTGTTCCTCCGTCAGCTGAAATTCGCGACCCAGCAAAATTTTCAAGTCGCCTCTATGGCTGGTCACAGAGACTCCCACAATTGGGCGCAGGAGACGATGTCGGGCTGTCCATGATTATCAGTTCGATTCCGAGAATCCCTCAGAGCAGCGTGGATGCAACGGCCAAGAACTTCCACTGGGGCGACCTGATACAGGCACGACTTGAAGCCAGCGATCGGGGCGCTCAGAACGCGATCCTCCTCGGCCATGACGGCCACGTGGCAGAGGGTGTGGGCTTCAACGTTTTCCTGGTTAAGAATGGTGCGATCAAGACACCTAAGCACGATTGCCTGAAAGGCATTACCCGACGTACCGCAATGGAAATTGCGGAAACCCTCGGCATCAGCTGTCGCGAGTCGGATATCAGCGCGGAAGAACTGCAGACCGCTGATGAGATCTTCATCACTTCGTCAGCAGGCGGCATTTTTCCGGTCACCTCCCTCAACGAACAACCCGTAGGTGACGGAACGCCGGGGCCAATCACTACCAGAATCAACAGGGTCTACTGGGAATGGCGCAGCTCACCGGAATACACCTCTCCAGTACGCTATCCGCCGACAGCCAAATGACCAGCCGCAGCGGGCTCCACTCGAAAAGGGTGACCGATACGATCGCGTGCCGGCGCTTGCGGCTGACTAGCTCTAGCCCGCTTCGCTCACCGATTTTTTTGATCGCCCCATTTTTGCCTGTTTCATGGCAATCAGCATGGTCGCTTGGGCGATCGTAGGTCACCGGGCTGACGGAAGTGCCGTTTCCCCTGCCTGCAGGCGGCTATTTGGGTGGCTGTGGCCCCTCAGATCAGGCCAAGTTCAACAGCCGGACGAGCGAGACCTCCAGCAGAGGCTGCCGGTGACGGGTGTCACCCGTTGGGTGGAGGGAGTTTATCCGGGTGGCGCCCACGCTGGGCAGCGGCGCAGGTTAGCGAGGATCTCGACAATGTCGCTGGCGTAGTGATACGCCTCGGAGAACGAGAGCCAGACTTTGCGCACCGTGACCCGAGTCGCCGATGATCACGGTCCGCGTATTCGGCCAGCGGGCCCGGATCTGGCCTACGATTCGCTCCAGTTCTTCAACGCTGCCGGCCGCGCCATTGGAATTCGATTGACGCAGCCGGGCATATAGCAAGTGTTCGCCACAGAAGATATACAGTGGCAGGTAGCAGGGACACCCATAGTATCCATGGAAAAAGCGCCCCTCCTGGTTGCCGTGCAGGGGATCATCGGTTGCATCCAGATCGAGCCAGATCTCCCGTGGCAGCCGCTCACGGGACCCCAGGAACAGATCCACCAGCAGCCGGTCCAGGGCCTCGGGGTCAGCCGCGATCTTCTTGTAGCGATCACCGGCCACCGAGCCCGGAGTGCCCAGCTCAAGGCGGTTAAGTGTGCTCGAACCCGCCAAGGAGTGGCATGCCCAAGCAGACATCGACCTCGCGCAGCAACAGCCCGCCACCATCCTAGGTGATGCGGCTGCCATCAAAACGGCCCACCACTTCCCGACGACCTAATACGTGAACCTCCGGCTGCGAGGAGTTACACCCTGTAACTGCAGGCTTCTTCCTCTCGTGCTATGCAAGTGCTAGCCGGATCTTACTTTATGCACCAGCTAGAGGTCTTTTTTAATTTCATCGGTGAGATATGCGCACTACTCTAGGTCCACATTCAGGGGTTGATAGGAGTACAACCAGTCAGCCCTATCTTTGCCAATATCACCTCGCTGCGCGAAGGCTTCACGGAGAGCTTGCTCGGACTCGTGGTGGAAAAGCTTCGCATTAGCGGTGGATTCACTGACGATGCGCGTGGTTCGCGGCAGCCTGTTCCGCTGGTAGCGCGCCAGCGCATCCTCCAGTGGCTCGTCGGACTGAAGCACCCTGGTCAGCACTGCAGCGTCCTCCATCGCCATCACGGCCCCCTGCGCCATGTAGGGCAGGGTCGAGTGCACCGCATCACCGAGCATGACCACACGTCTGGAGTGCCACGTATCGAGCGCCGGACGGTTATTCAGGGCCCAGCGATAGCAGGCATCTTTGTCTGCCGCATCAATGATCTGCTGTATCGTCTCGCACCAGCCCTCATAGTCTGACTTGAGCTCATCCCAGGAGGCCTTGATGGTCCAGCCCTCCTCGTTCCAGTCGCTGTCCACGCACCCGACCAGGTTCACGAGCTCGCCGCCCCGTAGATAGTAGGTCACTGCGTGCTTGCCCGGGCCCACCCAGACATACATGCGCTGGTCCATAAAGCCCGCTGGCAACCGATCGCTGGGCACGATGATCCGCCACGCCGCTTGCCCGGTGAATACGGGGCTTTGGGCGCCGACCAACTGCTCGCGAACCGCTGACTTGATGCCGTCGGCACCGATCAACAAATCAGCGGATGTACTGCTGCCGTCCGCGAAATGAAGCCGCACTCCGCTGCCAGACTCCTCGTATCCGGTGCAGGCCTTGTTCAGCTCGATCGCGTCTGCCTTGCGACTGCGGACCGCACTCACCAGCACCGCGTGCAGATCCGCCCGATGAAACTGATAGTAACTGGCGCCGAAGCGTGCCTCATGATCAGCTCCCAGATCGAAGCCCTGAAGCTTTTCGCCCGTATCAAACAGATGGAAGTCGTAGGACTTGGGCTTGACGCCGATCGCCTCCAGATCGACGCGCAGGCCCAGCGCGTGGAGCACCGACGAGCCGTTCGCACTGATCTGGATCCCGGCTCCAACTTCCCCGAGCTCTGGCGCCTGCTCGTAGACGGTCACATCAAACCCTGCCTCCAGTAAACACGCCGCCGCAGTCAGCCCACCGAGTCCTGCCCCGGCAATGGCAATCGTTTGCAAATTACTCATCGTAAATCCCTATTCAATAGCACCCATAGCCGCGTCTATGCGATCGAGCGCGTCGTCAATATCGGATTCACACAAAGCAGCTGAAACCACGAATCGACTGCCACCACCGATCAACACGCGCTCTGCAAGAACCGCTTCATTAAACTTCGCCAGCTTCTCCCAATCAGCAGCCGCCACAAGCGCGTCGGGCGTATAGGCCACGTCGATATCAGACGCAAAGTTCATGTGAAAAACCCCTCTGGGGCCCTGTAGAAAGACCGGCTGCCGGCGCTGGATGCCTATCTCCCTAATCCCGGACATCAGTCTGGACTGCAAGCGATCGATACGACGGTAGAACTCGCCCCCATCTCTTTCGAGCATTTCAATGTTCTTTACAGCCGCTGCAATCGACAGAGGAAAGGAATTAAATGTGCCACCAACGAGAACAGTATCGTCGCGCAGGACGTGCATGACCTCGCGACTCCCCGCGACTGCTGCCAACGGCATGCCACCGGCTATGGCTTTAGAGAGAACCACGAGGTCAGGCGTTACGCCGAATACCTCCTGAGCACCCCCGAGGGCCATACGAAAACCGGTGAAGACTTCATCAAAACATAGCAATACACCGTATCGGTCACACAGAGTACGGACCTGCTGCAGATAGTTTTCGCGCGGCGGACAGCAGCCAAAGTTGAGCATGACGGGCTCCATCAGAACCAGCGCGATGTCCTCGCCATGGCGCTCCAACACTGCCTGAAGTGCCTCGGCGTCATTCCACTGGATCATCAGTGTGTCGTCCCAGGCATGTGGTGCAATGCCCGCGGAATCGTCGGGCGATTCGCGAGGAAATGGCGGGGTCCCCATAGGGTCAGACATCTGCCCTCCTGAAACACCGTCGATCCAACCGTGATAGTGCTTGTGAAATCGCAGAACGAACCGGCGGCCGGTATAACCACGCGCCACCCGCACCGCAAGTTGATCGGCTTCAGAACCACTTATACCGAAGCGCACCCACTCGGCACACGGAACATGCTCGACGATTTTCTCGGCAAGCACTACCTCTGCTTCCGTCTGTGCAATGGTCGACGGTACAGAAAACATGCGACGGGCCTGCTCCTCGATCGCGGCTATATACTCCGCGTTGCCGTGACCCCAGATGGCAGGCCCCATACCAGCGACAAAATCGATGTAGTCATTGCCGTCAACATCAAAGTAGCGAGCATTCTCTGATCGATCGAAGAAAAGAGCCTTTCCCTGTGCGCCGCGTCGGACGTTGCTGTTTTTGCCCGGCATCACGCGTCGCGCGCGTTCCCACAGTTGATCGGCTCGAACACCCATATCCCTTATCCCCGCTCACCCTTTTGTATCGACACTCGCGTCCAATGGTGGTGTAAGCCGCCGCTAGCCCTCGACTAGAAATCCATCCCTACGGTCAGACCATAAGTCCTGGGGTCGCCCGGATACCCAAGGTTCGATGTTCCGATGTCCTCAAAACGGTTGAAGTAGAGGTCATCAGTCAGGTTTTTACCCCACACAGACGCGCGGTACTGCTGCTCGCTGCCGAAGCGGTAGTCGAGCCGGGCGTTCACAATCAGATAGGAGGGGTCGGTGGTAAAGCGACGCGTCTCAACAGTGTCGATCAGGTTGAACTCCCGCTCCGATACGTAGCGACCATCGAGCCGGCCACTAACCAGACTGCCGTTCGCCAACTGAAATTCTTTGGTCACACCAAAGTTGAAGGTGGTCTCAGGGGCATTGTTAAGATTGCGCCCCTCCTCGATTGACAGCGCACCACCAGTGGACGGACCAAGGCTGTCCTCAACGACCTCACTACGCAGTAGCCCAAGACCGGCGTCGAAATACCAACCGTTCCCCGGCGCGTAAACGACTTCCGCCTCCAGGCCATAGATCTCGGATTCCGCGGCGTTGACCACCTGAGAGACGAGGTCGCCGTCTTCGGTTACGTATGAAATCTGAACCTGCTGATTCGAGTAGTCGTTAAAGAATGCAGCCACATTTAACCGCAGGGTGTCATCAGCCAGGGCAGCCTTGAACCCCGCCTCATATGCCAGAACTTCCTCGGGTGCGGCCGGCGTGCTGAAGGTTCCAGCAATCACGCTGTCAGGCGCATCGGCGAACTGACCACCCTTCTCACCCCGCGTTACATGAGCGTAGAGGAGCTGTCCGGCTTCGGTGGTATACTCGATACCTAGCTTCGCACCCCATAGGTTATCCCAAGTTTCAGAAAACGGCGCCATAACGGGCTCAATGGTGTTGTATTGGGCAAGGTTGTCGAACAACCAGTCATCAGGTCTTTCAAAGTCCAATTCCCCGCTGACGATCGCATCGCCCCAGTCACCTTCCTGCGCCCGGGCAATCCCCTCCTTCTCTTCGCTCACCCAACGCAACCCCGCGATGAGCGTTAGCTTGTCGTTGACTTCATAATCGAGCTGTCCAAACACGGAGTACATGCTGGTCTCCTGCTTGAACAAGCCGTTGTTCCCAAAGCCGAGCGGGGCGAAGGGTACGATCGTGATGGGCACTGAGGTGAAAAATTCAACCTCGTCGTAGTGGTAATAGAAGCCGCCAATCCACTGCAGGGGGCCATCGCCAGTGGAGGTCAGGCGAAACTCCTGGGTCACCTGATCCGAATCCGCCTTCTGCCGAAATCCGACCAAGATCGGTGCGCGAAGACCGGTGTTATCCTCCCACTTGTCCCACTCGTTGGTTTCAAACCCAGTGAGAGACATGAAATCGAAACCATCGAATGACCAGTCGAGGCGCAACGAGCCACCCCAAGCATCGGTATCATCAATGTCATTGGCAATTCCGCCGAAAGCCCGGTCGGTGCCAGACAGGGTCTCACCCCCGAAACCGTCTTCGCAGCTCGATTCGAAATTATCCAGATCAATATCCGTGCAGCTGTAGGGGATGTCCGTGCCGGGCGCTGTAAAGCCATGTGCCTTGACCGCGCGCGAGGAACCCTCGCTACGACCGCCGTGTACGTTGATCAACGCTGAGAATGTGTCGGACGGCTCCAGCAGAAGCTGAGCCCTGAAAAGGTTCTGTTCCCGGTCACCAAGACGGCTACTGACGTCAAGTTGATTCTGCCAGTACCCATCATGACTGAGCGATTGAACCGAAACGCGATAGGCGGCGGAGTCACCTATAGGCCCACCAAGCGCGGCGTTCAAAGTCGTAGCGCCGAAATTACCCACCGTAAGGTCGGCCAATCCGTTCAGCTCCCCGCCCACCTCGGGCCTCACGCTGATGAAATTCACGGCGCCGCCAGTCGTGTTACGGCCGTATAAAGTGTTCTGAGGACCGCGCAACACCTCGATGCGCTCCATGTCGAAAATGTACATCCCCGCCGTCTGTGGCGAGGTCATGGCGATTTCATCCTGGAACATTACGACCGGCTGTACGCCTATTGGGGAAAAGGTTGGGAAGCTGATACCCCGGATCGATAGCTGCATCTGGCCATTTGCCGAGTTGGTCTGCAGCTGGACATTAGGTACACGATTGAATAGATCCCGCGGCGCTACGATACCCTCGTCACGGATCGTATCTGCCGAAAATGCACTTACAGCGAGACCGACATCCTGCAGACTCTCCTGTCGCTTGGTGGCCGTAACTACAACTTCCTCAAGCTGCGCCGATACATGCTGTGAAGCCGCCCCGAGGACGGCGAGCACCATAGCTGACTTGGCGAATTGACGCATTTTTCCATCCCCATTTGTTTGCTTTCACCTTTATTTGTACTACATTAATAGTCATATATCAACTATAAAGCCATAAATCGCGTTACTTGTGCTACATTAAATCACTAAGACGCGTTGGCGTGCCTGTGCTGGTAGTACCTAACGACTGCAGCCACGAGCACCCCGGACATCGCCGTTGCCATTGCACACATCAACGCAACCCAGCCCAGCCCTACATCCGCAACGAGGATGGCCGCAAGGGTCGGCCCCAGCGCCATACCGATGAACTGCATAGCCGTGCCGTACACGATAATCCGTCCCGACGGATCTAAAACCGCGAGGAGAGATAGAAGCAGCGGATGTGTCATGTTCCACGCAAACTGGAACACGAGGCAAATCGCGAGGAAAGTGAGAAACGAATCGCTTAGCACCACCGCGCCAATGGACAAAGCGCCGACCAGTATCCCGGCCAACGCACCGACGTTTGAGCGCATGCGACTTTCAGAGAAAACGACAGTAAGAGCCCCCGCCAGACCAGCAAACTGAGATATTGAGAGCGCATAGCTTACGGCCTCCTCGGTCAGGCCACTCTGCACACCAAAACGGTAGAAGTATGACCATGCGCCCATAACCCCAATAAAGTAAATAAGCATAACTGAACTGCTCAGCAGGGCCTCAACACGCTTTTCGCGGATCACTGCGTCTTCCAGAGCAACCACTTCCCGGCCGCGGTCCGGCAGTATCCGCACAAAGGGGATACCGCATAGCGAGAAGAGCGTGAAGAACCCGAATGCTCCTGCCATGTCCCACTGGGCATACAGCATGGATATAAGAGGGAATGCCACGACTGCGTAGAGCAGCACCAAGGCAATGGCGAGACCAAAGTTCCTCTGCATCCGCTCCGTCTGGCTGATCATCGCGTAGCTGACAGAAACAATCACACCGCCACCGAAACCCGCGACGAACCGCGAAGCGAAGAGCAACAGATCGCCCGATGCGAATATGGAGATGAGATTGGACACGGCCATTGCGATAAGCCCCGAGAACATGAGCAACCGCCAACGCACGCGGGAAACGAGATACATCATGCAAAGTGCCGCGATGGAGATACCCCAGACCTCCAAGGACGAGATCAGGCCGGCGGCGCTATCCGAAGCGTCCCGGTATTCGACATAGCCCTGTGTGAGGGCAGGTAGCACGAGAATTGTCTGGGGTCCGATGGTATGAACCAGCAGCAACGCTACCAATACAAAAGTCGAGTTAGCACCTGTGGAAGGAATCATTGCACGTCTCCGTCATTTTTGTACTACATTATCGCAGAGTCGGGAATAAGGCTAGCCGAAGGTAGAGCTGAGAATTATCCTGCACGAAGCGCATCACCCCGTCCGCCCATCGCGCCACTACTGAAAAGTTCCTCAAGTGCCATAGCGCAATCCAATTTGAGCCCAAAGGCGCATAAGTAGTACACTTGGCCGGTTGACAAGGGATGGGCATTGATGAGTGAAACCGCGGTAAGGCAAGCCTACGAGTTTATACGTAGCGCGATTTTCAACAGGGAATTCCCGCCGGGCTTTCACCTCAGAGAAGAAGAGTTCGCGGATACCTTGAACATGAGCCGCACTCCCGTGCGACAGGCTATTCGCCAGCTTGCAACGGAAGGACTCATAGATATCAAAGAGAATCGGCGGTCCTACGTTACAGATGTAGCCGATGAGGACATCGACCTTATCTTCGACCTGGTTGCTTTTCTTGAGAGCTACAGTGTGAAACGCGCTGCAAAGCGGCTAACTCCCGAGCAAGTTGAAGAGCTAAGGCGCATCGAGGAAAAGCTGGAAGCGGCAGGCCCAGATGATGACTCAGGCTTCCTGGAAGCCAACGCTAACTTCCACAACCTTCTGCATGACGCCTCCGGCAGTCGCCTCCTCAGAAAAATGGTTGATATGGTCATCTCCTACCCGATGCTGTTCTATCTAAAGGCAGGAGTTCACACTGAAAACGAGACGGCCGCAAAAGAGCACCGTGAGATCATTGACGCAATTGTCAACGGATCCGCAGATTACGCCGCGCTCAAGATGCGCATCCACACAGAAACAGTGAGACAACAGTACAAGAGCATTCAGGCAGAACAAAGCGAAGAGCGCTGAAAGCGGCCATGCTCAGGTTGCTGGAAGCATCTGCACAAACTACCATCCGTCCGCCCCAGAATCGGAGACTAAATGTACTACATTAGGTCCTCACCCATCGATTGCTGGCAAGCGCCCAAAAGACCCCAGGGAGGCAGAGATACCTTAGGCAGCAATGAATGCCCCCCCCGGTTATCGCTCCGGCCTGAAATGGACGAATCAGGCTTGAGCATGGCGATGATCTAATCTAATTCAAACCACCTCTTAGTGCCCGTCTTCCCGTGGAAGGAAAAACCCCTCCAAGCTCAAATCAATCGCCGAGACGGGAGAGCTTCATGAACACGCGGAAAAAGCAGCCACATGATTTAAGCAGTGTAGCTGCATAAGTCGCTCTCAACGGGCAGGTTTAAATAGACAAAGTCACTCACCCGCAATCAAACGATCAACTAGAAATCGACTGCGAACGTTGCCCCATAAGTACGAGGGTTAGAGGCGAAGCCCATGACGTTCCCTGCTTCAAATTCCTGAAGGCTGGCGAAATAGAGCTCGTCAGTCAGGTTCTTGCCCCATATGCTCAGTCTAAACTGCGAATCCCGACCGAATGTAAAGCCCGCGAAAGCATTCACAAGCGTATATTCGGGATCCGTGTTGAGTTGGCGGAACTCCCTAGTATCCAACAGATCTAGCTCGCGTTCGTCGGTGTAACTAACGTTGACGCTAAACGTCAATAGATTACCGTTATCCAGATTGAATTCTTTGGTGAGGTCGAGGCTTGCAGTGACTTCCGGAGCACCCTTCAAGTTACGACCGACTTCAACCATTGATGCACCGTCTGTACGCTCCGATACCGCGTCTTTGACAACCTCAGTATCGAGTAATCCAAGTGCGAAGTTTACGAACCAGCCATTACCCGGTGCCCAATTAGAGTCAAGCTCGAGGCCATAAATTTCCGAATCACCAACGTTGACCAGTGTAGAAGACAGCGCTCCTGTTTCGGCTACAGGCAAACCGACCTGGTCCTGTTGGTTGGTGTAATCGTTGTAGAATAGAGCAAGATTAGTGCGCAGCGTATTCTCAAGCCATGTGGCTTTGTATCCAATTTCGTAGGCAAGAACTTCCTCAGGTTCAACTGGATCAAAGAATACACCTGAAGAAACGGCCTCTGGCGCATCTGTGAATTGCCCACCCTTTTCGCCACGTGTTATGTGACCGTAAAGGAGGTTACCCGATTCGCTGCGATACTCGATCCCTAGCTTTCCGCCCCACAGATTCCAAGAATCACCAAACGGCGCGTTCAAGGTTGGCGTACCATCTCGGTAGGGGGTCAGTGCATCAAAAAGAAACTGATCAGGTTGTTCAGGATCAACAGCCCCGGGGGGCGTTACAACAAATTGGTAGTTCGCCGTGCCTTCAATGTCTTCATGTATGTAGCGAAGCCCGCCAATAAGAGTGACCTTATCATTCAGATCGTATTCCATCTGGCCAAATACCGAGTACATTTCGCTTTCCTGAAAGTTCCAGCCACTCTCAGCGATCTCCAGAAAAACCGCTACAGTTGTTTGATAGTCTACCTCTTCCTGGAAAGCATACGCTCCTGCAATCCAGCGTAAGTCTTGGTCATCTGCAGAAGTAAAGCGGAACTCCTGTGCCCATTGCTCGGTATCAGATTTCTGGCGAAATAGAATGAACGACAGATCTTTAAGTCCGTCGTTCTCCTCCCAATGGTCATACTGATTCTCCTCATAAGAGGTCAGTGACATAAAGTTGACATCACCAAACTGCCAGTCAAGGCGCACAAAGCCACCCAGTGCATCAATGTCGTCGATATCGTTTTTGATCTCACTATAAACTTCATCAGTTTTTGAGTTGGTACCGCGCCCGGTAAGGCCCTGGATGCACGAGGTTTTGAAGTCATCAATATCGATATCTTGGCAACCATAGAAATCTTGCGTCGGATCATCCGGGTCGACCAAACCGTGTGATTTCATAGGCCTCTGGCCACCTTCACTGGTGCCGCCATGCACGTTGAATAGCCAACTAACATTTTCGCTCTGTTCAAATACAAGCTGGGCCCGTGCGAGATTCTGCTTTCGTTCACCCTGGCGATCCCCTGGAATGTTCAGGTTATCCCAGTAGCCATCATTGTTAAGTGACTGCAAGGCAAGACGGAATGCTGCTCTTTCCCCAATATCTGAGCCGACAGCGGCATTCACATCCACCTGGTCATAGCTACCAATCGTAACGTCGGCTCGGCCTGTAGTACCGACGCCGACCTCGGGCTTGATGGAAATGAAATTCACAGCACCGCCAGTAGTGTTTCGCCCATAAAGTGTATTCTGAGGGCCTCGCAATACCTCGATACGTTCGTTATCGAAAATAAAGAGACCGGCAGTTTGCGGTGAGCTTTGAGCCACCTCGTCTTGAAATACCATCACGGGCTGCACACCCGTGGGGGAAAATGTCTGAAAGCTTACCCCTCGAATGGAAAGCTGTACCTGTCCGGCGGAGGCGTTTGAGTAATACGTAACATTCGGCATTCTGTCGAAGAGATCCCGCGGGCCTACAATGTGCGCCTCCCGCAACTGATCGCCACTGATAGCAGATACGGCGACCCCCACATCTTGCAAGTCTCTTACCCGTTTAGTCGCAGTTACAACAACTTCTTCCAACTGAGAGTACGAGGGTGGTGCCCATATGGCATTTACCGCTACTACAGCCGTTGCCAGCGCAGTCGACTTCATCATTTTATTTGCTTTGCCGCTCATAACCAGTCCTCTCTTAAGCCTTATAGATATTGTTGAGCTTGGGGGTATCGATTTGTCCTTTAGCGCCAGCAAGGCAGCCTCAAACGTCATATGTACTACATTTTTTTTGGAACTTAACAATTCCTTAACGGAGAATCAACATTTTGTAGGACATTTAATGCCAGACAGCAACTTGCCCGCTTGCGTAACAAGCGTTCTGTTTGATCTAACTGAACTGTTGGTTGGTGGCGACAAGCAGGCCGCGCTGCGCCTCGAGCCAGTTGCCGGGAGCCAAATGGCAGCCAAACCATGAGGCTATTATTCTAGTAATAACTAGGTCCGCGGGAACCGCTCCTGCAGCTGGGTGAGGCCCCACCCGCGGAGGGCAGACCCGGCGCTCAGGCAAAGCGATGCAACGCGGCAATAGAGCCGAGGACTGCCATGAAGAACGGAGGCTTACTTGCTATCAATACTTTTTTGTAGTACAAAAATATTGCGCTTGATTTCGTAAGCGCATAGATATGATTAATATGAACTACAAATATACTCTCGTGAAGATGCCGAGCTTCTTTAGCCCTGCATGAAATCACTTGAGAAAGGAGAACATAATTCTATGAAGTTACTTCCTCGCTTGACGCAAGCTGCCGTGCTCGCCGCAGGTATTTTTGGTCATTCAATCACTTCAAACGCTGCTGTTACCGAGTCGGCCGATGGCACCTACGTCAATTCCATTTCCAAGTCCCTTCTGGACGGGGTGAGCGTTGTTTACAGTTATCTGGATGGCGCCTCTTACGTCATCAGCTTTCGGGATGGCAAATTTGACTGGACAGCCATTGATATCAACTTCAAAAATGGCGGAACCGTATGGAAACCTCAGAAGACGGTCAACGGATCGCCTTATAAGGCTCAGAAAATCGACAACGGGATATATTTGATCTACTTCATTGAAGAATCTGCAGAAGGTAACAAAGAATTTGCCACCATTTACTTCGATTTCAACACTAGCCAAATTTTTGCTGGCGGTCTATTCAACTACGGAGATAAGCGCACTGACGAGCACTGGATCCATTGGGCGCCGGGATACATCTATCAAACTTCGAAAGACTCAGTTATCTGATCGAGAATGCACTCAAGATCATCAATCCAGTTCGAAAATCAATAGGCCAATATATGCGTTATCCAAAGTTCTTCTATGCAATTACCACGGCGATACTAATGACCGTCACATTTGGAACTCAGGCAAAGGAGATAGCATCGTCTCTAGACAAAATGGAACTTCCATTTCCAAATGCCTCGCTTGACGGAAAAACGATCACTTACGCCTATGTAGACGGGTCCGCCTATCAAGTTACTTTCCGTTCAGGCATGGCCCAACGTGAACCACTCACTGGAGAGAACAAGGGAAAAGGAAACTCGGTGAAGAGTACCTATCATTCCTACAAGCTAGCTAATGGTATGTACCGGGTTCGCTGGACGGAAGAGAAGGCGGAAGATGACCTGGACTTCATTACGCTCCTAATCGACCTTAAAGGGATGAGAATCTATTCAGCGTCATTGGCTAATTTTGGTGACAAGAGTAGTGGCGAGGAAACTGTTCACTTTCAGCCAGGGGTAATCTATAGCGTCAAATAACTTCAAAGCACATATAGGACTGTTTGTTAGTCTAGTTAGGTCCGCCTACAGAGCATTAAGTTTTGTAGCGTGGACCTAGATGTGGTTCGTCAGTAGATTGTTCACAGAAAGGCCGCTCCGGCTAATTGGTGGTTGACAATTGAGGCTAGCATGAGGCTGGTGCCAGTTGTTCTGGTGCAGCCACCGTAGCAGGTGAAGGGCCCGCGGGTCTGATGTCCGGTATGCGCGTGCATACGCCCACTCTCGCGGCGCGGTTTGTATGAAGCGCTTTGACTTGTAGGCTGCGCCGTTGTTAGTCAACACACGTCTGAACTGGATGTCCAGGCTCCTGTAGTAGCGGTTATCGGGCCTGCTTGGCCACCCTCGCTGGAGCGGCATGTGGGCACGCGAGGAGCGGTTTTGGAGGCCGGCTTCGCCTTCCTCCGGCTATCAACGCAGCCGCTTGTTGGCAGTGCGTGTGCTGCCGCCCGTTGCCTGGGCGGCTTCTGCCGGACGGAGGCCCTCATCAGTGATGCGGCGAACGAGAAGAAATCGATCATAAGCGGTCAATCGGGCATCCTTGTGGTTGTTCATTCGGGGTACCTGGAGTTGTTGGTTGTGTCGCAACTCCAATTCTCCGGGTTAACCCCGAGTGAACAACCTACTGAGAGATCACAGCTAGACCTCCCCTCGTTGCGACCAGTAAACCCGGGGCCAACTGGGGCACCCTCCAAGCCGTCCCAACGACAAGAAATCGCGCAACCTTAAGCCGAGCGCTCAACTATCGTGGCTGATCATTTTGTAGCCCAAAATGAGATTAGAATTCAGAATATTTCGCCTAATTACGGATTAATGTAGTACAATATTTGAGTGTAGAACAACAACGAAGGTCAAATGCGAAGCCAAATGAACTCTCATGTGGAAAAGGGGCCCCTCTGTTCAGAGGCCGACGGGAAAGATACGAATGAATATTGGATCGAACGCGCCAAGCCGGTGATGCCTGGCCGTCAGAGCAATGCGCGAGCACTGAACGAAGCTTCCCTGTTCATGGCAGAAGGCAGCAAGCAGAGCTTGCAGGATGTCAGTGGCCGAGATTATCTCGATTTTGCTATTGCCATGGGTCCGGGGATCTGGGGCAACAAGCACAAGGAGTATCTTGCGCCGATTCACGAACAACTCGACCGCCTCTTATACGTCCAATCCGGCGCCCTGCAGACACCGCACGAGGTGCTTTTAGCCGAGAAGATCGTTCAACATGTACCCAGTGCCGAAAATGTTCGGTTTTTACTCGCAGGGTCTGAGGCAGTGCAGATGTCAATTCGACTGGCACGCGCGCACACCGGTCGCAATCAGATACTACGTTTCTCAGGTCACTATCACGGTTGGCTTGACAACATTCTCGGAGGCAGCCTGAACCCGGATCATGAGACTGAGCCGTTCCCTGTTGACGATCCCAACCATGCATTCTTCACACACGGTCGCTCCGACACAGCCATGAATGAATGCTACATGGCGCCGTGGAACGACTTTGAGCGCTTCAGGGAAATCGTTGAAACGTACGGCGACCGGATCGCGGTCGTTCTGCTCGAAGTATTTAACAGCAATGGCGGAGGCTGCCCGCCAAAGCCCGGTTTCCTTGAGCTTGTCAGGGAGCTCTGTACGAAGCATGGCATTGTTCTAGCGTTCGATGAAGTAATAACCGGCTTTCGAGTTGGGCTTGGTGGCGCTCAAGCCGAAGTTGGGATCACGCCAGATTTGACAATTTTCGGAAAAGCGATTGCAGGCGGTATTCCCCTCGCCGCAGTAGCCGGCACTCGGAAAATTTTTGATCAAATCCGTGAAAAACGTGTGGTCGGGGCGGGAACATTCAATGCCTTCCCAGTCGGTATGGTCGCCGCTATTTCGACCATTAGCCTGCTTGAAAAGAACGACGGTGAGGTCTACAGAATCCGCAACGCGGTGCAGGCCCACATCGAGGAGGAAATGAAAAAGTCCGCTGTGAAATACGGGCATTCACTCATGACTCAGGGCCTGAAGGGCGCGTTCTGCTCCCACTTCACTGAAGAAAAAGTGCTGTGGAACTACGAGGACGTAGCGACCAAATCCGACGGGGAGAAGGCAGTCAGATTCCGACATCTTCTCAGAGAAGAGGGCGTTATTCAGGGGCTGGGAAATCGCTTTCTGGTTTCGTTCGCTTTGGACGAGACTGACGCAGATGAAGCAGCGCGGCGTATCGATCGCGCGCTTGCGCGTCTTAGGTGAGCCGACCGAACCGTTGGGCGAGGAAATCGATACGACGGGACGGGGGCCACCGCTTCCAGACGTTGCAGACACGGATGTGCCGGGTTAGCTTTTCCCAATTTACCCTGCTTACCGGAGAGTTCCCTCCGCCAGCTTGCGCAATTTCTCCGTAGGCTTGGCCTGTTTCACCTCGGTTGCTGTCAGCTTTGCCATACCTGCTATCCCGCTGGCGGCATGCCAATTGGGGGTATCGCACTTGGGGATATACTAAGAACCCCCAGAATCACCCCCACTTTTGGGGGTATGCTGCCGGATACCACCGGACGGCTATGGAGCGAGTATATAAAAAGGCCCTGATTAACAGGGCGTTACGGGCGTTTATGGATTTTGCTGGAGGTGAGCTTGCCGACGCATAGGTTACACAATTGAGGCATTTGGAGGAGGACTCCAAATGCTCTGGAAAGAGTGGAACCGTATAGATGAACGTCTCCGTTTTGTTGCCAGGCTCCTCGATCGGGAGAAAATGGCTGCCGTCTGTCGGGATTTCGATATCTCACGCAAGACCGGATACAAGACTTTTAACCGGCACAAGGAATTCGGTATCAGGGGCTGGAGGATCGATCCACGAGTTCCTTCCGGCATGACTTAGTAACTCGGCGTAAACGGCGACGCCATCATGCCAGAGGCACGCCACTTAGCCAGGTTATAGCCCCAATGCGTTGTGGTGTGCGGATTTCAAAGGCGATTTCAAGTTGGGGAATCACAAATACTGCTTTCCGCTGACTATCACGGACCAGCGAAACCGTTACCCGCTGGCCTGCCGAGGGTTGGAATCCACCAAATAAGTCACCTCTTTTGAGGTATTTGAGCACACGTTCAAGGAGTTTGGCCTGCCGGCGGCCATCCCAACCAACAATGGCATACCGTTCGCCAGTCCCCATGCCCTGTATGGCCTGAGCCGCCTGTCCATCTGGTGGTTGCATCCGGGCATCAGCATTACCAACCTCTTCATGGTCTTTGCGGGTCTACATGTAGGGATTAGGGAGGTTGCTGACGAGGTCTGGCTGGTCAGTTTTCTGGCATATAATCCAAGCTTTTTTGATAGGGAGCTTAACAAGGTGGAGCCGGTGGGCAGGAATCCCTTCGCTCCAAACGTGTTACCTATGCTCCCGGAACAAACTATTACCTATCCGGCCGGAAAGAACACACTTTGAAAATGGCCTGTGAGACATTATAGGACGTAGTCAGATTTGTAGTACCTGAGACATAACTTACAGCATATACCGGAAACATG
>TARA_R110002074_G_scaffold401459_1_pt1 | contig 41441 bp, 32 predicted proteins | sample TARA_R110002074 | Tara Oceans TARA_R110002074 (sample SAMEA4397215) | marine metagenome | biome: Polar Biome; feature: [MIX] marine epipelagic wind mixed layer (ENVO:01000061); material: water (ENVO:00002006), including particulate matter (ENVO:01000060) such as... | depth 10-100 m | reverse complement strand
GACCAATCTCATGGTTTATGGGCCGGGGCGGTATAAGTTCTCAGACTATCTGAAAATCGGTGTGCCGTTGAGCTTGATTGCCGGTGCTGTGAGCGTAACGCTTATTCCTATGGTTTGGAGTTTTTAGTGGCGTGCATTACGTTTACATCAAAGTCTAATAGATCAGCCGGGGCATGACGACGAGCTTAAAAGTTCTCAAGAGCGCTGGTTTGCTACTTGGCATGCAACTCGTGCAGCGTGGCCTCGGCATTACCAGCACCCTGATCCTGGCCCGTCTGCTGCTACCTGAACATTTCGGCGTGGTCGCCCTCGTTGTCATCGCTCTGCAGTTCTTTGAACTACTGGTGGAAATCGGAAACCAGCAGTACATCATTCAGAAAACTGAAGTAACCGAAGCAGACCTCAACACCGCCTGGACCATGAACATCGTTATCAAATCCACGATGTTCGTTTTGATTCTGTTTCTTGCGCCCTTCCTGGCTGACTTTTTTGAAACGCCAGAGCTCACGACGGCATTAGCCGTCGCAGCAATCACACTGCCACTCCGGGCGCTGAAAAGCCCAGGCATGATGCTGTTAGCACGAGAGATAAATTACCGCCCAATATTCTGGCTGTCACTTTGGCAAAAAGGACTCTCGTTTATCGTAGTTGTCGCCTGGGCTTTCGCAAGCCCCAGCCACTGGGCAATCATCTCGGGCACCTTAGTTTCTGGATTAGTTTTCACCATAGGATCTTACCGCGTCCATAACTTCCGCCCCCGCTGGACTCTCGTCCACTTCCGCCAACAGTGGCAATTTTCCCAATGGCTCCTGTTACGGGGAATAGTCGGATTTACCCGCTCGCAAGTCGACAACCTTATGGTTTCCCGCCTGTTTGGAACCGATCAATTAGGTGGTTATAACCTGGTACGGGAAGTCAGCCTGTTGCCAGCGCTGTCAGCCATAATTCCCATGAGTCAGCCTTTACTGGCTGCCATTTCCGAAAGTAAAGTGGATCGCCAAGCCCTCGCTTACCGTATACGTTTAAGCTTGGCGCTGATGATAACCGTGCTCACACCCATAACCGCCTTCATCATGCTGTATCCGGAGCTCATTATCCGTGTGCTGCTTGGCCCGGGCTGGTCCGAATTTTCCCCCTTACTGGAGCCATTCGGGCTATTTTTCTTCACCTTCTGCCTTTTTGCCCTGGTGAGTGATGCTATTATCGCGCAAGGAAAGGTCAAGCTGCTTTTCTGGTTCGATGTCGTTTCAACCGCAACGATCATTGCCATACTTTGGCTAACCGCCACAGGCGGTCTGGAGATTATGGCCTGGGTTCGCGGCTGGTTGGCGGTTGCAACGACCATTGCGCTGCTACTTATTCTGGAGCAGCAGACCGCGTTCTCGCTAATCAAGCTCCTATTCCTGTGCATTCCAACTCTCGCAGGAACGTCGCTGGCAGTTGTCATGATTCAGTCATTGGACCTTTCAGGCAGTCATTATCTTGTGCAATTTTTACTACTTGGTACCCTGCACGTTACAACTGCTGCAGTCAGCACTGGAATTATCGGTTTGTTCCTACTTAAGAGAACAGAAGAATGGGGGCAGCTTCGCTACCTGGTAAACCAGGCTCGTGGCAGATGATAGCGCCTTAACTTTTCACACATCCAGAAATGTATCTTTGTGTTACCGAATTTGCAGGCTATCCTACAAATTGTAGCTTTATGTTACCGGGCTGGCGGACCGCCCTGTGAGTTGCACGTTGACAGAGGTCATCCACACATTAATAGCCGCTACAGGCTAAGTCTTGACTCGGCCCTTCGAGAAAGCCGAGGCTATTTGGGGCAAGAACGCAGGCCTTGAGTTCATCTCAAAGGATAGAGAGAGTGACACATGTTGAAGCCGAATTCTTTTTTGGTGATCATTGGAACCGACGACACTAGGCCTACAAAAGAAAGGAATCCCGGCTCCCAGGCTTCCCTTCAGGTAATGGATGTTAATCCTTTCTATGTCCGCCACCACGTCCATCAATCCGGTAATTTCGAGCTCTTCTTCGGTGAAAGGAAGGACAGCGAGAGTATCGATTTCGAAACTCCCGTAAACGGAACGTCGATAACCTACTCTGTTGAAAGTAATAGGCTAATCGTAAGGTCAGATTTGGCGGGCGCAGAACCTGTTTACTATCGGAATGTTAATACCACCATTTTGTTGTCAAATCGGCTGGACAACCTGATAGAACAAGGCGACCTTCCCGACTGGGAAGGGATTCACTGCTACCTGACATTTGGCTATACGTTAGGAGCAAGCACCTTTTTCGAAAATATTCAGCAAACTCTGCCTAACCAAAAATTAAAGATAGACACCCAGTTGTTGGAGATAAGTAAGGAGGTTTCTGATGTCACGTCACGGGTAGCAAACTCCGAAACGCTAGCCAGCAATGGCAGAACGTTTGCAAAGCTTCTTAGTGACACCATGCTGACCTATCGCCCGATGGCTTTAATGATGTCGGCAGGATGGGATTCCCGTACGCTGCTCGCCCCACGAAAATCCCCCATCACTGTTGCCTATACCCATGGCGATATATCCAGTCGCGAATGCACAATCGCAAAAAAAGTCTCCGGCACTCTGCGAACGGACCATTATTTTAAAGATGTGAAAGGAATGGTGATAGACACGGACTTGCTCGATGAAATGCTGGAGCTTCACGGCCACTGCCTATGGCCAATCTGGCATTTATCCAGCAGATTGATATCAGAGAAATTTTCCCTGCCCATCGCCAGCGGCGTAATAGGTGCCCGGCTAGGAGGGCACAATGGCTTTTCAAGCGTAGGAACCCGGCTTCAGAAAACCTTTAATTCTTTACACCTGATAAATCCCAGAATAGCTTCAAAAGAAAAGATCATAAACGACCTCAAAAAACATTTAACCACACCAAAAAACTTCTGGTTCACCAGTGACAAAGGCAATAAAATATTTGGCGAGATCGCAACCAGCACAACCCAACGTATCCATGAAACTCTGGATAACTACTTAAAAGAGACTGACGATTTTTCTTTTGCAATTGAGAAGTTTAACTATGATCACGTCAGCCGCCAATACATGATGAAACAGCCAGGCATGGCAAAATCGTTTCAAGGATATTATTCCCCTCTGAGCCACCCGGAACTTCTTAAACTGGTCTACAATATCCCCTTTAAACAACGGGCTCAAAATCGATTAACAAAAGCCGTCATTGCTGAACTCAACGCGGATTTATTAGAGTTCCCCATGGCTGCTACGTTGGCTAAAGCTAAGCGGCCAATTTTTATTCAAGAGCTGTCACGAATTTTACGGATAATTTTTGAAAATATTTTTTTCAAGTTGAAAAAAAATCGTCCTAATTTAGGATGGTTTAACTACGAGCATCTTTATTCAGGGGACTTTTTCGAAACCACCATACATTCGCTAAGATCCGACATCTGGTCTAAAGAGCGAATGCTAAAAACGACCGCTTCAAATCAAAACAACGGTGTCGAGGCTGGACCCACTATGGACATGATCTGTAAAGTAAAGACCATAGATTATTATTTATCCATAAACGATTAATTTATATAAATGTTGGGAAATATCCAACCAAATCGGTTAGAACGGACAACTGCCAATGCTGGAATCCCACGGAAATATGACTTTAGAAAAGCGCACTCAATATAATGATCGCATATGGATCTCATGGGAGCGACAACGGCGAACCATTACACTGAGTCACGAATTCAATGCAAAACTTTTTATTGTAAAAAATGAAAGAGATGGATTTTTTCGCTACCCTGAACTGATAATTAAAACGGTTAAAATAATTTTACAAGAAAAACCGAAATACGTCTTCGCCCAAAATCCCTCCGTAGTTCTTGCAGCTTTGGTTTGTTTTCTAAAAAAATCATGCAAGTTTACAGCTATCATTGACCGACACACGAACTTTAAGCTAAGCCAACGTAATTCCAATAAATTTAAATGGCTTATTTTCAGATGCTTAAGTAATTATAGCTTGTCAAAAGCTGACCACACCATCGTAACCAACAAATACCTGAAGCTGCTTATCAGGAATCGTTCCAGAAGCTCGTCTGTTCTTCCAGACAAAATACCCATTCTAAAGCCTTCCGGCGATTTTGGAATTAGACCTTTTAAATCGAAACTTACAGCTTTCTTCATTTGCACGTTTGCCGATGATGAGCCCTACCGAGAGTTGTTCGCCGCCTTCAGGGATTTTCCAGAAATATGTCTTGAGGTCACAGGAAATTATGGTGGTGCACTGGATTATTCAGAAATTGAAAACCTTCCTTCGAATGTAAAACTTTTGGGCTTTGTAAGCAATCGATGTTACATAGACCATTTATTTAATTGTGATTTCACGATAATACTAACAAATCAGGAGTTCACATTGAATTGTGGTGCGTATGAATCTCTTGCAGCAAGAAAACCGATGCTACTTTCTGATACGAAGACTATTCGATCGTATTTTACCTTCGGCGCAAATTACATAAAATCAGACTCGCTTGAAGGAGTACGCGCTGGCGTTCGATCTATAAAATCAGAACTGGCATTAAGGGAGAATGAGATCACCGATCAACTCCCTTTAATGGAATTTGCCTGGGAAGAAATGTTTGCGGCGACTGACGCCATGTTTATGAATTAATATTGACATTATACTTTATAATCATTCCACTTTTGACTATTTACCGATATCCGGCTTGCCGTCGTATATTTTGAGATCTGTAATGGCGAACCATTGTTCGTACCGATTCTCTTCAGGAAAAGGCACGTTGTGAGAATTTCCACCGATGCTAAACCAGTTAAAACCAACGCCCTCTCCCTCTCCAGCTCTGCGAAAAGGAATGTCATAGCGGGCTTTTTCGAGAATGTCATTTATCCAAACTTCCTCAACACCATCTGCCGCCCCTGGTGCAGAATCCATTTTAATTAAAATGTTAATCTTCACCCATTCGCCAGTCTGGAACACTTCTGCAAAGGAGAAGCTGTTTCTTCCACCTTGCTTGATTGAAGTTTCTTTTTCATATTCCTTTAAAAAATAATGCTCATCACTGCCAATTAATTCTTGCGGGGTATATCCGCGGACAAACGGTGTCAGGCGAGCTACCGAAAAATTATTCTTTGCAACGGTCCAGGATTTGAAATCCAGCATATACACTGGCGATTTGGCTCTACCACCGACACCAAAAAAATCGTATCGGGTTTTTTCTTTATAATTCTCAGGGACATGACGAGCCCTGAACACTTTCATAATGGACTGCCCGGAGCCTCTTCGCACATCATGTAATACATAATCCCGCTGGAATTTGATGTAAAACTCAACCCACAACTCTTGGTGGTTTTTTTGTAAATCCTTGCCTAACTGGGCTTCTGACCCCCACGCGCCATTGCTACCGTAGGACTCGTCGTAAACCAGAAGGGATTTACCCCCCGGCCTACGGGACTGAACCCCCGAAATTTGACCTACGGGATGCGGGCCGGTAGTGGATGCAGCCCTATACGGGCCCTTTGGGTACCACTTTTCGGTTGTGAAATAGGAGTCAAAATTACCCGGTAGATTTTCTTCAGCTCTGGCTCTGGCTGACTTGCCTGGATACTCGAGAGATTGACCACGCTCAGTATTTCGCCAGTCCGCCTGGTTTCCAAAGTCTGCGTCGAAAATCAACTCACCAGCTGTAAGTGTTCCTTGCCCAGCAGCCAACAAACCTATTGTTGCAGCCAGATTACGTATCGCTTGTCGGAAAGATTTGTTTTGAGTGCATCTAGCCATCATTGGTGCCCGTGACGTTTATTTTCCTTCGTCGCTGATCCTCGAGGGTTTATAGAGTAATAACAAGCGGCGCTTGCTACGATTCAGTGTAGTTGTCCTCTGAACTTTCACCACCCTAAGCCATTGGGCAATCATCTTTAGCGCGTCGGCCTTTTGACTGCTGTTAACAGATTAAAAACCCTGGGGTTATAACGCCGCCAAATTGCGGCTTTAAGTTACCAAGCCGGCAGATTATCCTATGCACCACACAGGAAGTCAGGCCGTAGGTAAAATTATGGAAAAAATAGCCATCCAGCTAGAGAACGCAAATGGTATAGCCCGCATTAATGAACCCGTTAGCCTAGGCATACCACTAACAAAAGGCACCGTTCATACTGTCGATAATCTCGTACTGATGGATGACCAGACGCCTCTAAGCCTGCAACTTGAACCCCTCACACACTGGCCAGACGGCAGCATCCGTTGGGTCCACGCAAGCTTTTTGATCAACCTGGATCCAAACAGCAAGAAAGGCCTGGTACTGGCACAACAACAAGTACACTCCCCCTATACTTCTGAGCCCGTAATTAAGCAGTCGCCAGAAAGACTCGTAATACCCACCTCAACGGGCAGAGTTGTTCTGCAGGCACGCAGCCTAGCTTGGCAAGCATTTAATCATAACGACGCTGGCGTTCCATCTACGGTAACGCTGAGCGATGAAACAAGCGCGCCCTGCTCAGCTAAAGCGGAAGCCGATTGGGAAATTACTCAAAAAGGCCCCGTTTTCGTCGCCGTGGTTTTAAAAGGCGAATGGTTAAAGCTAAACAACGAGCCACTTGCGCGTTTTCAATGTGAGCTGCGTATTTTTGTGGGAACCGGGCTAATACAAGTGGAGCTGATAACCCATAACTCCAAACGTGCCCGTCATCCCGGCGGCTTGTGGGATCTAGGTGACCCAGGCTCCGTTTACTTTCGGGAACTTGCGATAGAAACAACACTGCGAGCCAACGACAATACCAAGGTCACACCGCAGGCCGCAGACGAAAACGCAAGTGTGTTTCATCTTTCTGATTTCAATCTTTACCAAGACTCAAGTGGCGGCGAAAATTGGCAAAGTCGGAACCACATAAACTCCAACGGTGAAATCAGCACCCAATTCTGTGGTTACAGGCTCACTAACGCGAGCGAGCTGCAACACGAAGGTAAGCGCGCTAATCCGCTGGTGAATATTGAGCACGATTACGGACAGCTCAGCCTGGCAATACCCAGCTTCTGGCAGAACTTCCCAACCAGCCTGCGTAAAGAAGAAAACAAGGTAACGATTGGCCTGTTCCCGAAAGATTCAAAGAAAGCTTATGAACTACAGGGGGGCGAACAGAAAACTCTACGCTGCTTAATGGCCCATGACGCCAACAACAGCATCCCTGCAACGGCTTACACACCGCTAGTGCCAGTACTCGCCCCAGAGTGCTACGAGCAAGCCAATGCTTTTCCATGGTTCAAGGCTAACGCCCAACCTGGTGCTCTCGAAAAACTTATAGCCGAGGGCATGGACGGAAAATCTAACTTCTTTGCCAAAAGAGAAGTTATTGACGAATTTGGCTGGCGTAACTTTGGCGATATTTTCGCGGATCATGAAACTCTCTACCAGAGCGAAGGCGAGGCACCCTTCATCTCCCACTACAACAACCAATATGATCCGATATATGGCTTTGCAAGACAGTACGCCCTGACAGGTGATAAGCGCTGGTTTCAACTAATGGACGATTTGGCTCGCCACGTCACAGACATCGACATCTACCATACCGAAGAAGACCGGTCTGAATACAATAATGGCCTGTTCTGGCATACCGACCATTATCTGGATGCTCACACCGCCACACATCGGACGTTCACCCGTCACAACGACACCAGTTCAACACCCGGCCAGACAGGCGGGGGGCCAGCGTCCGAACACTGCTATACTACCGGTTTGCTGTACCATTATTACATGACAGGTGCACCGGCCTCGCGGATTGCGATTCTGGAACTCGCCAACTGGATACGAACCTCCTATGAGGGCCAAGGCGGTCTTCTGGAGCAATTACTGGCTGTAAAAAAACACGATCTGCCGAAGCTGATAGCGTTGCTGAAAGGCGAGCGTCCATCCCCACACCGTTATCCGTTTACCAGAGGTACCGGAAATTACCTCAATGCCCTGCTGGACGCATCGTTACTGGAACCCGGTGAGGACTGGCTGAAGCATTCGGAGGATGTCATTCGCAGAACCATCCATCCGGCAGATAATATAGAAAAACGAAATTTACTGGAGGTCGAAACTGGCTGGTCGTATCTGATATTAATGACCGGTATTGCCCGCTACTTATATCTCAAGAAGGAAACAAGAGAAACCGATGCCCATTACCGCTACGCCAGGGCTGCATTCATGCATTACGCCGATTGGATGCTGAAGAACGAGCGCCCTTTCCTGTCCGATCCTGGGCAGCTCGAGTTCCCCAACGACACTTGGGTTGCGCAGGATATACGCAAAGCCATGCTGATGTTTCAGGCAGCAGAACTGGACCCGACGCACGCGAAAGACTACAAGAACAAAGGAAGTCAGTGGCTCGCAGAACTCTGCGAAGTTCTGCTCCAAGGTAAGCAAAAGCACTACGCCCGAATTATGATCATATTGATGCAGAACTATGGGCCACAGCATGTCAGCTCATGCCAAAGCTTGGCGCAACATACCGACGACCCGGCGCCAGTGAATTACAGCCATCCACCCAGCCTTACCTGGGGTGAGCTTGCGGCCAGGATAGTTGGCCGTATGGTCCGTGGAATACTCGCATTCCGGCCTGCCAAGGAGCGGGCCTGGATTCATGCCCGCCTGAATCGGACTTAACATGCAAGCTTTCAAACGTCTCGTAAAACTGGCATTTTTGGCGCTCACATTACCGCTGTATTTGCTGTATCTGCTGTTCAGTCAGTTGGGCAATGCTGACGGGGTATTCACGTCATTCTCACAGGGATTAAGCCTGATGCCTGGTAAATTCGGAGTCTACATTCGAGCGGCGTTCTACCGGCTAGCCTGTCCGGCTACATCTGACGAAATTTCAGTGGGTTTTCTGACCATTCTGTCCCACCGTGACACCAGTATCGCAATGGGGGTGTATATCGGTCCCCAGTGTAATATCGGAATGTGTTCTATTGGAGAAAACACTCTGATCGGCAGCGGCGTCCATATTTTGAGTGGAAGTCGTCAGCATGACTTCAAAGACATTCAAAAACCTATCCAAGACCAAGGCGGTGCCTATGAGAAAATCCGCGTAGGTGCTGACTGCTGGCTGGGCAATACGTCATTGGTGATGGCAGATCTGGAAGACCACAGTATCCTTGCAGCAGGAAGCGTCCTGACAAAACCCTCGGCCAGAGGGGACATTCTGGTGGGCAATCCAGCAAAGTGTATCAATAATCGGTTCAAGCCGAACTCACCGTCTTCTCCTGAATCCACAAAGGGGTTGGAGTAATGGGGACAATCTCACAAGCAATTTACTCCCGATCACCGATATTTCTGCAGGATTTGTTAGTGTCTGCTTATGGATACAGGCTCTACCACAAGCGCTACTCAGGCCCCCTTTACCACGAGCTTTTAGAACAGGTTCGCCGTTGCAGGTCCTGGAGCCCAGCAGAGATCGAAGCTCATCAGAGTGAGCGCCTGCATCAAATGGTGAAGCACTGCCGTTCGAACATTCCCTACTATCAGCAGCAGTTTGCCGAGTACGGGTTGCATGAAAATGACATTACCACGACTGAACACATTACGCGGTTACCAGTCCTCGGAAAGCAGACCCTCAGAGAACATTCCCCACTGTTCAAGCAGCCCGGTGCAAAACCTTTCATGCTCCAGCACACCAGCGGTAGCACAGGCACGCCGCTTGCACTGATGGTCAACGAAGAGACCTATAAACTTGCCATGGCGCTCCTTGTGGCGCATGAGGAATACCACGGGGTCCCATTTGGTGCCAAGAGGGCAACCTTTGCGGGACGTATGGTTCAACCCGCGAACAACATGACTCCCCCGTTTGCCAGAATGAACCGGGCCGAGAACCAGAAGCTGTTTTCCAGTTACCATCTGAACAGCCGGACGTTCCCCTGGTACCGGGCAGAGCTCGACCGGTACCAGCCGGCTGAGCTGATCGGCTATCCCTCAGCTATTTGCGATCTCGCAACACAGTACAGAGAAGCCGGCGTTGTGCCAGCTTTCCGCCCCCAGGCTATTATCACAAACTCGGAGACGCTCCTTGCATGGCAACGAGCGATTATCCAGGAGGTATTCGATTGTAAGGTCAGCGACTATTACGGGACTGCGGAATACGTGCTTTTTGCCGGCCAGAGCAAGGATGGGATCTATCGTTTAAACCCACTTATTGGCATCACCGAACTCCTGGATCAAACTGCAGATCGGAAGGTCGGTCGATTGATAGCAACGTCGCTGACTAACACGGCAATGCCACTACTCCGGTATGACCTCGGCGATTCTGCAGAAAGGCCGGTACTAAGCGGCTCCAGAGCATCCGTTCACCAATTGGAGACGATCAACGGACGGGTGGATGATTATATTGAGACTCCTGACGGTAGAAAAATTGGTCGGATTGATCACATCTTCAAAGGATTGAACGGGATTTCCGAAGCCCAAGTTGTTCAGGACGCTCCGGATCATTGCACCATCAAGGTCATCATCCGCTCTGAATTGCCGGAAACTGAGATAGATACACTCACACACAACTTTTCAGAGCGTACTGGCGGGATGTTTCGACTGACGGTGGAGACAGTCGCTTCAATTCCGCGGGGTCCCAACGGTAAGTTCAAAAGTGTGCTTCGAACAACACTCCAGGGTTAACAACCAATGCGGATAATGTTTGTTGGTGACATAAATCTCGGTGAATACTACACATCCTTTGGACACGGCCCAGGGAGCTACCTGAAACACTCCGACGTCTTCGAAAATGTGCGGGATCTGTTCAGCCAGGCTGATTTTGTGGTCGGAAATCTGGAAGCCCCCCTAACAACCCACAACTTCAATCCGACTGAGCCGGAAAGCGTGGTATTGCGGGGCGATCCCAAGCATGCGGCCACCCTCAGCGACGCAGGGTTCAGAGTATTGCAAGTTGCAAACAATCATACTGTTCAGCACGGGAAAGAAGGCTTCCGCGAAACCGTAGAGTTCCTCTCCAGCGCCGGAGTCAAGTCCGTCGGACTGAACGAACAAGCGATACAGACCTTAGAGATCGGGGGGGAAACTGCAGGGTTTCTTGCAGCATCTGACGTCCCGGACAATACCGATAAAGCACAAGGTTGCTACCAACGTCTGGACGATGCATTTGTCGCGCGTGCCGCCAAAGCCGTTGCAGAGGTTGACCACTTATTCGTGTTGCTTCATTGGGGCCTGGAATCGTACACCTCATCCATGGCATATCAGAAAGAGCTGATCAAAACCTTGAGCCATAGCGGTGTCCGCGGCGTTATCGGCAGCCATCCGCATCTATTTTACGAAGTCTGGATAGAAGGTCAGACTGTCGCAGCGCCGTCACTGGGTAACTTTATTTTTGATCTCTGTTGGGACAAGCGCCTTCTCCAAAGCGGAATTCTTGACATCGTTGTCGACAAGGGCTGTATAAGCACGGCCAAAGTGTGGCCTGTAGAGCTAAGGCACGGCGGATGTTGTCCATCAGTTTGCGGCGACGCCGTTCCTGTTGGAGAATCCATGAATTTATACGATTTAGGTAAGGATATGAGTGGTGAACAGTCAAAAAAGCTAAAGTATTTCTTTGGGAACTTCTTCCGAGGTAACTGCCGATTGAAAACAAAGTTTATATTCCGAAAGCTCGCCACTTCACTCATAACACGTTACCGGGTAACGACGAATGAGTGATAGGCCATTTTGCTCAGTCGTAATTCCTGCCTTTAACGAGAAGCAGGATATCGAAGCAAGCCTGTCTTCTCTTGTAAATCAGTCGTATCCCCGGGATCGGTATGAAATCATCCTGGTGGATAACGGATCAACCGACAGAACACCGGAAATAGCGTCAGCGTACGCAGATTTGATCCTTAGCAAGCCGGATGGAAACGTCGGGGCAGTGAGGAACTTCGGTATTGCCAGCGCTTCGGGCTCGGTCATCATATGCACGGACGCAGACTGCGTAGTGACCCCGGATTGGATAGGAACAGGCGTAGCTCTTCTGGAAGAAAATCCGCAACACGCCTTTGGTGGCGGATTAAGACCCCGAGAGGGCGCCAGATGGATCGAGAAATATTGGATATTGAATGAGTCAGGAAGATCAACACAACAACGAGCGCTGATGGGCAGCTCCATATTCATGTGGAAGAAAGACCTCGAACAACTGGGCGCTTTCAACGAAAGCGTAACCTCCGGAGAGGACTCTGATTTGTACGAGCGAGCCCTTACTAGCGGGCTTCTGGTTATTATTTCTCCAGAACTTTCTGTAGCGCATCTCGGGTGCCCGGAAACCCCGAGAGATTTCATTACGCGGCAGATTTGGCATTCTGAAAACTACGTCCCTGATTTCAGGAATTCCCTGAAGGATAAAGTGTTCTGGCTAACCTTGGCCTTCCTTGGATGTATGACTGGCGCACTATTTTCAGTGTTTACAGCTAACTACTTTTCTGCAGCTCTTCTACTGGCCGGCGGCCAATTCCCTATACTCATTCTTACCGTGAAACGGATAAAAAGATCTGCTTGGCACATAAAGTCTTTGGATGAAATCGTAAAGATACTATTAATTGATAACTTTTATCTCGTGGGCCGAAGTATCGGCCTACTGAAAGGCATAAAGAACAAACTGAACCGGCCCGGAAGCAGGCCAGCCGCATAGGTTCTTACTGGACCCCGATATCGGTTGGCGGGTTCGGCGCAGGGACTTTCTGCTCGTCCGGTATAGAGGACCGAACCACTAAATCATCAATAGCATACCAGTCTTCAAACTGTTGCTCATTTGGGTATGCTTGGAAATAATCGTTCCCGCCAATGGCAAAGTAATTCCACTTAACCATCTTGTTTTCACTATTCGCCATGACCCAGGGTATGTTTTCCCTGTTTACAATCCTCTCACCGTTTATCCATTGCCGGAAAATACCATCTGCGGCTCCGGGAGCGGAGTTCAGCTTTACGTAGAAGGCCATCTTGGTCCAGTTATCAGTGGGGCCGAATACGTCTTCATGCCAAGCCGTGGGACCGCTAACTAAAGGGGATCCGGTTAAAATATTAGTATGCGTTGGATTAAGCCCGTCTTTTCCTTGGCCAGCCGTATCTGTTGTATAATTTAACGAAACCCCAGCAGTGTACTGCCCACTAAATCTATAGTTTTCTCCCCACGGTCCGCCACGAAATGCCAGAACATTTCGCATTCCGTAGGGGTCTTGCTTGTAGTCCCAGAACACAATAGGGCCAAGGGCTCCCGCTGAGCCGTTCACTTCATCCCCAACGCCATCCCAGCTACCTATGCGCAGTATTTTAGAAGTCCAGCTTGCCTTATTGGCTGCGGTTCTTTGCCACCAGTTAGGAGAAAACCGAATATAAAACTCCACATAGAGTTCTTCATACCCAGCCCCCAAGGACTTCCAGAGTTGACTGTCAGAGGCCCAGTTTTGCCATCCCCTGGAGTAAGATTCACGCCACATCACCGCTGATTTTCCGCTTTGTCCACGTGCTTTATCGACGTTTTGATCCAATAGTTCTAGTGATGCATGATTTTCTTTATCGCCGGTTTCGGGAGACCATGTTGTACCCTGATATATCAGGTCCCATCCGTCAGGCAGAACATCACCTCCTGACTTCTTTTGCATATTAACTGTGGAGAACATTGTGCTCGTCCAGTCGGGTTGATCATCAAAGTTCTCTTCAAACACTACGCTCCCCAGAGCATGGGATGAAGATACAGAAGCAATGCTTATCGCCCCAGAGAATACGAGAGTTGCAAGTCGCTTAGTTAAAAACATTATATTGGGACCTCTATTTCAACAAAATTAGTAGGTTTGATGCAGAGTACATGAAACACCCGTTCAGGGCTTCAAAAGTAACCGGATACGTAAACTCGCTAACCCGACCACCTGCGTCTATCGCTTTAACCTGAATCTGCCGGGCTTCATCTTCCAGCTCATCCAAGGGTACGATATGCGCCGGGCCTCGGCTCTCCCGCTACCAAGTCCTCTCAGGCAGCGGTTTTCAACCCTATTATCCAAAAAGTTTCGAAATACTGTGATGTGCTCGTAATTGCTTGGCACTGTTACCAAAGTCTATAATTTAGGTCTAAACTGTAACATCCAACAGATCTGTACCTCTTACCAGTGCTTCTGTCCCCTATTAAATAGGTTGAATTAATTTATATAAAACAGTGAGTTAAACTCATAATGAAGTAAGATATGCACGTTAGCGTTAGCAGCGTGTCACCATAACGTCTGACTCCGTTCAAAACTTATTAATTTGAGCTTGCCATGTCTAAATTCAGTGCCGAAAAAGAATTTTCCCAGCTTGAAGATGTGCTAGAAAGCCCTACTGTAACACTACAGCTTGACGATCAAGCATTAACTTTGGCTAAAACGAGAAGGGTTCTCAAAACCTCCAAGCATTGCTGCATCATTGCAGCCACAAGTATAAGCAGTCATAAATTACGTAACATTAAAACTCTATACCACAGCTTAGTTGCGTTAAAGAAATTACGACAACAGCTTTTCCACGAATATTCCCTATCGGATACGAGCCTTATTGGCATCTATCCATCCCTAGAGTACCCAGCGTGCGTTTATCAGCTACACACCAACGCAGATCGTTACATATCAGCCAACGTCCTTCCTCGCGATAACTCCGCTGTGATTGGCACGATCAAGTACTTTATCGGGAGGTTACTCAGAGCCAACCCAGCTGTCGGCGGTTTAGGCCTTCTTGTGCACAGGAAATAGTCATGTTTTTCATTAAACAGTTGCTCTCCGAGACAGACTTGCTCGATGGACAATCGGCAGCTCACTCAATTGCCTGTATAAGCACCAGCAGGCCAATCTACCTAGTGTTCGATCAAGAATCCGACTATCCGATTTATGTGATCCGAAAACTTGATGACCTCTCCAGTCTTCATTCCCAAAAAATTCATGGGCGACTCTATCGGCTTACTGGCAATCTGGTCCCTGAACCTGTTGGCGTTTATGAGCATGCTGGAGAAATATATGATATTCAACGTGGAGTGAAAGGGGCTCCCTGGTTTCAACTAAAATCAAAGGTCCGTACAGAAGAAGCGAGAATATACCTTGAAAATAGAATGTGGGAGACGCTGCGAAATTTTCAGACAACAATTTGTCCGGCGAACGCGAACGAAGCTAGAAATCTCAAACCTCATGAAGAACTGCACAAAGCCTATTCAGCTTACCGAGACACCGGCAACACTCCGAGCGCTAATCTAGCGAAAATTGTTGATGAGGCATTTAATGACCTCTCAAGCGAGCCAGACACTCCTGCGGTTCCACAGCATGGAGATTTCTGCTTAAACAATCTGATTATTGATACTGACCATATTACCGTGATCGATTTTGAGGATTTTTCCATAACAAGCATGCCATTGTATGACCACTTCACATTAGCTCTTTCGCTCCCGTCCTGCGGAGATGAACCTGTTAATGCTGCAAACGTATTTAATCTTTCCGCTATTGTCGACGCAGGTCAGACCCTTGGAATTCCAGAAAAGGTTATTCGATGGCACTTCCTTCACCATCTTTTGTTGAGGTTGGGACCATGGAGCACTGGCGAGAAACGTAAACCTTATCGAGCCTGGTTAAAGCGAGTATTGGACCTCTTTCTCGCGGAGTAGAAGAAGGCCTGTAAAGAAAACCCAGCACTTTGGTCGCACGGGGGTATGTTAAAAATAGTTTTCCCTTTCTACCTGTATATGAAAATGATTTTCAGATCTTGGATAGAACCTTGTCGTAGATCGCCCGAATCTGGTGCCGCAGCGGGTGTTTTAACAGCAAAACGGAGGCCAGCCAGACTGGCGGTAGCACACCTGTAATGTACAGCAAGACCGCGAAAGGCGATGCATCTTCAAATGATAGATACCAATCCAACACACTAGCGGTACTCCAGCAAACCAGTGCCAAAAGCGCACTACTGGTCATCCCGGCACAGTAGGAAAGGAAACCCAGCCCCACTTTGTGCTTCATGAACCAGGAAGACACCAGGAAATCGGTCAAGCCAGCAAATACAAAAGCGTAGGCAACACCGATTGAGCCAAACTGCATGTAAGCGATGGTTGTCGCCACCAGAAACACGCCAAAAACTATTACTTCTTTCGCAAGCATGGAGCCCTCTTTACCCACCGCAACCAGAGCGTTGGGCGCCATTACATGGGCAGAGCGCAGAATCGCCCAGAATGCTGCCACTGTGGCGATGGGGGCGGCTTGATCCCACTGGTCCCCAAACATCAGCCGGATGGCGGGAAGGCTTGCAACGCTGGCTACTGCGAGAACGGGCCACACCACACCGGCAATCAGCTCTGAGGCATGGCGGTAGGCCGCCACCACGTCCTGGCCTTTGTTTCTTACTCCGGAGAAATAGGGTAATGCAACCGGGGAAATGCCGGAGAGCAGCAGGTTTGAGATGAATACTGTAAAACCGAGCCCACGGGAGAAAAGCCCCACCTGTGTCGGGCTACCCAACTTACCAATCAGCATATCGGGAAAGGTATGCTGCGCTTTACGCACCACATGACCCACCGAAACAATGATACCAAGTTTCGCAATGTCTTTCATTCCAGTGAATCTCGGCATGTACACTTTTATATCACGGGTAAAATACAGACTTAGCACGAACTTTACGAAAATTGAGATGGCCTGACCGATGGCCAGGGAGTAAAAACTGAACCCGTTCTTAATGAGTACTACCACCAGCGCAAGCTGAATCACTGATGAAGTTACATTAATAGTGGCGATCTCCCGGAAACGGTAATTCCTGGTTAATAAAGCATCCGGTATGCTGATATAAGGTGCCAAGAGAAAAGAGACAGAGAGGATAAGAAAAACAAAAGCCAGACCATCTACCCCAAAAAAGTCTGCCAGTGGCCACGACGCCGCAGCCAGCGCAACACCCAGCCCCCATGAAACCAGTATCGTGAGGCCGTAAGCTGAGCGAATTTTCTCTGTGGTCACTTCAGCTTGCCGGACCAAGTAAGCATTCGCCCCCAGCATCCGGAATTCGGCCATGACCATTACCACTGAACTTGCAATGGCAAATGTGCCAATCTCGTCTGGTGAAAGTAACCGGGCCGTGATGATGGAACTCGCCAGACCAATGGACATGAGCAAGTATCGACCTAAAGACGAATATAAGATGGCCTGTTTTACACCGGGCATTTAGGTGCACCTTGCGGAATTATCGAGACTGGCTTTGAGATAAACGAGTGAAGTAGAACGAGCATTAGTGCGCTTTCTTGAGTTTTCGAAGCATACGATTGCCTTGACTTCCCAGCAAACTTCTTAGTAGCCGCACTGGCGTGTCTTCGTAGAAGGGCGAGATTATCACTACCCGCGAAAAATTCCGGATGGCTTCTCCAAACTGTTCCCGGGAAAAACAATAGACACCTAACTTGTAGAAAAGGTCGGCTTCCGCCAATCTGGAGTAGCGTGCAACCAGTTTATCTGACGAATGTTTATCACAGTGTTTCGCCATGATCTGCCGTTTGGCATCCTGCATTAACATCATATCCTTTGACATGTTGTTCTGGTGCAGGCGGTACTTGACTACCGGCATATTTACTAGCCGCGCCTGGTACTCTTTGCAGATCCGCAGCCAGAGATCCCAGTTTTCCGCCGCCCTGAACTCGGGATCGAACACTCCGACCCTGTCCAGCGCCTCTCGCAGAACCACAACGGATCCGCCAGTCATTCGGTTTTTAACCAGCAACTGCGGATAGATCTTACCCTGAATGGTAGGATCACAGGAGTCAAAACCCGTAGTTTCCCCGTACTCATTGATCAGCGCGACACCTCCATAGACGAGCCCGACCCCTTCATCAAACAGAGGAATCTGACGCGCGAGCTTGTCCGGCACCCAAAGGTCGTCACTGTCCAAAAATGCAACGTATTTCCCACGGGCCTTTTGTATCCCCTGATTCCGCGCGATGGTCTGGCCCTGATTTTCCTGATCAATGATGCGAATCACATCAGGGTACTCCTGCTGCAGAGCTTGGATAACATTTAAGGAATCGTCGGTAGACCCATCATTGATCAGGATAATTTCGATGTTCTGGTATGTTTGCCCGAGAATACTTGCAACCGTTTCTGTTACGAGGTGCGCCCGGTTATAGACGGGAACAATTACAGAAACCAGCGCTGGATCATTCTTCATTCAAATCGCCTTTTTCAGCTTTGTACCGATGTCTGTTTGTGAAGCGCAGGCCGCTTGCTTGGTTTTTTGGCGCCAGCAACCTGACTGGTCCTCTGGCCGGCACTCTGAAGGTAATAAACATTCACGCCGATAGCTATAAAGAGTATTAGCCAATACAGTATCTCAGCCCTGCTCCGGTCAATAAAGGTTGCACATATCAGATAAGCGAGAAGCGCACCTTCCAAGGCAAGCATCTTGAAATAGGCTTCGTACCGGCCCTCGGCTATTAACGACCTCTTCGTTTTTCCCGAGAGTCTGGTAATGGTAATCAGCAAACCGATAAACAGTATCGGCCCGGGCCAACCGAGTTCCCCCAACAACTGGAACCAAGTGGAGTGGACGGCTCTACCGATATCGCGATTCACAAAATTACTACTGGGCAAGTACTGTTTGCTAACCACCTGAAATCCTCCAATACCCACCCCCATCGGGTAATCTTCCATGACATCGAAAGTGGCCAGCCAGTAGTCTGTCCGGCGGGACCCGCTGGCACCGGCATCTTCCTGTGCCAGAGTCAGCGTCTGCATCCGCTCCCAAAAGGTGTCATCGGCGACATAGAGCCCACCACTCAGGCCCGCCAGAATAACGAAAATGGCCGTCCCCCGTTGTCCTTTGCGCCGGTATTTTGAAAAAAGCATGTAGAAAAGGAAAAACGCAGCCCCTAAAACAACTCCGAGAAAAGCCCCGCGGCTGTTGATCAACACGACACCATTTGCAATTAACGCTCCGCAAAAGAAGGTCAGCGCCTTTATTTTTTTATTACCCAGCCAGGCCATGTAGATGAGAATCACCAGACTCGGTGCCAACGCGGCCGCGACCATATTACTGTCACCCCCCGTGTCTACCATCCCCAACCCTTCCACACGGTCCCCAGAGTTTCTTCCGGTCTGGTAAACTACAATTCCGATATAAGTTGCTCCGAGAATATATGCCCAAAGACATGCATCCAGAGCCCGCTCCGTATTAACAAGTTTGTAAGCCACAAAGATGATCACAACCAGCTTGATGAAATCGATCAGAAAGCGTTTGTGAAGCGCCGGAACGATGGCAAAATTCAGCATAATCATATACATAATCAGAATTGCGAGCAGCCATTTCAGTATCGGCTGATCGCCCCAGGCAGCGCGTTCCGTATAGTTCCGGTAATTGACCGCCAGCGTCAGTATCATGATGACGACAACGGTAAACGAGTACCTCAGGCCCGGAATACTCGCTGACCACCAGCTATCGTCTGGGTTAATGAAATATACCAGTTGATACACCAGAAATGAGGCAACGGGCAGAAAGAAAACCGCAGCGATGAGCCCACCGAAGAAAATTAACAGGAACAATAAGGCTGACTTGGACATAGTGAAACCGGCTGAATCAATTGAAAATAGGCTTTAGTTCATTGCCTTTTTGGAAGTTTGTCCATAGAGCGCTACGTAGCTATCGAGCATGGTCTCCACATGAAAACGTTCATTGAAACGTTTGAGCGCCGCATTCCCGAATAAATGGGAGCGATCCTTGTCTTTGTATAGTGCCGTGATCGCGTCGGCAAATTCCTCGGTATTATCCGGCGCGGTCAGGAAGCCGGTCACACCGTCTTCAATGATCTCCTGGTTTCCACCTACCCGGGTAGCGACCGCTGGCAGCCCCAGGCTCATGGATTCCAGTAATGTCATAGAGGTCCCTTCGGAATGGGAAGACAGCAGGAAAACATCCATCGCCGCCAGATAGCAGGCAGGTTCACTTATAAACCCGGTGAAACAGGTGCGATCTTTAATGCCGAGTTCTTCTGCATACTCTTCCAGCGCTCCCCGGTCAGGGCCATCCCCCACTATTAGCAGCCAAGCGTCCTCGCATTGCTGCCTAAATACACGGAAGGCGCGGAGCATCATTTTCTGGTTTTTTATCGGGTCCAGCCGAGCAACCGTACCCACGACGAAGGCCCCATGGAGAATGCCCAGTTCCTGGCGGACCGCCAGTGCTTCATCGGACGAAACGGAAAGAGGCTGAATACCGTTATAAATCACTTGAATTTTCGATTTGGGAACAAACTCGTACCGGGCCAGAGCCTCTCGTGTCGCTGATGAAATCGCCACTACATTATCTGTGAGCAGCGCCAGTAGGGGGTTTACCAGGGCTGCTTTGTACCGGTATCGATCAGGGTGAAAGCGCCCGTGTTCGGTGAACACGACTCTCACGCCCGTCCCCAGAGCACCTAGCAAACCATAGAACCAAGGCGTATATTGATGGCAGTGAACCACATTAATTTTATTCTGTTTAATAATTCTGCCGATACTACGAATCAGGTTCAGGTCCAGCCCGGACTGCCGTTGTAACGGGTGTATGATGGCTCCCGCTGCAGAGACCTGCTGGCCGATTTCACCGATCTTGCTGTCAATGCACACGATGTGATTTTCAAACCGCTCTCTTGGCGATTTCAAAACGAGCTGTCGGATAACCTGTTCTGTACCACCAATACCCATATTAAAAGTGATGTGTAGGATACGGCATCTGCTAGCGCTCATAAGACCACTCAAAAAACGTTATTCATTGAAAGGTGGCTTCCCAAGGAACCGGATCCTGAAACCGTCAATAATATTGATATAAAAAAGGAAATAAGCACGTCGGAATTTGGTATGTATGAAGTAAATGTTTTTTTTATACAATGGTATTTTTGCATCGGGATAGATTACTTCATAACCCAATCTCGTCAGATCGCGCCCGGCCACTGCTTCGAATGTGTGGACATCACCCTCACTCATTTTCGATTTCCATTTCCCATAATTTTTATTTTTTACAGAAGAGGAGAGAGCATTGACGTCTTCTTCCGAAACCTGCTCACCAAGAAAATCGTAGATAGAAAATATATGGCTTTTGGTTTTATCCAGCAGGCCCTCGTACGTCAGACTGTATAGTTGACCGCCCTCCGTCATCTTATGTATCAAGTCTATATTCTGATTTAGCTTGGCCCAGTATCTGGCACACTCATAGATGTTGTTAGGTCCCCAGTTTTTTTCTAGCAGGGATAGGGCCACGTCACGACCGTCACGAACAATATAGATGTAACTCGCGTGAGGGAACAACGTTAAGAGGATGTCCAGATCACCGATATAGTGAGGTGTTTTGTCTCCCCACGCAGCAGAGTTACCGTCCTTTTTCTGCAGGGATAAAATCTGGTTTACGACGTCTTTATAATCAAATCCTTCAGGAAGAGACCTGTAAAAATCCTCAACATCGAGAGATAGACCCCACTGCTGAACAGGTCTTTCTTTTAGGATATCCTCGACAAGAGACCGGAAATTATCAAATCTCGAAATATCTCCATAGCTATCCAACTTCTTATAGTATTTAGTAATGAAATGGGTCTCAACAGGCTTACCATAAGCTGTCTTATCGAGCAGGCTTGCCAGAAACGTTGTCCCCGACCTGGGAGCGCCAATAATGAATACCTGCTTATATTCCAACATATTATATCCAGCTCTCTTAAAATCTATCGATTGTAATTTCGCCACCAAAGTTCAAAAGCCACCATACTCCAAAGCTCTTGGGTATTTTTATCCTCACCACGCTGGTGATTCTGCCACAACCGGCGTACTTTTCTCATATCAAAACACTGCGCCAATCCTCCTTCATTGCTATTGAAGATGCCTTCAGCTAATTCAAACAATTCGTTCCTTAACCATTGTGCCAAAGGCACAGAGAAGCCCATCTTCTTCCGGTAAAGCACTTCCTCCGGCAGCAGTTTTTCAAATGCCTTTTTCAAAACGAATTTCTTCTCTTTGCCATGCAATTTCATGGCAGAGGGTATCTGCGCGGCATACTCCACCACCCGGTAATCAAGAAGCGGAGCCCGGGTTTCCAGGGAGTTTGCCATGCTCATGCGGTCTACCTTCACAAGAATATCCCCGGGAAGATAGGTTTTTATGTCGGTATAGAGAATGCTGGAAAGGTGGTTATCCGTGTCAGCATTCTTGTAGTGGGCGCGAGTGATTTCCGCAGGGTCGTAATCATGGGTTTCCCGTTTCAGTTCGCCCTTAACGAGATCGTTCCACACATCTCTTCGGAAGAAGCTATTCGTAATGAAAAAAGCTTCATCCGGATCCAAAGCCAGTGTCCCCAAGAGTGATCTGGCTTTTCTTGTCGCCCCAGTGTTTACCATTCCTGCCAAGCGAGCAAGTCCGGGGAACAGGTTATGGCGAAGCGCTGCTGGAAACAGCCCTCGTAACCGGTTTTCAACGTGATCTGTGTAATATTTACTATAACCCGCAAAATTCTCATCACCGCCGTCGCCAGCCAGTGCTACAGTGACTTTCTGACGGGCCAGTTGTGATACGAAATACGTCGGAACGAACGAAGGATCTGCAAAGGGTTCATCAAAGAAGCGGGCAATGCTGGCAAGGCTCTCTGCAACATTGTCTTTGACGGTGAATTCGTGGTGGTCTGTTTTGAATTGCTCAGCAACCTTTTTCGCCCAGTGCACTTCATCAAACCGCTTTGAATCAAACCCGATGGCGCAGGTTGTTACCGGTTGATTAGTGTGGCCGGCCATTAATCCAACCACCGCACTCGAATCGATTCCGCCGCTCAGGAATGCCCCAAGAGGTACATCGCTGACCATACGCAGGCGAACCGCATCGTCAATCAGATTATAGAGGCCGTCCTCCAGTTCACCCAGGCTGGCACTTGAGGGTGCCCCGAAAGACACATCCCAATACTGTTCCTGACGTGTGTGAGTGCCATCTGTAACTAACCAATAGCCGGGGGCCAGTTTGTGGACGTTTTTGTAGATGGTTTTCGGATCCGGTATGTACTGATAGGCAAAAAAGTCTTTGATTGCGTCATGGCGCAACTCGGTTTTAACAAAGGGTGCTGGTGTTAACGCCTTTAGCTCGGATGCAAATGCAAACTGTCCGTTGGCTTCGTAAAAGTACAGCGGTTTTTTACCAAGGCGATCCCTTGCCAAAAACAGTTTACGGGCGGTGCGGTCCCAGATGGCGAGGGCGAACATGCCATTCAGCAGTTGGAGACAACTCGGGCCGTGAATTTCGTAGAGGGCAAGCAGAACTTCTGTATCAGTTCGTGTGCGGAAACTGTGGCCCTGGTTGGTGAGTTCATCACGCAGCTCCTGAAAGTTATAGATTTCTCCGTTGTAGGCAATCACGTAACGCCCGGAGGCAGACACCATAGGCTGTGTCCCGGCATCACTGAGATCGATAATGCTAAGCCTGCGATGTACGAGCCCGACTGCGTCGTCAAGCCACGTTGAGCCAGCATCCGGCCCGCGATGAATAATCGCCTGCCCCATGTCATCGAGCCAGCGTTGGTGGGCATCCCGATCAGGAGTTGTAGCGGTGCGCAGGAAGCCGGCCAATCCACACATTAACCAGCCTCACTTTGTTGCAGGGATGCGGCTTTTTGTTTTCCTGTAAGCTTTCGGAACAGCGCCTCGTATTCGTTTGCCATACGGGCAGCAGAATAGCGGGCATTGACCATTTCCCGGGCATTACGGCTGAGGGTTGCAGCAAGCTCGGGGTCATCGAGAACCTGTTTGCAGTAGGCTGCCAGCGCGGCCTTGTCACCAAAGGGTGCAAGCAGCCCCGTTTTGCCGTGTTCCACGAGCTGGTCAACACCGGGGATATCATAGGCGACTACCGGAACACCTACCGCCATGGCCTCCATCATGCATCTGGGAATACCTTCCAGTGACGAAGTCATGACAAACAAGCTGAACTTTGAAAGCAATTTCAGACGATCGCTGCGAAACCCTAAAAACTCAACCGCATTAACGCTACTCAGTTCTGCAGCCTGGCGCTCGAGCTCCTTTCTTTGACTACCATCACCAAGCAGCTGTAACCGAAGGCCATCTTCGTGTTGATACAGCTGGTCAAAAACCTCAATAAGATCTGGTATGCCTTTACGAGGGATCAACTGGCCGATAAACCCAATAATTCGTGAATCTTTTTCGAGATTTTTATCTTTAGGCAGGCTTGCCAAGGCTGCATCGATTTCCGTGAGATCAACACCGTTCCGTATAAAAGAGGTTTTGGATTCAGGTACCTTAAATCGCTTCATATCATCCATCAGCTCCTCGGAAAGAGGAACAACCCGGTCGAAGTAGCGAAGCATATGAGTGCCGATGCGGATAAAAGTTGCAAGCTTGAAACCCACGTTGCCCGAAAAGCCGTGAGGTGTACTTACACAAGCAATGCCCGCGCGCTTGGCAGCGAGGAGCCCCAGTATGTCCGATTTGTACCCATGGGTATGGATAACGTCTATCCCGTTGTTACGGATGACTTCGCACAATCTGCTGACCACTCGAAAATCAAAACGTCCGCGCATGTCCAGATAGTGAACCTGTTGACCATCATTACGAGGATAGTACTCGGCCACCGACAGATCTTGATCCGGTGATTCGCGGGTAACCGCCAGGTCGCAGATTACGTCGTCACGATTAATGTTGTTGGCCAGGGCCAGAACCCACCGTTCTGCTCCATAGAACCCGGCTGGTGTTATGAACTGAAGTACTCGTAGCCTATTCACTGGTCTGACACTCCGGAATTCCTTGCTTCGGTGTTTCTGGCGCTGCTCCACGTTACCTGAGTCCGCCCCTGAAGCGCCTTCACAATTCCACGAACCGCATAGCCATTCACCATCACAAAGTAATAAGGCGTGGCAATCCAGGTGGGTAGCTTGTTGCGGTTAACCGACAGATGCCCCACAAGCGTAAGCGCTAATATCAGTACCGTACCTGCCGTAATAAGTTTGAACAGACCAAAGCCCGCAAAGGCCAGGATCACACTGCCTGCAACTCCAGCAAGCAGGAACAACGGAATCAGCCAGCGCAGCAGCTTGTGGGAGATAACCTCTAAGGCGAACACCCCGGTTCTCGTCGGGTTCATTACCCGCCCTACCCGCATCAGGCCGCGGATACTTCGGTTCACAATACGTTCCTTGCGTGCCACTTCACGGTCGAAATCGCCGGCGGTTTCTTCAAAGCAGCGGGCATCAGCATCGAACACACCCCGGTAGCCTTTGGCGATGATCTGTAAGGGGTTTACAAAATCGTTGATGTCCTGCTGTTGCAAAGGTTCCCAAAGCTTGGTGCGAATAGCATAGATGGCGCCATCTCCACCTACTACGGAATGCAACCGGGATTCCATGGCTTTGATCGCCAGTTCATAACGCCAGTAGAGGTTTTCATTACGAGCGCTGGCACCTTGATTCCCATCTGTATAGAGGGCTGCGCCCACCACGTAACCTACATCCAGATCTGCAAAATTTCGCACCAGTTTACTGATTGCATCACTGGCATACATAGCGTTGGCGTCGCTGAATACAGTGATGTCGGCATTGATTTGCTCCATAGCCAGGTTGATGCCCTTGGTTTTACCCAGCCGGCCTTCCTGTCGGATCAATACTATTCGTTTATCCTTAAACTCTTTTACCGCCTCGTCTGTACCATCATCTGAGCCGTCTGATACTACGAGGATCTGAAGCAGTTCTTGAGGATAATCCAGTTCCAGAGCGTTTTGCAGCTTCTCGCGTATTACCCCCTCTTCGTTGTAGCAGGAGATAATCAGTGCGACAGAAGGCTTCTGTTCGCCACGGCGGTGAGTAATATCCGGCAGGCCCCGGGTTAGCAGCCACAATAGCGCCGGGTACCCGAAGTACACATAAACGGGAACGGAAAGGCACAGGAGTGTCAACAGAAGTACAAACGTCATAAGGTGATGTATCGTCTCAGTTTTGGGCCGAGCCAGTTGGCAAACGGCAACGGCAGTCGTCGCCAGATATTTTCAATAACAGGCCTGAGCCGTGATGCGCGGGTCGCCCCGTTACCACTTGTATCAAGGCCGGTTGGGTTTTGCTCGCCGCTATGATATTCGGTCCAGACCAGCTTATAGGGTTCTGCACCCCACTGCTTTTTGAAGCGATAGGTGCCTTCACCCAGGGTGGAGCGACCAAAGTCGAACAGGGTATAACCCAGATCGCACACGTGGCTAAGCAGTGTCCAGTAAAGCAGCATATTAGGAGCCAGCCGGTTGAACTCTTCCAGCGTGGACGCCCATGGAATGCAAGCCTGCTTGCCCCCAAGCAGCACGATGCCCGCACCTACCGGTTTATCACCCTGAAAGACCACACTAATCAGCATGTGATCGTCATAGGCGGCCTTCAGATCCTTGAACCATTGCAGGCTGTGAACCGGCGAACCTAATCTGCGCATGTTTTGGCTGAATACATCGTAAAACAGGTTCACTGCATCCGGTTCGGTAAGCAGTTCTGCCCTGAGTCCGTTTTTTTGCGCCTTGCGAATCTGACTGCGCAGCTTGGGCTTATAGCTTTTGAACAACGCTTCACTGTTTTCAGGTAATTCACACAACATTCGCACTTTTGTATGTGCTGGTAGTGCATCGGTTGTCTGTTCGGTTTCAAGTGCAGCACCGCTCTCGCGGGTTTCCATGATTTTTATACGGTTTGTCCGTGCCAGTGCTTTCGCTTCGGCAATCAGCCGTTCTCGAATTTCTGCGTTGTCTGCCAGCACACCGCCAAGATCACAGAATGGCAGAGAAACCAGGCTTCCGGCTCCGATGGGTGATTTTACTTTCACCAAGGGTAGTACGCCACACAAGCTCCCATTGTGATGAACGGTAATCAGCCAGCAAGTATGGCCATAGGCGCTTTCCGTCGCCTGCAACCAGGCGCTGCTGTGATAAGGCGTCGCCTGAGAGTGGCCAGCCACATACTGGTCGTATTCGGTAGCCGGGAAAACGTTGAATCTTGATGCCCGGGCCTGGAGATCAGTGTTCATGGCCAGCACCAGCCTCCCCGAGCCAACGGTTTCTTGCCCGCCTTGCAACATCCTCAAGCCTCAGTTTGAAACGAGGCCGCTGTAAGGCGATTTGAACCAGATTACGGTGAAAGTGGCCCAGATTGGATTTATACCGCTCAGCCCCACCCATAAAGTCATAATAATGAAAGCCATGGTGACGATAATCTTCAATACACAGGCTGTGGCCCAGTAAACCCGGCTTCAGGCGGTTATCGGTTTCTACGGCCATACCGCCCAGATAAAAGTACACCACCTGGTTGTGTAGCAGATTATAAAAGCAGGCAAATTGCTCATCGCCAGCCACCACAGAAATCAGATCAACACCCCCTTCAGGCCACTGTGCACGGATCAACTCCCTGTGAAACCGCACAAAATCCGGGTTCGCAAATCCGCTCTGATCGAGACCTCCCCCCCAACGCTCGAGATGCCTGGGGCCAATAGCATCAAACATTGCCAACGCTTCCTCTACCGAATCCGGGCGAACCAGCCTCACTTCGCCGCGTTCACCGTAGAGCCGGTGGGCCCGGTTGATCTGATAGCGGGTATTACGCGAGAGCGTATTCAGGTAAGGGTCACCGCTTCGTCGCAGGCCATCAAGATCCACACCAAAGCAGGGTGCTTCCCAGCGCAAATGCTTATATAGGCCTGTAATCCGGGCATATCGTTCCGCTTCATCGGCATCGATAGCACCGAGAATGAATTCGTCCCAGTCCGCCATGGCACTGCACAGGTATTCCAGGCAGGCTTTGGCAACGGCATCTTCTTTGCCACGCTCAGCCAGAAACCCGTTGTACTCAATCCAGATCTGATCCAGCAGTTTATGGCCGGTTTGGTGCAGGCGAAGGCATCGGGATTTCAGAACACCGTGGCGGCGCTCATCGGTTTCTACCACTAATCCCAAGCCAACCAGTCGCTCACCCTCCGTTACACGAAGCACCAGCGCATCTGGTTTGTACACTCGCAGCCAATGCCCGAGCCATTGCCAGGAAAGAAACACCGTGGGTTCTGCGCGGTGTTCCAGATCCAGCCAGTCGTCACGCAATGTTGCGCAAGCGGCTGCTGGCTCTGTGGTCACTGTCAGCAATCCTGCTGTCATGGCGTTACACCCGCTACCAGATCAGTGCCCCGGGTTCGGGTGTTTTACCAGGAAAGGCCCTATCGCGAGATAGTCCAGCGCTCCCTGAATAAAGGCTCTTACCGCATCTTCCGGAGAGTTGACAATGGGCTCTTCATGCATGTTAAAGCTGGTGTTGATCAGGCTGGGGATGCCACTGAGCTTTTCATATTCGCTCAGAATGTCGTAGTAGCCCGGGTTAACGGCGCGCCGGATAAGCTGTGGCCTGGCTGTGCCATCCACGTGCACGGCAGCCGGGCAGCTTTCCCGCATAAATTCGGTACAGTCGAAGGTGACGGTCATGAATTCCGCAGCATGCTCCGCGCCTTTAATGTTGTGATAACACTTCTCCCGCGCCTCGTAGAGGGTGACCGGGGCAAATGGCATGAACTCGGTGCGGCCCAGTCGCTTGTTCAGCCACTGGTTCACTTCAGGCTCACGAGCGTGATAAAGAATGGAGCGATTGCCCAAGGCTCTGGGGCCGTATTCCATGCGACCGTCAAACCGTGCGACCACTTCGCCGCCGTGAATCAGTGCTGCAACCTCTACTGCAAGGTGCTCGGGCCGGCGATATTGCAGATTCTCGGATTTTAGCGCCTTTTCGATCTCGGCTTCGGAATAGTCCGGCCCCATATAGCTATTGGAAATGGAGGGTTTTACCCCGCCCGGCCAGCTATGATAGAGCGCAGCGCCCGTACCGCAGCCACCGTCACCCATATTCGGGTAAACGAAGATGTGATTAACGCCTTCGATTTCAAAAATACGCTGGTTCAGTTTTACATTAGCGGTTACCCCGCCCGAGAGCACGATGGTGTCGATCCCGGTTTTCTCCACCCAGTAGCGGACATAGTTAGTCGCCACTTTTTCAAGCACATACTGGTAAGCGGCAGCTACGTCGATTTTCGGAAACTTTGACGCCAGGTAACGGGAGAAAAATACGTTGTTGGCTTCGTAAATCCGAAAATCGCCCGGAGTCTGCTCGATTCGAGATAGCAGAATATCGCCCAGTAGCTTAGGGTCGCCGTAAGAAGCCAAGCCGACAATCTTGCCTTCGTGGCGGCTAGGCTTGAATCCGAGACTGGATGTGACGTGCTCATAAAGCGTTCCCAGAGAGTTCGGAAATGGCAGCCCGTGCAGACGATGGATCTTACCATCGCGAGCCTCGCTTACCGAACCGGCAAGCCCCGAGCCGTAGCCATCCAGAGTCACACACAGCGCCCGCTCATAACCACTGCAGAGAAAGCTGTTGGCAGCGTGAGACAAGTGGTGATCCATACGTTTGACAGGCGCTGCCCAGCCCATCTCGCTCAACCCCTGAGCCAGCTCAGTTTCCCACTGCTGGAAAGACACTGTGGCGCCTTCGCCCCAGTGTCTGGAGGACTTCAGAGCTGCGTTGTTGGAAGCCAACTTCTGGATGCCAGCCATGTTGTAATAAGAGTTATGAAGAAACCCCTTTTCCATAATGGCGTTAGGATGTTCCAGGCCGTGAATCGGCTGACCGCGATCAGGCACATGGTTAAGTGCCTCTTTGATCTGTGAGCTCAGCTCTTTGGGCTGAAAAGCTTTGATAAAGGCTTTCTCATCTTCCAGATTTTTTGTGAATAGCTTCTGCTCGTTCTCCCAGGTGAGGAATGGATAGCACACTTGGTCGAAATCGCTTATGGAAAGACCGGTGTATGAAAGCGCTTTTTCCAGAGCGAGGCGCGGAAAGCCTGACTGTTGTTTGACTCTGGAAAAACGCTCTTCGCCGGCGGCAAAGAGAACGTTACCGTCCTCTACAATTGAGACGGTTGAGTCCTTGTCTAGTGGGGAAATCCCGAGCACCTTCATGCCTTACTCTCCATATACTTGCGAATGCGGGTTGGCGATGACGCCTGTCCGCCTAATTCATTGAAAAAGAAATTGAAAAATTTCCGAAAACTGTTCAGAAACGCCTTTAGTTGGGCCTCATTCTGAACGTAACTGGTATTGCCGGGCACGATGCTGGGGCTGTGGAAGCTCCAGGTAAACGTGCGCACGCCCTGTTTGTAGAGCGCCCTGGTGAGCTTGATGTGTTCTGCTGGCGTAAAGCCTTCCGGTGATAGCATGAGCCTGTCCACCGCGCCGATCCGGGATAATATTCCCGGCGCCCTGAACTTGCGCAACCGCTGCGCAACCTCGAACAGCGGAATCGCCATGGGATGCGCCCAGCCGATAAAACCTCCGGTACAGGGAATCTCCAGAATGGGTTTGTCCGAACCGCCGAACCAGAACGGGTGCGCATTAAATCTGCGATAGTCCGGCCCGCCATCCGCACGGGAATCCAGGGGCGGACAAACAGACAGATCAATATCGAACCCCAGTTCCTGAAGAATGCCCGTCGTATTCGGCCCAAAACCATATCGCCCGGCTTTATAGGCCACCGGGGGGCGGCCAAAATTCTGCTGAATGGTTTCACTCAAAACACGGAGTTTTTCCCGCTCCAAGGCCTCGGGAAGATTGCCGGGATACATGTTTGATCGGGTAACCGCTTCTTCCTGGGGTGGATTCACCCAGGGATGAAGGTGCGCGCCGATTTCGCACTGACCTTTTTCTGCATACTGCTTCAGTAGCCCATAGCCCCGGGACTGGCTGATCACCGGATAATCAATAACGTAGCAGGGGCAAATACCATACTCGTTGAAGATATTCTGGGCGCGATCGATGTGCGCCATGGCAGAAACCCGGTTTGCCTTGGCGTCTGGCTCCGCGTTCCAGTCGAACTCTTCTTCGGTATCTATCACCACAATCAGTTGTGGCGGTGTGTCCGCAGGAAGACGTATTTCCCTTTTTTGCTCAAACATATTTGGGATCAACGCCGCCCGCTCATTGAGAAGCCGCGACTCAGCACAAGGCGCAGCTCGAACTGATCCTGATCGTTTCTGACTGATTTTGAACGCAGGTATGACTGGTTAAACTGCACACCGAAGCTTGTGTTTTCGGCAAGTTGTCGTGTCCAGACTGTGGTAAAACGATGGATCTGATCAACAATAACGTTGGCATCTTCATCCGCATCACCTTGCCAGCTATATCCGAAGTTCAATCGCTGAAGTGACGTTAGCTGAAAGCTGAGATTTACGCCCGCGCGGTATTCGTGAGTGGTGGCTCCGGAAATCTGGGATTCGAGTATGGCGCCTGCTGCGTATATGCCAAGATTGCAAGCATCGCACACCTGCTGGTTGTTGTGGGTAATCGAAAGTGAATCTCTGACGACGAGATCTTGCAACCGAACAGTATTTGGTAGAAAAGAGAAATCAGGTGGCAGGTTCAGGGAAAGATCTGTGGCGCTGTCCGACATGCTGCGATCGTATTTTATCAACGTACGCCAGTCGGTGGTGACCCAGGCGCGCTCTACGAAACCGGTCACCGCATCGCTCTCGCTCGTTGTGCCTCCTGCAAACTCGGTTTCAGCTTGGCTGCCCCCTGCCCCAATACTGAAGTACCCGCTTTCCAACTGCAGGCTGTATACCAGCTGTGCGGAATCAATGGTGATATCTGTACCACGTCCGTCAGACCAGCTGCGGCTGACGTTAAGGCTACCCGTGGACCGCTCACTCAGCCTTCGTGATAATTCACTGCCGACCGTGTAGGATTCTTGGTCGTTGAATGCTCCCCCACCAAAGCTGCGACCGGCTTGGCTAAAAAACCGCAGCGTTGAAAGCTCACCCGGATAGAAACGCAGGCCCGCACCCGCACTCAGGGTATTCCGGGTGTCGTAACTTGAGGGGTTTACCACAAACCCGGTGTCATTGCGCACGGAGCTAACCGTGTGGCCCAGATTAAAGTCCAAGCGGCTGCCAGGGTCAAAGTACGTATAGCGGGAGGCGCCAATGATGGAGCTTCTGTCTGTCTGATCACCGTCGGCTGTGTCCCGGCGCGTTTCCAGAGTTCCGCCATATTGCAGAGCAAGGGCGTTAGCGCCACTTTCAAACGTGCCGCCCACGCGCCCAGCTAGCCCGACACTGGGTTCTGTGTTGGTGTCAGTGGACGCACCCCGATCCGTTCGGGTGTGGGTAACACCGGTAAACACCGAGGCCGAACCGGAGATCGTTTTAACACTGTCACTGAGGCTCTGCGCGGTTGCGGCAGAGGGCCAGGCTACGCAGAAGGCACCAACAAAACCAGTACCTACATAAAAAGCTGCAAGGCTGTATTTATTTGCACTCCCTGATCTGCGTTCCATGGGATTACTCCTGAAAAATCAGGCCGGAGAATTTATCAGACGCAAGTGCATCCACTGAATCTGCTATAACTTCGCCGGTGACTTCTCCGAAAGGAACACCGAAAACAATCTGATCTGCAAAACGCTCGAGAATCCGTGCTTCTGTGTTTTCCCGGAAAGGCGGCGCGTTCAACACAATGCAACGATCCGGATAACGGGTTTTCAGCTCGGTAATCAGCTCACGCATACGCGCGGCAGAAAACAACTCAACGGCAGAGGACGCCTGAGTACCCGCAGGAATCACTGAAAGGCGCTCAACACCACTGGGGTAAATAATGGACTTGATGGTCAGCGAGCGATCGCCAACGAAATCCGTAACGCCGTACTCCATCGGAGCTGAAACCAGGCCTGCCAGCTCATTGTTGTGAGGGTCGCAATCCACGAGCAACGCCGAGCTATGGGAATCCAGCCCAAAGGCAGCCGCCAGGTTAAAAGCCGTCAGAAGTCCGCCAGGGCCGTTACCCAGACTACTGAACATCACCGTGAAGTTGCCCTCGCCTGCCCGGTTGCGCAGCTGTATACGCAGCTCACGATAAGCGTCCATCACTTCCTTATCTGGCATGCCGGAATAGACTATTTTCCGCTCCCGTAACTGTTCACGGCTCCAAGGGTTTGGATTACCAATGAGCCCCAGCGACATCGACGAATCATAAAGTGTGGGCGGGGTTTCGTTGTGGTTGGTCTCCACACGAGTCCAGTTCGGCTTGTCCCGTTCCGAACCCGCGTAGGGTCGCTCTTTGCGAAAATTGTCCTCGGCTTTTGCTTCGCCACGGTCACGCTCGAGCTGACGGCGTTCGTCCTGGCTTTTCAGAAGCGCATTGTAGAGTTTGTTGTCGTCCATCAATTGCTCCCACTTCCAAGCCCTAGCCCGGTTAATTCACTGGCTTTATTGATCAGTTGTTCCGGGGTAATGCCCATTACGCTGAAGACCAGAACGGCGAGATACGCTGTCATGAAAATCACCAGTACGACCAGGATTGAGACAACGTCCTTACGCAGCAAACGATCTTTCCAGGTGCTGCGATAATGGGGAATCGTGGTCAGCACCGGAATGTTTTCCGGCAGGGCCAGTTGCAGCGCACGGGGTGAGCGCACGCGCTGATCAAACATCACAAGCATTACTAGCAGGCCCAGCACCATAGCGCTGCCAAGGAAGGGGCCGGCAAGTCCTATCTCATAAAGCTGCAACCCGTCCCAGCGAGTCGGGTAAGAAGCAGGCTCCTGGATTTTATAGCTTACGCCCTCGCCCTGCACGTCCAGAGTCATGGACAACCGTGCTTTTTCGCGACTCTGAAGCATGTCTTCGTATACACCCCGGGTAACATCGTAATCCCGCGTGAGCTCCGAACGCTGTGCCTGGTTCTCTGCAACCCGCTGGGAGCGCTCGAACGCTTCCTCAAGAAGGCGCTCAAGCGACGCAAGTCGGTTTTTTTGCACGGCCAAGCGCGTTGTGCCGTCGGAAAGCTGAATTTTAAGGTTTTCGTATACCGGGTTTTCCATCACCTCGGTAACGCCACCGTCCCGATCATCGTCGGTCTGTGTGGCGATGCGTTTTTTAAGGTCTGCAATCTGACTCTGAACGCTCACCACATCCGGGTGACGTTCATGATAGCGTAACAACAGTGAGTCCATCTCCTGGCGCATAGCGACTAATCGTCGCTCGGCAGATGATTTGCCCGGGTCGACCGTTATGCGCCTTACGGGCTGCTCTTCTTCAAGCTGACGACGGGTAAGCTGAACTTCAGATTCGGTTTGCTGGATTTCAAGCTTGAGGTTTTCAATATCACGGCGCAGGCTTTCGATTCTGGCGAGCACGCTACCCTCGGTGCCGTCCTGATTGCCGGATTTGAATTCCTTCAAACGCTGCTCAGCCTCTTCAAGCTGGCGCTGGTAGGTTTTAACCTGAGAATCGATAAACTCAAACGCACCCTGGCTCTCGGAACGCTTTTTGCGCACGGTGCGCTCTAAAAAGCGGTTCAGTACGGCGCTGAGAACCTGAAAAGATTCGTCCGGATTTCCGCTGGTATAGGAGAGCTCAAGAAAGTTTCGGTTTGATACCCGTATACCCACCTGCTTACGCAGGCTGCTGATCTTTCCGTTACGAACGGCATCGGTTTCGCCACCTCGAATACGACCTGTATCCAGAGCGATCTGCTCAAGGAAAGAGCGGCTTTGCATCATCTCTCGCGCTTCGTTGATACGATCGAGCTGAGTCAACTCAGCCTTGCCCCGAAGTAGTGGCTGGAGAATATTGGACTGGTCTGCGTACAAAACAGCCTGAGAGGTGTAGCTTTTTGGTGTTACATAGCCCAGCGTCAACACCCCTGCTGTTACGGTCATAAAGATGATGACCGCTGCCAACCTGTGCCGGTAAAGCTCAAGCTTCACCGCACGGAGGGTATCAATAATGAACTGTATATCCATCAGAGCTCGCCCCGGAACAGTTGCTTGCGGGGCACGCTGATTACGTCACCCGGCTGCAGACTGTGATTTGTACGCATGTCGCCATCGGTGAGAATGGCTTCGAGATCCAGGCCGAAACTCTCGTACTCGCCGTTTATCTGGCGGTGCAGAACCGCACGGCTATCAGCGGCAAAATCGGTAATGCCACCGGCCATTAGCACAACGTCCAGCACGGTCATGCCCGGCTGGAAGGCGACGGATTGCGGCGAAGCGACCTGGCCAGTAATCCGGATCCGATTACGGAACTCTTTACTGAGCGGATTGGTAACCATCACGGTCACTTCGGGAGTACGGATAAACTCGCCCAGAGTGGTGTTGATTTCAGACGCCAGCTCTTCCGGCCTTTTGCCTTCTGCTTTTACGTCACCCATCAAAGGCATGGAGATAAAACCATCGGGGCGAACCACGATGGTCTGACCCAGCTCGGGGTTGCGCCATACGTGGATGAAGACAGTATCTCCTACACCAATCTCGTAAGGCTCGGTCTCCAGCTCAGACGCCGGCGGCATTTCCGCAGAAGACGGAAGGCCAGAGCAAGCCGTGATAAACAGCCCAAGAACCGCAATCAAACATGCCCGCATTAACGTAAAAATAGTCATAAATACCCTCCAACCCTTGTTTTCTTCGTCAGTTTATTACCGAACGCCTTTGCCGAGGAGGATCACTTCCACGGTCTGGATCATAATCAGAAAATCCATCAAAAGGCTGTGATTTTTGGAGTAGTACAGATCGTACTCCAGCTTGCCCCGGGCGTCCTCAGCCGATGCGCCATAAGGATATTTAAGCTGTGCCCAGCCCATTAAGCCAGGCTTTACATAATGCCGGGTATCATAAAATGGAATCTTTTCTTTCAGTTCCGAGACAAACTCCGGCCTTTCCGGGCGCGGCCCGACGATGCTCATTTCGCCTTTGATCACATTATAGATCTGCGGCAACTCATCCAGGCGAGTGTTGCGTATAAATGCCCCCACCCGGGTAACCCGGTTGTCGTTAGCGGAGGCCCAGCGCGCTTTGCCATCTTTCTCTGCATCCTGCCGCATGCTGCGAAACTTGTAGATGCGAAACTCTTTACCCAGCATTCCAACTCGGGTCTGGCTGTATAGTATGGGGCGCCCGGTTTCCAGGAACACCGCAATAGCTGTAAGAATAATAAACGGCAGCATCACCGTAAGGAGCGTGAGACTGATCAGCAGATCCAGGGAGCGTTTCGCAAAATCGCGGGTTTTTGAGGCTTTGAACCCTTCAGAAAACACAATCCAGGACGGGTACACCATATCCAGTTTGGCTTTTTTCAGTTCGCGCTCATAGAAATCGACGCCGTTGGTTATGGCAATACCACGAAGCTTGCACTCCATCAGCTCTGGCACAGGTAGCCCGCCACCTTCATTGCGACGGCGCTCCTGTTGAGCGACGACAATCTCCGAAACCCGATTCTGCCGGCAGAACTGATAAAAGTCGTAGGGTGTGGGCAGAAGTTTATCGGCCTCGACAGCGCCATTCGGGCCATCCGCAATACAGCCGATGATTCGTACACCCAGTGCCCGCATGTTGCGTTCGTATTCGTCCAGAAGGCTGGCGGCGAAATTGCCGGCACCGAGGATTACAACGCGGCGCACTAACTGCTCTGAATCCACAATCCGGAGAAATATCAGTCGTAGCAGAATCACGATCAGCGAAGCGAGAATAACGGCCCAGAACAGGTTCGTGCTGCCTGGATTTGCCGATGGAAGGACCAGATAGAGCAATTTCAGCCCGATCGCCCCAACAAAACAGTAGGCAACCAACGTGCGAAAAAACAACGCTGAAACGCTTTCATGAACCATGGCGAGATAGCCACCCATAGCAAGCGTTCCACCGCTCAGGATCAGTGCAAAGAGGCTAGCTGACAGAATGTTTGTATCAACAGAAGGATAACCAACGTCTGCAAGCGAAAGCAGAAACCCAAGAAAGATGAAAATCGCATATAGAACAACAAACTCCAGCGCAGCGAGCACCAGATAGGGAATATGAAGGTAGTGTTTTCGAAAACGTATATACGACACGTAAAACTTCCTTGTCGTCTGCACAACGCCATGCGACAGACCAACATCAAATTCTCCGGCAGCGAACACTCAGCCTGACAATGAGCGACCCCTTACCACCGGCTCCTTATTATTCTGTAGTCCATATTGCGCTGACCACAATGTAATCACAACTCATTGTATCTTTTGGTAACATAGTTTTACATTGTTTTTCCTGGCAAAGGGGAATTATTCGCATCAAGAATTGTATTTGCACGGTCAGTACGCGAAAATCGGGCCATCTGCATAATTGGCTATTGGTACCATTGAAAAGGAGAGCCTATGCCTGGACCGGCTAGAGCCCAACCCCTGCATGCCATGAGCATAGACGTAGAAGACTATTTCCACGTTGCTGCACTTTCGGGCGTAATAAGACCGGATCAGTGGGACACGCTGCCTTCTCGCGTCGAACAAAACACGGAACGCCTGCTATTCCTGTTTGACAAGCATCAAGTGAAGGCAACATTCTTTGTGCTAGGTTGGGTAGCCGAGAGATTTCCAGCACTCATTCGCAAGTTGTCCGACCATGGTCACGAGATCGCGTCCCACGGATACAGTCACCAGCTGATTTATAATCAGACTCAGGATGTATTCCGGGAAGAAACCCTGCGCTCCAAGGCCCTGCTGGAAGACATCATTGGCAAATCCGTAGAAGGCTACCGCGCTGCAAGCTACTCCATTACCCGGAAATCTCTCTGGGCACTGGATATATTGAGTGATGCAGGTTTTACCTGGGATTCGAGCATTTTCCCCATACGACACGACCGCTATGGCATACCCGGTTCACCGTCTGCCCCCTACTCGATCGAAACCGTCAGCGGCGCCATTATCCGGGAATTTCCTCTGACCACTGCCCAAATAATGGGGCTTTCCATACCAGCGGCCGGGGGCGGTTATTTCCGCCAGTTCCCCTACCCGGTGTTTCGCTATCTGTTCTGCAACGCGTCGGGCTTTGGTGCACGGCCCCAGATGTTTTATTTGCACCCCTGGGAGATAGACCCGGAGCAGCCCCGTTACAATAACGCAAGCTGGTTCTCACGTTTCCGTCATTACACCAACCTGGATCAGTGCTACGACCGCCTCGAACGGTTACTCGGGGATTTCCGGTTCGGGACCGTGAGCGAAAGCTATAATGCCTATGAACCAGACAAAACCCTGCTGCGCAGCGATCAGATGATCCGCCTCGCCTGATTCAGGAACAGGAACTGAATATGTATCTGGAATTTTTCGGTCTCCACAGGCACCCCTTCCGCATTACGCCGGAAGACGACTTTATTTATATGAGCCAGCAACATTCCCGGGCTTATGTGTACATGTCTTCGGCGATCTGGAGTTCTGAAGGTTTCGTGGTTATCAGCGGTGAGATCGGCTCCGGCAAGACAACCTTGCTGAAGAAGACCGTCCGCAACCTCGAAGGCAACCTGAAGCTGCTCAATATTGCCTACACCAACCTGGAATCCAAGGATCTGTTTGGCCTGATTCTGCGCAAGGCCGGGATGAAGGTAGAGGATGACAGCAAGGTTGCCATGCTGTTTCAGATTACCGATTACCTGGAGCAAATGGCTACGGCAGGCACCCCTGTGGTGCTGACCATCGATGAAGCGCAGAACCTGACCCGGGAAAACCTTGAAGACGTCCGTATGCTGGCCGGAATGGAGAGCATGGGCGGGCCTTCAATGCGGGTTATCCTGCTCGGCCAGCCAGAGCTGAAACAGGCGGTTCTGGATATCCCCCAACTGGCCCAACGGGTAAAGCTGTTCTTCCACCTGGAAGGCCTAACCCTTGCAGAAACAGCCGAGTATATCGACTACCGGCTTCTGGTTTCCGGCCACGGTGGTAACAAGCTTTTTGATAGCGACACTGTTCGGGAGATACACAAGCTGAGCAAAGGCATTCCGCGGCTGGTAAACAAGCTGTGTGACGGCATGATGATGTGCGCCTATTCCGAAGACCGACCGTTTATTGACCCTCACGATCTGAAATCCATTCGCAAGGATCTGCTGGGAGACGAACTGCCAGCCACTACGCGCAAAACGGCCGAACTCAGGAAGCGGGAACATCCATCCCCGGGGCAAAGCGGGCACAACACGGGCGATTTGGCTGGCGCAACGAACGCTCTGTTGCGTATGGCGGAAGCGCTGGAGCGAATTGATAGCCGCCTGGCCGGCATTTTCCCGGATGAACATTCCACCCAGCGAGATAGTATCGGCAAGCCCGACAATGTGAAACCGCTGTCGCCCGGCCGGAAGTAGGATCGGCATGACCATTTGTGGTGATCATTACCCTGCCGTGTATTAATGACTATATGCAATGACTCGGGTGTGAGAATGAACCAGGAGCTTGTCACAAAATCCCGATTAACGTTCGCTACTTGAGCGACTACGCGGGAACGGTCGTGGAGTTTCGAAATTCAACCGGGCCGGTGGGTAAGGAAGACTGGGAGGCGCTGGTCACCACTGACGAGAGAACCCTGGCGTACAAGCACGTCCGGTCAGTTTGGCAGTATTACTATTATTGCCATTGCAGCTTAAGATCTCTGTGAGAAGCTGCGCAGTCTCTGAGATATAAGTTGATAAGGCTTTAGATCTTTCTGGAACGGATGGACAAGTTGAGTCCCTGGAAGCAGTTGGAGAAGAAGGTGAACCGACACTTGGAGAAAAATAGCCTGTTACTACGCGAGGGTAGCATTGTCGATGCCACCATCATCTCGGCACCGAGTTCCACCAAGAACGATGCTGACAAACCCGAAGCCGAAGCCGAAATGAAGGGATGATGACCCCGGAATAACAGTTGAATGGCTTTTTTCAAGTTGAAAAGCGATTCTACGGAAAACCGGGCGTTAATCAGACCTTCCTTAAGTTTTTCTTACCTCATTTTCGTGTACACACTACAATTATTGTAGAGATACAAGGGGAGGTGTTTATTACTGCAGCAAGCAAAATGAAAGCCGAGACGCGACCACCCTTCTTCATCATCGGGTGTGGGCGGTCTGGGACAACGCTGCTGGCTACTGTGCTGAACGCGCATCCAGACATCGACATTCCCAGGGCAGATGCCCTGTACGATATCTACGGGCCCTTCGTGCCGATACCGGCACCTGAAGCCGAACTGTCCGACAGGCAGTGGCGCCGATTACTGAATATGCTGACCAGTGACGTGGCCGTGCGCAACTGGGAGCATCCGCCGCAGCCCTCCGATCTGCGCCTCGATCATTCAAGGAAGTCTTTCTCCACAGCCTATCGGGCGCTGCACGAATTTCACGCGCGCACGTCGGGATGCTGCACCTGGGGCGCGAAGATGGTCGGGGGTGAACAGCGGATAAACCGGCTGCTGTCTGATTTCCCGGAAGCAAAATTCATCTACTGCCTCCGTGATCCTCGAGCAGTGGTGCAGTCGCTCCTGGAGACGGATTTCGGACCGACCAATCTTTGGGATGCGACGCAACAGTGGGCCGGTTCGGTCCGCATGTGGCGCGAGGCGCAGCGGAGATACCCGGATCGCCACTTCTTAACGCTGAGATACGAAGACTTAGTTCTGAACACCGGCAAGAGCGTCGCCGAGGTGCTGCACTTCCTTTCAGTGCCGTGGCATCCCTCCGTCGAGGCTTATCACGAAAGCGAATTCGCCAAGGCGCGCGCGCTCAGCCCGGAACATGCCAATCTCTCGCGGCGGCCCGATGCGGCGCTGATCGACCGGTGGATAGAACAAATGGCGCCCGAGAAGATCGCACGTATCGAGCAAATCCTGGGCGACGAACTCTTATCCCAGGGATATATACTGAAGGGACCGCCGCCATCAGACGTAGCGCGCCCAAAACCGAGGCGCTACACTCTGCGCGAACGGGCAAGAAGTGTTACCCAATATCTGCTGACCAGTGATCCGGTCCGCCGCAATTCTTTTCTCCAGCGCCACTATCGAAAGTGGCTATATTCTGTTTGGAAGATCTGACGTCATACAAGAACCGCGCGGGCACCGACGCGACCATGGCCAAGCTGACGGGTCTCGACAATAAAACAGTGCTGAACGGCCTCATCCCAAGGAGAGGGATACTGGGGGCTCTCCCTCCTAAAAAGACATAGCTCTCTACAGCCCCAATGTCATCAACTTAAGCCCCAAAAGTCCAGCACGACCAGGGTAGTTACAAGGCATCTTTTGCGGGAAACCCTCTCTGTCACGGTGCCTAATCCGGATTAACCAGGCTTGCGGACAAGGAAGTCACGCTTGTTGGACCGACAGTTAATCTGAAGCTCGCGTTATCTGAAGGCGTGAGGGGCGGAAGTTGTTTCCAGCGGTTTGACCTATCCGAATATTCCCCTTTTACAGCTCCTTGCAAGGCCATATTTTTCACTGAAAAATCCATCTCGGCCTCGAAATTCGAGTTATTGATGACTATCAGAATCAGCTCGTTCTGCCTGTCAGAGCGAAATGCTGTCACTTTGACAAGTTTATTGTCTGATACGGCATCAATCCGCAATGAACCTGGCGCAATCCAGCGGGCAAAGTGGCCAATGGCGAATCCGATACCGCTTATATGAACCTCAGATGTTTTCTGATCGACAAGTGCGATA
>TARA_R110002074_G_scaffold373069_3_pt1 | contig 41454 bp, 42 predicted proteins | sample TARA_R110002074 | Tara Oceans TARA_R110002074 (sample SAMEA4397215) | marine metagenome | biome: Polar Biome; feature: [MIX] marine epipelagic wind mixed layer (ENVO:01000061); material: water (ENVO:00002006), including particulate matter (ENVO:01000060) such as... | depth 10-100 m | reverse complement strand
CACTTAACATTGATGGTGAAAATCAGCCGTTATGCTGAGGTCTCAGCGTAATACTTGGAACACATTTTCTGCTTATTAATACTGTTAGGCTTAAAACAATATGAACATTGGGGAAGAGAAAAAGTTTGCCACTGCTGCTCATCCACTAAATTGGTATGAGGTTGCGAAGCTTATGCATGAAAATGCACACACCTTGCATTACAGCTCTCAAGGTACTGTGACATATAGTGATGGTGTCGAATCAATCACTAGGCCAACATCTAACCGTTCTGTATTTCTTTTGGCGGCTTTTGCATTGGAAAATTTAATCAAAGCTTATCTAATCTATGAAAACCCTCGTTACATTGAGGGCGGAAAGCTTTCAAAGCAATTGCTAAATGGGCACAGCCTGAGCAAGCTCCAGAAAAAGTGTAAAAAAATCCCATCACCCAAGAGAACCCTTCATGTCTTTGAAACTTTAGAGGTCGGCGTAAATTCCTGGGCACGTTATCCCTGCGCTACTTCAATAGAACGTGAATCTAAAGAGCGTTCTGTTACACCAGAGTTTTGGGCTTCTTACAATTGGGTTTTCGACCTATATAGCAAACGACTAGAGCAATTACTCTCAAAAAAATGGGAATGTTCTTATGGTGAGGTGAGTAGCGTAAAACATTAAAAGATTAGCTAGCTTAATAGTCATACATTAGGTTATTTTTGCTGCCGCGAGGGCCATCATTTCTTTTGTATGCCCATCACCCAAAGGCATAAGTCTCATAACTGCGGATAAAAGACATCCGCCTATTCGACTAAAATCTACGACCCAAAGAAAAAGGCACCCTGATCGCAACAATCAGTCATTTTCCGGGTTCGCGCTAAACTCGCTACCTCTACCCACAGGGCACTAGTGCCCCTTGAGGGTATAAGTTTCATTGAAGCGATACAGCCACTTCAATTCAGCTTTAAAACAACGCACTCTCTACTCCGAAAAACAACTAATTGTTAGCGCGATAAAGGGAATTTTTACGAGCCATGAAACTAGTTGGATGCTTTACCTTTTGACTTTTATTTCACTTCCCTTTTACCTTACCGAAGAATAGATGTTTTTTACAAGTCTTTCCGCTGTGGCTGTATGAGCACGAAGCTTTTACGGGCGAGTTCCTCAGCGGTTGGAAAAAGTATCTATTCTGAGGGTACCTTTAGGTGAGGTATCGGGATGGCATTTTTCTGGTTACTTTTTTGCACCCGAGGGCACAAGTTATCGCACAAACGATAAAGCTGTTTGGCTCAGCTATGTAGCTAAACACAAAAGAGTAACTCGCCCTTTAGGGTGAAACTTTATGTTGCATAATGACATAAAAAATTGTTTCCGCTGCCGCGATCGCGTTCAAATAATAAAACTCACCCAAAGCCTTTAGCTCATTAAAATTTAGGAGTAAGCTAAAAACACGTTAAGGACTGGAGCCAACATGGATGCAAAGCTAAAACCTATAAACATCTGTTTTCATTAGGTACAACGCAACAGTCTCATCATCTTTTCCGCCGCTTACAAACATTTCAAAATGGATGCGTGAAAAATGTGCGCCATTTAAATTAAACGTTAGACCTTTTGTGAACGAAAATTAAGGAGGGTATCATGCGTAAAAAAGTAGAATTTCAGAGCCACGGTATCTCTCTCGTCGGTACGTTGGAAATGCCTGCATCCCAAGTCTCTAGCTACGCTATCTTTGCCCACTGCTTCACCTGCGGCAAGGATATTGCTGCCGCTTCACGTATCGCTAGGGCTCTGACAGCTAAGGGAATTGCTGTTCTCAGATTTGATTTTACTGGCTTGGGTAACAGCGACGGTGACTTTGCTAATACCAACTTTTCCTCCAATATTCAGGACTTATTAAGCGCGGCAAATTTTCTAGCAAAGGATTTTGCGGCGCCAGAGCTGTTAATTGGCCATAGCCTGGGTGGTGCAGCGGTGCTGGCTATGGCCGGCCAATTACCTAGCGTCAAGGCGATTGTAACAATTGGCGCTCCCTTTCAAGCTGGTCACGTTATGCATAACTTTGCTGCCTCCGTTGATGACATACGCCGCGATGGTGCCGCCGAGGTAACATTAGGACTTCGCAAGTTCACCATAAAGAAGCAATTTCTTGATGATCTTGAGGCTTATTCAGAGCAAGACATATCGCACCTGAATAAGGCATTGTTAGTATGCCACTCGCCTCTGGATACCACGGTCGATATAAGCGAAGCTGAGAAGATCTATCGAGCCGCCAAGCATCCGAAGAGCTTTGTTAGCCTCGACAAGGCAGATCACCTCCTTACGAAGCGAGAAGATTCCTCCTATGTAGCGGAAGTGATTGCCGGCTGGGTTGGGCGTTACCTGAGTTTAACCCCAGCAGAGGATCACAAGCGTGACACCAGTCCGGGCCAGGTGGTTGTAACGGAGAAAAACCACAAGTTTACTTTACATGTCAGCACTGATAGCCACTACTGGCTAGCAGATGAGCCTATCAAGGTTGGCGGCGATAATATGGGGCCTGATCCTTATGAACATCTGTTGGCTGCATTGGGCGCATGCACAGTTATGACACTTCGAATGTATGCCAATCACAAATCGATAGCCCTGGAAAATATCGTAGTTACTCTGCGACATGAGCACGACCATATCAAAGACTGCGAGGAGCCCGACAATGATGGTGCAAAGATCGAAGTTATCCATCGGGAGATCGAGCTTATAGGCGACATCGACGAGGTGGAGCGGAGTCGTCTCTTACAGATAGCAGACCGGTGCCCTGTTCACAAGACGCTCCTCGGTACGTTGCAGGTACGCACAGACTTGGTCGAATCGGGCTAGCCGTCATGACACATTTAGGTTGCATTAATGTGTAATCCGCCATGTCTAACAATGCTATAAGGATCAAGGAGTCAAACCAGCCTGATAGTTAAAAATTAAGTTGTTTTCGCGCACTTGTGTGTTTTATAGAGCCACCGTAAAACCACCCCTTGTTCTAAGTAGTAATGTTTAACACGTTTGTCATCTACTTAGCTTTACACTCTCTCTTACATGTCGCTAAAAACAATAATCCAAACTATTCGTCCTCCGTTTCTGGTTTTAACGCCCGTTTGTGTATTTTTGGGTTTAAGTACGGCGATTTCAATTCAACCGCAGATTGATTATTTGCTGTTTTTTATCGTCTTGCTCGGCGCGATATCCGCCCATATAAGTGTGAACACGTTAAATGAGTATTACGACTTTAAAAGTGGGCTTGATTTAAAAACGCTAAAAACACCTTTTAGTGGCGGTAGTGGTGCTTTGCCTGGCAAGCCTGAAATGGCTACTGCGGTTCTCATTATCGGCTTAACAACGCTATTGCTAACCATCGCTATCGGCATTTACCTGGCGCTACTTCAAGGCCTTCAAATTCTGCCCATTGGTTTGCTGGGTGTGGTGTTGATAGTGACCTATACACAATGGCTTAACCGTCTGCCCTTGTTATGCTTAATTGCACCGGGATTAGGCTTTGGCATTTTGATGGTGCTCGGTACGCACGTGATATTAACGGGTGACTATTCTTCGTTCGCCTGGTTCATTTCACTGGTGCCATTTTTTCTGGTCAATAACCTGCTTTTGTTAAATCAGTACCCCGATATTAAAGCGGACGCGAGTGTGGGCCGCCATACGTTTCCAATTGCCTTCGGCCTACAAAAAAGTAACGCCGTTTATACCGTTTTCCTGATCGCCGCGTATTCTTTGATACTGTTTTTTATAATTAATGGCTCTATCCCCAACCTGGGTCTTATTGCCCTGATTCCTATGGCGTTTTCCTTGTTTTCGCTGAGCGGCAGCATTAAACACACGTCTAACATCGGCGGCTTTCCTGTGTTTATGGCTACGAATGTGGCCGCGGCCATATTAACGCCGTTATTGCTTGGAGTATCCATCATCTATGGCTAGTATGTTGTTAAGGCTGGTTTCAGCAAACACGCTTCTGGCAAAATGTTCAAAGCCATTATTCGTTTGTAACGAACGATAACGAGAAGAGAGATTTAAATGTCTAACTTATTTAATGAAAAATCTAAAGATTGGGATGCTAATGATATGGTCAAAAGCATTTCATCTGCTGTCGGCTCGACCGTTGTAGAGCACGTTCCTTTGCACGCCCAAATGGATGTTATGGATTTTGGTGCTGGTACCGGTTTAATCAGCACTCACGTTGCACCATTGGTGCATAAAATTGTTGCCGTAGACATTTCCGAAGCGATGCTAGATAAGCTGGTGGCTAAACCAGAATTACACGGCAAGGTAGAGACCGTTTGTCAGGATATTACCGTCGAGCCCTTGAACACACAGTTTGATTTGATTATTAGCGCGATGGCCTTGCACCACATCGAAGATACTCAGCAACTAATGCGCACATTTTCTGAACATTTAAAGCCGGGCGCGATGATTGCTTTGGCGGACCTTGATAAAGAGGATGGCAGTTTTCACCCAAAAGACACCGAAGGCGTCTTTCATTCCGGTTTTGAACGCGATTCATTAAAAGCCATTTTAGAAGATAACGGCTTTGAGCATATTCAGTTTTTTACCGCACACACCGTTTATAAAGAAGATAAGAAATACCCCATTTTTCTTGTCGTCGCGACAAAACCTTAGCTTTTATTATTTGAAAATAGATCGCTCATCGTTCGTATGACGATGACGATAACGTTGCGTTGCGTTGACAAAAACTCAGTTTAAACCGCACACAAAAAAGGAGCCAGTGTGGCGAATCACTACCCGCCACACCAACTCCTTTAATTTAGTTATCGATTAAAATAACGCTTAATTACCCTTAGGCCCATGCCTGTGTTCTTTCATTTTCTTCATCTTTGCGATCTGCTCGGGCGTTAATTCTTTATGTATTCGATACATGGTCTCGATACGCTGAACGGTCATGTCCGCTACGATTCTTGCTTTGGCATCTGCCAATTTTCGCACCTCGTCCGCGTTAAATGTTTCAGTTTGCGTCTGTTCGTGTAACGCTTTTCTGATACCTTGCATGGCAGCTCTAGTCGATTTCATCTTGCTGCCCTGCTCGTCCCTGATTTTTTGAATAGCACCTTGTTGTTCGGCGCTTAGATCCAATTTTTCCATCACCTTCATCATCTTGTCGCCATGATGTCCACGTTTTGGACCATCTCGTCCATCACAGGCCTGTGCTAGCCCTACCACGCCCATCGAGAGCAGACTTGCCGCCAAAATACCACTGATTATAACGTTACGTTTTTTCATATCCGTGCTCCATTTTAATTAACATTCATCGGTAGCTTACGTACTATCTACCTTGGGTGGAAGTATGGGCAAAACAACTGCAAATTAGGGTCAAGAGTATGTAAAGTTTTGTAAAGACCGCTAAAGATAACGTTACCCGTATGCTATTTGTGCCAGAATTCATCACTATATTAGTAATAAGAACCCGTTATGACACGAATATTAATCGTTGATGATGATGCTGAATTATCGACCATGCTGGCTGAATACCTTGAAGCCGAAGGCTTTAGCGTACAACACGCCTTAGATGGACAAACCGGCGTGGAAAGGGCGCTAACGGGGCTTTATGATGCTGTGCTGCTTGACGTAATGATGCCCGGCATGGATGGTTTTGAAGCCTTGCGACGTATTCGCAGCAGCTCCAGTTTACCGGTGCTAATGCTCACCGCTAAGGGTGATGACATTGATCGTATCGTTGGGCTGGAAATTGGTGCTGATGATTACCTACCCAAGCCCTTTAACCCACGCGAATTACTCGCGCGCTTACGCGCTGTGCTAAGGCGTACAGAAAGCGCGGGGCATTTTTTAACAAACGCCAACTCGGTAATACGAATTGGTTTATTGGAAGTTCATCCTTCATCACGTAGCGCTCTGGTCGGCGGCCAACAACTAGACCTGACTAGCACGGAGTTTAATTTACTGCATACCTTGATGGAGCAAAACGGGCATATCGTCAGTAAAAACATACTGTCGGAAAAAGCGCTGGGCCGAGCGCTGGAAAAATATGACCGCAGTATTGATATGCATATGAGTAACCTGCGCAAAAAAATAAATGAACATAAGCTTGCCCCCAGCATCGTTACCGTCCGTGGGCAGGGTTATTTGCTGTCTACTGAACATGACGAGGATGATCGTTAAGATGGGTCGTTTATTCTGGAAAATTTTCTTTGGCTTCTGGCTAACCTTACTTATTACCGGCGCCGCCGTCGGTACGCTCGTGTGGAAGCACAACCAGCAGCGGATTGAACAACTCGAAGTGCTGGTGAACAACCCACGCGCCGATATAAGCGTCAATGCGGCCGCCAATATTCTAGAAAAAAAAGGCACTATTGCGTTAAAAGAGCTTTTGCAACAGCGACATGCGCGTTTTAATCGACCCTCATCGATGTTTATTATTAATGACGATGGCGTTGATCTATTAGGTAGGCCGATATCAGACATAATGCTTCGTAAAGCCCGAGAAGCCCTCAATAACCCGCAGCAATCCGCTATACAGCAGGTTATATCGCCTCAAGGGGAGCGTTTTTTACTGTTCATTCCCCGCCGTGACCACCCCGCGATGCACCAGCGTAACGGCTTTCCAATGCATTTACCTCTGTTGCCCCTGCTCATTATGTTTATCGGCAGCCTGCTTTTTAGCGTGGGACTGGCCTGGTATATCACACGCCCGATCCTTTTATTGCGTCAGGCCACCAACCGTTTTGCCGACGGTAAACTGGACACGCGCGTTATGCCCTTTATCGGCGCTAGAAAAGATGAAATAACCGATCTCGCGAAAGATTTTGATCATATGGCCGAGCAAGTACAACAACTGATAGCCTCGCAAAAACGCCTGTTAAACGACGTATCACACGAACTACGTTCACCCCTTGCACGGCTTCAGGTTGCGGTGGAAATGAGCCGTCAGCAACCGCAAAAAAGCAACGAATTAATGCAACGTATCGAAAAAGAAAGCCAACGATTAAATGAACTGGTGGGGGAGCTATTAACGCTATCGCGATTAGAAGCCGATGTAGGTAATCATGAAAATGATTATTTTGATATCAATGGTTTAGTTGAATCGATTGCTAACGACGCCCGTTTTGAGGCCAATAGCCAGGATAAGCAAGTCATCTTTAAGTCTGGCAAGGAAGTGTTATTAAACGGTAGTATTGAACTGTTGCGCAGAGCCATTGAAAACGTTATCCGTAATGCTGTTTATTACACTCCAGAAATAAGCCAGGTGGAGATTAACCTGGAGCATGAAAAAAACGTCGTAGAAATTAATATTTGCGACAACGGCAAGGGAGTATCAGAAGCTGAGCTTCCACAACTATTTCAGCCGTTTGTACGCGTCAACGCTAACGAACAGAATGTAAAAACTCCCGGCTATGGTTTGGGCTTAGCTATAGCTCGCCGTGGGGTTGAACTTCACCAGGGTAGCATTAGTGCCCATAACCGTAAGAAAGGTGGACTTTGTATTAAAATACGCTTACCAATAGGCCCTGTTGCCCCAAAAGGATATGAAGATTAAATTTTGACCTATTTTACGCGCGACGTTACCATTAACGATAACTAAATATTAAAACCAAACTCCATTAAACGAGGATATAACTATGTCAAATGAAGGCTATCACGAGCCCATTAACGAACTAAGCGACGAAACCCGAGATATGCACCGAGCGATCACTTCGCTGATGGAAGAGCTAGAGGCCGTTGACTGGTACAACCAACGCGTTGATGCCTGTAAGAATGAAGAATTGAAAGCCATTCTTTCACACAATCGAGACGAAGAAAAAGAACATGCCGCGATGGTACTGGAGTGGATTAGGCGGCAAGACCCCAGGTTCGACAAAGAGCTTAAAGATTATTTATTTACCGATAAAGTCATTGCCCACCAGTGATTTGACCTATGATCATGAGTGGATTTAATCTAGCCGCCAAGCATCCTTAATTATCGACCGATAAAACAACTATTAATTGGCTGCAAATGCCTTAACCCTTTCATGCGTGGGTGGGTGCGATGAGAAATAGTCAAGAATGTTGCTCTGTTGCTCTACCGGTTTAATTGACGGTGCTTTTTTAGTTGGCGCGGCTTCCAGACGATTCATCAGGTTTAAAAAATGCTTACCTTCTATAGCACTTTTTTGAATATACGCCAGCGCGTATTGATCAGCTTCTGCTTCAAAAGCCTGTGAATAATTGGCTTCTACGAGCAGGGTCGGCAGAGCCAGCAATAATGAGGATGATACATCTCCGGTGACGGTCAGTAACATAAAGGCCAAAACCGAATCCTGCACCAGCCGCCGCAAGCTATGGCGTTGCACGACGTGGCCCACTTCATGCGCCATTACCGACACCAGCTCGTCGTCGTTCTGACTTAGCTGGATGATCTCATCGGTAAATACAATCGTTCCGTTTGGCAAGGCGAAGGTATTAGCCCCCACCGCATTACCCTTACGAAAAATTAGCTGGAATGTAGCCTCTGAATCACTGGGAGTCACCTGCTTCAACAGGGTGGATAATTCCCGTTTGCGTTGCGCGGGGATCTCCGAGGGTGAAAGAGCCCATTTATCTAATACATTAAGGGCGCCTGAAGCGAGCGACTGATTAACGCTCAAAGGCGTTGCCATCGCAACTTTTTTAGCTGAGCCGGGCAAGCCCAACTGGATAAAAGCCCAGCCGCACAGAATCACGAGCAACACGGTAACGACGGCATACTTCCAGTGACTTTCCAGCCGATGAAGGCAGTTGTTTATCGCACCGCCATACCACTTTTTTTGAAGCTCATCTACGGCATCGTTGTCATTGGTTTCAAAACGCAAACCATCGGCTATGCTGATATAGCGCGTAGTATTAGCTATACGGGGAGAAATCAGCACGCCGTCCATTGAAAAGAGTACGTGCTTATCTTCGCTGTCGATTTGAAATAGCTTTCCGTTATCAGAATAAAGTCGAGCCGTTAGCTGCTTGGATAGCTCTCCATCAGACAATAAGCCGTGAATTTCTGTCATAAGCCAATTTCAAGGTCAAAAGCTTCGCCATAACGACCGCTAAAGTTAAAACGAATATTACGGTAGGCCGTATTGTGCAATCTAAAGCACATCGAGCGAACGATGACCAAGGGCAAAAAGGGCAGCAGTAGCAATATAAAAATAGGTTGCTGGGCGGGATAGGTTTGACCGATAACACTATATAGAACAAAAACAGCAACCGCGATAAAACGACCTTTCAATATACTGACAGGCTCTGCAAGATATTCAAATGGTGCGTCGTTGACAAGCGTGTTGCCATACAGGTACTGTGTATTTCTAACTTTTGCCCACGCCGAATAAACACCCGGAGTAAGGATGCTGAGGCAAAGATTTACGATCCAGATTCTGAAGTACTCGCTACCGTTGCCGGTAAATTGAAAGTCGTGCGTGGTGATCGTTTGCTGTTCATGCTCCATATTAATTCCTTTTAAAATAGATCAGAGGCCACAAGCCTGCTTAAAGTCTAACAGAACTTAATGGTGGAATAACAATTTAATATCGAATCAGGGAATGGATCTGCTTGATATTATTGCAAAGATAAGGCATCGTTTTAGGACACATTGCCGAGCAATAATAAGGACCCAACATGACAGACCCAGTCGACATGACGGACGACAAACAAAAACCTGCTATCGTAAACCCCTATTCAACGACTGGCGCAAGGAACTATGCCCTTGTCTTGCTCACTATTGTGTACAGCTTCAACTTCATCGACCGGCAGTTGCTGGCGATTTTGCAGGAACCGATTAAGCTTGAATTATCTTTATCAGATAGCCAACTGGGTCTACTGACCGGTTTTTCCTTTGCTCTATTTTACGTGATCGCGGGTATTCCTATCGCTCGCTGGGCCGACCGATCTAACCGACGAAATATTATTTCTTTATCGTTGGGCTTATGGAGCTTAATGACGGCGGTTAGTGGATTGACACATAACTTTATCCAGCTGTTAGCCGCCCGAGTAGGTGTGGGTGTTGGCGAAGCAGGCGGCAGCCCGCCTTCTCATTCAATTGTGTCGGATATTTTTCCACCAGAAAAACGCGCCAGCGCGATGTCATTTTATTCAACCGGTGTCAATATCGGCATTTTATTCGGCTTCTTATTAGGTGGCTGGTTAAATGAGTTTTTTGGTTGGCGCGTTGCTTTTATCGTGGTTGGTGCTCCGGGAATTTTGCTGGCCTTGCTCGTACGTTTCACCTTAAAAGAGCCTATCCGCGGCCTAACGGAGCACAAACAAGCCTCTGACGAGCAGGTGCCTTTTTCACAGGTACTGTACTTACTGTGGAGTAGGCTCTCGTTTCGACACATGGTATTTGCCGGTTCACTCAATGCGTTTGTTATTTACGCCACGGTTAACTGGTTGGCGTCTTTTTTTATTCGCAGCCACGGTATGAGCACTGGCGAACTAGGCACCTGGCTGGCGATGTCATCGGGCTTATTCGGCGCCATTGGGGTGTTTTTCGGTGGTTTCTTCGCGGACAAATTGGCCTCTCGAGACAAGCGTTGGTATGTATGGCTTTCTGCTGTAATGATGCTTATCTGCGTACCCTTCACGATAGCCGTATACTCTGCATCAAACCAATACACCGCGCTGATATTAGCCTTTGTTCCAGGCACCTTATTTAACGTTTATTTAGGCACCACCATCGCCACCACTCACGGCTTAGTAGGCCAACGTATGCGTGCCACCTCATCGGCCATTTTGTTTTTAGTGTTGAACATTATTGGCCTCGGACTTGGCCCCTGGTCTATCGGCTTGTTGAGCGACTACTTACTACCAACCCTGGGCACAGAATCTCTACGCTATGCGCTGCTATACATTATTCCAGCCGTTACATTTTGGTCTGCCTGCCATTTCTATCTTGCCTCTCGAACGCTGAGGGAGGATTTGGCTAACGCGCCGAATTAGCTTTGGGTAAGTTAGTGCTAATATCCAGGGCGCATATTATTTGACTGGCACTAACAACTTATTTTGGACGGGCTATTTGTGTATATAAGGAGAACATCATGTCTATAGAAATTATTGGGGCTGGCTTCGGTCGCACGGGCACACTGTCACTCAAAATGGCACTGGAGCAGTTAGGCTATGCAAAGTGCTACCACATGCACGATCTATTCGCACACCCGGGCCACGCCGAAACCTGGACAGGCATAGCACAGGGGAAAGACGCTGACTGGCCCACATTATTCAATGGTTACCGAGCCCTTGTCGATTGGCCGTGCGCCTATTTTTGGCGTGAGTTGATCGACTATTACCCGCAGGCCAAAGTTCTACTAACGGTTCGTGACCCCGACGCGTGGTACGACAGTATTGTCGAAACGATTTTTACCGTTATTTCGCGCGCGTTCCCCGACGGAGCAACAGAACCACAACTGCCAGAGGGCGCTTCCGATATAGCCGCGGCACAAATCATCATGGCAAAACTCATCATCTCGGATTATTTATTTGAAGGCCGCTTTAATGACCGGCAGCATTGTATTTCGGTTTACGAACAACACAACGCCGAAGTTCAACGACTAGTGCCCGCGGAAAAACTGCTGGTGTATGAGGTTAAACAAGGCTGGGGGCCATTATGTCAATTCTTGAACGTAGCAGAGCCAAAATCCCCTTTCCCTCGCTCTAATACTAAAGGTGAGTTTTTAAGCGCTATAAACAAGCCTTAAAATAACCCATTAACGCGTCGGCTTAGCGACGATGGTTAACAAATACAGCATAAATAGGGCCGTCGCGCAAAACACAAATAGCAGAACCTCTGCCATGCTAACGCCAAAAGCAAGCTCCGGCGTATAACCACAGGCCGTTTGTACTTTAAAGATAAGCGGCATCCATTTATCTAATGCCAACCAGCTGGGCAAACCCAAATCAAAACTACAGCTGCCCATAATAAAGCCTCTTTCGGTGCCCAATAATTGCCACGAACGTTCGATTAAGGCGGCGCTGCTGGTGAGTAATGATAACAAGATGACAATGCGCGCGAGCAGGAGTCTTCTGCTTACTAGTCCTAAAATAGACAGCATCAAAAAACCTAATAATAGAATCCTTACGTGTATACAAACCACGCACGGTAAAAAATCCAGCGTGTATTGATAATACAAAGCAATCGCCTCAAACAATAGGCAGGCCATAATGAGCGTTATCCAGACTGTTTTATTGCTGGGTGTTATGATTGATTTAAAATTTATCATCGATGATTTTATAGTTTTGTAGATTAAGCAGCATAGGTTTGTCTATTTACACTACCGCTGCTTAATTAGTAACATACTTGAACGCTAGGTAAAACTTTTATCGTTTGAACAAGGAGCGTTATTATGAACTGGGGAGCTATCAGTGCCATTAGCGATATAGTAGGGTCCATTGCCGTCGTTGCCTCGATTGGCTTTTTGGCCTTTCAAGTAAAGTCGAATACCGCTGTAATAAAGACTACTGGCAGGCAAAGTGTCGCCAACGAATTTAAAGAAACTAGCCGGCTCATGACGGATAATGCGGAGTACTTTGCCCTCGGCCTTCGTGACCACCCCGACGTGCCATTTGATGCGCTCTGCATGTTCTCAGGCAGCATGTCTGATGCATTAATGTCCTTTCAATCTTGTATGGCTTCACACAAAGCCGGCCTGCTTGAAGATCACATCTACCAAGCTTACTTAACGTTTACGGCGAGCCTCCTGGTAACAGCAGGTGGAAAAGCTTACTGGATTCATTGGAGAAACGTTTATATTAAAGAGATGGTTGACGAACTGGATAATAGAATCGCTGAAGGTGATTTAGGCGATATCCGACAGATTCCACAATTCAATATTGATGCCGTTAATGAACATAAAGCTAACACCGCCCCCTTTAGTGTCAGTCCTACATAAACCAGGAGTCATTATGCTTAAATTATTAGCCGTATTCATCGCGTTTTTATTCCTTTCACCTGCAGCGATGGCCGATAACGGGCTGGTGAGCGTCAAAAGTTCTTTCGATGTAAGTACCACCGCCGACCGCCTTGAGAAAAAATTAAAGGCTAAAGGCATGACCGTTTTTAGTCGAATCAATCACGCCGAAGGCGCCGCCAGGGTTGGTAAAGAACTGCGACCCACCGAGTTAGTCATTTTCGGCAACCCAAAAGTCGGTACGCCATTAATGCAATGCCAGCAAACCGTAGCCATTGATCTGCCGCAAAAAGCCTTAATTTGGCAAGATGAAGATCATCAGGTTTGGTTAACGTATAACGACCCGAGCTACCTGGCCAGCCGTCACCGTATTAGCGCTTGCGAAGAGGCCTTAAAAAAGGTCACCGGCGCACTTAATAAGTTTGCAACGGCAGCAACATCACCCTGATAATATTTACCTGAACTTTAAATTAACCGACGGCTCTCAAATGACTATAAGCAAAGCAAAACCCGAACAAATAGAAGAATTTATCAGCGAATTTGATGCCTGGCGTATTGTCGATGGCAAACTTCAGCGCGAGTTTATTTTTGCAGACTTTATACAGGCCTTTGGCTTTATGACCGAAACAGCTCTGTCGGCAGAAAAAGCCAATCACCACCCCGAATGGTTTAATGTGTATAAAAAGGTGATCGTAGACCTAACCACCCACGAAGCGGGCGGTATTACCGAGCGGGACTTTAGCCTCGCCAGGCAAATGGAAAAAATAGCGACTACCCGCCTGCCCAATCACTAGGCTATATTTATTTCGTTTGCGTTTTAACCAGTTCGTCAACCAGCATTCACAAGACTGTCACAATAAACTTATATCCTTAGTCACACTCAATTAACAGTGCGGCTGACGCGGCTATAACGCGCAACGCCTTATGACGGGATTAAAATGAATGTAGCCATTGTTTCTGCTATACCACTTGATACTGGCTCTCCTTCAAGCCTCTTTTTAAAACAAATAATCGATACGCTAACCGAGCAAAGTATACAAGTATCGTTGGTTACAGCTAAGCAGTTAACGTCCAATAAGTCGCAAACGGGCTGTGTTCAACGACACCTTTCAGACCTATTCGAACAAACAGGTATTGATCGCCTTTATTTGGCTGGTGATAAACCCATCACGCAAAAAGCTAGAAAATGGTGCCAAAAAATGCGGATTCAGCACGTCGATTTAAACCTTTCAAACTACGCCCAAGCTAAGCCTGCAATGAGTTCTTATAAGCTGGCGGAGGCTATAAAGTTTGTCTACGCTGCACTGCAAGTATTGGCTGCACTGTTGTTTAATGTCGGCCGTTCTAACGCAAAAGTTCTGGAACAGCCCTTATCCGTCTGGGTTTATAACGATGCTAAGCCAGGTCATACAAACCAGCTTAGAGGCCTGTTACAAGAATTAAAAAAACACGTATTGATTAACGTTAAGTGGATTGACGTTAACAGGCAAAATTTGAGCTTATTCGACACGGTCAAAAAATTGAAACAACACGGCAATAAAGTTGATATCGTATTAGGCGCTGGGCATAAAACGCATATCCCAATGTTGTTGGCGCGCTTATTCACATGCTCAAAAAGTATCGTTTTAATGAAGCCAGGCTTACCGATTAACTGGTTTGATTTGGCACTGATACCCAAACACGATAAGGTGCGCGACAAATCCAACGTTATCACCACAACCGGCGTGTTGAACACAATAAAACCCAGCTTAAAAAAAGACCCTACTAAAGGCCTGATCTTACTGGGCGGCCCTTCTAAACATTTTAATTGGGACGACGCATCGCTGATTGAACAAATCAGCCATATTACAGAATCACAACCACTGATTAGCTGGGAACTGACCACCTCACGAAGAACTCCAGAGAGTTTCATTCGATTACTTCAAGCTTCATCAGTAAAAATAAGCTTTATTGGGCACGACAAAACACACCCTAACTGGGTGGCTGAAAAGCTCGCTCTGGCCTCTCAGACCTGGGTAAGCGAAGACAGTACCTCAATGCTGTTTGAGGCACTGAGCTCGGGTACCAAGGTAGGTGCTCTGGAGCTAACCAGCCTTAAAAAAGGGCGCCTTCAACGCTGCATTAAACAGCTCATTGACGATAAAAAAGTTGTCTCTTTTAGCCAATGGCAACAATCACCCGTTTTCCCCCTAAACGCTAACCAACTACATGAGGCCGCACGTTGCGCCAACCTAATGCTGGATTATATTGTTGATGACAGACAAAGCGCTGACCATTATCCAAGTACTGCCTAAGCTCAACGGCGGCGGGGTTGAGAAAGGAACCCTGGAAATTGGACGGTTTCTTGTCGAGCAAGGGCATCGATCCATCGTTGTTTCTGGCGGCGGAAGAATGGTAGAACAACTGACTCGTAAAGGCAGCGAACATATTCTGGCCTGCATAGGCGAAAAAAGCCTGCTGACACTTAAATATATCGCGTGGTTTAAACGGCTATTGCTTGATATAAAACCTGATATCGTTCACTTACGGTCCAGACTACCCGCCTGGATTTGTTACCTGGCATGGAAACAATTACCCAAACAACAACGTCCTCGCCTTATCACCACTGTACACGGGCAACACTCGATTAATGCCTATAGCAATATTATGCACTGCGGTGAACGCGTCATTACGGTTTCTAATTTTATGCGCGAGCATATTATTAAACACTACCCCAGCACCTTGTCGTCAGTTATTAAAGTGATTCATCGCGGTGTTGATAGCAAAAAGTTTCAAGCCTCATACCAACCGAGTGCCGCGTGGAAAGGCGAGTGGTATACACAATTTCCTGAAACGCTTAATAAGCAACTACTCTGCTTTCCCGGTCGGCTCAGCCGACGCAAAGGAGTTGAAGATTTCTTAATTATTCTAGAACAAGTCGTCGCGGTTATACCAACTGTTCATGGCTTGATTGTGGGCGAACCTGAACCATCTAATACGCGCTATCTCGATGAACTAAAAGCCATCATTCGCGAGCGAAATTTACAGTCTTACGTGACATTTACTGGCCACAGACAGGACTTAATTGACATTATGTCTGAATCATCTGTCGTGCTGTCATTATCTAATAAGCCTGAAGCGTTTGGCCGTACTGTTAGCGAGTCCCTGAGCTTGAAAACGCCCGTTATTGGCTACGATCATGGCGGTGTTTCTGAACAGTTAAAACTGATCTTCCCGCAAGGTTTGACGCCGCCTTTACGACCACTTTTAGCAGCTGACAAGCTCATTTCTTTGCTAAAAAATAATGTGCGAGTAAACAATAACTCTCCCTTTACCCTAAACAATATGTGCCAGCAAACCTTATCGGTTTATCAGGAGCTCCTAGCCAGTGATTAGGCTGCTTTACTGCCACCAACATTATAAAAAGCTATGAAACAAATCGTCTGTATGAAATGGGGTTCACTGTATGGCCCCGACTATGTCAACAAGCTATACGCCATGGTAAAACGAAATATTGACGGTGAATTTCGATTTGTTTGCCTAACCGATGACCCCAGGGAGATTCGCCAAGAAGTTGAATGCTTATACTGCCCCGAGGTAGATATTCCAGCTCCTTTTAATAACACTGGCTGGCGAAAAATAGCTTTATGGGCAGAGAGTTTACCTAGCATGCAAGGAAATTGGCTGTTTCTAGACCTTGATGTCGTCATCACCGGTACTATTTGTAGTTTTTTTGACTTCAAGCCCGAACAGCCCTTTGTGGTGATGAAGAACTGGACGCAACCAGGCTCTGGTATTGGTAACACCTCGGTGTATCGTTTTACTGTAGGCTGCGAACCGTCTTTACTCGATCAGCTGATTAAACAGCCATTGGCGATTGTTGAAGAATTTAAAAACGAGCAAACCTTTGTTTCTAGAAGCCTCCAGCACGTTGAGTTTTGGCCAGATCACTGGTGTATTTTATTCAAGACGCACTGCGTACCAAGCATGCCTATGCGATGGTGGAAAGAGCCCTGTCTGCCAAAGAGCGCAAAAATAGTCGCTTTCCCAGGCGACCCAAATCCAGATATGGCCGCCATTGGTCAATGGTCCTGCAAAAGTGCATATAAGCGAATTTACAAAACCATTCGACCAGCCCACTGGATTAATGAACACTGGCATGAAGCATAATAAATTTTTAATCTGCCGGCTTACCACCGAGTTCAATGCGTTGATCCTAAATGCAATCAAAGACCTATGAACGCTACTACTTCAAACCATAACACCACCGGAGATGAACTTATGAGTGCCCGTCGTAAAAAAGAGAAATTCTTTATTGTAGACAACCGCCCACAACTGGTTGCTATGAATGCTGTTCAAAAAGAGTATATTCGAGCTATTTTTGAAAATGATATGGTCTGCGTCATGGGGCCAGCCGGTACAGGTAAAACGTATATTGCTGCTACGCTCGCTTCGCGCTTGTATTTCGATGGTGAAATTGACAAAATCGTGCTCACCCGTCCCAATATCTCCCCCTCTGAATCACTGGACTTTTTTCCCGGCACGATTAATGAAAAAATGGCTCCGTGGGTGGCGCCTTTCACCGATGTTATTCGTCAACAACTCGGTGATGGCACCTACGATACTATGCTTAAAAATGGCAATTTGGAGATTGCTCCTTTTGAGACCATGCGCGGGCGCTCATTCAATAACGCATATGTTATTCTTGATGAAGCACAAAATACAAGTCCGAAAGAAATGGAGATGTTTGTAACTCGCATTGGTGAAAACTCCAGGGTCATTATCAACGGCGATGTCATGCAATCTGACCTGGTGGGCGCCAATGGATTACTTAAAGCAATTCAACTCATTAACCGTCTTAAACTACCGGTACCCATTATTGAGTTTCAAGTGCAAGATATTGTGCGCTCAGCCTTATGCAAAATGTGGATTGAAGCCTTTATGGGTGATGCGGTGCATAATTAATTCAGCAGTACACGCTGATAGACATCAAGCGTTCGAATAACCATACGGTTTAACGTTAACTCTTCGTCCGCACGATGAAAAACAGGTTCCATGTGTTTACGCCACGCTTCGGGGGTAAACACATGGTCTTGCAACATTTGCTTAATAGCGCCGGGCTCTTTTTGCATAATCAAGTGGCTAGGTAAAAACTCTTTCGCCGATACATCGGTTGAAATAACCGGTATTTTGGATAGTAATGCTTCAACAAACACGTACGAAAACCCTTCATTTCTAGACGAGATAACCATTCCATCCACTGCTTTCAGCACTCGCATAACGTCTGTTCTATGCCCCGTTAAAATCACTTGCCTGGAAATACCCAGCTGATCTATTTGCTGTTGCAGAGCTGCTTTTAATTCACCATCACCCACGATAAGCAGGTTTGCATCCACCCCTTGCATCGCCTGAATCAACAAATCATACCCTTTAGCGCTCACTAAACGTCCGACGCTACACAGCAAAGGCCTATCTGGAGATAAGTTAAAGGCTTCCGCTAACTCTTTCTTACTGATGGCCGCCTGATCTTTTTTTAACTCAATACCGTTATAGATAACCGACACATCCCTAGCTGAAGACACTCGGCTTGCCGCTTCCTGGCTAACGGCAATGACATGGTCTACCTTGTTGAAAGCACTACCTTTATTTTTCCGCGAATTATGTAAAGTGCCGATTAATTTGGGTTTTAAAAAACGGCGTAGCTGAGATAGTAGAACCGTCGCTTTATTTGCCTGAGCATGAATAATATCAAATGACTCTGATTGCAGTGCCCGCAATAAATCTCTATATAAAAAGAGGTTATAGCGGCTACGACTAAAGTCCATGGCGATAAAGTTTACCTCCGAAGACAATTCTGCTCTCATCTGCTCTGGCGCAATCAACGTTAACTCGTGCTCCAGCGCTAATTGATTAGTTAAATCAATAACATGTCTTTCCAGCCCACCAGAACCTGAGCTGGCTATGATCTGGCAAATTTTCATAACGCGCATCTCTGCTCCTGCTTAGTGACTAAAAAACTGCAGCTTAACGCGGTCATCAACCAGGCTAGCTGACTGTATATGCTGCCATATAAAGACACGTGTGAATTGAAAGGAAAGAAGGCTACCATGATGGTGATAGCGGCCACCGCTTGATCGTAAGGTACCAGGCTGATGGGTTTCTGCTGACGAATAAAAAAGCGCAACAGCATGATTGGCATGAATAACAATCCGACTAAGCCAAGCAAGCCGGTCTCAGCGAACGTTTCTAAAATGAATAAGTGGGGGTGGGTCACCGTTCTGCCTGCAAAAGCGCTCTCATCTAATTTGTAATCATGAAAAACATGACGAAAGTTTCGTGAACCCACACCATTGACAGGGTTATTGATAGCGGCCTGCCAGGCGGCCTGCCAAATAGGCAGCCTGGATGAAGTCGCTTTATTAATAGAGGCATAATCACCCTTGAAAATCATCGCAGTGTTGTCTACTCGCTGATTAAAACTTTCGTTTTTGTCATAACAAACACCAACTACCGCCGTGCTCAAGGAGAAAACCAGCAAAACAAAACGCATATGCTTCTTTAAATCTTGCAGCAATAAAAAACTAAAAAACAGGGTCAGGCCAAATAATACGACCATTAAGCTGGATCGACTACCGGCGAGTAGTAAGACAAAAAAACTAACGGCAGCGACACCTATAAAAACCATCCGCTGGCTGTATTTAGCAGCGGCGTACAAACAGAACGGCAGCAATAAGCTTAAAAACACGGGCATAATAAGTCTCTTAAATGGGCCGCTTAAGCGCCACCCATCGTATTGTATTCCCAATATATCCACTCCATTAACCAACTGTAGAATACTATCGGCCAGCCACACGACAACAATGAGGCAACTACCATATAAGAGGGCCTCTTGCGCCGCCGGTTTTTTCAATAAGTACAAGACCGCCAGGCCAGCGAATAAAAACCGCAAATACAATAATGATTTTTCTAGCGACCGCGCACTATCTTGCGCGCCGATAACACTTACTATCATTGGCAGCCAGAGTAGTATAAATAATGCAGCGTATAAGCGAACAGGGGGGCTCGCCAACGCCCCTCTGCTAGCTGGTTTACATAATAATCCCACGCCAATAAAAGCCAGCAAGGCGGTCGGAATTTCGACCGCGCGGCCGAAAGGGAGTAAGAATATACTCATTAAAAGTGCGCTGTATATGGCTTTTTCGCTACTGGAAAAACCTTCAAATAGGTTCTTAATAATCAATAACCCTGTCTAGCCGGCCTTTCATAATAGTCCTGTTACTAAGCATCATTTCGGTATAAGTCTCGCGTATAGACCTTATCCAATACATCATCAATTTCTTCATTTAGCCTGTTTGCCACGATGACATCTGCCTGACGTTTAAAGTCGTCGATATCATTAATGACTAGAGAGTTAAAAAAAGTGCCTGAGGTCAGCACCGGCTCATAAATGATCACCGAAACACCCTTTGCCTTAATGCGCTTCATGATGCCTTGCACCGCCGATGACCTAATATTGTCTGAACCCTGCTTCATAACCAGACGGTAAATGCCAACGACGGTTGGTTGTCTTCTTAAAATCTGCTCGGCTATAAAATCTTTTCTTGTATTGTTGGCGTCAACAATCGCTTTGATAAGGTTATTGGGAACGTGTTGGTAGTTCGACAGCAACTGTTTTGTGTCTTTCGGCAAACAGTAGCCACCATAACCAAAAGAGGGGTTGTTATAGTGCTTGCCAATGCGCGAGTCCAGGCCAACCCCTTCAATCACTTGCCGACTATCGAGCTGGTGTATTTCACAATAACTGTCCAACTCGTTGAAGTAAGCAATACGCATGGCCAGGTAGGTATTTGAAAATAACTTAATCGCCTCAGCTTCTGTTGAATGGGTAAATAGCAGAGGAATCTCTTCCGCTGGCTTAACCGCGCCATCTACCAGTAATTTGGCAAAGCGCTCCGCACGCTCTGATTTTTCTCCAACGATGATACGGGACGGATATAAATTATCATAAAGCGCCTGTCCTTCACGCAAAAACTCGGGCGAAAAAATTATATTCTGGGCATTAAATTTTTCTCTAATTAAATAAGTATAGCCCACAGGAATGGTCGATTTGATCACCATCGTCGCGTCTGGGATGATGGATATGACGTCCTGGACGACGGCCTCCACCGAAGACGTATCAAAGGTATTTTTTTCAACGCTGTAGTCGGTTGGTGTCGCAATAATGACGTAACTCGCGCCTTGATAGGCTGCCCGTTTATCGAGCGTTGCCGTCAAATTTAGTGGTTTATTGAGTAAATAGTCTTCTATTTCCGGGTCATCTATTGGCGAACGACCCTTGTTTAATACGGCTATTTTATCAGTATCAATATCATGAATAACCACTTCATTGTGCTGTGATAGCAGTGTTGCCATAGACAAACCAACATAACCCGCCCCAACTACTACAATTTTTATTGGTTCCACGCTAGGGTGTCGACTATTGTTTCTGGCTCAACAGGGAGCCCTCATACCAGTCGGTCATTTCATCGTACAACTCACCTTTTATCAGGTAATACGGCGATTTGTAGTAAATAAAAATATCGTGAATCGGGTCGGTCAAAATTTTACTGCACCAAACACACCCAGACTGAAAGCCCATAATAAAAAACAAGTGAATGGTTCTAAAGATGACCGCCACTACTCCAACCACTAACCATATAATGGAGGTGTTATAAAGGTACATTGATAGCGTTTCTGCTTTTTCAAACGCGCCGAAAAGGCTCGCATCCGCTAGTAACATCAATGGGGCCAATAGCCAAATGGATAGTAGTACTACTTTACGGCGTAAATTGTAGCCAACTTTAACGCTTTCTTTATATTCGTGTGAGGCGGCATTAACCTCGTCGTAGGTTTTTGGTTCAAAAAAGAAGTGCCCCGTTTGGCGTAACATCATCGCGAGCAACCAGCCCACCATAACGGCTTTTACCGGATCAACAAACAATAGATAATAACTCGTTAAAAAACACCCTGCGCTCAACAAATGCAGAAATTGATTGACTCTATTATGGTGATAATAACGGTGGTCATCCCAACGCTGCTGGCGCAATTCTTCAATAAATTTCATATATTATTCCTATATAATTTTTACCGAAGTATGTAAGACAATAATGACAATACGATGTCGTTTCGATGACTTTTTATCGAACTGTCATACAGCCCTTAATATGTCACCGTATTGACCAATAAGGGCGAGCCCATGGTAATCTGCTGGTCATTTTTTATTGCTGAATGTAACTCATAATGATCTGATGCAAAGACTAAAATGGTTGAGCCGTGTTCAAAGTAGCCCATTTCATCGCCTTTACGGTACGTTTCTGAACACGACAATTCATTAGGCCCACGATACTGAAGGTTAAGCGCAGCATCCAGGCAATGGAAGCGCATGCTGGCTACTAAAATGGCCGCCACCGGTACCAGCACCAAACATCGATCTTGAGAACCTGTTTTCAGTTCAATAACGGCACGCTCATTTTTGCAAAACAGCCGCTCAACCCGCTTCAATGCGATGGGGTTTACGTTCCATGTATCACCAGAAATATAGGTCACCTTGTTCACCAAACAATCTACCGGCGCATGAAACCGGTGATACATACTAGATTTTAATCTCAACGTCACATAATGACCTGATCTTAACTTTGCCTGTAACGCTTTATCGGGTATTAAATCGCAGAGTTTATATGGAAAGCCTTTCGCCTGATAAACCACTCCCTGTTCAATTTTTCCGCAGCTACCAACCACCGCATCACACGGGCTGATCAGTACATTATCGCGTTGATCTATCAGGCGGGAATCCGGTTTTAACTCTCTAATAAAGCAATCATGCAAGGACTCAAAGTTCGCTTTTTTCGCCTCAGAAAAGTCCAAATCTCTGGCAAATAAACGCCACACTGCTATCGATAATCGAGTGAGCAGCGGACTTCTGATTTTGCTATACCAACCCATAAAACGGGTGAGAGACTGCCGAGGTATTCGATTGGTCAATAAAAAGTTTAACTGTTCAGCCAACGTTAGCTGGTTTGTTGGTCTATTCACAGTCTGTCATTGACGAGTTTTATTTCATTACTCAATGGCGCGTCAATTAAACCCAGGTCTTCCATGAACATTTGCATAATGGGGCCAGCACGATATTCCTCACTCCTTGCTTTAGCCTTTTTTCTCATTACGTCGCGCTGATAGTTCGGCGCGAAATAATCAATTATCTGCTCGGCCATTTGCTGCTTATCTTCAACTAAAAAACCACTTTCTGCGTGACCGATAATATCCCTTGGGCCTTTACAGTTATAAGCAATAACGGGCATGCCCTGGCTAAAGGCTTCTAAAATAACGTTGCCAAAGGTATCAAACCGTGTAGGAAACACCTTTAAATCCAGACCGGCGTATAGTTCTGCAATTTGCTGCGTATCGACCCAGCCGAGAAAATTTGCGTCGGGCATTTGCCGTTTCAACTCGTCTTCTGCTGGGCCAGAACCCGCAATCGCAATTTTAACATCTGGAAGGCTCTTCTTAACTTGTTGATAAATCTCTGGCAAATCAAACACGCCCTTCTCTTTGCTAAGACGACTTACGAATAACAGAACAGGTGTTTTCTCCGTTGCATCAGCAAATAAACTCTGCTTTTTAACTGGCTGGATATGCAGGCCATCGAACTTGTCTACATGGTGGGCAGTCAGGTGCACCTTATTTTCATCCAACTGCATTTGGTGCCCCTGGAGCCAGGTCTGATGCTCTGTGTTTAATACAAAAACACCTTCAAACTGTTTGTAGAAAAACCGCAATATACGTCTGACTCGATCCACTTCGTGTTGATTTAGGTCCGTGGTATTCCTAATATACTGTAGCCAGTCGGTATGCATAAAGAAGAAGCTCGGCACGTTGAACATATGTTTAATCACCAGCGCTACAATTGCCATAGGGCCCTCTGTTGAACAGATAATTCTGTCATACCCGCGCTCGTAAAAGATTCTAGCGATTTCTAAAAAATCCGGTATTCTTAACTCCTGTTCGCCGTGTGGGCCTACCGTGAGGGTCGTTAACGGTTTGACAACGTACAAGTGTGGTTCCGGCTGAATTTCATCGTGGCATATCAGAAAGTCTACCGGCAAATCAGCGCGCTGGATCTCTTTTAATTTTGCCGATAGCGAGTTTGAAACGCCATTTTTATCTCTCAGGGTATCTGTCAAATATAAGGCGCGCTTTGGGTGTTGGTTAAGGCCCATACTCGTTGCAAATTCATCGAGAAATACTCTATTTTGATACAGCAACCGCGTGCTCGCCAGAGTGGTTCCAAATAGCACCATACTCACCAGGACCGGGAACGATAAGTTATCTAATAGTTTGCCAATATTAATGTTACTAATAGAGTCCTGTTGCAGCTTATCCTGATAAAAAAGCGCCGTTAGTTGACTGGGAATCTCAAACTTACTGGTAATTTCTGTGGTCGAGAAGCCATCTAACTTATTACCCGAACCGACCAATGATGAGCCTTTTATACGCTTGATTATTAATTGATTGAGTTCCTTATAAATACCCTGCACAGACTCACTCACTTTATTGGCATATGCCTGCGGCAAATCATTTTTGCTATCCGCTATGCCCTCCAGGTAATCAATACAAAATTTATAATCTTTTTTAACCTTCCATGTCAGCAGTTTGCTGGGCTTTTTACCCTGTAATGCCGCATGCACAAATTTAAAAAAGTTTTGTGCATTTTTATTCTTCTTTAATTCCAGTAATAAATTACTGATTAAAAAGCACGCTATTTTATCGGATGTTTCACCACGGTGAAAAAGCAGCCTTAATAACCCTGGATCTTTAATTTTAGTCGCCACCTGGGCAAAGTAATCCAATAGAGCGATATTCAGCTTCTGGTTTTCTTCGACGTGTCCAAAGGGTACGACACGTCCTTCGCGCAGAGCCTCCAGGGCCAATTCAGACGGTTTTGCGCGTTTTAATCTTTCTACCAGATTAGGTACGTATAAATACGATCCGCATTCACCAGCAAAAATACCCATATGGTCATCTGATCCACCGGTTAGTACCTTTGGTTTATTTGGATCAACGCCATAGTCAGCTGGGTTGAGATTATGTTTTACTGCATACTGATTTATTTTTTCTGCACTAAGACTCCTAGCCCAGTTTAGCGTTAAGACGCTTTGCCACAAATCGCGTTGCCCGTTAAGCACTTCATAACGCTGAAATAATACGGCCAGTTTTTCGAACAGCACCAGATCAATCGCATCGTTACGCGTGTATAAATAGAGCGGATGCGGCAAAATAACTGGAATATTTTGCTTTGCGGCATACCTCAAAAATTCATAAATATTTCTCCTGAGCTTATTGAGCGCGTGCTCCTGCACCGCATTAAAGCCGTACGTCAAGACGTGCACAAATAAACTGTGCTCAGGAAAATAACAGGTGAACTCTGTGCCCACTAGCACATCATGGCCTTCTGCCATCAAGTCCCAGCACGACAACGCGTTGTTATGATTGGTTATGGTCACGACGTCGCAATCATTTTTCTTCAGGCACTTAAGCAAGTCTTTGGTCTTTAGCCAGGTTTCTGGCAAGCCAAGCATTCTTCCCCAAAGTTCATCTGGTACGTCACTATTATAATCATGGCAATGAAAATCTATCTTTAGGCAATTTTCGTAATCCAGCTCTGCTGCCTCTGCCCTAAGATAGCTAGAAAACTCTTCTTTTAACGAGTGGCGAAATTCACTTATTTCAGCTTTTGACGCAAAATCAATCATCTATGGGCCCCACCTATCAATTTGGTTTTAAGGAGAGTCGCCGACAGCATGTCTTTCAATATTTGTCGTTTTATCCACTTGTTTGTCAGCTCTGGGCGTTGCCACCACCAGCCACCTTTTTTCATTCTTATTGCCGCATTGATAAAACGCTCGATAACTTCATCAAACTCCTCATCAGTAAAGTTATGGCTCATGATTAAACGCCCCGTTCCTACCCAACTTAATGCGAGCCCTTCATTTCTCAGGTAGTACTGAAACATCCAGTTATACCGACTTGGCTGGGTATATAGCACGGTAATAATAGAGGTTAAATTAGCAAGTTTTACCGGTATATCTGCCTGCTCTAATCTCATATTTAGACGGCTTACTCGAGCATTCCAAACCTTATCTAAGGTTTGATAAGAGCGCTGAATATCATCAGCTTTGATAGCCTGTAAAAACTCATACATACTTGCCAACACATAAGGGTGTGAATTGAATGTTCCTCGTGCAAACGATACATTAACGGGCGCGTTGTCCTTAAACCGTTTCATCAAATCGTGGCGTCCGCACAATACCCCCACGGGCAAGCCGCCGCCTAACGTTTTGCCATAGGTCACAAGGTCTGCTTGTATACCAAAATAAGCTTGCGCACCGTGATGGGCCAACCGGAATCCAGTAAATACTTCATCAAAAATTAATACGATTTCTCGTTCTGTGCATACCTCGCGCACTTGTTTTAGCCACGCGCTATAAGCCTGTTTATCAAAGCTTGCGGAACGCTCACTGTTCAATAAGCTAGCATCACTAGATGCGTCAGCATTTGGGTGGAGTCCCTGTAATGGGTTTATCAACACACAAGCGATGTCTTTACGCGAACGCAACACCTTAAGCGTCTGCTCACTCATATCCGTTAATGTGTAAACATCATTGGTTCTGCGCTGGTTGCCTATGCCTGGCTGCACGCCATCCCACCAACCATGGTAAGCGCCGCATAAGCGAACTAAGTGAGACCGGCCAGTGTGGTACCGCGCCAGGCGAACAGCCTGCATCACCGCTTCGGTTCCGGACATATGGAACGACACTTCATCAAGACCTGAAATATCTTTCAACTCGTCAACAATATCTTTTATTAGAGGGTGGTAGGGGCCTAACACCGGACCAAGGTCCTTAACTCTTTCAAAACCTTTATCCATGGTCGATTTGTAAAAGTCGTAACCGAACACATTGACCCCATAAGAGCCACTTAAGTCGATACTCCAATTACCATCCAGATCTTTAACTCTAACGCCAAGTGAACCAGTGACTATTGGCCCCAGCTTAATATGCTGCTGCACATACTGACGGTAAGGATAGGGTACACGGTAAGCATTGGTAAAATGAACGTCTGAGATACAGTCATCCAGGCTGCCATACAATTCAATAGACTGCGGCGTGGTTGCTTTTATTTTCTCTCCCAGCTTTTCAAACGATTCTCTACGCTGAATAGCTACGCTCAGCGGCGCACCATCACTGGAGAAAAATTGATCGCCGGAATATTCAAAAAACGGGATGAGCTTAGCAACTCGTCTTGCCCACTTTGAATGCCCTTTTAGGGAAGGGTGCTTGGCAAGCGAAAGTTGTAATCTCGTATAACATCTTGTTACAACGTATAGCAGGAATAGAAAACCTATTGCATATAGGGATAAATCGACTGGCATATAGGCATCTGTTCGCATAAGTTACGAGCAGCTTAACAGTCAATAATGACAGTAATATTTCAGTCCATTGACAGCTGGCTTACAGCGCTTTAAATACCCACTGTTATTCGACCGTCATATTCCACGGAACAGTTAGTCGACCGTCTTTAAACATCGCTTGAATCTCTTTTTTAAGCACTTTACCCGTTAGGCCTTTGGGCAAATCATCAATCAGCACCAAGGCTTTCGGCACTTCAAACTTTGCCATTTTAGATTTGCTAAACGCAATGACCTCTTCGGCATTAAACTCATCTTTTTTCGTTGGAATAATCACCGCTACCACCGCTTCGTCCCACTCCGGATGAGGAACGCCAACGACGGCTACTTCCTTAATCTGCGGGTGCTCGTCAAGTACATTTTCCACCATGCTTGGGAATACATTCGCCGAACCGGTAATGATGAGGTTATTTTTACGATCGGTTAAGTACAGGAAGCCTTCCTCGTCCAAATAACCCATATCGTTGGTCTGTAGCCAACCATTTTGCAGGGCCTCTGCCGTTTGCTCTTTAAGCCCTAGATAACCGAGCATTAAGGCGTCTGACTTCAGCCAAACTTCACCCACGGTATCGACGGGGCAGAGCGGTCCATTTTCTTCGCGAATTTCGATGTCAAAATGCAGAAACGCTCGTCCACACGATTTAAGCAAATGCGGCTCGTCAGCCAGTCCTCGCCGGGTATCTTCTGGCTGCATAATGGTAATCCAGCCGCCAGTCGCCTCGGTCGCGCCGTATAATTGCGCCAAATCGCATTTAAACACTTCATCAGCCTTACGAATCAACTGCGGCGTAGCCGGTGAAGAACCGTAGGTAATCAAACGCAAGCTCGGAAGGGTAATACCTTCATCTTCTATAATTTCGATCAGGCGACGCATAATCAACGGCACCATAATGGTAGCCGTTACCTTGTATCTATTCACAAAACTGAGGAATTGATGCGGATCGAAATCGCCATTCGGCAAAATCGACGGCATGCCGTTAACACAATTCATCGACACGAGTACAAAGGTAATCCAGGCCGAAGAGGTCGGCGCAAACCAGACGTCATCGTGCTTTAAACCGATGTTTAATACCGTGTGTACCATCGCTTCACGCAAACCCTGCTGTGATATCAGCACACCCTTCGGTGAACCAGTTGTACCCGAGGTATAACTGATAGCCGCAACGTCTTTTTCAGCTAAACTCGGTAACGAGGGTTTTAATCCAAGCTGCGACTCCATCAGCGTTTCATAGTCTAGCGGCAAGGAATGGTCACCTCCAAAACCTATCAACAAACGCCCTTCTTGCTGGAACCGCTCAACCAAGTCAGCCATTAATTCAATGCAATTGTGCTGTACTAAAATGACCCGTACATCGGCGTCTTCGACGACGTACTGAATTTCTTTTGGCGAAAAGCGCCAGTTAATGCCGACTCTTGGCGTACCTAACTTTAAACACGCGTGATAATGCTCGTACACTTCGATATGCTCGTGCGCCAGTACCGCCACTACGTCGCCTTTTTTAATACCTTTTGACTGCAATACACCAGTAAATTGATTGGCGCGTTGATTGAGCACTGGCCAGGTGATGCTTTTATCCCCTTCGTGAAAAGCTACCTTTTTTGGCATCGCCTGTGCGCAACGCGTTAAAAAATCTCTCGGCATAGTACTCATTTATTTCTCCATTTTTTCGTAGCACAACAAGGTGTGCTGATCGCTTATTTTTGTAAATATTGGCTTCACTGGTAGCCCGACCTTACACTCGCCCTCATTAGCTAAAAATAGCACCTGTAATCTTGGCCCTTCTGACAACTCAACCAAGGCCACGGTATACGGTAATTTATTATCAAAAGACGGATGAAAACTGCGGTGATAAACGACAAAACTATAGACCTCACCAGCGCCATCCACTTCCAGCCATTTAAGCGCCTGACTACCACAGTGATCACAAACCAATTGGGCCGGAGGCAAATAAGTGTCGCACGAGTCACAGCGTTGAATCATGACTTTATGCGCCTGCATTCCTGCATAAAAAGGCGCGGCTATCCCTGCTATCTCGGGCCAAACGACATCGGCATCGGCAAATTTCATTAGCGTTCCTCCTGCTGGCTCATAATAAGTGCCGCGTGAAACTGCATTCTGCCGCCGTATCCGGTGACGAGTATATTATCGAGTTTCTTCACCTGTCTTTTACCTGCGCCCTTTCTAATTTGCAATACCGCTTCTGATACCGGCGTTGCGCCTTGAAGATAGTAACCCGACAGGTGTCCGCCACCGGTATTAACGGGCAATAGCCCACCGGGCGATGTGCCTCCCGCTTGTACAAAATCGCCGGCTGTACCTAGTTCACATAACCCGTAAAGCTCCAGGTTTATCAGCGTTGAAATACTAAATGCATCATAAAATTGGCAGGCATCCACGTCTTTTGCCGTAATTCCGGCCATTTTATAAGCGATTTCTCCCGCTTGTTTTGCGCCCGTTTCAATCTCCGGCTGAAAACCTCGGCGGTTGATATTTCCGGCGTGGCCCTGGCCCATACCATGAATATACACCGCTGCTTGCGGGCAGTTTTTCGCCTCGTCTACGGCGGTAACCACTACGGCAATCGCGCCGTTGACTGGGTACGCGCAATCGAGCATTTTTAGCGGTTCGATCAGGTACGGAGCTGCGCGATAATCGTCCAGGCTTAACGGTTTACGAAGTTTCGCCAGCTCGTTGAGCTCGGCCCAACGCCGATTAGAAACCGCCACCGCACCTAAATCATCGCCGCTTCGGTCATAAACCGCTAAATAACGCTGCGCCGCCATCGCGTAGGCGGCAATTGGGGTGTAAAAACCGTTTGCTATTTCTATCCCCAAATGCCCCATCATCGGCATCGCCACGGCAAACGCCGCACCGGCAGATGTATTCGGCTGAAGCGGCGTATCGGCAAATACACACACGATCTTTTTTGCCATACCCGTTTGAATCGCCATCGTGGCTTGCTGGATAGTTTGCACCATCGAGCTACCTTCCGCCTCGACCACGCTCAACAGGCTTAAATTACTGAGCCCCGCGTAATCCTGAATTTCCATCGGGAAATCTTTCAACTCGGCCAGCGGGCTTTTATTTAACAACAAACCGTCAATATCCGCGTGTTTAAAACCCGCGTCTTCAATCGCCAGGCCTATCGCGTTAACTGCCAGCTGCCACGCAGGCTGCTGGTAATCCCGCGTGAACTCGGTCATTCCTAGCCCTACTACCGCAGACAGTGCGCTTTTCTTTGCCATAGAGCTAGATCAAAAAGGCTAGCGTTGGGATCGGTTCGGTGCCATTTACCAGCACGACTTTTTTCATATGTATCTGAAAACTATCGGCGCGGCGGCTGACGATATACGTAATTCGACCCGACCATACTCTAAAATCGTGTATCGACTGAATGGAGTATTCAGGCAAAAAGAAATTGGCCTCTACCGTATAACGGCCATCCTCATCTTCGTTGTATTCAAAGTTTGAAATAACTCTGCGCATGCCCGATACCGGCAATTGGCTGTAGCGATAGCCCGTTTTCAACTGACGAATCCGCGTCGCTAAGCGAGTTCGGTTATCGTACAAATGCGAGACGGTTTTCGTTGGGTCATCGCCTTCTTTCAACGGCACCCAATACACCGCATCGTCGGCCCATAGGTCTTCCCATTCCTGGTATTGTGATTCATCCGCCAGGCGCGATTCCTGAACAATAAAGGCTTCAAGTTCGTGCGCTATTTCGTGTGATACATTCGCCATTAGAGTGCTCCCAACATAACTGAACGATAATGGTGCCAAAACCCGCGATTAGACGCTTCGTCTGTCATATGTGAGGTGATAACACCGTCCTCGTCTTTCGTCTCACGGTTTAATCCGCGGCTTAAGTCACACCAGGGGGTACCCGCGAGTAACGCTTTTTGTGCTCGTTCGGCAATACTCGCATCATCCGCCAGTAGAAATGCCGCAGGGCCTAAGGCGCCTTCACTTTGTCTGAGTAATTTAAAATCTAGCTCCGGAGCGCCCTCTAAGAACATCGGCGTACTCCACTGCACTGCCGATCTGGTTCCCGTTGGTTGGAAAATGACGATATTCATTTCACCCAAAAACAAATTAGGAAAAATACACGCGTGCGGCGGGCCGTCAAATAATATTTTATCGGCTTTTTCTTGGCCATAGGCTGCACGCATACTGTCTACATAGGTTTTTGATTTTTCCAGCGTAGAACCCAGCCAATCAAGGGGCTTGACGTAGCCAGCAGAAAAATCAATTTCAGTATGGCCATTACCCCAGTCTTTGATAACCCCTTTGACGCTATCTTCAGCGCCTACAAATTCGCCATATTGAGAGTCAATCGCCATAACAAAAGACTTGTGAACGTAATTTACGTGGTAACCATCGGTATCGTTTTCCGGCAACATCTTCCAATTTGCATCAAAACGCTGGCGAATCCAGCCACCCTTTAAATCAATTTTACCTTCGGGTGACATTTCGCAAGAACGGTCGATGAGTTCTTTGCCGTTGCCCAGATACTCGTCAAAACTAACGCTCGGTTCTTTAAAACTGGCAAAGACAAAACCGCGGTAGCTTTCAGTCGTCAGACTTTGCATATTCAGCGAGTCTAATGGCTTTTCAAAACCGCCAGGGTACGATACATCCAATAAATCGCCGTTTAGGCCGAAGACCCAACCGTGATAAGGACAGGTGAAATTACGTTTGTTACCTTTAGATTCATTACACAACATATTGCCGCGGTGCATACAGCGGTTCACCAACACCTTTATCTCACTTTCTTTACCACGCACCATGATGACCGAAGATCGACCAATTTCGCGGGTAATATAGTCACCTGGTTTTTTTATTTCACTATCGTGACCAATAAAAACCCAACTACTGTAAAAAAGTTTCTCCAGTTCGTCCTCGTAAATTTCATCCGATGTGTACACCGAGCCATGAATTTTATCGGCCTGAATTAACTCGTTATAATCAATTTTCGCGCTCATTCTTACTCCTTCTATTTTGCAAATACCCTAGCATATGTGGCTTCCAGGGCTATTGATTTAACTCATAAATACTTTAACTATATCCAGCGTCGAACGCTTTTACAGTAACGGTTATAGCTATCCCCAAAAAGACTGAGTAACGCCCTCTCTTCGGGTTTAATTTGAAACTGGTTGATATAACTGACATAAAAAATTAAACCGAGCAGATTAAGCGGTGAACCTAACCAAATTAACCAGGCCGTTAGAAATATAAAATTACCCAGATACATCGGGTTTCGTGTGTATTGGTAAATGCCCGCACTGACCAAACTCGTTGTATTGTTGGGCCTTAATGGATTAACCGTTGTTTTCGACCGCCAGAATTGCCAGATGGCAAGAAAATCCACCCCTAATCCTAAGCCGACCCAAAGAGCACAAATAGCCAACTTGTACTGAAAGTCGACAACCGGCATCTCAATATAATGACTCAACAGCCACATTAACCCCGCCGCGATTAAAGCAACGACTGGCGGCAGAATTTTTAATTCCAGAAATGAAAACATAGACGTCTATTTTATATCTGCAATGACGGCCCTGTCTCTAAACCTTTCGGGTAGCGTATCAGGCAAGGCATAAGGGATAATATCGGCTCTATCGTAAAACTCTTCAATAATCGGGTGCATTAATTTTCGCCACGCCGACGGCACCATCGTGACAAATAAAATATTCAGGTAGCCATACGGTAAGCGAGGTGCGTTTTCCATTACCCTCAACACCTGATATGGCCGACCGACATTAGCGTGGTGGTCAGAGTGCCGATCAATTTGGCACATAAAAAAACTACTGATAATCATGCTGTCATCCCAGGCGTGTTCAGGACGAATTTTTTCGTAACTACCGTCCGCTAGCTGTTTTCTCATCAAACCATAGTGTTCAGCAAAGTCTGCCGTTGCGAGTAGCATTCTTGGAAAAATATACTGCATGATAAATAAAGGTATCGAAATCCAGCCAAACAGATAAGCCAATAAAGCGAACCAAGCCACCTGAGCCAGCGTTATCTTAATCATTTTGTTGTCTAAATTTAGCCAACTTGAACCCTTACGTGCCAGGCGTTTTGCCTCAACTTGCCAGGCGCAAATTGATTTGTTAATCGTACTGCGTAGCGCAAAGCGCCAAAAAATTTCACCGTAGGGGGCGGTTGCGTGGTCTTCGGGTGTGGCGACCGTTAAATGGTGATGAAAATTATGATAGACATAAAAATCCGCCATACTAATCGGCGTTAACAAGGCCTGCCCCATAAACCGGTCAAACTGATTGCCGTGATGACATAGCTCGTGACCCGGCGTCGCGCCAAAACCCGTTACTAATACCAGCGATAGTGTTAAACCGATTATTTCGGGCCAGCTCAATGGCTGGTAGACCACCCCAATCGATGTAAACATTTCAAGGGGGGTATGGGTGATTAATGAATAGCAAAATAACGTCATTAAAAACTGTACGGGTATATAGAGCCACAACATAAGCCGATAAAAATTACTGGCTTCTAGTTTCGCCTCCATTTCAGCGGGAGCATTGACCGGGTCATCTCCAACGATCGGGTCGAGCACGATACAAACCAGTAACACAATCACCGTCAGCCAATACCAGAGCCCACCGCCAGCTAGGTAGGCAAGCACGGGCGTTGACGCAAAAATGAGCAGCGGCAAGGTGGTATATTTGGTAACGATACTAATATTTCGTTTAAGCTTCTGATGTTGAGTCATAATCCGGTATTCCGATTTAGTGGGTGTATATTCAATTTTCCTTATAATACTATATGATATGCAAATCGACCACTTGTTAGAATTTATATTCTGAGACAAACCTATGATTACATCTGACATTAAAACGGGTTCTTACAGTACCTTCTTAAATGAAACGGGAATCGAAAATACCGAAGCCATTTTACTGCTTCATGGCTCCGGACCCGGTGCCAACGCGATGTCCAATTGGCATCTCGCACTACCTTTTCTAAGCGAGTTTTATCATTGCCTGGCACCCGATATCGCTGGCTTCGGCCAAAGCCAACACAACGCCCCCCCTCGAGGCACCGCCAAATGGATAGATACCTGGGTGCAGCAACAAATTGATTTACTGGATGCAAAAGGTCTGGATAAAGTACACCTCGTCGGTAACTCGATGGGCGGCGGCGTAAGCTTACACCTCTTGGACAGGCACCCCGACAGGTTTAATAAAGCCTTGTTAATGGGCCCCGTTGGCGCGCCGTTTGAACCCACAGACGGCCTGACAAAAGGCTGGGAGTTTTATAAAAATGCGTCTGAAGAGGCGCTATTGGCGCTGATTCAAAAGTTTCTGTTTAATCCCGCTTTGCTCGGGGACGATGTACAAAAAATCGCCGCTGAACGCTTCAAAAATGTGATGCAAGATAACGTTCGCCTACAGTTTGAAGCGATGTTTTGCGAGGGGACAAAAGCCGGAATCGACGCCTTTGTACTATCAGATCATCAGCTGGCTAATATTGAACATCCGATGCTCATTACCCACGCGCGCGAAGATTATTTCATTCCGCTTAATAATGCATACCATTTAGCCGAACGAATCCCAAATGCTCAACTGCACGTTTTTCACCATTGCGGGCACTGGATTCAAATCGAGCAAAAGGCCGCCTTTAATAATTTAATGAAACTATTTTTTGATGGCACCCTGGACTAAAAACTGATCCACTACTACCTTAGCGTTGGCTTATAATATCGCCATGAACCCACTGCAGCTCTACAAATGCTTAGCCGATCAAACTCGGTTAACTTGCCTTATGTTGATACAACAAGAGGGCGAGCTGTGTGTATGTGAGTTAATGGAGGCGATACAAGAAAGCCAGCCGAAAATATCACGTCACTTGGCCCAACTCAAAAAACACCAACTTCTCAGTGATCGTCGCCAGGGACAGTGGGTGTTTTATCGACTCAACCCGAACTTACCCGCCTGGACACTGGAAATTTTAAAAACCAGCGCTGCGCCCAGCAAAACCATCTTAAAAGAAAGTTATACCCGCCTATCCTCGATGCGCGATCGTCCAGAGCGCGATAAAGCCTGCTGCTAAACCAACCACAAGCGTAAATTAATTCTGAATTAAGAGATGAGTTTGCTCGCTTCTAAATATATGTTTTTTCATATATACTCCTATCCATATATTCATTTAGAGGGTTCTATCAATGGCTATTAAAGTCGGTATCAATGGTTTTGGCCGCATGGGTCGCTTATCGTTTAGGGCTGCTTTCGATTCTGCAGACATCGAATTTGTCCATATCAACGACCCAGCGGGCGATGCGGCGACTCTGGCGCACCTTATAAATTTTGATTCGGTCCATGGCCGTTGGCATCATCAGACCGAGCATATAAATAACGACTTAGTAATTGGTAGCCGTCGTATTCCTTGTAGTCAACATACGGCCATTGACGAAACTGATTGGTCGGCTTGCGATGTGGTGATCGAGGCATCTGGAAAAATGAAATCCCAGGCCTCACTCCAGCCTTATCTCGACCAGGGCGTTAAACGCGTCGTCGTTACCGCGCCGATTAAGGAAGAGAGTGTTTTAAATATCGTACTCGGCGTTAACCAGCAGCTTTATGACAAAGATAAGCACCGCATCATAACCGCCGCCTCTTGCACCACCAATTGCCTTGCGCCTGTCGTCAAGGTTATTCACCAGAACCTGGGCATCGTGCATGGCTCAATGACAACCATACATAGCATTACCAACACCCAAACGATTCTCGACGCGCCGCATAAAGATTTACGCAGAGCGCGGGCCTGCGGCATGAGCCTTATACCAACGACGACGGGCTCTGCTACCGCTATTACGCATATTTTCCCCGAACTAAAGGGCAAATTAAACGGCCACGCTATTCGGATCCCACTCGCCAATGCCTCGCTCACCGATTGTGTTTTTGAAGTGAAAAAATCGACCAGTGTTGAAGAGGTCAATCACTTGCTAAAACGCGCAGCTGAAAACGAATTGAGCGGCATTTTAGGTTATGAAGAACGTCCCCTGGTCTCTATTGATTATAAAACCGATCCACGCTCCAGCATCATTGACGCCTTGTCCACCTTGGTGATTAACGGAACCCAGGTAAAAATATACGCCTGGTACGATAACGAATGGGGTTACGCCAATCGCACCGTGGAGCTCGTACAAATGGTCGGTCAATTAGATCAGTTAACGGCTTAATATGCGCTTTTTTTCAGCTTTGTCGAATGAGGTCAGACAATACCTGATTATCACGGGTAATTACTGGGCTTTTACCCTGACCGATGGTGCCTTACGCATGCTGGTCGTGCTGCACTTTCACGAATTAGGTTACAGCCCTCTCGAAATAGCTATGCTGTTTTTATTTTACGAATTCTTCGGCGTCGTCACCAATCTTATTGGTGGCTGGCTTGGTGCCGTAATGGGCCTAAACCGTATCATGAATATTGGCCTGGCCCTGCAAATTGTCGCTTTGTGTATGCTGCTCGTACCGCCAAATATGCTGAGCATTGTGTGGGTGATGGCCGCTCAAGCGGTATCTGGTATTGCTAAAGATTTAAATAAAATGAGCGCTAAAAGTGCGATTAAATTATTAGTGCCCACTGGTGCTGAAACGACACTCTATAAATGGGTCGCTTTTCTAACCGGCTCTAAAAATACCTTAAAGGGTGTTGGCTTTTTCTTAGGTGGAACATTGCTCACACTTTATGGTTTCCACAATGCCGTGCTGGCGATGGTGTACTTATTAATTTCCATATGGGCAATAAGCCTTTTATTACTTAAAAAAGACCTCGGTAAGGCAAAAAACAAACCCAAGTTCAGGCATCTTTTCTCCAAAAGCCCCGTCATTAATTGTCTTTCCGCCGCACGACTTTTCCTGTTTGCCGCTAGAGATGTCTGGTTTGTTGTCGCTTTACCGGTGTATTTAGCGACCACCTTTGGCTGGGATTATTGGCACGTAGGTGGATTCCTTGCCTTATGGGTGATGGCCTATGGTTGCATTCAGTCCCTCACCCCTCATTTTACAGGAAAGTCGCTGGGCAAAACTCGGAATGATAAAGCGCTATTCAAATGGTCTTTGGCGCTTTCAATAATGCCGGCCTTGATAGCGACGGCCTTACATTTTAATCTTCAAGTTCATTACTCACTGTTTATCGGCTTAATGCTTTTTGCCGTGTTGTTCGCTATAAACTCGTCACTCCACAGTTACTTAATTGTTAGCTATGCCGATAAAGATGGCGTCTCGATGGATGTGGGTTTTTATTACATGGCAAACGCCGCTGGAAGGTTACTCGGAACAGTTTTATCTGGTTGGGTTTTTCAGCTTTATGGGTTTGAAACCACCTTACTCATCTCGACTCTTTTTACAATAATCGCCGCATTCATTTCAGCCACGTTGCCCCATTATGAATCACCACACAAAAAACCCACTCAATAATCATTACTAACTAGCTAAAAAGATCAAAATGGACTTGTTAGCTAAACTTTCATTTCATCCCTACCCATAAATTGCCTGTATCCACGCCAATATGAACGCAACAAAGCTTCTGTTAATAAAGTATCTTCTTCACTATCACACCCCGGCTTCCCCATCCCCATGAAGGAGTGATGATCAGGGTCGCCGGTAATGGCGTTTTGTACTAATTCTGTCGCTTCACCATCTTCCATAGAAATATAACCTGCCGGGCCAACCAGGTTCATTTGCCTGATTCTTGCGGCCTGCATTTCAGGTGTGTCATCTTGATAACCAAAAAAATGGAAAATGAGTTCAAATTTATCGACACCTTTCGGCAGAATTTGCCGTACTGCTAATGTATTGTGAATTTGTTGAAGGATCATAGATGGAAAGATTGACTGGATATGATTGGTGAAAACAGGTTCCAACTCGGGAATCACTTTCAATACCGACGTATCAGCCAACGATACCCCCGTGTCATAGCTTCTTAAGTCGCCTTTTTCATATTCGGCTTTATCTTCATTCTCAATCGTATAAGCACTAAGAAGGCTATGCATCCCGTGAGGACCTCCAACCAGACACCCGCCCCCCATGGTAGAGCGGTAAACACCAAATGTTGCATGAAATAAATGCAGCAAACTGGCGTGGTAAGGGTCTTTAGTGTTCTCGGTATAGAGCTTCCAATTGGCGTTAACGTATTGCCGCGTTACGCCTAAATAAACCAATGGTTTACATAGCACCCGCTTCATCCCTTGTACCATTTCTGGCCCTAAAAACTCACTAAGGGAAGAACCCTGCTCAACAAAACTGGCAAAAACTAGCCCCGCAAATGTTTCAACCCTTAAACGTTGGAGTGGATGGTCACTCGTTTTGAAATCTTTCTGGTAACCACCTTTACCCTGATGTCCCTTGCGAAAGGGAACACCCTTGCATTCTCCAGACGCATCAAAAGTCCATTGGTGATAAACACAAGTAAACGCACCGTCCTCTGACTTACCGTGCCGTGACCGACAGATCTCAGCACCACGATGAGAGCAACGGTTGACCCAAACATGAAAATCATCGTTAGCATCACGGGTTACAACCACTGGAACATCACCAATAAAGGTAGACTTATAGCTAAAAGCCTCCGGTAATTCTGCCTCAAGTGCTACAAAACTCCAGGTCTTTCCTCGAAATATGAGCTCTTGCTCTTGTCTATAAAAGGTCTCATCGGTGTAAACCCGAAAAGGAACTTTAGTGTAGTCTTTTGCCCACTCTAAATCATTAATGTTTGACGTTTGGTCAACCATGCAGTCCTCCTTTTGCTTTCATAACATCAGGTTCAAATAACACGCTAACACAAAAACTGTCCCGCAAATAAAGAAATTTACTCTGTCAACTAGAAAAGTCAGTAAACGGCTGACCAGCTATTATATTGATTATAATTTAAGACGACGCCGCTTTACTTTATTCCACCGTCACCAATTTTGCCAGGTTTCTTGGTTGGTCAACGTCCGTGCCTTTAAAAAAATATTAGGGGGGCAGAGTATTATTAGCATCAGAAATGTTAGTCTTACTCTGACCCTAATTATCAGCGATTAGCTACTTATCGAGCGGAGCATGATATTCAACTGATCTACGACTTCTGACCAATCGGCATCATCCTCTATAGCCTGCTGTAAAAACGCCGACTGTGAAGCATTCCATATGCTGGCTTGATGTAAGGCCATTGTCTGCGGCAACGGAGCGTTTTTCTTAATAAACTCTCTGATGGCCGACTCACTACTGGCCAGACCCAATTGATCAAATAAAGCGCTTAACGAGTGGTCATTTATTTCCATTGTAAACCTCACTTGAACGAGTTGCTCTGACTCTACAGCTTATAAGCTTTTAGCTGTCGCTCCAAAGTTAATTTAGCCGGCTTATTGCGATTAACTTACAAACCCTCAAGTCGAGTCTTTGTGTTGCAGGCCAACCAGGTAATAGGTCACCCCTAAAGCTAAAACCACTGCTGCGATCGAAAATATATGAATTGCCGACACCTCTTTAAGGTCAATAATAATGACCTTTCGAGCGATAGCCATTAGCGCTGTAGCGATTACTAGCTTAATCGGTATTACATCGGTTCTTAGATAAAGAATGATGTTTTGATATATCTCAATGGCTATTAACACCACCAGAAATGCGGCAAAAACCTTAAAGATATCTGACACGGCTAACAACAGATAGGGAGCGTTGGATATTTGCGTATAAATAACGTAAAACACATCCAGTACTCCCCAAAAAATTACAAAGACCATCAATACCGCGAGTGTCCTAATACACAGCTTGATCGTTTTGTGTAGTCGGGATAACAATGCATCTGGGTGTTCTTCAGGGAGTTCGTCCACCTTATTCATTTAATAATCTCCATACGATTAGTATTTATTTGTAAAATGATACATTGAGCATTATCGCTTTTTTAGAAGGCTTTCCGCTTTAATTCCTGCCTATATCTGTGGCATAGTAATAAAGTTTCATACTAAAGTGCGCTACAAGGCGCATTCTACCGTTAGAAAATCTTGTCTGAAATAAATAAAGTTGCATACCAATCTGCTTTATTACCTAGAGCACAGGAATTCTTAAGTAATAAAGAGTCATACTAAAGTAGTTGACTAAATTTCAGCTGAATCGTTGATCACACAATAACCCATTTTTTTCTCAAACGATATAGTTACTATATGAATCATACACCTAAGCACTTGAAGAAGTATCAAGCGGGCTTTTAACCGCATTAGCCCCCTTATTCATCACATGAGTATACAGCTGAGTTGTCCTAATATCCTTTATGCGTAAGCGAACAGACTCCATAAGTCGCAAACCAGCACCGTACATAAGTTCAGCTATCAGCGTATATTCAGAGGGTAAATTAGCAATAACTTGCATCGCTTCTTGCGGAGTAAAAACAGCGGGTAGCCGCTGCGGTTTAGAAGCACGTGTTACGTCTGAAAGATACGGCAATTCAATTTCAAGCACTTTTTGATACAAAAAAAGTACTGCTGATAAAGCCTGATTCTGGGTAGATGCGCTAACTTTCCTTTCAACAGCCAGAAAAGTAAGAAAACGTTCAATATTGTATAAAGCGGTCCATAAAGAACTTGAATCGCCAGACCTTCAGTTTTTTGTTGAAGAGTTTGATCGTTATTTGGTTAAGAATTGGCCTGATATCATTGATAAGAAAAGTCCTTGGGTTAGTCACCTTGCAGCTCAATGCAGTCAGTATGAGCCCGGAACCGTTTTTGCCAAACGCGTTCATGTGGTGATTGGGAGAGTTATTCGTTGGATTGAGGAAGACTTAATAGAGGGACATGTGCAGACGCTTCCCTCAGGCACACGGCAAGTGACGGTTTTAAAAAGGCAAGAACAACAAGCGCCGCGACTGTTATCAACCCTAACGTTAAAAGATGCTGTTATACGACTTGGGTTATCGAAAAGGTGCCTACAAGAGTTGTTAAACAAGGGTGTTATTAGCGCAATCAAGCTGGCACCTGGGGCTGCTTGGTTAATCGAAGAGTCCGCAGTTGATGAGTTTTTTGGAAGGATATGGGGGAAGAGTACCCATGAGTACCAACCAAGGGCTTATGAACCCTTAAATCGTTTAATGCGTTACTACAGTA